>Ga0316189_10000252_pt1 | contig 51911 bp, 43 predicted proteins | sample LowCovwburrow_MG_FD_204930 | JGI IMG/M metagenome (GOLD analysis project Ga0316189, IMG submission 204930) | Coastal sediment microbial communities from Maine, United States - Lowes Cove worm burrow | ecosystem: Environmental > Aquatic > Marine > Coastal > Sediment | place: USA: Maine... | reverse complement strand
ACAGTAATGATAAGATAAATGTCTTTGTGAATAAAATATCAGAAGATATTAACGCATATCAGAACTATCAAAATATTGAATTGAGGTATGAAAAATTAATTTCAACGCAGTGTTAAACTAGAGCCTAGACTAAAGAAGAGTATATTTTAATTACAATCTACGCCACCAGAAACCAAATCGTAAACTGGTGCAGGAGATAGATATGGAATACCTAAACCTAAGCCTCTTAAAACAAATAACAACCCTATAATAACCACAAAAATAGGAATGGCTTTCTGTATGCGTTGCTTAATAGCGGCATTTAAAAATTTCCCTAAATAAATGGCGGTCGTCATAAGCGGAATAGTGCCCAAACCAAACAGCATCATATACAAGGCCCCTTGAAAAGCATTGCCAGTTGTTATAGATGCAAAAACAGCCATATAAACTAATCCACAAGGTAAAAAGCCATTTAAAAAACCGATGGTTAAAAACGTATCGGCAGTTTTCTTTTTTAGGGCTTTCCCTAATGCAGATTTTACTTTAGAAATTATTTTATAAATAGGTTTTGAGAAATTGTATTTATTAAAGGTTTGCACAGGAATTAATACCACAACTATCATGATAATGCCTATTACAATAGATAATTGTTGCTGTAGTCCAAAAATGCAAAGGCTTTTACCAACTAATCCAAAAATTAGTCCAATTAAGCTATAAGCCAATACCCTACCTAAATGATATATAGAAATTTGTATTACTTTTTTTGTAGAATTAGTTCGATCTACTGGCAACATAAAAGCAATAGGGCCGCACATACCAATACAATGAAAACTTCCTAATAAGCCTAATATGATTGCAGACCAAAGCATTTAATACACAATGTCTTTTTTGTAGAGATATGTTTTTCCTCTATATTGCCAATCTACTTTTATGTTCCAACGACCATCTAACAAACGCTTGTCAGGTATGAGCAAATTATGGTTTGACAATGAAATGGTAGTATCAAAGTCAAATTGTTTATTAGATGGTCTATATAGGAACACTTTTCCTGTTATATCTTCAATTTTAAATGTTTCGGGAAATGCTAAAACAATACCTTCAGGCGTTTTTTTCCAATCGATATTCGTTGCTAAGATTTTGGCGTTTTCTTGTTTATCTATCTCATTTTGAAATTCTAATTCTTGTTTATAATAATCTTCAGTAACTAAATCATGGTCGTATTTTTCATTCGTAAACATAGCAATGATAAAGTACAGGATAAAGCTAATAAAAGCTATGAAAGCAAATACGATTCCTGTTCCCCAATTAAATTTCATAATCTTTATTTTTACTAATTATAACTTCTTGGTGCTAAAAAACTTACTGTAGTGGTTTCAATTAACATTTCACCGCTATAAACATCAATAGTTAGTTTGTTTTTATCGCCTTTTAAATCATTTTTATCAATTTCTATAAACATCGTGCCTTCGGCTAATCCTTGTTCTGGTACTACAAAATTATTAGTAGTAGAGACTAATTTAATTTCACCTTTATATTTTCTAAGTTTAAAACTTATGTTTTCTATAGTTTTAGAGGTTTTATTTACTAATTTATAAGTAAAAACGTTGCTAATAATAGTGCCTTCTTTATGCTCGTATAATTGCCCTGGCAAGCGTAATACTCTAGCTTCAACATCGTTTCGCAATAATAACATCCCAATTAACATACCCGTTAAAATCGTTAATACCGCAATATAACCTTTCATTCTAGCAGTAAGCTTAAAGGTTTCTTTTTTCTCTATTTCGTTCTCACTGGCATATCTAATTAAACCTTTTGGTAGGTTAATGCTTTCCATAATATGGTCACATTCATCAATACATGCGGTACAGTTTACACACTCTAACTGTGTGCCGTTTCTAATATCTATGCCTGTTGGACAAACGTTTACACATTGTAAACAATCTATACAGTCACCATGACCAAGAGCTTGTCTATCTTCGTTTTTTCTAAATTTTTTTCTGCCTTTTTCATTTTCGCCACGTTTATGATCGTAGGCAACAATGATAGATTTATTATCGAGTAAAACACCTTGTAGTCTTCCGTAAGGGCAGGCTATAATACAAACTTGCTCTCTAAACCAAGCAAACACAAAATAGAATACAGCGGTGAAAATAATTAGTGGAAACAACGTCCCTAAATGCTGTAAAGGGCCATCGATAACGTATTTTATAAGTTTATCACTACCAATTAAATAAGCAAGAAAGACATTGGCAATTAAAAACGAAATGATTAAAAATATAAACCATTTTAAAAGGCGTTTTCTTATTTTTTCGGCATCCCATTTCTGTCTATCTAATTTACGCTGTTTGTTTCGGTCGCCGTCTATCCAATATTCAATTCTACGAAAAACCATTTCCATAAAAATGGTTTGGGGACAAATCCATCCACAAAAAATACGACCAAAACTAACCGTGAAAAGCGCTATAAACACAACCCCAATAAGCATTGAAATAACAAACAAATGGAAGTCCTGTGGCCAAAACGGAAAGCCAAAAATATTATAACGGCGTTCTAAAATGTTAAACATTAAGAACTGGTTTCCATTAATTTTTATAAACGGTGCTGCAAATAAAAAAGCAAGTAAAATATAGCTTACTATTTTACGTCTTTCGTAATACTTGCCACTTGGCTTTTTTGGATATACCCAAGCCCGTTTTCCTTCGTCGGTAAGCGTTCCAATGGTGTCTCTAAATGATTCGTTTTCTGGAGCTTCCAAAGTGTTGATTTTATTTTGATAGGTTTATTTTTTAAACCTAGACAGGTTATTGCGCTTGTGTTGAATCTGTTGCTACTTCTTGTGTTTCAGCAGGATTTTTAGTATTTGGATCTACCCAAATATCGCCTTCAGCCGCTTTTGGCTCTGCAGATGTAGTTCCTTGAAATTGTAATAGATAACTTGAAACTTGAGCAATTTCTAGAGGTTTTAAACTTTGTTTCCAAGCAATCATACCTTTACCATCTCGACCACCTTCTGATACGGTTTTAAATACATTTTTAATACCGCCTCCTAAGATCCAATGGGCATCGGTTAGATTTGGACCAATACCTCCTCCTCCATCGGCTTTATGACATGCTACACAATTGACTTCAAAAATTTTCTGCCCCGCTTTTAAATCGGATGCATCAGTTAATAATTCAACGGTGCTAAAATCAACTAAATTTTTAGCTGTTTTTTTGTATGCTTCTATATCTGTTTTTGCCTGGGCTATTTGAGCTTCTAATTCTTGGTATTGATTTTCGCCATCAAACACATGAAATCTTAACAAATAAACAGCAGCAAATACTATACTGGCATAAAACCCCCAAATCCACCAAGGTGGCAGGTTGTTATCTAGTTCTTTTATACCATCATAATTATGGTCTAAAATAATTTCATGTTCTTCTTGTATAGGTTTAGATCCTAACATTTTTTTGTAAGTGTTTTTTATCCACTTAAATTCTGGCACTTTACTTCTTTTAGCATCGTATCTGGCTTTGCCAGCTTGATCTAAACTTTGATACAAAATGTTATCGACAGAAGCTACAATAGCTTCAATAGCGATAAGCACTAATAGTACTAATAATAAAAACAATAATACTATGGGTTGTTCTATAAATGCTGGCATATCTCCAGAATCTACAAAATATTCTACAAGTCCTAAGATGATAAAGAATACTACAGGTACTCTTACCCAAGATGGAATTAAATTTCTCATAGTTCAGTTTGGTTTTGGTTATCTAATGGTATATTGCTTACCGTTTTTATATAATCTTTTTTAGCAGTAAAAACCCACCAAAACAGAATTACAAAAAAGACAAAAAATATAAGTAAGGAAATAATAGGATATATTTCTATACCTGCAATACTTTCCATATGGTTTTTTACAAATTTTAGCATGCTATTTAGTTTTGAGCGGTTTCTACTTTAATATCGGTTCCTAAGCGTTGTAAATAAGCTATTAATGCTACAATTTCACGATTACGCATTTCCACAAATTCTGCTCCTCCAGCTGCTTTATCGGCTTCGTAAGTTTTTGCGAAATCTGGATCAGTATATAGGTTTTTCTCAATTTGGGTCCCTTGATCTAACATAGCTTGTTTTGCATTTGCAATATCTTCATCGGTATAAGGAACACCTAAAGAAACCATAGTCTTCATTTTAGCTTCGGTCAGCGATTTGTCAAGTTCATTTCTAATTAACCATTGATAAGCAGGCATTATAGAACCTGAAGACGTAGTTTGAGGATCGTACATATGACTTAAGTGCCAATTATCAGAATATTTTCCACCTATACGATGTAAATCTGGCCCTGTTCGCTTACTTCCCCAAAGGAAAGGATGATCGTACACAAATTCTCCAGCTTTAGAGTATTCACCATAGCGCTCTACTTCACTTCTAAAAGGACGAATCATTTGCGAGTGGCAACCCACACATCCTTCTCGAATATAAATATCTCTACCCTCTAATTCTAAAGGCGTATATGGTTGAACACTACTTATTGTTGGTATATTAGATTTAACCATAATAGTTGGTACAATTTGAATAATACCACCAATTAAAATAGCAATAGTAGCTAATAGCGTTAATTGTACTGGTCGTCTTTCTAACCAAGTATGCCAACCCTCGCCTGCTGTTCTACGCTTTGATACATTTTGTAAAGCAGGAGCTTCGGCTAATTCGTCGGTAACTTTACTACCATTTCTAACGGTTGCAATAACATTATAAACCAGAATTAACATCCCTACAATATACAATGTACCCCCTATGGCACGCATCCAATACATAGGAATGATTTCTGATACGGTTTCTAAAAAATTACCATAAGTTAATGTGCCGTCAGGATTAAATTGTTTCCACATACTTGCTTGTGTAAAGCCAGCAACATACATGGGTAATGCATAAACTATAATGCCTAATGTGCCTAACCAAAAATGTAAATTGGCTAACCCTAAAGAGTATAATTTAGTTTTAAATAATCTAGGAATTAAGTAATAAATAATACCAAATGCCATAAAACCATTCCAAGCTAATGCACCAACATGTACGTGGGCAATAATCCAATCTGTAAAGTGACCAATGGCGTTTACATTCTTAAGGGATAGCAATGGGCCTTCAAAAGTTGCCATACCATAACCAGTAATGGCTACGACCATAAATTTTAAAACAGGATCTGTACGTACTTTATCCCAAGCACCGCGGAGTGTTAATAATCCGTTTATCATACCACCCCAAGAAGGCATGAGTAACATCACTGAAAATGCAACACCTAAGTTTTGAGCCCATTCTGGTAAAGCTGTGTATAATAAATGGTGAGGTCCTGCCCAAATGTATAAGAATATAAGAGACCAGAAGTGAACAATAGAAAGTCTATAAGAGTACACTGGTCTATTCGCTGCTTTAGGTACAAAATAGTACATTAAGCCTAAAAATGGTGTGGTTAAGAAAAATGCTACTGCATTATGCCCATACCACCATTGCACTAAGGCATCTTGTACACCAGCGTATACCGAATAACTTTTCATAGCACTCACAGGAAGCTCTAAACTATTAAAAATATGAAGTACAGCAACGGTAACGAATGTAGCAATATAAAACCAAATGGCTACGTATAGATGACGTTGTCTTCTTTTTAAAATCGTCCAAATCATGTTCACACCAAAAACGACCCAAATTAGCGCAATAGCAATATCTATTGGCCATTCTAATTCGGCATATTCTTTAGATGTTGTATACCCTAATGGAAGTGAAATAGCGGCCGCAACAATAATAAGTTGCCAACCCCAGAAGTTAATCTTACTTAAAAGATCACTTGCCATACGTGTTTTTAATAAACGCTGAAGCGAGTAGTAAATACCTGCAAACATCGCGTTACCCACAAAGGCGAAAATTACGGCATTGGTATGTAATGGTCTTAAACGACCAAAACTAAGCCACGAAATACCATCGGTAAGATTTGGGAATAGAAACATAAAGGCAAGTAGCAAACCTACTGCCATTCCTACAACCCCAAAAACTATTGTGGCATAGAGGAAATTTTTAACGATTTTGTTGTCGTAATGAAATTGTTGTACTTTCATAAGAAAATGGTTATTAATTTTTTAATAGTCTTATGCAATCGCTATGTTATTCTTAGTTAAATATTTTTTATGGTGTAGTTGCGATTTCATAATAATTAATTAGTCTTTTTGGTTTTTATAGATGGTTTTGATTGTTCTTTAACAAGTTCGTCTTCAAAAAGCATTCTAACAGAAGGCGTATAGCTGTCATCAAATTGTCCTTTTTTAACGGCATAAATAAATGCTACAAAAAAGACAACGGCAACAACAACACTGATAATCAGCAACATATAAATGACACTCATACCTAATTTGAAGTTATGGCACAAAATTACTTTTATGCCCTTTTGTAAAACATGATTTTTGTCATGTTTAACTATTTATAATCATTCTAATTTTTCCCCTAAAATTTTTGTAGTAATGGTTGTAAAGACTACAATACTTATAGAACTTAAAGGCATTAATACGGCTGCCACAACTGGGGATAATTGTCCTGTAACGGCAAAATAAAGACCAATAATATTATAAATAAATGACAACACAAAACTCCACTTGACTATTTTTATAGCTTTTTTTGAAACCTTTATATAATTGAATAGCTGATTGAATTTTGAAGCGTCTAAAATAACATCGCATGCTGGTGAAAACACATTTACGTTTTCAGAAATAGCAATCCCTACATGACTTTGTGCCAAGGCACCAGCATCGTTTAATCCGTCTCCAATCATTAAAACTTTTGCACCTTCACTTTGGTGATATTTTATGTACTCTAATTTATCTTCTGGTTTTTGATTGAATAATAGTTTCGTTTTTGTTGGTAATAATTTGGTTAAATTTTCTTTTTCGCCTGCATTGTCACCAGATAGAATAACTAAATCATAATCCTTTTTTAAGCTATTAAATAATTGAGACAAACCTTTTCTATATTTATTATAAAAAGTAAATTTTCCTTTATATTTATTATTAGCACTTACATGAACCGCAGTATTTAAAGTGGTAGTATCTGATGTAAAACCAACAAAGGGAGCAGAACCAATTTTTATATTTTGGTCTTCATATTTAGCTTCAATACCTTGTCCTAAATGTTCTTCAAAAGTATCTAAAGTTAAAATATCATATTCATTTAATATGTTATATAATGATCTGCTTAGTGGATGGTTAGAGCCTCTTAAAGTACTTTTTAATAGTGATTCTTCTGTGTCAGAAAGTTCTAAACCTTCATAATTTATTGTTGTTTCTTTATTAGCCGTTATAGTTCCTGTTTTATCAAAAATTATAGTATTTATTTTTGCTAATTGTTCTATAACACTAGCATTCTTTATATAGCATTTTTTCTTGCCTAGAATACGCAAAACATTTCCAAAAGTAAACGGTGCAGATAACGCAATGGCACAAGGACAAGCAATAATTAAAACCGATGTAAAAACGTTTAATGCTTTGCTAAAATCTGAAATTAACCAATACGATGTGGCTATTAAAGCTATTAATAAGATAATAATTGTAAAGCGCTTGCTAATGCTGTTAGTAATGTTTGTAAAAGCCAATGTTTTATTGACTTTAAAAACATCGTTACTCCAAAGCTGAGTCAAGTAACTCTGCTCTACAGATTTTAAAACATCAACCTCAATAGTCCCTTTAAGTTGTTTACCTCCAGCAAAAAGTTTATCTCCAGATTGTTTAGAAATCGTTTTAGATTCGCCAGTTACAAAACTGTAATCTATGTGCGCATTTCCTTTAATTAAAATGCAATCTACTGGGATTAATTCTTCATTTCTAATAAGTAATCGGTCGCCTTTTTCAATATCGTAGACTTGGGTAGATTCTTCTTTGCCATCAGGCATTATTTTTGTAATTCCTATGGGGAAATACGATTTGTAATCGCGTTCAAAAGATAAGAATGAATATGTTTTTTGCTGAAAAAACTTTCCTAATAATAAAAAGAAAATAAGTCCCGTTAAACTATCGAAAAAGCCCGAGCCTATATCTAATATAATTTCTATAGTGCTTCTTAAAAACAATACCAAAATGCCCAATGCAATCGGCACATCTATATTTAAAATTTTAGAACGAAGTCCTTTACAAGCAGAAACAAAGTAACCTTGAGCTGAATAAAAAACAACCGGAAGAGAAAAAGCAAACATAAGCCACCTAAAAAGATGTTTGTATTTTTCGAGCCAGAAACCATCTACTTGAAAATACTCAGGAAATGAAAGAAACATGACGTTTCCAAAAGCAAAACCAGCGACACCAAGCTTGTAAATAAGCGATCTGTCAATTTGTTTTTTACCAACACTATAATCGTCTAAACTTATATAAGGTTCGTAACCAATACTACTAAGTAGTGTCACCAGGTTTTTTAACGTAACTGTTTTAGAATTGTAAGTAACTCGAACTGTTTTTTTTCCAAAATTAACTGTTGACGAGTTTACCGAGGTATTTAATTTATTCAGATTTTCTAAAATCCAAATACAAGAGCTACAATGAATATTAGGGATATACAAATTAACAACCTGCGTTTCAGCATCGTTAAATTCTAATAATTGTTCTACAATTTTTAGGTTTTCTAAAAAGTTATACTTGCCCTCGACATCTTTAGGCGTTGTACCAGGAGCTTGTTGTAAATCGTAATAACAAGTTAAGTCGTTTTCAGAAAAAATTTCGTAAACCGTTTTACAGCCATTACAACAAAATGATTTATCATCAAATGTAATTATAGTGAAAGTAGCGTCTAAACCACAATGAAAACATGCACTTTTACTCATTTTTATTTGCTCATTTATACCTTTTGCAAAGGTTAAAAGTTAGTGAAAATTTTAATATGATATTTGTCATGTTTTATTTATTTTTACAAAACATCTAATATTTGATATGGGCAAGTGCGAACAATGTATTATTAAACAGTTTAATTCTCTTAAAGCGTTAACAACTGATGAATTGGTACGTATTTCTGGTTGTAAAAAAACCATGAGTATTAAAAAGGGGGATGTCATTTTTGATGAAGGGGAAATGCTAAATGGTGTTTATTGTGTTAAGGACGGAATTTGTAAACTATCAAAACTAAGTGCCAACGGGAAAGATCAAATTGTAAAAATGGTAGTTAAAGGACAACTGCTTGGGCAACGATCTCTTATTTCTAATGAGAGTTCAAATTTACAAGCCGTAGCTTTAAACGATATGGAAGTTTGTTTTATTCCTAAAAGTGAAATTATTAACGATTTGCAAAACAATCCCAAATTTTCGTTTGAAGTCTTAAAAGAAATGGCTCACGATTTAAAAGAGTCTGACGACATTATTGTTAATATGGCTCAAAAATCTGTGAGACAACGATTAGCCGAGGCTTTAATTTATATTCACGATAGTTTTGGCACTAACCCAGACAGAACATTAAGTGTTTTACTATCTAGAGAAGATTTTGCTAATATTGTAGGAACTGCTACAGAATCTGCTATTCGTGTATTATCTCAATTTAAAAGAGAAGGATTAATAGCGACTGTAGGCAAACAAATAAAAATTGAAAATATAGACGCACTTAAACGGGTAGAATAGAATGAAGAACCTTGACTCAAGCATACGCATACAAGGCATCAAATTCTAAAAGGAGAAAATTTCAAATTCCAAAAAAAATAAAAATACGTTTTAGACCTCTCTTTATTAATCTAAGACAAATGATTTCGTTGTTTTAAATGGTGATAATTTGATTGCTTCCATAGCTTTTTTATAGGATTTCCAATCTTCATTAAAAAACGTATTGGTTTTTTCTAAACCAGCTTTTAAAGCGTTTTTGGCATGCTCAATCAATGCGCTTTCTGTTATGGTTAGTCCGTTTTGTCTAGACCTCACATAACCATTTGCCAAATTTATGCGCTGGCTAATATTTACTTCTGGGTTACGCGTAATGCCCTGACGCTTATCTTCTTTTCCTAAATAAAGTGCGATTAGATTGTCTGCTTTTTTAATGATTTCTTTTGAAGCTTTTATCTCATCTTTATACTTTTCTTTATCTAGTTTTTTAAGATCGGATTGATATTTTTTTGAAATTTCCTTGCTCTCAACTAATTGTTTAACGGCATCTGCCATAAGTTGAGATATGCTTTCAATATGTTTTAAAGTGGTGTAAACTTCATTAATATTATTTTTTGATTTATTAAGTCGAGGGTCACTTTTTACGGTAATTAGTTCTTCAGAAGTCAGGTTTCCAAACTGCATAACCACTCTATAAACTCCTGGTTTTACTTGCACCCCTCCGTTTTCTCTTTTACTTTTTCTAATGGTTCTCGATGCCTTATCTGGACCTTTCTCATCCATAAACCATGTCCATTTATGGATGCCACTTTCTTTTGGTGCTTTTTGTTTTAGGGTTCTTATTAAACGATCTCCATCATAAATTTTCATGGTTAACGAATCCCACTTAACTTTAGTTTTATCTTTTTCATCATTTTCTGTTACATCATTACCTTCTTCCTTTTCATCTTTATTAGGTACTTCTTTTTTATCAATAATTGCATAATACGAAATTTGAGCCCCTCTACTTCTATTCTCGCCATGATACAAGGCATCGCCACCAAACCTGCTTCCTGTGGGTTGTTGGTAAGCCGTTTGATAGGCTATAGGAGGAGAAAATATGTCTAATTTATTGTTTAAAATCTGTTTATTCTTTGCTATTGCTCTTAATGGGCGAATATCATCTAAAACCCAAGCAGCACGACCAAAAGTACCTATAATTAAATCGTGTTCTCTAGGATGGATAACCAAATCTTTTACCGAAACTGTTGGAAAACCTTCGGTCCATTTTATCCATTTTTCGCCTGCATTAAGTGATATATATAAACCATCATCGGTTCCTAAAAAAAGTAAGTTTGGTTCTTCAATATCTTCAACAATTGATAAGGCGTAACTTTCAACATCATTAGCATCAACAATACGTATCCATGTTTTTCCATAATTTTTAGTTCTATAAGCATAAGGCGTGTAATTAAAACGCCTGTAATCATTTGCAATTAAAAGTGCTTCGCCTCTATTTTTATTTGAAGCTTTTATTTGAGGAATCCAGCTTCCTTCTGGTAAACCTTTAATGTTTTTGGTGACTTCGGTATAAGTTTCTCCGCCATTTTTTGTTACATGCACACGCCCATCGTCTGTACCAATCCACAGCATACCTTTTTCTATTGGTGAGGGTTCAATAACCAAAATGGTACAGTGATTTTCTGCACCTGTAGCATCCATGGTTAATCCGCCACTTTCACTTTGTTTTAATTTTTCAGGATTGTTAGTTGTTAAATCTTCTGAAATAAGTTTCCATGTTAAGCCTTTATCTGTTGATTTATGGACAAATTGACTTCCGAAGTATAAAGTACTACTATCAAAAGGGTCTATGTTTATTGCCGCATTCCAGTTGAAACGAAGCTTAACATTAGCATCAGGGTGTGTTGGCCTTACTGAGTAATTATTTCCAGTTTCAGCATCATAACGACTTACATAACCTTGCTGACTCATAGACCAACCAAAACGAGGATTTTCTTTGTCGGGAACTACATCAAACCCATCTCCAAAACTAATTTCTTGCCAGTAGCTATTGCGAATACCTTGTGCTTTCCATACATAAGCTGGACCTTTCCACGAGCCATTATCTTGCATGCCTCCGTAAACATTGTACGGTATATCGTTATCTACATTAATATGATAAAATTGAGCAACAGGCAAATTACCAATAAATCGCCATGATTCACCTCCATCTTTTGTGATATTAAGTCCCCCATCATTACCATCAATCATAAAATTCCCATTATTAGGATGAATCCACCACGCATGATGGTCGGGATGCACTCCATTATCTACGCCATAAGCAGGCATAAGTTGTGTGAAATTTTTACCTCCATCTTCTGAAACATTAACGTAGGTATAGATAGAATACACTCGGTTTTCGTTTTGCGGGTCTACATAAATTTCAGAATAATAAAATGGTCGATTTCCAATATCATTTTTATCATTAATTTTTTTCCATTTAAAGCCACCATCTTCACTTTTATAAAGTGCATTTTTCTTAGCTTCAATTAAAGCATAAACTACATTAGGTTTATTTGCCGCTATGGCAACACCTATTCTTCCTAAATTACCTTTTGGCAATCCGTCTTTATCGGTTAATTTTTCCCAAGTTTTACCACCATCATGTGTTATATGCAAACCAGAACCTGCTCCGCCAGAATTAAAAAACCAAGGATCTCGTTTATGTTCCCACATAGCTGCGATTAATTTATTCGGGTTTGTTGGATCCATTATCAAATCTGCAGCACCTGTTTTATTATTTGCAAATAAAATTTTGTTCCAAGTTTCTCCTCCATCAATAGTTTTAAAAATACCGCGTTCTGGGTGTTCTCCCCAAGGCGAACCAATGGCTGCAACATAAACTATATTGGGATTTGTTGGGTTTATAACAACACGATGAATATGACGTGTGCTTTCTAAACCCATGAATTTCCATGATTTTCCGCCATCGAGTGAGCGGTAAATACCATAACCTCCATTTAAACTATTTCTTGGGTTTCCTTCACCTGTTCCAACCCAAATAACACTCGGGTTTGATTGCTGAATAGCAATTGCACCAATAGATGCCGTAGCTTCTTTTTCGAAAATAGGCTTCCATGTTATACCTCCAGATTCAGATTTCCAAAGTCCTCCAGATGCTGTTCCAGCATAAATAATATCAGGGTTTTTATGAACTACATCTATAGCTGTAACACGACCTGACATCCCGCCTGGACCAATATTTCTGGGTTTCATGTTTTTTATTACGTCTATTGAAAACTCTTGAGCAGAAAGTAGTGAAATGCACAAAAGCATTATAAAGGAGATATATTTTCTCATTGTTTTGGTTTAGATAGTTGGATTAAAATTAAGGAAAAGTTATATTAGGTTTCTTAAAAGAATGTTAATAAACTATTTACCAATTACCTCTATCTTTAATATTAGCGTTACAAAGACGAATAATTTCTGATATACGTTTTTCTTTTGTGGCTTCTAGTTTTGCTTGATTTAGCCAATACAAATAGCCTTTTCGGTAGGATGGCGCAAAGTTTTTATAATTTATAAATGCTTCTTTATTTATAAAAAATGCTTTTTGTAGTGCATCAGGAATAACTTCGTTTTCAACATCATCTAATGCAGTCCATGACCCATTCTGTTTTGCGATATTTATAATTTCATGACCGCTTTGATGCATTAAATTTGAAGCCTTTAATTCTATAATATATCTTTTATTTAAAGCACTCCACACACTTTTTTGGTTTCTTGGAGTAAAGTATTGTCGCCTTTTGCTATTACCTAAACTTTTAACCGTAGAGTCTATCCAACCATAGCAAAGTGCTACTTTAACAGCTTCTTCCCATCGCATTGAAGCTTCTTTGTTTTCAACTTTATAAAAGATTAAATAAACACCTTTTGTTGTACTATGATTTATGTGTAACCACTCACGCCATTCGGTATCTGTTTTAAAATAAAGCTCAGGAATCTCCATAAAAACTAAAGTTTTTTAGCATTTACATAAAAATCTCTATCAATAATAAAAGGTGTATTATTAGAAGGAAATTCTATAGTTTGCCATTCTGCTTTAGGGTAAATCCATTGTTGATTGCCTCCAATATTAACTTGAATCGGCATATCAAATCCATCAACAATATTTATCCATCGGTATTTTAGTTCTTTCTTTTTAATTGAATATTCTAAAGTTGGAATTTTAGTAGTTCTTAAATACTGATTAAAAAATTCGGTTAAATCAATACCATATTCTTTAGACATGTAATCTTCAACCTCTTTTGTGGTTACCGTTTGATGGTAAAACGTGGTGTTTAAATCATTTAAAATTTGTCGCCATTTTTCATCATCTTCTATAAGTTGACGCAAGGTATGCAACATATTGGCTCCTTTATAGTACATATCTGTTCCAGACCCTTTTTTATTTACACCATAATATTTCCCAATAATGGGCTTATCGTTTGCTATGTTTTTTCGTGTACCAATAACATAATCCGCAGAGGCTTCTTTTCCGTAATAATAGTCTAAAAATAAGTTTTCAGAATAGGCTGTAAAACTTTCATGAATCCACATGTCTGCAATATCTTTATTGGTAATGTTATTAGCAAACCATTCGTGACCTGCTTCGTGAATAATTATAAAATCGAATTTTAAACCCCAACCAGTTCCAGATAAATCGTTCCCTAAATAACCTTTTTTATATTGATTTCCATAGGTTATAGAACTTTGATGTTCCATGCCTAAATACGGCACTTCTACCAGTTTAAAACTATCTACATAAAACGGATATTGCCCAAACCAATGCTCGAAGGCTTTCATCATTTTTGGTGCATCTTTAAAGTGCACTTTAGCTTTTTCAAGATTATCGCGTAGCACATAATAATCCATATCTAAGTTTCCTGCCATACCGTCGTAAACTTCGGAAAAGTTAACATAATCACCAATATTAATATTTACACCATAATTGTTTATTGGGCTTTTTACAAACCAATGGTATGTTTTGGTGTCGCCAAATTGCTCAACTTTTCGTAATCTACCGTTAGATACATTCATTAATTTTGAAGGCACATTAACACTAATAAGCATGCTATCAACCTCATCATACATGTGGTCTTTATTTGGCCACCAAACACTAGCGCCTAAACCTTGACACGATGTTGCTATAAAATGATTACCGTTGCTATCTTTTTTCCATGAAACGCCGCCATCCCAAGGTGCGCGAATAGCTTCTTTAGGTATCCCTTCGTAATGAACCGTTACACTATTAATGGCACCTATAATTTGCTTATCAATTAGTGTGATAAAATGTGCATTCCCATCGTGCTTTATTTCTAAGTCTTTACCATTTTGAGTGGCTTTTGTTAGTTTTAATGGTGGCTGTAAATCTACCTGAATCACAGAATGATTCTCTAATACCTTATATTGAATAGTATTTTTCCCTTTAATTGATTTTTCTTCAGGATTTACTTTTATATCTAAATGATAATAAGCTAAATCCCACCAAGCACGTTCTGGAGTTATACTACCACGAAGCGTATCTTGTCTTGTTAAATGATTCATTTCATCCAACAAATCTTGAGCTTGAATAGAACTAATATGAAGCATTAAAATCACTAGTAAAAGACGAAAAGTATAGTTCATTATTTTAAATTTGAATAAAATTAATTAAAAAGTGATTAGGAATATGTTAATTAATCTCTAAATACTTTATTCGGAAAAACTACAACACTCTCAAATCCATTTTCTCCAACGGCTGCTATTCCAAAAAAATAGTTGTCAATAACAATTCCATCTAAAATAAATTCTGAAACATTACCTACATACCTACTATAATCCCATGTTGGAGAAGTCGTATCTCTCCAATAAATTTTATAACCTTTTGCGCCATCTACTTTGTCCCACTTAAACTTAACCGATGGTTGCACAATACCGCCAATTGAAACATATTTTGGTTGTGGCGGCGCAGCAGCTAAACTCGCCATGTTTATAGCATTTACAGCAGTTAGTTTTTTTGCGTAATCAAAATTAACATGTTCAAAAACATCGCCGTATGCTATACCGTTTTCCTCTCTAATATCTTGGTGTTGTTGTGTGTAATTTTCGTGCGCTTCCATAATTCTAATGCCTGCAAAACCCAAATCGTTAAAAGGTCTATGGTGCCCGCCACGACCAAAGCGATCTAATCTGTAAACCATCATTGGGTTCATTTCTGGCATATATGTTTTTACTGTTTTATGGATATATCGTGCTAGCTGACGAGAAATACCATCTACTTCGCCACCATAAAAGCGTCGTAATTGACGTTGTCTTTCGGTTTCTGTTGGTGATACAGGTTCTGAAAAAATCCTAAAAGTTCGGTTGTCTATAATACCATCGACGCCTTTAATGTTTCCAATCATGTCGTTATTTAAAACACCTATAATATCCCAACTTTTATCTTGCGCATATTTTGCTAATCCAGCACCACCAAAGAGACCTTGTTCTTCGCCAGATAAGCCAACATAAATAATACTGTTTTCAAATTGGTATTTAGACAAAACTCTAGCCACTTCAATAGTTCCTGCCATTCCTGAGGCATTGTCGTTTGCACCCGGAGCATCGGTTGTAAAATCTATAGTATCACTAGCACGAGAATCAATATCACCACTCATAATAATATAGCGATTTGGGTATTTTGTGCCTTTTTGAATGGCTAATACATTAACGACCCAAGCATCATGTGGCACGCGACGATTACCTTCTTTTGTAACAAAATCTTTCTGATAAAAAACATCTAAACAATTATTACATTGTTTAGAAATGGATTCGAATTCAGATTTTATCCAACGTCTTGCGGCTCCAATACCTCTAGTTTTAGAAATTGTATCGCTAAAGGTGTTTCTTGTTCCAAAATTGACTAAAGTTTGTATATCTTTTTGAATACGATTTGGTGATACTGCTTCAATAATATCATAGATTTTTTGATTGGTTTGAGAAAAAGAAGCAAATACTAAAAGGCAAAAGCCAAACGTGATTATTATTTTCATATTAATTTTTGGTGTAATTAAATTTGGTGGTTTCAATAGAACCGTCTTTTTGATGTAAATCTACATAAATATTCATTTCGTTTTCGCCAACTTTTTCGAAAGACATCCCTTCAAAAATAACTTTAGTAGGCGTAATTTCTTTTAAAGGAAAATCGACAGTTTCATCTTTAGTTTCCCAGCCTTTTAAATCATAATTGAAATGTTTTAGTTGAAGGATTAAAGTGTTTTCAACTTCTCTGATAATTTCTATTTCATAAAAAGTAATCTTTCCTTTGTTAATCAATTTAAAAGTCGCCATCATAGAACCACCAGAAGGTTCGCTCCAGTTTTCTTCAGTTTTACCTCCAAAAGCTTCGCCTTTCCAATTACCAGAAATCCATGCAATGTTTTCTAATTTAGGGTCTAAGCTTTTTTCTGTTTGTGCTTTACATTGTAAATTAATAAACAAAGTAATCGTCAATAATAAAGTTGAAATAAATGTTTTCATAATCTTAGTTTAAATGATTTGTACATTATTATGACGTTTGTTTAAACTGTTATTGAGACACTTTTTTGGTAAAATAATCCTTTGTCTGTTAATTATTATGATTTAAAGATAATAAAATAAAAAACGCCTCAGAAAATTAATTCTGAAGCGCCTTTCTCATTTAAGTTAGTCACAAAAATATTTTTAGCTTACTAAAAACAATATTTGTTTTCAGCTTTTACCTTTTCAGCAATTTCATTACGTAGGTCAACAATATCAGGATAATTTTGATATTTTGTAAAACGTTTAAGTCCCATAAGTAGCATACGTTGCTCGTCCCCTTCTGCAAAAGAGATAATGCTTTCTTTTCCTTTTTCTTCAATGATATCTACGGCATGATATAAATATAATTTCGCCATAGCAATTTGTACCGATTGTTCTTTTTCACCAAAACGTTTTGCATTCTTTTCGGTTCTTAAAATTGCAGACTCTGCCATATAAATTTCAATCAAGATATCTGCAGCGGCTATAAGTAATTGCTGATGATCTTCTAATTGTGGTCCATATTTTTGAACGGCTCCACCAGCAACCATTAAAAATGTTTTTTTCAACTTTTTAATCATTTCTTTTTCTTCAGAAAATAATTCAGAATAATCAGGTGTTTCAAAAGAGGGGATACCCATTAATTCTTCTTGAACGGCTTGTGCAGGGCCTAATAAATCTACATGCCCCTTCATGGCTTTTTTAACCAGCATGCCTACAGATAACATTCTGTTAATTTCATTAGTCCCTTCGTAAATACGTGCAATACGTGCATCTCTCCACGCAGCTTCCATTGGTGTTTCTTCAGAGAATCCCATACCTCCAAAAATTTGAATACCTTCATCTGCACAGTTTTGTACATCTTCAGAAACTGCAACTTTTAAAATAGAACACTCAATAGCATATTCTTCTACCCCTTTAAGTTCTGCTTTTTGATGCGTGTTTCCTGCTGCTTGCCGTAATGCAATACGGTCTTCAATATTTTTTGCAGCTCTATATGTTGCAGATTCTCCAGTATAAGCACTGGTAGCCATTTCTGCTAACTTTACTTTAATAGCTCCAAAATCTGAAATAGGTGTTTTAAATTGTTTTCTTTCGTTAGCGTATTGAACCGCAGTTGTTAAAATTCGGCGTTGAGAATCTAAACAAGCTCCTGCTAATTTTATTCGCCCTACGTTAAGTGCATTCATAGCTATTTTAAAACCTTCTCCACGACCAGCAAGCATGTTTTCAACAGGCACAACGGTGTCATTAAAAAACACTTGACGCGTAGAAGATGCACGAATACCTAGTTTGTGCTCTTCTTCTCCCATGGTGATGCCGTTACTTGCATCATTCTCAACAATAAAACCAGTAATGTTTTTATCGTCTTCAATGCGGGCAAACACAATCATTACACTACAAAAACCAGCGTTTGAAATCCACATTTTTTGTCCGTTGATTTTATAGTTTTTTCCATCTTCTGAAAGTGTTGCTGTAGTTTTACCAGAATTTGCATCACTACCAGCTCCAGGTTCGGTTAAACAGTAAGCCCCAAACCATTCGCCTGTGGCTAATTTTGGTACGTATTTTTGTTTTTGTTCTTCGGTACCATATAGTGTAATTGGCATGGTACCAATTCCTGTATGCGCTCCAAAAGCAGTACTAAAAGAACCTGTTCCGCTAGAAATATAGTCACAAACCAATAAGGTTGATACAAAACCCATATCTAAACCGCCATAGGCTTCAGGAACAGCAACACCAAGAAAACCAAGTTCTCCTGCTTTACGCATTACGTCTTCTGTTAAAGCAAAATCTTTAGCTTCAAAACGAGGTTTGTGTGGAATGATTTCACGGTCGTTAAATTCCATAACCGCATCTTTCATCATGTTTTGTTCTTCCGAAAAATCTTCAGGAGTAAATACATTTTCGCATTTTGTTTCTTTTACTAAGAATTGACCACCTCTAAGTATGTTCTTTTCTGTTGCTTCCATTGTTTCTTTTAGATTAAAGAAGATAGAGAATAGAGTATAGACTTTAATCGAGACTATTTTGAAATCCCATTGTCATTCTTTGGAATTCCTCTATTTTTTCTTCAAGTATTTTTAAATTGTTTTCGTTTATATAATTTCTATGCTTTGCTACCAATAGCTGAGTTCCTAATTCGAAAGAAGAACCTAACGAGATGTCTAAAAAATGCCTAAAAGATTTATCTGTTCTTGAAGAACCTTCGGCAATATTACTAGGCATCGAAACAGAACATCTACTAATTTGAGAACTCAAATCGAATCTTTCGTGTTTTAGGAAACTTAACAATAAGTCAGAAATATCATTGGTAATCTCTAAACCGAGCTTCCAGATTTTTAAATTCTTGTAATTATGTCGTTGCTTAGCACGCATATTCTCGTCTTTTCTCTCTTTTCTTTCTAATTTAAAAATTCAAACACACCACAAGCGCCTTGTCCAGTACCAACACACATAGTTACTGCGCCATATTTACCTTGCATATTTTGCTTACGCATTTCATCAAATAATTGTACAGATAGTTTTGCTCCTGTACAACCTAATGGATGACCAAGTGCAATGGCACCACCATTTACGTTAATGATATCTGGGTTTAAATCTAATTCTCTAATTACTGCTAGAGATTGAGAAGCGAAGGCTTCATTCAATTCAATAAGCGATAAATCGTCTTGTTTTAAACCTGCTTGTTTTAATGCCTTCGGAATGGCTTTTACTGGTCCAATTCCCATAATACGAGGCTCTACACCTGCAGCGGCATAGTTTACCATTCTTGCTACTGGCTCTAGGTTTAACTCTTTCACCATGTCTTCACTCATTACCATAACAAAAGCAGCGCCATCACTCATTTGTGATGAGTTACCTGCTGTAACGCTTCCACCAGCAGCAAATACGGCTCTTAGTTTTGCTAAAGCTGCTTTATTAGTTCCTGCACGTGGCCCTTCATCTTTTGTTACTGTATATGATTTTGTTGCTTTCTTTCCGTTAGCATCGATATAAGTTTGTTCTACTTCTATAGGTACTATTTGGTCTTGAAAACGATTTTCAGCTTGCGCTTTTAAAGCTTTCATATGTGAATTAAAAGCAAATTCATCTTGATCTTCTCGCGATACTTTAAATTGATTTGCAACTGCTTCTGCAGTGTTTCCCATTCCCCAATAATAATCTTCGTGGCCAGCTTTTACAATGGCATCGTAATTTAATTCTGGTTTAAAACCTGTCATTGGTACACTACTCATACTTTCAGCTCCACCAGCAATAATACAATCTGCCATTCCAGCTTGTATTTTTGCTGTTGCCATACCAATAGTTTCTACTCCAGAAGAGCAAAACCGGTTAACGGTTACTCCAGGAACATCTATAACTTCTAATCCCATTAAAGAGATTAATCGTGCCATGTTAAGTCCTTGAGAACCTTCGGGCATGGCGTTACCAACAATAACGTCATCAATACGTTTTGGGTCTAAACCTGGCAATTCTTTCATCATGTATTTGATGGTTTCTGCTGCCAATTCATCTGTTCTTTTAAAACGGAACACGCCTTTTGGTGCTTTACCAACTGCGGTTCTGTATGCTTTTACGATGTATGCGGTCTTCATAGTTCTATTGTTTGTTTTGAAAACGAGACTAAAGAAAATAGAGTAGAGAAAAAAAAAATTCAAATCCGTCTCTAAAATATTATCGTTTGGCTCACTTTTCTATTCTCTATATTCTCTTTTCTTAATTACGAAGTGGCTTCCCTTTAGTTAACATATATTGAATCCTCTCCAAAGTTTTACGCTCTGTACATAAACTTAAGAAAGCTTCACGCTCTAAATCCAATAAATATTGTTCGCTTACTAAGGTTGGTTCAGATAAATCTCCTCCTGCCATAACGTAAGCTAATTTGTTGGCGATTTTCTTGTCGTGCTCACTTATATAATTACTGGCTTCCATTGAATCTGTACCTACTAAAAACATACTTAACGCTTGCTTACCAAGTACTTTTACATCTGTACGTTTTACAGGTTGTGTGTAACCCATATCTGCCATTAATTTAGCATGCTGTTTTGCCACAGCAATCTGACGGTCTTTATTAATCACAACTATATCTTTTCCTTTTTGAAGGATACCAAAATCGTAAGCTTCGTAAGCCGAAGTTGCTACTTTTGCCATACCGATAGTTAAGAAATATTCTTGAAGCGTATTTAATTGAACATCCCCTTTTTTAAAGGTATCTGATGCTCTTAAAGTCATTTCTTTAGAACCACCACCACCTGGAATCACACCAACGCCAAACTCTACGAGTCCGATATAAGTTTCTGCTGCTGCAACCACTTTATCAGCATGCATGGATAACTCACAACCTCCACCAAGTGCCATGCCGTGAGGCGCAGCAACAGTTGGAATAGATGAATAACGCATACGCATCATAGTATCTTGAAAGTATTTAATAGCCATGTTTAGCTCATCGTATTCTTGCTCTGCAGCCATCATAAAAATCATGCCGATGTTTGCACCAACTGAGAAATTTGCAGCTTGGTTTCCAACAACTAATCCAGCGAAATCTTTTTCGGCAATATCAATAGCCTTATTTAATCCTGTAAGAACGTCTCCTCCAATGGTGTTCATTTTAGATTGAAATTCTACATTAAGGATTCCATCTCCTAAATCTTCAACAACAACGCCCGAATTTTTAAATACCTCATTAGATTTTCTGATATTATCTAAAATGATAAATGCGTCTTGTCCTGGGATTTTTTCTTGTGTTTTCTTAGGAATATCATAGCAATATGTTGCCCCATTTTTAACCGAATAGAAAGATGTACTTCCCGATGCTAGCATATCGTTTACCCATGCATTAGGCTCTAATCCTTCGGCTTTCATCATTTCGACACCTTTTTCTACACCAATGGCATCCCAAATTTGAAAAGGTCCATGTTCCCAACCAAATCCAGCTTTCATAGCATCGTCAATCTTATATAAATCGTCTGTAATTTCTGGAATTCTGTTTGAAACATAAGCGAATAATGCTGCGAAACTTTTACGATAAAATTTGCCCGCTTTATCTTTTCCTTTTACTAATATTTTAAAACGGTCTGCAACTTTATCAACGGTTTTAGTTAATTCTAGTGTTGCAAATTTTGCTCGTTTTCTCGCTCTATATTCTAATGTGTTTAAATCGAGTGATAGAATTTCAGAAGTACCATCATCTTTTCTTACTTTCTTGTAAAAACCTTGCCCAGTTTTACTTCCTAGCCATTTATTTTCCATCATTTTGTTGATGAAATCTGGTAATTCGAAAAGCTCTAAACGCTCATCATTTGGACAATTTTCTCTAATGCCATTTGCTACGTGCACCAAAGTATCTAGTCCAACAACATCTACTGTGCGGAAGGTTGCAGACTTAGGACGACCAATCACTGGTCCCGATAATTTATCAACGTCTTCTATGGTTAAATCCAAATCTTTAACGGTATGAAATAGGCTTTGAATACTAAAAATCCCTATTCTATTCCCGATAAAAGCAGGTGTATCTTTTGCAACTACCGATGTTTTACCTAAGAATTGTTCTCCATAACCATTTAAGAATTCTAAAACAGATGCCTCTGTTTTTGGTCCTGGTATAATTTCGAATAATTTTAAGTAACGTGCTGGGTTAAAAAAATGTGTTCCGCAGAAATGCTTCTGAAAATCTTCAGAACGTCCTTCACTCATAAACTTAATTGGAATACCAGATGTATTAGACGTAATTAATGTTCCAGGTGTCCTGTACTGTTCTAATTTCTCAAAAACTTGTTGTTTAATATCTAGTCGTTCCACAACAACTTCCATAATCCAATCTACGTCTTTTACTTTTGAGATATCATCTTCTAAGTTTCCTGTTGTAATTCTATTTACAAAAGATTGATGATATAGAGGTGCTGGCTTAGATTTTATTGAAGCTACTAATGCATCGTTTACTAAACGATTACGTACAACTTTGTCTTCAAGTGTTAAGCCTTTTGCTTTTTCTTTATCATTAAGTGCTCTTGGTACAATATCTAATAATAAAACATCTACACCAATGTTTGCAAAATGACAAGCGATTCCGCTTCCCATAATTCCCGAACCAATAATGGCTACTTTTTTTATTCTGCGTTTGCTCATATTGTTTAAACTACTTATCGTTGTTTTGATTGTATATCTTTTTATTCGTTACCAACTCATTAATTAATTCGGCAACTTCATAAAAATGATTTAGTTTTTCTAGAGAAGCATGATTTCTAATCGTATTATTAAAAGTGAGTACTTTTTCTTTAGAATATTCTCTTTTTTCTCTGCCAAATTCGGTTAAATGTATAAGTACACTACGTCCATCATCTGGATTTGACTTTCTTTCAATTAAACCACGAACTTCCATGGTTTTTAATATTCGTGATAAACTAGTGGCTTCCATTCCCATTTTAGGACCTAAAGCTGTTGATGGCGTGCCTTTTTCTGGGTCAATGTTTAGTAAGGTAAATCCTGTAGCCATGGTGCTTTCAAACTTTAGCGCCTCTTCATTATACATTTTTTGCACCGAAAGCCATGTGGTTCTTAATACGTAATCAATAGTTTTATCTTTCATTAAGGAGAGGTTGATTCCTCAAATATATAAAAAATTTATTATGCACGCATAATAAATTTAATAAAAAAAGGGGTTATAAAAAAACACCTCTATAAAAGAGGTGAGATTTTTAATATTTGCATGAGATAAGATTATCCTAATTTACCATTAACTAAGCCTATTACAGCACCAATTATAGTGGTCATAACAACAGATATACCCACATCAAGAGCAGCTATATTTAAAACAGCTTCTGGATTCATAGCCATATCAAAGAAATTGCTAAACAGACCAAAAAATAAACCTATAATAGCTCCCGCTTTAGCACCTGTTGCAGCCGTTGAAATTTGTGCCCATCGGGTATAAATATAAGCTACAAATAGTCCAAAGGTTATGCAACCAAGAAATATGAATAACATGGTATTGGTACTTTCTTCGGGTTGGGGAAAAGTGTTTTTAAATATAATACCATAAAATAGCCATCCTAATAGGAAATCAACTATGCCACCAACAATGCCAGCAATTAAGAAATCTTTTGTTTTCATTTTATAATAATTTAATTAGTTAGTTAGCTATAAAAGTATGAAAAAAAAAATAAACTATTATTGTAAAATACTATATATTAGGTGTTTATTGAATTTTAAAAGCAAAAACAATATTTTAAGCCCTGTAAATCTTTTCAATTAATAGAGTGTATTTTTCTTTAATGACTTTACGCCGCATTTTCATGGTTGGTGTCAAGTGGCCTGTATCTATAGACCAGACATCTGGTGTAATTTCAAACTTTTTTATTTGTTCCCATTTGCCAAAACTTTCATTGGCTACATCAATTTCTTCTTGAATACGATCATGTAAACTTTGATTTGAAATAATGTCTTCATTAGAATTAAATGCGATTTTATGACGCTTTGCCCATTCTTTAACAAATTCAAAATTAATTTGTATCAGTGCTGCAGGCATTTTTTCACCTTCTCCAATAACCATGATTTGTTCAATAAATCGCGATTGCTTAAATCGGTTTTCAATTAAAGCTGGTGCGACATATTTTCCGCCTGAAGTTTTAAACATTTCTTTTTTGCGGTCGGTAATTTTTAAGAAGCCTTCGTTACAAATTTCGCCAATATCGCCTGTATGAAAATAATCTCCTGTCATAACGCTACTCGTTTTTTCAGGGTCTTTAAAATAGCCTTGCATCACATTTGGGCCTTTCGCTAAAATCTCACCATCTTCAGCAATCTTTACTTCAACGTTATCAATGACTTTTCCCACGGTTCCTATTCTAAACCCACCGTTACGCATATCGTTTACTGATATTACAGGCGATGTTTCGGTTAAACCATAACCTTCCATAATAGGCATTTCTGCTGCTGCAAATATACGTGTTAATCTAGGTTGCAATGCAGCACTACCAGAGACCATTAAATCTAAATTACCGCCTAGACCTTCTTTCCATTTACTAAAAATAAGTTTTCTAGCTAGTTTAAGTTGTTTTTCGTACCACCAACCGTTTTTTCCGTAAGGTTCGTATTTTAATCCTACTTTAACTGCCCAAAAGAAAAGCATCTTTTTTATGCCTGTTAAATCGCTACCTTTAGCTATGATTTTGTCATATACTTTTTCGTATAATCGCGGAACTGCAGTCATTACATTAGGTTTAATCTCTTTAAGATTATCGCTCATGGCTTCAATAGATTCTGCAAAATATACTTCTACCCCACAGTATTGATATAAATACAAAATCATACGCTCAAAAACATGGCACACAGGGAGAAAACTTAAAGCTTTAGATTCGCCATAATTAAAGGGTACTCTTTTTTCGCTATCTAACACATTTGATACCAAATTATTATGAGATAACATGACACCTTTAGGTTTTCCAGTAGTCCCAGAAGTATAAATTAAGGTTGCTAAATCGCTAGGTTTTACAGCTTTTTTTCTGGATTCCACATCACTTTGAGCGGCATTATCTTTTCCTAATTGTAAAACATTATTCCAGTTGTTTTCGCCAGTAACTTCATCAAAAGTATAAACATTTTTAAGCTTCGTGTTGCCTTTAATAGTGTTTAGTTTTTTAATGATGTCGGCATCTGACACAAAACAATAGGTGGCTTCTGAATGATTTAAAATATACTCATAATCCTCAGCAGAAATAGTTGGATAAATAGGTACATTTTGAGCGCCTATTTGTAGCACACCAATATCTAACATATTCCATTCGGTTCTGTTAGTTGAAGATATAACTGCAATTTTATCGTTTGGTTGCACGCCCAATTGCAGCAAACCTCTACTTATAGTATTAGCTTGATCAATATATTCTTTAGAGGAAATGGATTTCCACTTTCCATTATATTTTGTGGTGAATGCCTTATTTAAATTATACTTTTCAAGTTGATAATAAGGAAAATCGAAAATTCGAGTAATTTGAGTCATTGCTATTTATACTTAGTAGTCTTGCAAAGTATGAAATTAAAAGTGATTTTCAAATTGAATAAAAAAATCTCAATTCCAATGCGACTCAAAAATATCTTGAAGTTGCGGATATTTCTCATCAGTATCATCATAAATTTGGCGTTGTTTTTTTAATTCAACTTTCATTTCTTTTATAATTTCTGAATAATTAGAATCGCTATAGCCATTGTAGTTTTCGTTAGGGTCTTTTTCTAAATCGTAAAATTCCCAAGCTGGCTTTGTACTTTCTTTAGACGATCCTGTCATGTCTAAAGATTGTCCATAAAAAAAGGCGAGTTTGTATCTCTTGTTTCTAATTCCAAAATGGCCTGGTCTTATTGGGTGATTAGTCCAATACCTATAATATGCAGATACTCTCCAATGCTCTGGAGTTTTACCTTTAAGATTTTTACGAAAACTTTCACCTTGAAAAGAGTCGGGTTTTTCAACACCTGCATAATCAGCAAATAAAGCAGGAAAATCAATGTTTAAAATCATATCATCTAAACGCATTCCTGCAGCAATTTCTTTAGGGTATCGAATAACAAAAGGCATACGTAGCGATTCATCATAAATTAATCGTTTGTCAAAAAAACCGTGTTCGCCTAAAAAGTAACCTTGGTCTGCCGTATAGATTACAACGGTGTTTTCGGCTAAGCCAGAAGCTTCTAAATAGTCTAAAATTTTTCCGATATTATCATCTATGGCTGCACCGGAGCGCATAAAATCTTTTATGAATTTTTGATAGGTAGCTTTACGTGCTGTAATACTGTCCATATTACTAGTGTAAAAGGGTAAGCCAGGATATTTGCACCACCATTTTTCTGGATCGTTTGAAGCTTGCTCATATCTCCAGCTCAAATTTTCAAGTTTCTGTCCAACAAAACTTCTTCCAGTAGTTTCAGGAGCAAAATCGTATAAAGAGATTGGTTCTGGTATGTCAATATCTTTATACAAATCGTTATAGCGCTCAGGAAAATCGAAAGGTTCATGGGTTGCCTTAAAATGCGTCATTAACATAAATGGTTTGTCCTTATCTCTTTGGTTTAACCAATCTAAAGATAATTGGGTAATAACATCGGTTGAAAACCCTTTGTGAACATCCCATGTTTCAGGTGGTCTATTAAAATTTTCAGCAGTTCTTAAAATAGGGTCCCAATAACGACCTTGATCGTGTAAAATATTGTAATAATCAAATCCAGAGGGTTCTTTTTTTAAATGCCATTTACCAATAATAGCAGTTTGGTACCCATTTTTATTTAATACTTTGGCTATATTTAAACTATCTGAATTTAAAGCATCACTTAGCGTGTACACACCATTTTTATTACTGAATTGCCCAGTAAGAATACTGGCTCTACTTGGTACACAAATGGAATTAGTACAAAAGGCATTGTTTAAAATTGCCCCTTCGTTTGCTAGCCTGCTAATGTTTTTATTTTGCACATAATCTTTTAAAATACCACCATAAACTCCCCATGCTTGCGAGGTATGATCATCAGACATTATAAAAAGAATATTGGGTTTTACTAAGATTTGTTTTTCTTCGGGCTTACAACTAAATAACAAAAAAAATCCAAAAAAAACTAAATTGATATTGCGCATATTTTTTTTCATTTTTAGGTTATTTAATAATTATTTCATCTATAAAAAACCATCCTAAATTACCAGATCCAGCATGTCCTTCAGGAATTTTTCCAATGGTTTTTATTTTTAATTTTATATATCTTGATTTTTGTGCTGTACTCATAGATAAGGTATCGATAAAATTGCGTTTATCGCTTATCCTTTTTGAAGTTTCAGATTGCATCGTATTCCCAAATGTTACACCATCATTTGAAAAACTAACTTCAAATAATTTTGGACTAAACACCCAATTTGGTGGATTGTGTAAATAGCCAATAGTAATTTCTTCTATAGATTTTATTTCATTCAAATCTAAAATAAATTCTAAGTCACTTCCCTCTTGCCCAATCCATTGCCCAGAACTATAATCTACATAACCTCGTTTTCCATCAATAAGAACTTCAATATTTTTATACCGCTTGCTAAGTTTATTTGTCGCCTTAATTTTTCCTGTAATTCCTAAATGATTTATAAGTTCTGTTTTCTTAGGTATATCCTTTTCATAGCCGTGTTCCCAAGCTAGATATTTTGCTTTAAGTGCTTCAACGATCTTAGGATGTTCGTTTACTAGGTTTTTCATTTCTGAAACATCTTCGCTTAAATTAGAAAGAAATAAAGCATCATGTTCTAAATCTAATTCCCCTTTATGTGAGGTGTCTTTTGGGTAGCCCATAAGTTTCCAATTAGCATTTCTAACAACCCATTGATTGCCGTATTTCCAAAAAGCTTCAGTTCTAGGTGAATTAATATTTGATTTTTTAATCATTTTAGACATGTCAATTCCATCTATATCTTTAGGTATATTTTTCAAATCACAAAGCGTTGCTATAGTTGGCAACCAATCAATATTTACAAGAAATTTATCATTCACAATATTTTCTGGTAGGTTGTTTTTCCAACTTATTATAGTTGGCAACCTAATGCCGCCCTCGAACAAACTACTTTTTGCTCCGCGATAGGGACCAGAATTTCCGCCACCGTTAAAGGCACGCGTTTCTGTTGAATAACCATTATCAGATTGATAGATAATAATCGTGTTATCTCTTATTCCGAGCACTTCCAATTTATGCATTAAAAAGCCAATACGCTCATCGATGGTTGAAATAAACGCAGCATAATCGCCTCTGGGTTTTTCAATATTTTTATAATAATTTCTCCATTTATCAGTGGGTTGATATGGATAATGCGGCATATTAATAGCGTAATACATAAAAAAGGGATCTTCTTTATGCGCTTCTACATATTTTAAAGCCTTATTAGATGCTAAATCAGGAAAATATTCACCATTATAAAAAACTTCTTTACCGTTTTCATATAAATCATGAATATTAGGTCCAGCCCAAAAGAAATAATGCGAATAATTATCAATGCAACCTCTTAAATGCCCGAAGGAATAATCGAAACCTTGTGAATTTGGAGACGTTTCTGCACTCATGCCTAAATGCCATTTACCAATGTGCCCAGTTTTGTAACCGTTGTCTTTAAATAATTCGGCAAGTGTGTATTGCTCGCTTGGCATACCGTGAGAATTTGGAACATGAGAAGTATTACCATTTACCCCAGCATTTTGAGGGTATTTCCCCGTCAACAAAGCTGCTCTTGATGGCGCACAAACAGGTGCTGCAACATAAGCTTGAGTAAATCGAGTGCCTTCTTTGGCAAGCTTATCAATATTTGGGCTGTAAATATCTGAAGCGCCATAGCAACCTAAATCAATAGCCCCCTGGTCGTCGGTATAAATAATGATGACATTGGGTTTATTTTGAGCAAATAAGCATTGCAAACTAATCAATAAAACAAGCAAACTAATTTGCTTTTTATTAAGAAAAAAAATGAAATTAATTTTCATGTTTTACAAGGTTAACTAATTCAAAGTTAAAAATAATATAAATTAATTTGATGTTTTTTAGACTAATAACGCCTCTTTTACCATAGAAAGCACATTTGCTTAAGTAATAAAAAAGCTCCTAAAAAGTAATTTTAACTAAAGGAGCACTTTTTAATAAGTTATATTTTATATCATTTCTTATTTGAAATAGTATTATCGTTTTTCAATCCACGCTCTTGCATTAACAAAAGCCTCTAACCATGGTGAAACGTCGTCTTTTCTACCTTGTGGATAGTGTGCCCAATTCCATTGAAATGTTGAACGCTCAATATGTGGCATCGTTACTAAATGACGTCCTGTTTTATCGCTCATCATGGCAGTATTAAAGTCTGAACCATTTGGATTATGAGGATATCCAGCATGACCATATTTTGCAACGATGTTATATTTTTCTTCAGCATATGGCAAATCAAATTTCCCTTCACCATGCGAAATCCAAACACCTAAAGTAGTTCCAGCTAAGGTCGATAACATTACCGAGTTATTTTCTTGAATTTTAACTGAAGTAAACGCACTTTCGTGTTTATGCGAATCGTTATACGTTAATTTTCCATGAGTTTCGTGTTCTGGATTTACTAAATCTAGCTCCATCCAAAGTTGTGCGCCATTACAGATCCCTACAGATAGTGTATCTTCTCTTTTAAAGAATTTTTTTAAAGCTATATTAGCTTTTTCATTGTATTTAAAAGCACCCGCCCAACCTTTTGCAGATCCTAAGACATCTGAATTACTAAAGCCACCTACAGCTCCTATAAACTGAATATCTTCTAAAGTTTCACGGCCAGAAATTAAATCGGTCATGTGTACATCTTTAACATCAAAACCTGCAAGATACATGGCATTAGCCATTTCGCGTTCTGAGTTGCTCCCTTTTTCACGAAGAATGGCCGCCTTTGGTGCCCCATCCCGATCTTCCCTTTTGAGGAAGGGGAGTTTCCCAGTAAAATGCTTTGGAAATGTATATTGTAATGGCTGATTTTTATAATTATTAAATCTATCTTCTGCTAAGCTATTTGCTGTTTGTTTTTGGTCTAATAAATACGACGTTTTATACCAAACATCACGAAGCCTTGAAACGGTTAAAGTAAATACTTCAGCATTATTAATGATACTCAAAGTGTCGCTTTCAGTTACTTTTCCGATGTTGAAAAATTCGATATTTGCTTGAGAAAGCACCTTTTCGATTGAAGTATTTTTAGCTTGAAAAACAATTCCTGCATTTTCGGCAAACAAAACTTTAAAAGCATCTTTTTGATTTAAAACCGTAATATCTAATTCTGCTCCAATACTTGTGTCTGCAAAACACATTTCGAGTAACGTAGTAATTAATCCGCCAGAAGCGACATCATGTCCTGCAACAATTTGATCGTTTCCTATTAAATTTTGAATGATGTTAAATACAGTTTTAACATATTTAGCATCCTTTACATTTGGTGCATCATTTCCTATTTTATTTAAGATTTGTGCAAATGAGCTTCCTCCTAGTTTAAAATGGTCCTGAGAGATGTTAATATAATAAATGTCTCCTGCATTTTTTCGAAAAACAGGCTCTACTATTTTTGTAATATCGTTACAATTTGCAGCAGCAGAAACAATAACCGTTCCAGGAGCAATGACTTCCTCATTCGGATATTTTTGCTTCATAGATAAAGAATCTTTACCTGTTGGCACATTGATTCCTAAATCGATAGCAAACTCTGAAATAGCTTGAACAGCTTCATATAATCGCGCGTCTTCACCTTCGTTTTTACAAGGCCACATCCAGTTAGCAGATAATGAAACCGACTTTAAGCCCTCTTTTAAAGGTGCCCAAATAATATTAGTCAACGCCTCGGTAATGGAGTTTCTACTCCCAGCAACTGGATTGATTAATCCGGAAATTGGGGAATGCCCAATAGAAGTTGCTATACCTTCTTTTCCTTTATAATCTAGTGCCATAACACCCACATTATTTAGGGGTAATTGTAATGGTCCTGCGCATTGTTGTTTAGCTACTTTTCCACCAACACAACGGTCAACTTTATTCGTTAACCAATCTTTACAAGCTACAGCTTCAAGCTGTAAAACTTGATCTAAATACTCATAGAAATTATCAGAATTATAAGTAACATCATCATAATTTCTTTTAACCGTTTTATCTATCATTATCGTTTTTGGAGAGCTTCCAAACATATCTTCCATGGCTAAATCCATTGGTTTATTGCCTTTGGTTTTAGATTGAAAAGTAAAACGATTATCTCCTGTAACATCTCCTACAGTGTACATTGGCGAACGCTCACGATCTGCAATTTTATGGAGCGTATCGATATGTTCTTCAGAAATAACTAATCCCATACGTTCTTGAGATTCATTTCCTATAATTTCTTTATCAGAAAGTGTTGGATCTCCAACTGGTAATTTATCTAAATCTATTTTTCCACCTGTATCTTCAACCAATTCAGATAAGCAATTTAAGTGCCCTCCAGCACCATGATCGTGGATAGAAACAATAAAATTATCTTCACTCTCTACCATACCACGAATAGCATTTGCAGCACGCTTTTGCATTTCGGGATTGGATCGTTGTACCGCATTGAGCTCTATTCCAGATTCAAATTCTCCTGTATCTGCAGATGACACCGCGGCTCCACCCATTCCGATACGATAATTTTCACCGCCAAGAATAACAATTTTATCACCTTGTTTTGGTGTGTCTTTTAATGCTTGATCACTTTTTCCATAGCCAATGCCTCCAGCTTGCATAATCACTTTGTCGTACCCTAATTTCCTCGATGTCACGTTGAGCGCAGTCGAAACGTCTTTTGTTTCATCATGCTCAAACGTTAAAACAGAACCACAAATTAAAGGCTGCCCAAATTTGTTTCCAAAATCTGATGCACCATTTGATGCTTTTATTAAAATATCAATAGGCGTTTGATATAACCATTTACGTTCTGGAAATGCTTTTTCCCAAGATCTGTTTTCTTCTAACCGGGAATAAGATGTCATATAAACGGCAGTTCCGGCTAATGGCAATGAACCTTTTCCGCCAGCTAATCTATCTCTAATTTCTCCTCCAGAACCTGTAGCCGCCCCATTAAAAGGCTCAACAGTAGTTGGAAAATTATGGGTTTCTGCTTTAAGCGAAATCACCGATTCAAAATTTTCAGTAGTATAATAATCAGGAACATCGGCACGTTTTGGTGCAAATTGTTCCACCTTTGGTCCTTTTATAAAAGCAACGTTATCTTTATATGCCGAAACAATATTGTTTGGATACCGTTTTGAAGTTTCTTTAATGAGTTTAAATAGCGATATTGGTTTTTCTTCTCCATCAATTACAAAGGTGCCGTTGAAAATTTTATGACGGCAGTGCTCACTATTTACTTGAGAAAAGCCAAAAACTTCAGAATCGGTTAGTGGGCGTCCTATTTTTTTGGAAACACCTTCTAAATATTCAACTTCTTCATCACTTAATGATAAGCCTTCTTGTTGATTATATGCGGCAATATCCTCAACACCTAAAATGGGCTCTGGTTGGATATTAATAGTAAATATTTCTTGATTTAACCCATCGAATTTTTCAGAAATCATGGGGTCGAAATCTAAAAAATCTTCTGAAATCGATTGAAATTCTTCAATTCTAATGATATCAGAAACTCCCATATTTTGAGTAATTTCAACGGCATTGGTACTCCAAGGTGTAATCATTGCAGCACGAGGACCAACAAAAAAAGCATCTAAGGATGCTTGCTCTAGTTTTGGTTTATTGCCAAAAAGCCACGTTAATTTTGATATGGTCTCTGTTGATAATTCTTTTGTTACTTGAACAGCAAATATTTTACTGTTTTGGTTTCCGAAGAAATGAATCATTATATTTTTAGTTTGTTAATTTAAATAAAGTGCAAATTTACTTTATTTCAACATAATAATAACTAATTATATTCTCGAAAATTTAGAGTTATTCACTATGTTTTGAACATAAAAAAAGTTTTTAATTTTTCCGTTCTAACAATGCCATGTAAAAACCATCAAATCCAGATTTGTGAGCCAACACTTTTTTGTCTTTTACAAGTGAAAAATTTGCCCCCGCCTCAGAATTTAAAAAGGTTTTAACTTGGTCTTGGTTTTCAGAAGGTAATACGGAACAAGTCGCATAAACCAATTGTCCGCCCACTTTTACCATTCTAGAATATTGTTGTAAAATCTCTTGCTGTGTTTTCTTTATTTTATCGATAAAATCGGGTTGTAGCTTCCATTTAGTATCAGGATTTCGACGCAATACTCCTAATCCAGAGCATGGGGCATCAATTAAAACACGGTCTGCTTTATCATACAATTTTTTAATGACTTTGGTAGATTCAATAGTACGATTTTCAATGTTATGCGCACCATTTCGTTTAGCTCGTCGTTTTAATTCGTTAAGCTTATTTTCGTAAATATCTAAAGCTATAATTTGCCCTTTATTTTCCATTAAAGAAGCGATGTGCAAGGTTTTTCCGCCAGCACCAGCACAAGCGTCCACAACACGCATTCCTGGTTTTACATCTAAAAATTCTGCCACTAATTGCGAAGATGCATCTTGAACTTCAAAATGTCCGTTTTTAAAAACTTCCGTAGAAAACACATTAGCCCGCTCTTTTAATTTTAAAGCACTTGGGTGGTTTGGTAGAAAATCGGTTTCAATTTCTAAATCGAATAATTCGACTTGTAATGCTTCTTTAGTCGTTTTAAGGGTATTTACTCTTAAAATAACATCGGCTTGTTCGTTTAAAGCTTCAATTTCTTTGCTCCACACCTCCTTTCCAAGTTCTTTTATGCCGATTTCGTCCATCCAATCTGGAATAGATTCCTTAAGTTTTCTAGTTTTAGAAAGTTCATCATATCTACCTTTTATGCGTCGCAAAGGTGTCCCTTCAAAATATTTCCAATCAGGTAATTTTATGCCTTTTAAGGTTGCCCAAACAGCAAACATACGCCACAGATTTTCTCTATCAAAGGGTTCTTTGACTTCAGCAATTTCAGCATATAAACGTTTCCAACGTACAATATCATAAGTGGTTTCGGCTACAAAACCTCTATCTCGGGCACCCCAACGTTTATCGCGTTTTAAAAGTTGTTGAATAACTTTATCGGCATACTTCCCTTCGTTAAAAATTAGGGTTAGTCCATCAATAACCGCAAAGCATAAATTTCTGTGTAATCGCATTGTAAAAATTTAACATGCAAAGATAAGTTTAAAATGTTGATTTGTTGGTTGGTTTACCGGTTTATTCATTTAGCTTTTATATTTTTATAGAAACAAATTTATAAATGAAAAAAACAGGGATAACTATTTTGTTTATTTCCCTTTTAATAGGAATTGGCAGTTGTAGAGTTATAAAGTATAATCCAGAAGTAAAACTAATTAATAGAGTTTTCACTAAAGTAGAGATAGAAAATTTTATAAAAGATTCTACTTTAAATATTAGGGCTTTAGAAATATACGATTCTATTGGTCCTGCTTACTTAACTTCAAAAGGTGAGTTTGGAGTTATATATCCAAACTCTCTTTTTAACCATATAGATTCTTTGAAAGACAGACCACATCATTTTCACAAAGTAAGCTTATCGAATGATACATTAAAATTAAATTTTAGAGCTTTAGGTGTTACTAAAAAACGAGGGTTTGGTATTAACATTGGTTCTCCTGTCTTCCTTTATTCACTAGATGCAGATTTAGAAAAAAACAAAGTTGTTTACCAAGAAAACCACCCCAAAGCCTTCTACGATTCTATGGATTTTTGGAACGATAATGAAGGTATAGCCATTGGCGACTCCACCGATGGTTGTTTAAGCATTATAATTACTCGTGATGGTGGAAATACTTGGACAAAACTTTCGTGTAACAATTTACCAAAAGGAATAGAAAACGAAGGTGCTTTTGCTGCCAGTGATACCAATATTTCAATTATTGGAGATAACACATGGGTTGCCACTACGGCTGGACGCATCTATTTTTCACCAGACAAAGGTGAAAATTGGGAGGTATTTGATACGCCAATAGTTAAAGAAAAAGAAACAGAAGGTATTTATTCTATAGTTTTTTATGATGAATTTAATGGGTTTGCCATTGGAGGCGATTATACAGAACCAGACGATAATGCAGCCAATAAAATAAGAACAACAGACGGCGGAAAAACATGGCAATTAGTAGCACAAAACCAAAACCCAGGATATAGGAGTTGTGTACAGTATATTCCTAAAAGGCATGGAAAAGAATTAGTAACGGTAGGTTTTAAAGGCATTGATTATAGCAACGATTCTGGAAACACTTGGAAACACTTAAGTAACGAAGGCTTTTATACCATACGATTTTTAAATGATAGCGTTGCCTATGCCGCTGGAGCTGGGAGAATTTCTAAAATAATATTTAGGGAATAAAAACTGTTCTATAGCTTGAGTAGCTTATATTAACATATATAGTATTTAAAAAGTGTAACACGTATTTATAAAATAAACAATAAAGCTTGAAAACAATTAAAGAAATAGCAGAAATTGCGAATGTATCTACTGGTACTGTTGATAGAGTTATACATAACAGAGATAGTGTATCGGAGAAAACTAGACAAAAAGTTTTAAAAATACTTGAAGAAAACAATTACCAAAGAAACATGATTGCCAGTACCTTGGCAAAACAAAAAAAGCATGTTATTGCTACTTTAATTCCTAGTACAAAAACTAAATCAGATTTTTGGGAATTACCAAAACAAGGCATTATCAATGCCTATGATGCCGTTAAAGATTATGGTTTTACTGTAAAACAATACTATTTTGATCAATTTGATGAAAACTCTTTTATTAATCAATTTAATGACATCGTTAAAGAATCTCCAGATGCTGTTTTAATAGCTCCTATTTTTTATAACCAAACAAAAAAATTTGTCAAGCTTCTTTCAGCAAAAAAAATCCCGTATTTATTTATTAATATCAACCTTAAAGGCTTAGATAATATTTCTTTTATTGGGCAAGACTCTTACCAAGGGGGCGCCATGGGCGCAAAACTTATGAGCTTATTTATTCGAGACTCATTTCAGGTTTTAATTGTTAGAAAAAAAAGAAAAATAAATAATCATTATGCCATTAAAAACAGAATAGAAGGATTTATAGGTTTTTTAAAAAACACTAAAAAAGATATCATAATTAACCAATTAGAGATTGATGATAACGATGAAAAGCACATCCTTATAAAAACGCTTCGTAAAACCCCTTTAATTAAAGGAGTTTTTGTGCCTTCAAGTTTCGTTAACATCGTTGCTAATTATCTTAACGACAACAATCTTAAAGACATTAATCTTATTGGATATGATATAAATGAAGAAAGCTCTGCTCATGTAAAAAATGGAATTATTGATTTTTTAATCACTCAAAAATCTCATGACCAAGGATATAAAGGTGTTAAAATTTTAGCAGATTATTTACTGCTTAACAAAATTCCTGAAGCCGTTTATAACTCTCCAATCGAAATTATTACAAAAGAAAATATAGATTATTACACGCAATAATATTTGACGAGAGTTCGATATAATCAATATTTAAAACTACAGATTTTAAGTTTGTTGCAGGTTGAGTCTTTCGCCTTTAGTTTATCTTGAGCGCAGCTCAAAAAGCTACCATTGACAGATTATTTAAATGTTTTAAAATCAAGTATTTAATAAGATGCCAGCCTCTAGTATAAAAATGGAGTCGATTCAACACACAGCATGAAAATCGTTAGACACTAATTCTCACTGATTTTTGAAAAATCTTTAGATTTTTCTATTCGTGTAATTACTTTAGACAATCATTTCACGAATTTTAAATGAGACAAACTCATTTATTCGTGCATATTAGTGCAATTCGTGACTAAAACTAATAATATCAATACAGTACTTTTGGTGAATTAAAAGTAAATTTTACGTCGAACTCACCTTATTTAAGAATAGCAAAACTTTTTATAAACCAAATAATCGTGGTAAAAACATAGATATTTCAGGAATATAACTTATAAGCATTAAAACTATCACCATAATTAACAAAAATGGCAGCAAGGGTTTTATCACTTGAGTTACCGAGACTTTTGCAACACCACTACCCACAAAGAGCAAGGTGCCTACTGGTGGTGTACAAATTCCAATACATAAATTTAATACGATTACAATTCCGAAATGCACAGGATCCATGCCTAAGGTGGTAACTACTGGTAAAAAAATTGGAGTAAATATTAATACCGCAGGCGTCATATCCATAAAAGTTCCAATAACGAGTAAAATAATATTGATTGCAAAAAAGATAGCAAATTTATTATTTAAGGAATCTAATAAAAAAGAGCTTATCATTTCTGGAATACCTTCAAAAGAAAACAACCAGGACATGGCCATTGAGGTACAAATTAAAAACATAACTACGGCAGTGGTTTTTGCACTTGTTAATAGTATATCTGGAAAATCTTTCGTCTTCATATCGCCATAAACCAAAGCTAATACAGCGGCGTACAATACTGCAATTACAGACGCTTCCGTAGCTGTGAAAATTCCTGCTACAATGCCCCCAACAACTATAACAAGTAATAACAAACTAAAAAAAGCTTTTCTAAAAAAAGTCCAAACTTCAAATAAAGTTGCACGCTTTCCTCTGGCATAACCTTTAGTAATCGCAATAAAAGCTACATATCCCATAATGGCAAAACCTAATAAAATACCGGGTAAATAACCCGCAATAAATAAAGCTGCTACAGATGCGGTACCACCACTTGCCAAAGCATAAACAATAAGAATATTACTCGGCGGAATTAATAAGCCCGTTGTAGAAGCGGTAATATTTACCGATGCACTTAAAGTTCTTGGATAGCCTTCCTCTTCCATTCTATCCGTCATTATTGAACCAATTGCAGACGCTGCCGCAAGAGCTGAACCCGAAATAGCACCAAAAAGCATGGATGCCAATACGTTTACATACGCCAATCCGCCAGGGAGACTTGCTACCAAAGATTTTGCGAAATTTATGAGTCGGTTGGCAATACCACCGCGTTTCATAATTTCACCTGCAAGAATAAAAAACGGAATGGCCAATAGTGCAAAACTGTCAATACCAGTGGTCATACGCTGTGCAATGGTAGTTAATCCTGGCATTTTATCAATATTCAACAATAAACTTAATGTTGTGGCTATACCTATACTGTATGCTACAGGAACTTTTAATAATAAAAGCCCAAAGAAACTTACAAACAAAACGAGAATACTTATAACTTCTATGCTCATAATTAATTGTTGATTTTGTTTTTGTAAATATTTGAAATGTGATAGATTGAAAAGCACATAATTAGCAATCCGCTAAAAGGCATAATGGCGTATACATAACCTAAAGGTATACGAAGTGTTCCAGAAAGTTGTTCTAAATGTAAGGTTGTATATACTAGATTAAAACCACCAATAACCATGACAATTAAAGCAAAAAGAAAAACAAATACTTCTATAAGAATCGATGCTTTTCTTTTATTGGCTATAGAGAATTTCTCGTATAAAAAATCCATGGATAAATGCTCTCTTTTTGCATTGAGATATGCAGCTCCTAAAATGGTCATCCAAATTAACGAAAACCTTGCAAATTCTTCGGTCCAAGTAAAAGATGTTCCTATAATATATCTTGAAAATACTTGAAATAACACATCTAAAACCAAAAGCGCAAAGATTGAGATTAGGAACACCTCAAGAATCCTATTTACTTTATTAAAGATTAATTCTGATCTATTCATAATTACTAATTTTTAATTTGTTTTACAATAGGAGCCATTTCTGGATATTTTTTTACAAAATCTTCAACAACAGATTTTGATTTTTCTGCAAACAAAGATTTTTCTGGAATAATAATTTCTACGCCAGCTTCTTTTGCAACCCTCATAGATTCATCAACAGATTTCTTCCAAAATAACTTTTGGGCTTGTGACGATTCATCGGCAGCTTCTTGTACCCATATTTTTTCTTCTTCTGATAGTTTATTCCAATATTTAGTTCCAATAAGTAGTACATCTGGAACAGAAGAATGCTGGTCTAAAGTATAGTATTTACTAATTTCATAATGATTTGATGACACAAACGATGGTGGATTATTTTCTGCACCATCTACAACGCCCTGCTGAATAGCTGTGTATAACTCGCCGTAAGCTAATGGTGTAGCAGACCCCCCCATAGAGTTTACCATATTAATAGCCATTTGGTTATTCATAACTCTAATTTTAAGCCCTTTTAAATCTTCAGGTGTTCTAATAGCTTTTTCGCTAGTATAGAAGCTTCTGCTTCCTGCATCATAATAACAAAGTCCACGTAACCAAAATTTTGAGCCTTTTTGCAATATAGATTTTCCTATATCGCCTTCTAAAACATCAAACTGGTGTTGCTTATCTCGAAATAAATATGGGATTCCTAAAATATGGTATTCTGGCACAAAATTAGACAAGGTTGCAGCGCTTACCTTAGTAGCGGCGACACTACCAATTTGTAATAATTCTAAAACTTCTCGTTCTGAACCTAATTGTGCATCGGGGAAAATCTTAACCTTTAAAGTGCCTTTAGACTTTATTTCTAATGCCTTCTGAAATTCTAATATCCCTTTATGTACAGGATGTGATTGTGGTAAACTATGGGCTAAATACAGCACCTTTGTACTATCAGTTTTTTTACAAGATATAAATCCTGTAAATAGCATTGTTAAGAGTATTAATTTATAGTTCATTACTCACTTTTATTTAATTAAACTTAAAATAGTTTACGGCATTATTATAACAAATATCTTGAATCATTTTACCCAAGAACGCTATATCATTTGGAACCAAGCCCTTGTTTACGTCTTCAGCAATTAAATCACACAATATACGCCTAAAGTATTCGTGCCTAGGAAACGACAAAAAACTACGACTATCGGTAAGCATACCTACAAATCTGCTTAGTAAGCCCATATTAGACAACGTATTAAGTTGTCTTTTCATACCATCTTTCTGATCTAAAAACCACCATCCAGATCCAAATTGCATTTTTCCTGGGATATCAGATTCGCTATAATTCCCCATCATGGTAGCGAACACCTCATTTTGAGATGGATTTAAGTTGTAAGTAATAGTTTTACTCAAACCATTTTCTAAATCCAGTCTGTTAAATAATTTTGACATGGATGCTGCTTGACTAAAATCTCCAATAGAATCACAACCAGAATCTGCTCCTATTTGTCTAAGTAAACGGCTATTATTGTTTCGTAATGCACCTAAATGAAACTGTTGCACCCAGCCTTTAGCATGATACATTTTACACAATTTATATAAAATGCATGAGGCATACAAATTAGCTTCTTCTTTAGAAATCTCTATATCTGCTATTCGCTTTTTTAATATTAAATCGGCTTCTTCTTCTGTAAAATCATACGCGAAAATTTGCTCCATCCCATAATCTGATAAGCGACAACCTTGCTCTGCAAAATATTCAATTCTACGCTCAATAGCTTTTAGTAAATCGGAGAGATTCTTTATTGAAAAACCAACACAGGTTGCTAACTTTTCTAAATATTTAGAGAAGGTATCTTGTTCTATTAAAATTAAAGCATCTGGTCTAAATGTGGGATAAACTTTAGTATAAAAACCTGCTTTGGCTATCTCTTTATGATATTGTAAATCGTCTGTAGGATCGTCGGTAGTACAAACCACCTCAACCTTCATGTCTTCTAATAATTGTGCTGGTGTTTTGTTTTCTAAAACAGTATTTGCTTTATTGTAAATAGCTTTTGCTGTACTTGATTGAAGAATCTCATCAATATCAAAATAACGCTTTAACTCTAATTGCGTCCAATGAAACAATGGGTTTCGTAAAGTATATGGTGATGTTTCAGCCCATTTAATGAATCGTTCTTCTAATGTTGTCGACCCTGTAATAAATTTTTCATCAATACCATTGGCACGCATACCACGCCACTTATAATGGTCACCCCCTAACCAAGCTTCTGTAATATTTCGAATGGGTTTGTTTTCTGCTATTTGCTTTGGAGAAAGATGATTATGATAATCGATAATGGGCATGTCCTTAGCATACTCATGATATAAAACTTCTGCCTCCTTTGAGTTTAATAAAAAATTATCTGTAATAAAAGATTTTGATTTAATCATTATTCTAAATTTTTTGAAATACCAAATGCCAAGCCTCTTAATTCTGCCAAACCGCGCAATCTACCTATTCCTGAATATCCAGGGTTAGTTTTTTTATGTAAATCATCAAGCATTTGATGTCCGTGATCTGGTCGCATAGGAATTTGAGCATCTGCTCTCCCTTCTTCTGCTCTTCTTTTTTGTTCGATAAGCACTTCTTTTACAACATTATACATATCTACATTACCCTCTAAGTGGTTCGCTTCGTAAAAGTTTCCTTTTTCATCGCGTTGCGTACTTCTTAAATGTAAAAAGTGAACCCTATCTGCAAAACGTTTAAATATTCGAACCAAATTATTGTCGGCTCTTACACCTAAGGAACCCGTACAATAAGTAATTCCATTTGCTCTATTTGGTACTTGCTCAAATAAATAGCCATAATCTTCTTCTGTACTTACTACTCGTGGCAATCCTAAAATTGGATATGGAGGGTCATCTGGATGAATACACATTAAAACCTCATTTTTAGTTGCTATTGGGATGATTTCTTTTAAGAATAACACCAAGTTTTCTCTTAATTTGTTAGCGTCTATGTTATCATAGCTATCTAAAATAGTTTGAAATTGTTCAAGGGTATACCCTTCTTCGGCTCCTGGTAATCCAGCAATTATATTATTTACAAGCTTTGTTTTATCTCCCTCAGGAAGTGCTTCAAAATACGCTTTTGCTTCTTCTTTTTGATTCTTAGAATAACTGTCTTCTGCTCCTGGCCTTTTAAGCAAATACAATTCAAAAGCCGCAAATGCTGTCATATCAAAACGCAATGCCTTTGAATCATCTTCCACTTTAAAACTCAAATCTGTTCTAGTCCAATCTAAAACTGGCATAAAGTTATAACAAACAATATGAATTCCACAGCTTGCTAAATTCTTAATACTCGTTTTATAATTTTCTATATAAGTCTGAAAATTTCCAGAACGTGTTTTAATATTTTCATGCACAGGAATACTTTCTACGACACTCCATGTAAGTCCAGAACTTTCAATAATTGATTTCCTTTTTTTTATTTCATCTATTGTCCAAATAGAGCCATTTGGTATATGATGTAATGCTGAAACAACACCTGTTGCTCCTGCTTGTTTTATATCTGATAATTGTACTGGATCATTTGGTCCGTACCATCTCCATGTTTGTTCCATAATTAAAATATATTATACCCCACTAAAAGCACTAAACCCGCCATCGATTGGAATTACAATTCCTGTTACAAACTTTGAAGCTTCTGAACATAAAAAATGAATAGATCCGTTTAATTCTTCAGCTTCTCCAAAACGTTTCATTGGTGTGTTTTGAATAATTGTATTACCTCTATCTGTATAAGAACCATCTTTATTGATTAATAAATCTCTGTTTTGATTTCCTATAAAAAACCCTGGAGCAATGGCATTTACTCTCAAACCATCTCCAAATTTAGAAGCTAACTCTACAGATAACCATTTAGTATAATTATCGATAGCTGCTTTAGATGCTGAATATCCAACAACTCTTGTAATTGCACTTTGAGCCGTCATCGAGGATATATTAATGATAACTCCTTTTTTATTCTTAGCCATTTCTTTTCCAAAAACTAAAGAAGGTAAAATACTGCCAAACAAATTAAGATCGACTACTTTTTTGAAATCATCTATTTTTACATCGAAAATATTTTGATGCTCTCCTATTGTTGCTCCAGGCATATTTCCGCCAGCAGCATTAATAAGAATATCTATTTTACCAAATTGACTAACAATTACGCTTGAAACTTTATTTAAACTTTCTTCTTCTAATACGTTACAAACAAATCCTGTGACTTTATCACTATTTTTTTTTAAATTATCAATTGCCGAATCTACAATCTCTTTTTTATAATCTAAAATAATAACAGTTGCGCCATTGTTAAGTAAATATGATGCCATATTTCCGCCCAAGACACCACCACCACCAGTGATAAGGATTACTTTATTCTCTACATTAAATAAATTCATTTAGGTCTTAATTTTGTGTTTTCAATTCTTTATTTCTAAATACCAAATAATACTTTTGGTCTATTTTTTATATAATACTTTGGAAACATTATTTTCCGTATTTTCAAGTACGCTCACACAGACCGTGTGCGTACACAAATATAATATTTATTATTGTATTTATTGTGAGTTAGTAAATAAATTATTCAACCGAACTATCATCGAGACAGCGCTATAGTAGATTTCACGCGTTTCATTTTAACCATTAGAGGTCAAAAATTAAAAATTTAGAGTATATTTCATATTGTTTTGGCTGCATCAAATCAAAAAAAAAAAAAAAAAAAAGCGACTTACTTAAGCTACATAAAGTAACTAATAAGTCGCTTTTAAAAAAAACTAACCAACCAAATTAATAAACTAAACTGTTTCGTTTAGCCAAGCTTTCATCATCCAAACTGTTTTTTCTTGCTCGGCTATAAAGTCACTCATCATCGAGTTTGTACCTTCATCATTAGCATCACCAGATTTTTCTAAAATAGTCCTTTCAATTTTTAAAAGTTCGGTTAAAGAATCGACAATTAACCGCACTGCTTTATCATCTTCAGAAACATTTTTGCCAACTTTAACTTGGGCTTTTTCAGAATAATCTTCAAAAGTATGTAAAGGAGTTTCGCCTAATGTTAAAATACGTTCTGCAATTTCATCAACTTTGATATTGGCATCAGTATATAATTCTTCAAACTTAACATGCAAGTCAAAAAAACGCTTCCCTTTAATATTCCAATGAATGCCTCTTAAATTCTGATAATATGTTTAAAAATTTGCTAATAAATGATTTAAATCCTTTGCTAAATCCTTAGTTTTTGAGGTATCTAAGCCTATACTATTATACATCATTTTTATATTTATTCTATGATTTAGCACAAATTTAATTTATAATTAACATATATTTTAATAAATTTTATTGATAATTTTTATATTTTTATAACTTAAATTGATACCTATGACTATCACGCAATTATATTACGTTTTGGCAGTCGCCGAAAACCAAAATTTCACCAAAGCAGCAGAAAAGTGTTTTGTTACACAACCTACGTTGAGTATGCAAATTCAAAAACTTGAAGATCAACTCGATGTGCAAATATTCGACAGAAGCAAAAAACCTATCGAACTTACAGAGGTTGGTAGAAAAATTGTGAATCAAGCTAGAAATATTGTTAACGAATCGTATAGAATTCAAGATATCGTTGACCAACAAAAAGGGTTTATTGGTGGTGAGTTTAAGCTTGGTATTATTCCAACAATTATGCCTACCTTATTACCTATGTTTTTAAAATCTTTTATAAAAAAGCATCCTAAAGTAAAACTAAAAATAGAAGAATTAACGACTGAAGAAATTATTGAGCGCATTACAGAAGGGCATTTAGACGCAGCCATAGCAGCAACTCCACTTGAAAACGAAATAATTAAAGAGCGTGTCCTTTATTTTGAACCTTTTGTTAGTTACATTCCTAAAAGTCATCGTTTACATTCCAATAAAAAGATTGATGTATTAGATTTAGATATAAGCGATATGCTACTTCTTGAAGATGGGCATTGTTTTAGAGATGGTGTAATTAACCTATGTAAAGTCTTTAAAAACCATACTGATGATCAATTTCAATTAGAAAGCGGTAGTATTGAAACTCTTATAAAATTATCAAACGAAGGCTTAGGCATGACGCTTTTACCATATTTGCACACATTAGATATAAAAGAAAAGGAAAAAGAAAATTTACATCATTTTAACGACCCTACTCCTGCAAGAGAGGTAAGTTTAATATACCATAAAAACGAGTTAAAAATCCAGATTATTGAAACTTTACAAGATGTTATTTCTAGTATTATTCGCGGGGCAATTGCTTTTCAGAATGTTGAAATAATAAGTCCAATTCCTAATAAATAAACGATCTTGACTCAAGTAAAGGAGAAAACACCAAATTCAAAAAAAAACACGAGGCAAGCCTAGAAGAATTCTTTTCGATTAAAACTAAAAAAACGACCAATGGTCGCTTTTTTTTTATGCTTTTAAATAGATTAAACATTGATTTAATTCTGGGTTCTGCTGTACCAGAGAATGAATAAAAATTTTAAGCTCTTCAATCTCATAAGGTAATAATCTACTTATCGCCTTTTGTACTTCTTTGCAAAACAACGTCGTATCGAAACTTACTTTTTTAAGTATAGTTTTAGTATACTCTAGCATTGCTCTTGCCATAATTACTAATAGGGTTTTGGTTAAAATGAAAAGTAAATTTATGTATAGGCTTTGTATTTTTTATTAAACATATAAATTTAATAAAAAATTGCATTACTTTTTAAAATTAAACAAAATTTAACACTTAAAATCTATTATCGCCATCCAACAAATCGCCTAAACCTCCTAGAATACTACCTTCTCCTTTGCTCTTCCCTCCAGACCTTGGAGCAGATGCTAAAACACGACCTGCTAATCTGCTAAATGGTAACGATTGTACATAAACAGTACCCGGACCTTGAAGTTTAGCAAAAAACAAGCCTTCACCTCCAAATACCGTATTTTTAATACCACCAACAAATTCAATATCGTAATCTACAGTTTGATCAAAACCTACTATACATCCTGTATCTACACGCAGTGTTTCTCCCGCTAGTAATTCTTTTTTAGCCATAGTACCCCCTGCATGAACAAAAGCCATTCCGTCGCCTTCTAATTTTTGCATGATGAAACCTTCGCCTCCAAATAAGCCTCTACCTAATTTTTTAGAAAACTCTATCCCTACACTAACACCTTTTGCAGCGCATAAAAAAGCATCTTTTTGGCATATAAATTTACCTCCAAACTCGGTTAAATCTATGGGTATTATTTTCCCTGGATATGGTGATGCAAAGGATACATTTCGTTTGCCTACCAAATCGTTATAAAAAGCGGTCATAAACAAGCTTTCTCCTGTAAGAATACGTTTTCCTGCGCCAAGTATTTTGCCTAAAAAACCAGAATCTTTTTCTGAGCCATCCCCAAAAATAGTTTCCATTTTAATACCATCATCCATCATCATAAAGCTTCCTGCTTCGGCTACTACGCCTTCTTGTGGGTCGAGTTCAATTTCTACGTATTGCATTTCCTCACCGTAGATTCTATAATCAATTTCGTGTGCTGTCATTATACTGTGTTTTGTTAAGTTATTTGCTGTTTACCTGCTTATAAGTTGATGTGTTTATGGTTTTGTTACAATGTTTATAAAATTTAAAAAAACTAAATTTCAAATTCCAAACGGGTACTGAAAATTATTTTCTTGAAGAGGTGCTAAGTCGCAAAGCATGATGAGATCCACTGTGGCTGCGACTGAATACTGCTTACTGAATACTACCTACTGCTTTACTTTCACACTCCACTCAAAATTAAAGGTTGAAACTACAACGCCATCTGTATTAGTTCCAACAGATTTCATCCAAATGGTTTGTCCTTCTCCAGTTTTAATAGTTCTTTTTAAAGCGTCGTCTATTAAATGTCCATCATTACAAGTAAAGGTTATTCTTCCTGTTGCTTTTTTTGTAAAAGTCGCATTATTAGTTGTTACTAACATGGAGATTTTTTTACCTGATTCTTGAATTTTCGCTATCATTAATGCTCCTGTCGAAAACTCTGCCGCCATACCTTGTACCGCCCAAAACATAGACTTAAAAGGGTTCTGATTAATCCATCTGTGCTTTACTGTGGTGACACATTTACTGGCGTCTATATGTTTTGTCCTTACACCACAAAAATAGGATGCAGGTAGTTTGAATATTGTGAAAGTATTTAGTTTTCTGGGAGTTAACGTCATTATTAATCGTTTAATTTTTTACTAAGTTATGAAAATAAACAACAACTATAAATGTTAATTTTTTGTTAATTTTTAGTACTATGCGTAACAAAGTACCTTTTTTTAGACATATATTTGCATAAGAAACTATTATACGTTTTAAAATCATGTTAGACAATCATCAAAAAAACATCGCTACTTTTATTCACTTATCAACCTTTAGTAGGTTTATAATTCCGTTTGGAAACTTTATTGGTCCTATTGTATTATGGGTAACTAATAAAGACAAATCTGAATTTATAGATACCCATGGCAAACAAGCTATTAATTTTCAAATAAGCATTTTGTTATATGCCATTATTTTAGGAACCTTAACCATTCCGTTTTTTATTTTTAAAATTTTTAACGGCATTGACTTTATAGATTTTAATGGGTTTCATGATTTTCATATCAATATTGGTAAGCCTTCGCCTTTACTTTATATAGGTGGTGTTTTAGGTGCTTTTGCCATAATAGGTTTTATTTTAGAGCTTGTTTTTATAGTGATAGCAAGCTTAAAAGCACGAGATGGTGAAATATACCACTACCCATTAACTATTAACTTTTTAAAATAGGATTATGACTGCGGACTGAAAACTAAAACGGCAAACTAACTCGCGTTAGGGATTGCAGTGGAAAGCCCACAGCGAGTCCCCGATAGTTATCGGGACAAAGCGAGTACTTGCAACGTAAAGCCCGACCCGTAGGGTAACGCCCAACTTCTCGATACAATTACGATAAAAAAGTGGGAATCACTCGAAGTAATAAAATAAAAATTTCATCAATAACAATCATCAAATCAATCAAAAAATGAACAGTTTCACAATATTAAAACGCTTTAGAATATGAAGATAGAAAACACAAAAGCACAAATGCGTAAAGGGGTTTTAGAATTCTGCATACTATCGGTCTTAAAAGACAACGATGCTTATGTAGCAGAAATTTTAGGCACTTTAAAAGACGCTAAGTTGCTTGTGGTAGAAGGTACCATTTACCCACTACTAACGCGACTTAAAAACGCAGGCCTTTTAAATTACAGATGGGAAGAATCGACCTCTGGGCCACCACGAAAATATTACGGATTAACAGAAACAGGGAAATTGTTTTTAAAAGAATTAAACACCACCTGGAGCGAATTACACAACGCAGTAACAATAGTAACAAGCCAAAAAACTACAAAAAAATGAATAAAACAGTCAACATAAATTTAGCAGGTATATTTTTTCATATAGATGAAGATGCGTACTTAAAATTACAACGCTATCTTGAGGCTATAAAACGTTCATTTACAGACTCTCAAGGTCGTTCTGAAATTATATCGGACATAGAAGCTCGTATTGCTGAACTTTTTAGCGAACGCGTACAAAACGACAAACAAGTTATTAGAATTAAAGAAGTAGACGAGGTAATCTCTATTATGGGACAACCCGAAGACTACTTAGTTGATGATGAGATTTTTGAAGATGAGCCACAAACGGCTTATAAGAGAAAAACATCGCCTTCTAAAAAATTATTTAGAGATACCGATAACTCTTATATTGGGGGCGTTTCGTCTGGATTAGGGCATTATTTTGGAGTTGATGTACTATGGATACGTTTAGCTTGGATTGTTTTAATTTTTGGAGCTGGCACCGGAATTCTTTTATACATTTTACTTTGGATTTTAGTTCCTGAAGCTAAAACAACTTCGGAAAAAATAATGATGACTGGTGAGCCGGTGAACATTAGCAACATTGAAAAAAAAATTAAAGATGGCTTTGAAAATGTTTCTGAAACCGTAAGTGATGTCGCAAAAAATGTAACAGATTCGGTTTCTGGAGCTGCAAAAAATGTGAGTGATTCGGTTTCGGATGCTGCAAAAAATATAGATTTTCAAAAGCAGGGAAATAAAATAAAATCGTCCTCAAGAACCTTTTTTGATACGATTGGGGAAGTGATTATGTTTTTCTTTAAAGTTTTTGCGAAATTTATTGGCATTATATTAATGATTGTGGGTGCTTCTACCCTTATTGCTTTAATAATAACGCTATTTTCTTTGGGTGTTGTAGATCTCATTCATTTACCAGGTCTCGATCTTGTTGAGATTGTAAATGCTGGAAATACACCCATTTGGCTAGTATCTTTATTAACATTTTTTACTGTTGGGGTTCCATTTTTTTTCCTATTCTATTTAGGTTTGAAGATTCTAATAAACAACCTGAAATCTATTGGAAATATTGCGAAATTTACTTTATTAGGCGTTTGGTTAATCTCAATTATTGGATTGGCAATTGTGGGTATTAGACAAGCTAGTGAGCATGCTTTTGATGAGCGTGTTATAGAAAAAAAGGAGTTGCAAATTACTGCAAATGATACTATAAATTTAAAAATGGTAGGTAGCGATTTGTATAGAAATGGCACAAACAGGCATAACGAATCGTTTAAACTTATTCATAATGAAAACGGAAATAAAACCATTTACTCATCAGATGTTATTATTATTGTTAAATCTACAACCGATTCTTTAGCAACTATAAGTATTGATAAAAGTGCCGATGGTAGAAGTTATGAAAAAGCCATAGAACGTGCTAAAAACATAAACTACAATTATGCTTTAAAAGATAATATGCTGCTTTTAGATTCTTATTTTACCACAGATTCTAAAAACAAATTTAGCGACCAAGAGATTGTACTCTCCCTGTATTTACCAGAAGGAATCGTTATAAAATGTAACGAAAACTCGAAAACGTTTTTTTATTATAGAAACTATAACGGAACCATTATTACCTATAGCGACACTAATCATTATTTAAAAATTTTAGAAGATGATATTGAATGTTTAGACTGCCCGATTGAAGAAAAAGAAGAAGATTACAAAGTAGAGATCGATTTAAAAGATGAAAATTCTAGCCTAAAAATAAATGAAAAAGGACTAAAAGTAACTGTTGATAGTGCTAGTTTAAAAATTGATAAAACTGGAGTAAAAGTAAACGGTGACGATGTTAAAGTTAACATATATGGCGATGGTGTTTCAATAAAATCGAAAAAGGACTAAAACGATTCATCAGTAAAAAACAACAATTGAGACATTTAAGTTAAAAAATGTTTTATACAATTTAGATATTTGAATAGATAAAAAACATCAACCTGTGCCGAACTTGTTTCAGCATCAAAAAACAAACAATTATGACAACACTAACAAAAATTATTATAGCTACATTATTGAGCTTAACCCTATTCTCATGTAATTTTGATATTAATATGAACTCTGGAGTTCGTGGCAATGGCAATGTACTAACTGAAGACCGAACTATTAACGAATCCTTTAGCGCCATTAAAGCCACCGAAGGTTTAGATGTATACTTAACACAAGGCAACAACGAAAGCATAACTATTGAAGCCGATGAGAACTTGCACGACCTTATTATAACCGAAGTGATTGACGGTGTTTTAAAAATCCACACTAGAGAAAATATTGGTAGAGCTACTTCAAAAAAAATAATGGTAAGTTTTAAAGATATTTCTGCAATTACCTCAACAAGTGGTAGCGATGTATATTCAACAAATACCATTAATGCAAATCATTTAAAATTAAAATCGAGTAGCGGAAGCGATATGAAATTAGATGTTAACACTTCCATTCTAGAATGTGAATCTAGTAGTGGTAGCGACTTAAAACTGTCTGGAAAAACTAAAAAATTAATTGCCGAAGCTTCAAGTGGCAGCGATATTAAAGCTTCAAATTTAATTGCCGAATCTAGTCAAGTTAAAGCGAGTAGCGGAGCTGATATTACTATAAATACAGTAAAAGAATTGACAGCTAAAGCGAGTAGCGGGGGCGATATAAAATATTATGGTAATCCAGAAAAAGTGAGTAAAAATAAGAGTTCTTCTGGTAGTGTTAGGAAACAGTAAAACCAATAGGAAGCCATTAATTCTTAGAGGAGCAAGGCAGGTCGGCAAAACTACTTTAATAAAAGAATTTGCAAAGACTTACGAATATCAGCTGTATATCAATCTAGAAAAAAAAGTAGATAGCCAATACTTTGAGCAAACAGATGATGTAAAAGTGATTATTGAAGCTTTATTTATTTCGAACAACATTACAACTAAAGATATCTGCAATACATTACTTTTTATAGATGAAATACAAGAACATTACTCTCGTTTTAGATTAATAAATCAGTTAAACGAAAGCCAAATCGCTGTAAAATATAGATACAGTAATAGATGTACAAATTTAGGAATTTATTTCCTATAAAATAGGACACCTATTAGGACACCTTGAAATATGCCC
>Ga0316189_10000251_pt1 | contig 51956 bp, 39 predicted proteins | sample LowCovwburrow_MG_FD_204930 | JGI IMG/M metagenome (GOLD analysis project Ga0316189, IMG submission 204930) | Coastal sediment microbial communities from Maine, United States - Lowes Cove worm burrow | ecosystem: Environmental > Aquatic > Marine > Coastal > Sediment | place: USA: Maine... | reverse complement strand
ACTGGCGTTGGTCCATGATTTCGTTCGCGGCGGCCGGCCGCACAAAGAACTGGCGGATACCATCGAAGCGATGGAGGACGGCCCGTTCGGCGCGGAGGCTGTCGACATGCTTCGCGGCGCCCAGGCACTGTACGGCGACGAGCCAGAGGCCGCACTCGATCATCTCCGACGTGCCGCAGGCGGCACGGGCAACGTCGCCAAGGAGGACATCTCTGAGCTGCAGTTTTTTGTGTTCCTGCTTGCCGGGCTGACGCAGCTCGCTCGAGGCGAGGAAGACCGCGCGCTGCGTGAGCTGCAAAAAGCCAAGGTGCGCCTGCCCGAGCCTCTCGCCCCTCACTTGCGCGCGGTGCTCGTCAAAGAGGGGGTGGAGCTGCTCCTCGCCGCCGACGAGTTGGCCGACGCCGAGCTGTGGCTCCTCCAATCGCTGCGACATGACGAAAACGATCGGCAGGCCCGCGAGGCGATGGCGCGCGTGCTCGCGGCCAAGGGTGACCGGGTCGGTGCGCACGCGATGCTCGACAAGCTCGAGGGTGATCCCGCGCTCGACTTCACACGGCTATACGTCGGGCTGACGGTCGGCCTGCCGCCCGACGAACCCGACACGCTCGCCGAGCTGTCGATGCGGTTGCTTCAGTCCAGCCCGGAGGACGTCGGCACACGCCGCCGCTGGGCGCTGTCGATGATCGCGGAGCACACCTCCGAGGAAGGCCTGGTGCAGCTCGAACCAACCGCACAACGCGACGTGCTTGCCGCACTGCTCGCGTCGGCCAAGGTCGCGCCGCGAGCCACGCGAGATCGTCATCTCCAAGAGGTCGCCCACATTGCACTGCGCCTGGAGTCCTTCGACGGCGCCGTGGTCGACGCGGTGACCGATCGGCTCTCGCGCGACGGTGCGTCCGCGCCCGAAGAGCTGCGGTTGCTCCGTACGCGTCACCGCATCGCAACCGGTGGAAAGTCCGTGGAGGAAGACTTCGTCGAGGGCTCACCGCCGCGGTTCCGTGCCGACCCGGGCATCGGCGAGACGGCGGGCCCCGATCCGCTGAGCCCCGTGCGCGACCTCGATAGGCGCGACGCCGTGCTGGCCAGCCAGCGATCGCTGGCGGCGGCGGAGCTCTGCATTCTCCGAGAGCACCCCGACGTCGCCCAAGATCTACTCGTTGAAGCCCTGATTGAGTTTCCTGGACAGCGGCGGGCTCGCAAGCTGCTGGCCGACCTCACGCAGATAGGGTCCGCAACCCGGCTGGAGGACCTGCTCGCGACGGCCACCCGTGTGCTCGCGGCGGTGCCGAACCGAGTCCTCGGCATCTCCCTGGCCGAGGTGCAAACAGCCATGCAGCGGGTCGTGGCCGCGCGGGAACGGCTCGCTGGGCCGCTAACCATCGCGATCATGGGCGAGTTCTCGGCGGGGAAGAGCACGTTCGTCAACGCACTATTGGCTGAACCCGTGGCGCCGATGGGCGTCCTGCCCACGACGAGCACGATCAACGTGTTTCGGCGCGGCGCCAGCGGCGGGGCGCACGTGCACTACCGTGACGGAAGGATTGCGACCCTCGAGACGAAGGACGTCGAGCCGTTTCTGCACGGACTCGACGCGACATCTGCAGCGACGATCCGACACGTTGAGATCGAACGGTCGGGTACCCGGATGGGTGACGCCCGCGTCGTGGACACTCCAGGTCTCAACGCCCTGGACGCGTTTCATGAGGAGGTTGCGCGCGAGTTCCTCGACGAGGCGGACGCGGTGGTTTGGCTGTTCTCGGCCACCCGGAGCGGCGCCGCAACCGAGGTTGGGATGCTCTCGAGTCTGCGCGCGAGCGGCCGACGCGTGCTCGGCGTCTTGAACAAGGTCGACACGCTGACGGTCGACGAGCGCAAAGAGCTTGCCGACTACTTGCGCGAGCAGTTGGGCGAAGTCCTCACCGATGTGGTTCCGCTGTGTGCACGCGACGCGCTCGAGTTTCGGATCTCTTCAGAGAGTACCGACGCAGAGGATCCATTTGCCGCGGTCGAAAAGGCGCTCGAGGAGCACTTCCTTCAAAAGGCGCGCGACCTCAAGCGGGCGCTAACGGTACGGCGGCTCGGCGAAGCGCTCGGCGTGGCCCGAGCCGCTCTTCTTGCGGCCACCACCGAGCTCGAGGCCCGTGCAGAAGAAGCACTGAAGGCGATTCGAGGCGAGCGAGCCGACCCGCACCATGTGCTGGCCGCGTTTGGAGCCGCGTTGCATGCCGAAGTCCTGGATGTCGACGACCCACTCACACGGGAGGGCCTCGGCCTCGGCGTGCTCATCCCGGGCAAGGGGCTCCGCAAGGGGGTGCTCGATCCGCTGGATCGTCAGTACCTCGAGACTTGCGTGCGCGATCGGCTCCTCGAAGCACTGCGTCGCTGCCTGCGCGAAACGGGCGTCGAGGACCCATCGGCGGCGGCGGTGCTCGACGCGTCCTTTGCCCCGTGGGTGCAAGGGAATATCGAGGGCTTGCTCCGTGCGGGGTTTGTGGACAGTGTGCTGGCGGAGCACGGCAAGAAGATTGCCGAGGGAGAGTCGGCGATGCGCTTGGGGTTTCGTGAGGCTCTTGGACCCACAGCGAACTCTTGGGCCACACACGCGAAGCTCCTCGCCCGCGATGTGGCCAAGGCGCGGGCGCGCTTGCAGCGGTCGGCCTCGAGTGCACCCCAGGCCGAAGCGCTGCGACTGCGCTCGACCGTCGTCACTGCAATCGACGCCCTTCGCGGCGCTCTGGAGGGAGTAGAATGAGTCTCACGTTCGGCGTGGATGAAGCGGGTCGGGGCCCGATCCTCGGACCCATGGTCATCGCGGTCGTGGCGGTCGATCGCGGAGGTACGCGGCGACTCAACCGGCTTGGCGTCGACGACAGCAAGGCGTTTGGCAGCGGCATTGTGGGCCAGGCCAAACGAGCCGCGCTCGCAGCAGAGATCCGCGGAGTCGTCTCGGCGTATCGGATCCGCGTCGTGCATGTCGAGGAGGTGGACCACTACACCTACCGCGGGCAGCTCAACGCACTCGAGCGGCGCGTCGTGCTTGAGCTTCTGTCGGCAATGGAGGCCACGCGCGCGGACCGAGTGATCTGTGATGGAGCGAACATGTTCGCTCCGCTCGTGACCCACTTCCCGCGCCTGAGAGCGGTCGACAACGGTGAAGCTGCACATGCCTCCGTTGCGGCCGCATCGATCTTGGCCAAGGATGTGCGCGACCGCGAGTTCTCGATGATCGCCGCGCACTACGCCGAGGAGTTTGGCGAGCTGCGCGGGGGTGGCTACTCCAATGCTGCCACGAACCGCTTTGTTACGGCGTACGCCGAACGCTACGGAGAGCCGCCGCCCGAGGTGCGCTTGAGCTGGGGCGCCAGCAAGCGAGCTACTTGAACGGCTCCATCATCTGGTCCATCGCGGCCGCCTTCTTGTTGGCCTTCGCCTTGGACTTCTTGGAGGTGGACTTGCGCTTGCGCTTCGGGCTCGGTCGGTAGGACCCGCCCGGGTTCCGCTCGGCCTGGATGTACTTGTCGACAACCGGGTCTTGGCTGCGCGCACGCTCGAACTGGTCCTCGGCGCCAGCGTCGTCGCCAGCTTGGATATTGCACAGGCCGATTCCCGCGTACGCCCGCGCTCGGACGGCGGCGTCGTCGTCCTCGGTCGCAACCGAGTAGTCCTGCCGCGCGGCGGCGCAGTCGCCGTCACCCCGCGCACGATCGGCGCGCTCGATGAGTCGCCAGGCGGGGGCTTCGTCAACAAGCGGCGTTACGTTCTTGGGCACGCCCAGGTCGTCGGCCTTGTCGCGTTTCTCTGAGATTTCCGCGGGCTCGATCTCGGGCTCGGGCTCGGGCTCGGGCTTGGGCTCGGGCGGCGGGGGTGGTGCCGCAGCTGGAGGCGCCGCAGGAGCGGCAACGCCGGCCGCGTCCGACGGAGAGGCCTGCGGATCTGCCAAGGCAGGCGCTTCGTCGGACTCTTTGTCCATGTCTGCCGTGATCGTCTTCTCTTCGGCGCGGTCCGCCTTCGCCGCTGCGGGTGCCGTCGCCGTCGCAACCGGCGAGTCCATCGCGGACGGAGCATCCTGCGGGCGCGCCATCCACAGCACCAGGCCCGCCGTACCCGCGAGTGCGAGCGACGGCACCAGGAAGGATTTCCGCAGGCGCTCGAAGAAGCCACGGGGCGCTGCGGGCGTCTGCTCGGCGACGACGGCTGGCGCAGCATCGACGGATGCGTGGGCCTCGGCGAACACGGCAGCAAGCGCGCCGCCGGGTACGTCTTGGAGCGGCAGCGCCGCGCGCGTCGTCACCAGAATCTCCTGGTAGGCGGAAAGGACGTCGCGGACCTCCGAAGACGGATCGTCGAAGGCATCCAACTGCTCGAGCCCCTCGAGCGCATCTTCAATGCGGTCGAGCTCGTCGGGGGAGAACGGCGTCGGCTCAGCCATGCGCCACCTCCTCCTCGCAGTTCGCAATCACTACCTCGTCTTCGCCCGCGGGGCGAAGATCAGCAAGCTCCTGCCGCAATTTTTCGAGCGCGTAGCGCATGCGGCTCTTCACGGTGTTCTCTGGGGCGTCGACCGTGAGACCGATTTCACGGAAGGACAGGCCCCCCAGCTGCCGCATGAGGAAGACCTCTCGCTGCTCGCTGGGTAGTCGGTCGACGGCCCGTGCCAGTCGTCGGCGGAGTCGGGGCGCCTCGGCGGCCTCGTCGGTCGGCATCTGGTCGGCGGACATCCCGCTTAGCCGGGAGCCGCGACGGCGGCGCCCCACCGCCCGAACAGGGGCGTCCAGACTGTCGTGGTCGCGAAACCGGGCGCGTCTGCTCTCGTCTACGCATAGGTTGCGCGCGATCGTGTAGACCCAGGTCGTGAACTTGGCCGAGCGTTGATAGCGATCTTTGGAGCGGATCACGCGGACAAGAACCTCCTGCAGCATCTCCTCAGCGCGAGCCGGGGAGCGAACGCTTCGCAGCATGAAGTTGTAGATGCCGGGGCTGTGCCTGCTGACCAGCTCATCGAAGGCTCGGGCGTCGCCGCCTCGGTACTCGGACATCAGGGCCTCATCGGTCCAGTCCTGATGTTGTGCCTCGCGGGGGTGCATCGCGGTCCAAGTTTCTGAGGGCGGCCGCGCGGACAGCGCGAAACTCGCACCATTAGCGCAAATCGTAGACAAGTGAGCCCAGGACGCTGGGTTTGTGGAAAATGCGTCCGTCCTCGTCGCCAACCAACGCACAGATCGCAAACCCGATCTTTGTGCCTTTGCGCTAGGCCGTCCGCGGGAGCGGATGTTGGGAACCCGGTTTCGGAACCGTCAGTTCCCTGTCGGTCTCAAAAGGGGACGTCAATGTTTTGACGGCGCCAAAACGGGATACCGAGTCTCACGCGTGGTTCGAACCGCACCGACGGAGTTTTGACGGGCGCACACCTGCAACAAACACCTACCTGCGTGGGCCGAGGTTGTTGATCAGACTGGTGAGATGCGCGGGCGCCCGTCCTGGCACACACGATGCAGACGTACAGGCCAACCCCAACTGGGGCCCTGTAGCAGGGAAACAAACTGAGGTTGCACAGGAGGCGGGCACGTCTCCCCCGGCCACCCGCCAAACAACCTGGCAACCTCACCCACGACCCCTCGGTAGCCCCGGGGGGTTTTGCGTTAAACCGTCACGGGACACGGCGGGCCCGCGAGCGCCGTTGGTGCTCGGGACAAAATGCTCCACCGCGGCCGCCCAACGTGAAACCGACAATCACGGCGCTGCAGTCGTGGCACGACTCGCCCGCTCGGCCATACACGTTCAGCGCATCTTGGTTGCGGCCCGCCCGTCCGTTGCCGTCACGGTAGTCGCGAAGGGTCGTGCCGCCGTTGCTCAGCCCGCGCGTCAGCACGGAAACGACAGCGTCGGCGAGCCGCAGCCACGCGCTTTCACTGAGCCGATACGCGGGCAGCAAGGGATGCAAGCGCGCCTCGAACAACGCCTCGTTTGCGTAGATGTTTCCCACGCCAGCGACGACGCGCTGATCCAACAACACATCCCGCAACGCTCGCTTGCTCTTCCCCGCGGCGCGCTCCAAGCAAGCCATATCAAACCCGCGAGCGAGCGGCTCGGGCCCGAGGTCCGACAGCGGCGGCTCCGCAAAGAGCTGCTCGATCGGCGCCACACGCATTCCCCCGAAGCGGCGCGGGTCGACGAAGCGAGCCTCTCGACCATCCTCGAACGATACGACCACATGAGTGTGCGGCTCCCGTTGGGTGTCGGGTCGGGCGATCACAAAGCGGCCGCTCATCCCGAGGTGGACGAGCCACCCCAGCGTTCCGGCGTCGGTGTCGAATCGCCAGACCAAGAACTTGCCGCGGCGTTGAAGCTTGCCCGGGCGGGCACCCTCAAGTGCCTGGAGGTTCTCCTGGTTCCATGCGTTGCCCGTGCGCAGAGCCTTCGCGCTGCGCCAGACCGCGGTCACGGGGCCCTGAAGCCGAGCCCGAACAAAGCTCCGACGCACGGTCTCGACCTCGGGCAGCTCAGGCATCCGGCGGATCCGGGTCGTCCGGTGGGTCGGCCTCGCGCGCCCTCTGCAGCGCAGCAAACGCCTCGGGCTCCAAGCGCTCGGGCCGGAGACCGGGGTCGATACCCGTGGTCTCGCACCAGGCACGTGCGCGGTCCTTGCCGGCCAATGCGGACAACGCATTGAGCAAGGTCTTGCGTCGCTGCTGGAACGCGGTGCGCACCAAGAACTCAAAGCCCTCCGGGTCGGCGACCTCGCCGCGAGGTTTGTCGCGCGCATCGAGCTGTACGACGGCGGAGTCGACCTTCGGCGGCGGAAGGAACGCTCCTGGGGGCGCGTCGATGACGGGCCGCAGCTGACGGAGGCGAGACAGTGCGACCGTGAGACTCCCGTACTGCTTTGTTCCGGGCTGTGCGCACATCCGCCGGGCAACCTCGCGCTGCACCATCACCACCCACCGACCCGTGCGATCGTTGTCGGCGAGCAGCTTGAACATAAGCTTTCCGGTGAGGTGGTACGGCAGGTTCCCGACGATGTCAGCCGGCACGCCGTCTCGTTGTGCCGCGGCGTAGTCGAACTTGACCGCGTCTGCCTCGTGCAACGTGTGGCGCTCAAACGGCTTGAGCTCTTCCCGCAAGACGTTGCACATGTCTCGGTCGCGCTCGACGGCCCAGACCTCCGCGCCCGCGGCGAGGAGTCGGGTGGTGAGCGTGCCAAGGCCTGCGCCAATCTCCACGATCCTCCGACCGCGGCCGGGATCGATCGCGGCAACGATGGCCCCGAGGATCCCGGGGTCGTGCAAAAAGTGCTGACCCCAGCTCTTTCGGGCGGTCATGCCGTGACGGCGCAGCACCTCGCCGGGTGGGTAGAGCTTGGGCGGCGTGGTCACGGCAGCGCCAGTCTCGGGTCGTCGAGCGCGCGGCTCGTGTGCACGTCGACGCAGGGGGCGACACCCGCTGCGACACGGGCGGCCGCGGCCGCAGCGATCATCGCAGCGTTGTCACCGCAATAGCGAAGCGGGGCGAGCTCCAAGGCGAAGCCGTCCTCGTTTGCGGCGACGGTCGCGGCTTCGCGTAGACCTCGGTTTGCCGCCACACCACCGACGATGTGAAGACGCGCAAGTCCGGTCTTGGCGACGGCACGCCGAGCCTTGTGCACCAAGACTTCCGACGCCGCGGCTTGGAAGGAAGCGCAGATGTCCGCCAGTGCTTTCCGGGACTCCGGGTCGCCGTGTTTTTGCAGGTGCACGCGCACCGCTGTCTTGAGACCCGAGAACGAAAACTCGAAGTTTGGCTTGTCGATCATCGCCCGAGGGAACCGAATCGCCTCCGGATCGCCCTCTGCGGCGAGCTTGTCGACGACTGGCCCGCCCGGGTAGCTCAGCCCCAAAAGTTTGGCGACCTTGTCGTACGCCTCGCCCACCGCGTCGTCTCGTGTGGCGCCGATGAGCCGGTACTGACCCAACCCCGCAACCTCGACGAGCTCCGTGTGGCCGCCGGAAACCAAGAGTGCGACGTGCGGCGCGAAAGGCCGGGGCTCGCGGGCGTCGTCACCAATGAAGGCGGACCACACATGCCCCTCCATATGATGAACCCCGAACAGCGGCAGACCGCTGGCGACCGCAAGGCCGCGGGCCATCTGCACACCGACAAGCAACGCGCCGACCAGGCCGGGTCCCTCGGTGACGCCCAAGGCATCCAGCTCTGAGAGATCTTTGCGACCCGCGCGATGAAGCGCCTCTTGCACGACGGGGACAACCGCGTCGAGGTGATGACGGCTCGCCAGCTCAGGCACGACACCGCCGAACTCTCGATGGATCTCGATCTGACTGCTCACGACGGACGAAAGCACGCGCGTGCCGTCCACGATGGCGGCAGCCGTCTCGTCGCAGGAACTCTCGATGGCAAGGACTTGAACCAACGGGTCAGCCGCCAACTTTTTGCTCGAGGCGCTTGAGCTGCTTGCGTGTCCAACTGGAGTACAAACCGCGCGGGGCGAGCTTGAGATATTCGCGGTAGGCGTCCATGGCCTGGGCCGACTCGCCGCGCTCGTACTGGATGAGGCCGACCGCGAGGTGTCCCTCTGCGATCTTCGGATCGGCAAGCACCGAAGCGCGGGCTGCGTTCAATGCCTCCTCGAATTTGGACTCCTCGATCAGCATGTTCGAGCGCAACAGGAGCGCACGAGCGTTGCCAGGGTCGGCCTTGAGGATCCTGTCGACCTCCTTCTTGGCGGCGCTGGAGCGACCAAACTTGTACAGCCGCTCCGCCTCCTCGATCGCGGCAACGACGTCGACAGGCTCGGCGGGCGCGTCGGTGTTGGTGTCCGCGGAGCCGCCAGTTTCAGGATCCGTCGGCGGTGCGTCACTCCCCGAAGAGCCTGCGGGTGCGGCTGTGTCCGTTCCGGCCTCGGAGTCGACGGCGGCCGGCGGGGGACCGCTCGTGCCCGCGGAGTCGGCCGACGCCAAATCGGCGGCACCGTCTGCGGGAGGATTGGCGGCAGTGGCTTTGCCAGCATCGGCTTTGCCCGCATCGGCGTCACCACTGGGGGCCGTCGTGCGTGCCGCGCCTTTGCGGTCTACGGGCGGACGGTCGTCCGCGGGGCCTGGGCCCCAGACGGAGTAGCCAAACGCGACGGTCGCCAAGAGCAGGACGACCACTGCGGCTCGTGTATAGAAGGACGGACCGGAGTCGGCCTCCTCACCTTCGGCGGGGTAGTCGTCGTACTCCCAGGGAGCGCGCGGGTGCGACCACATGCCCGACTGATCTGCGGCCGGGAGATCGCCAACAGCGGAGCCGAGCGTCCCGGCGACGGGAGCGGGCGCGTCCCTCGATTCGCGATCGGGGTCGTCTTCGCGACCCGCTGGGCTGAGCACGACCTCTTCGCCGCCCTGGCGAACCTCGAGCTCGAGCGTGGGCCGTTCGTCATCGGGGTTGGGCGGTTGGGGACCGAGGACGGCATCGATGCGCCCCTCCAGACCGGAGTCGTTCGGGTCGCCCGCGAAGGGCGGCGGCTTGGCAGGCTCCGGGTCGGGGACGGTGTTGGTGTCGTAGGAGCCGTGAACGCCCGCTCGCAGAACGCCCGTGGGCGGACTGAGTTGGTTGCCGGTAGGTTCGAGGTGAACCGAACGATCGCCGGGCCATGGCTGCGGTAGGCCTTCGCTCGGGGTGGGGATGTCGTCCTGCGTGTCCTCCTCGTCGGGCTCGACCTTCAGCTCGACGGTGACGTCGTGCTGCGGCATCGGCTCTGGGACGAAATCCTGCGGGGCGATGGCACCGGCTTCGGCCTGAAGCGGAGCGATGGCCCCGGCCTCGGGGTCGTCGGCATCAGACGCTTCCGCAGCGTCGGCCGCATCCGACGTTGCCGCTTGATGTGCACCCGCTGCCTCACCGTTTGTTCCACGCGGGCTGTCGGCTTGCGCGGTGGGCAGCGGAGGTGGTGTCGCGTGGTCGGGTGCGGACTCCGACGCCGCATCGACTGCGGTGGGGTCGTCATCGTTGGCGCCCAAACCCGCGAGTTCGAGGGCAGCTTCGACCTCCTGCGCGAGGGCGGCCGCGTCGGTGGGGTCGTCCGTGGGCGAGCTGGCTTCGTCGGGACCCGCAACGTCTGCGCTGGGCCGCGGACGGGTAGCCTCGGGGAGCGGGCCGCTGTCATTGACCGAGAGTGAAACCAGGGCGTTACCAAACGCCGGTCGTGGTGCGGAGTCCTCGGGAATCCCGGGTACGAGGGTGTCGCCGTCGGCCTCCTCGATCTGGGGAAACGGGGCAGGGTAGCTTGGCGGGGGCGGGAGTGCGTCGTCGGTCGGCGTGGGGCTAGAGGGCTCGGGCTCGGGCTCCGACGCCGCGTGGAGCCCAGCTGGCGTGTGACGGGCGGGTGGCTCCCACGCCTCCAACTTCAGCGAGACGGAGCTGTGCGATGCCGTGTGGGCGCCGCGCTCAGTTTGCTCGGTGAGTGTCAGCAAGCCCTCGAAGAAGGACTGAGAGATCGAGGTCAGCGCTTCGACATCGTCGAGGCCGCTCTCATCGACGACAGCCAGGATCGAGCGGCGTCCGTCGAAGTAGCGCAGGAACTGAAGCTGGTCGGTCGTGAGGGAGTCGTCCGAGGTGCGCTCGGCGACCTGGTCGCCGTCGACCGTAAGGATGGCGTCCAAGGGCGGGAGTTGCTCGAGCAAGCGACTCCACTCGTCGACGCGGCGAAGGCCTTCCATCAGCAGCGCCTGGGTGCTCGAGGTGATGACCTGGCTTCGGTTGACCGGCTTGAACTCGACCTCGAAGAGACCGTCGTTGATTCCGAGCAGTCGGTAGACGGCGGGCTCCCCTTGGAGGCGTCCCATTTCCGCGTCGACAACCGCGCCGTCGTGGAACCACAACATTGCCTCGCCGAGATCCGTGGTGAGCTGGATGGTCCCGCTCTTGCGGCTGATCTCGAGGGTCTGCAGCAGGTCGACGACGGCCATGTCCGCAAGCTGGCCGCTGAACTTTGTACGCGCGTCCTTGCGCTCGAGTCGCTCTCGCTGCTTGCGCTGAAGCAGCATCGCGACCCGGGTCGTGATCTCTTTGATGTAGATCGGCTTGGTCAGGTAGTCGTCGACGCCGAGCTCGAGGCCCCGCACCTTTTCCTCGATCGCCTTCGCGCTCGTCAGGAAGATGAACGGGATGGTCGCCCAGCGGTCGTTCGCTTTGATCTTCGTGCAGAAGCTGAAGCCGTCGTCCCCGGGCAAGCGCGTGTCCGAAATGATGAGGTCCGGCTCGGCGTGAACAAGGAACTCAAGAGCCTCCTCCGCCGACTCGGCGGGCGTGATGGAGAAGCCAGCCTTTCGCAGGCTGACCTCCAGGACGCGCCGGTTCCGCGCATCGCCATCGACGATCAGGAGGTTGTGGCGGGCCACGAGGGTTCTCGGGAAACGGACCGCACGTTGATTCGCGGGCTCGCTGCGGGGGGACGCGTTAGGGGCGCGTTCGGGTTGACGCAACGTGCGCGAGAAGCACGAATACGGGCGCGCATGATAACGACCCCGGCCCGAGCGCCGCAAGTCGATGCCAAATGCGGTGCGGCTAGCGACGGTCGTCTACCATGCCGCGCGCGTGACCGAGACGAGCGACAGAATAGGGAGGTTCAGGGCCAGGGCGCTGGCTGCTCCCATGACGGCCTTCATCGGCGCTGTTTGCCTGGTTGCCTTTATCGGGACGCTTGGCGTTTGCGCCGCGGGCTCGGCCCAACCCGTAGACGTTGCAGTAGAGGCAGCGTGGAGTCTGGGCAGCTGCAGGGAGACGCTTGTCCGGGGCGGCGCGTTGGAGCTGGCGCGAGTTTGGATCGATGGCGAGTGGTGGCGGGTTGGGACGACCGGCCTGCTCCACGGTTCACTGATTCACGTGACACTGAACACATGGTCACTGTTCTCGGTCGGCGAATGGGCCGAGCGTGTATGGGGTGCCGCTGGCCTGCTCGGGTTGTTTGTGTTGTCGAGCGTGGGTGGCTGCCTGGCGTCATTGGCGTGGGCGGAGGCCCCGATGGTCGTTGGGGCTTCGGCGGGCGTGCTGGGCATTGCAGGAGCTTTGCTGGGCGCGCGGCTTGCGGGTGATGCCGAGACACGCAATACCCTCGCGCCGATCTCCGTGGGGATGCTGGGGGGGTGCCTTGCCGTGCTGCTGCTCATCGGGTTCTTCGTTCCGCTCATCGCCCAAGCTGGGCACCTCGGTGGACTTGGGGTCGGCGCTATTTTGGGAGTGACCTGGGGTCATCGGGGGCTAGGCGTACGGGCCCTGGGCGCGGTGGCGGCCTTGGCTGTTTGCGCCGCGTTGGTGCGGGCAGGGCGATCGCCCGAGGGACGGCCGGGGTTTGATGAGCTGGTCGGCTATCGCCTGCTGGAGGTCGGGGAGTTCGAGCGGGCGAGCGAGGCACTGGACCGGGCTCTCGAAGGTCGACCTGATGATCCGCAGCTCGCAAACGCGGTGGCGTATTCCTTTGCCGAAGCGAGAGTCGCGCTTCCGCGTGCTCGAGAGCTAGTGCTCCGCGCCCTTGATGATGAGCCAGACAACGCGGACTACCTCGACACGCTCGGTTGGATTGAGTGCCAGCTCGGCGACACCGAGGCCGGCCTCGAGGCTCTCGACCGGGCAGCAGCAGCAGCCAGCACTCCCATTTTGGAAGTGACCCAACACCGTGCCCAGTGCGCCTCAGTGGCTCCCTAGGCGACGTTCCACGTGAAACGCCGACGGCGGGGGTAGTTTTTAGCTGCCCTGGTAGGCTGGAAAATCGGCGCGTTGGTATGACTGCTCTTGCGGGTGGGGAGCACCCAGGTCCGCTCGGGTAGAGCCGACCGAGGAAGCCGCGGCGTCTGGACCTCGGTGCCGCTCCAAGTGTTGGTCCAGACGCAGACAACTCCAGCCTGCGAGCTGGCCGTAGAGTGGGTTCCGAACGCGGGTGTCTTGGGTAGGGGGGTGGAGCTCATGGCCGCGGAGGTTGGCTGGCTCAGAGAGTAGTTCCGAGCAAGAGACGGGACAGGGCTCGAGAGCCCGCTTTCAGTGAGACGCGCAGGGCAGACGCAGCGTTCCCTGGCAGGCCGGGTGCGGCGCTGGTTGCTCGGGGCGAGCGGCGGCCTGGTGGGCGGAAATCGGTGTTGGCGGGGCAGTTTCCATCGAAGGGTGGGAGAGGGGCTCGGGCACAACGCGGGAACGGAGAGACACGGCGGCGGAGGCTGAGGAGAGCCGCTATGCACAAAGTCTCCTGCAGAATGGCTGGCGAGGGCGGCCCGGCGGGGAGGGGCCACTGGATCACGGATGGATTCGCTGAGCTGCGCTCGTAGTGGCCGGGAGGTGCCAGGGCGCGCGTAGGACTTCAGAAGGAGCCCCGATGCACGGTGAAAGACAGCGCTGCTTGCCGAGGGCTACCGATGAAGGGCCGCAGGATCCGCAGAATGGACCTCGAGACGCGGCGAGAGACACCGCAGATCGCCGCAGGGATACGGTTGGCAGGCCCCATGATAGAGCGAAGGAGGCGCCGCCGAAAGCTGCAGAGAAACCAAGAGCGGCCCAAGACCTGTAGGCGCCCGGAGCTTCACCAGCCAGGGGCGTTGAGCCCGGAAGGCCAAGGCCCGACCGTCTGGGGCCATGGCCGAACGAGCGGAGCTGAGGGCACCCGCCGGTCGGGACGCCAGGGTTGGCTCGCGGGGAGCCGAGGCCGCTTCGCGCGAACGCGTGAGACAGGATCGGCGTCGCGTGGCCCCGAAAATCGGCTCGCGGACAACACGAGCAAAACTGGCCATCGGAGCGCGAGCCTCCGGGGCCGGCGTGCCAATCGAAACCGCGCGTCGGTCCGTGCGGCAGTTGCAGCATCGCCACTGGCTTTCTCAGCGCGGCATGCGACGCGCGGCGTGGTGTGTCAACCTTCACGTTCGGTCCAACGTGGTGGCGGTTGGACCAAATAGACCAACCGAGTTCGGCGTCATGTCTGCCGAAGTTCGCCGCATTTCCGGGTTTCGCGCAGAATTGGGGTACGTTTCACGTGAAACGTGTCTCTTGGCTTTTTCAGGGCACCCCTAGTTTTCGGCCGAAACTGCGTCGGCGCTTCGAAACGCGCCAACGACGCGTGCTTTGTACGCTATCTCCGCCGAAAAACGCGCCCTCACCGCGACTGCCACGTTTTCGTTCACATGGCAGACGACAACCCCACGTGGTGCGGCCAGTTCACCCTCGAAAACCCAACTCTCCGGCGCCATGACAGCCTTGGAGGACACCACTCCAATCTCACCATCCAGCCACTCATCAGGTGCCGCCGAGCCCACTTTCGTGAACGTGCCGGAGCCCCACCGAGCCCGAAAAGCCCGGCCTTCGCGCACCGACAAGTGCGAAATCGCGAGCTCCAGAAACGCGGAGCGCCTTTCCCGCGGCTCAACCAACGCCACGTTTCCGCGCACAACGCCGACCACAAGACCCGGGATCCCGGCACCTGAACCGATGTCCACCCACAGACCGCCACCGCCGAGTCGTTCCACAACACGCACCGCCATCAGGCCCTCGCGGACGTGTTCGACAAGCGCCGCCGTCCCACGATCCCCGACCAGGTTGAACGCGGCCCCGTATCGCTTCCACAACTCGACGAGCCCGTCGAGTCGCTTCCATGTCTCCTCCGTCAGCGTCAGCCCTTCGGCAGCCGCCCACTCCTCCAACGCCTCGCGAACCGCCACTGTGCAGGAGCTTGCCATGTTCTGCCCTGCGCCGTCGCAGCCCGATGACGGCCTACGCGCCCGACCCGATCGACTATGCTCCGCCGCGTGCCCTCGGCACTCACCACCCGCGCCGCCCAGCAACTGCAGGCCCTCGAGGCGAAGGCACTGCTGCGCCGCCCGCCCAGCATCACCGATCGGCGCGGCGTCGAGTACCGCCTCGGCGGCCAAGCCGTCGTCGGCTTTTGCAGCAACGACTACCTCGGCCTATCGACGCGCCAGACTCAGACCAGCCGCCTCGCAGGAGCAGGCGCCAGCCGCCTCATCTCTGGCGACCTTCCGATCCACCGCGCGCTCGAACAACGCATCGCCGCGGTCTGCGGCAGCGATGACACGGTCCTTTTCCCCAGCGGGTTTCAGCTCAACGTAGGCGTCATCCCGGCCCTCGTCTCACCTGGTGACAACGTCTTCAGCGACCGGCTGAATCACGCGAGCATCATCGACGGTTTACGACTCGCTCGCTCGTCTCCGACGGTCCTGCCCCACGGTGCTGCACCCCCGCCACGCGCGGCCGAGGACAATGCCGGTGACATCGACTGGTGGTTCACCGAGTCCATCTTCTCTATGGACGGCGATCGCTTCGACGCCACGGCCATGATCCAGCATCAAAAGTCCGGCGGGTCGGCCTACGTCGACGACGCCCATGCATTCGGCCTCTTTCCTGGCGGGGCGGGGCTCGTCCACGATGCAGCGATCCTGCCCGACGTTCTCGTCGGCACGCTGAGCAAAGCCTACGGTTGCGCGGGTGCCTTTGTTGCGGCGACGCGCCCCATCTGCGACCTGATCCGTAACCGAGCCCGCAGCTTCGTGTTCAGCACAGGCGTTTCGCCGTCCGTCGCTTCCGATATCGCAGCGCACCTCGACATCGTCACCAGCGGCGAGGGCGATGCTCTGCGCGCCCGGCTGTGGCGAAACGTTCAGCAGCTCGGAGGGCTCCTCCCCGGCCCTTCACCGTGCCCAGCGGAGCCGCCCTCCCCTATCTTCCCCGTCGTCATCGGCAGCAACAGCGCAGCACTCGATGTCGCCGCCCGCCTCCTCCAGCAAGGGTTCCACGTCCAGGCTATCCGCCCCCCGACGGTCCCGACCGGCACCGCCCGGCTCCGTGTCACCGTCAGCGCCGCACACACGTCTGAACAGATCCAAAGCCTTGCACACGAACTCCGCCGGGCGCTTGCGTGCCATGGTGAGCGGGCCACGATTGTCGCGTCATGAGCACCCGCGTCTTTGTCGTGGGCACCGATACGGAGGTCGGAAAGACCTCCGTCTGCTGCGCTCTGCTCGGGGCCGCCACGATGCGCGGACTCCGGCTGCGACCGTTCAAGCCTGCCCAGTCCGGCCCCCCGGGTCCAGACAGCGACGTCGCCCGCCTACTCGCCGCGGCAGGCCTCCCTGCGGACCAGGGCGAGCAGGCCTGCCCGCACCAATACCCCGAGCCGATCGCGCCCGGCATCGCCGAGAGCATCGCGCCCTTCTTGCAAGCTCCCGCGAGCAGCACGACCCCGTGCCCCGCATTGGGGGTCGCCGCAACAAGCCTCGACAAATGGGAATCTGCGACTGACGCCGCGATCACTTTGATCGAGGGCGCGGGCGGACTCCATGTTCCTATGCCCGGTGGTTCATGGCAGCCACAGTGGATCCAGGCGCTCTCACGCCAGACGGTCGTCGTCGGTCGCGAAGGCCTCGGCACGATCAACCACACGCTGTGCACGATCAACGGTCTGCGCGACCTCGGGCGTCCACCCCTGGGCTTCATCCTGTGCCAAGTCACCGAGGCCAGGGACGCCTCCGCAGCGCAGAACGCCAGCATCATCGCCGCCGCCTCGTCGGTGCCGCACCTCGGCACGCTCCCCTACGCCGCTTCGGTCGGCCCCGCACCCGAGCTGCTGGACGCGCTGCTCGCCCGCCTGTAGCTCGGCCCCTACTTGCCGATACAAAACCGCGCAAAGATCCGGCCGAGGACTTCCTCTCCAATCGGCCCCGTTCCTGTGCGCCCGGTTATCTCGCCCAGTCGCCCCGCCGCACTCGCCAGCGCAAACGCTCCCAGCTCCAAGTGGTCGTCCGTGCTCAGGAGTTCGGCGGCTTCGGCGATGGCTTGCGCGGCATGCTCCGCGTGCACGCGGTGCCGCTGAAGGCCAATCCAAGGCGCATCGACCCCCGCGCGGAACCACGAACGCAATGCCCGCTCGAGCTCGGCAAGCTGGGGGGTGCCCTCGTTCAGCGCCCCCACCCCCACCCATTCCCCACGCTGCAGGGACAAGTCACGCTTCGTCTCGACGTTGATGACCGGCCCCACACGACCGGCCAGCACCGCCTCACGCGCCTCCAGATTCGGCGTTGCGTCGGCGGCCTCGATCCACAGCACCACGTCGGCGCCGCTGACCTGCTCCGCACTCCGCTCGACGCCAGCGCTCTCCACGGGGTCGGCCGTGTCGCGCACGCCCGCTGTGTCGACCAGCATGCACCCGTACGCCTCGACCGACAGTTCCGCCTCCACGTAGTCGCGCGTCGTCCCTGGTGTCGCAGAGATCAGCGCCCGCGGACGCCTCAATAGTGCGTTGAACAGGGAGCTCTTGCCCGCGTTCACCGGACCCGCAAGCACTACGCGCGGGCGCTCTCGGGCCCGCCGCCCCGCCTCGAACCGAGCCAGCCAGCCGGCCAGCTCTTGAGCGAAGCCCGCGACCTCGTCGCCCCAACGCGCCATGGCTTCGTCTTGTACGTCTTCGGGAAAGTCGAGGTTCGCCTCGACCTCTGCCTGAAGCTCCACCACCGCAGCGCGCAGCAGCTCGACTTCGCGCCCCAGCTCACCCCCTGCGAGTCGCCGTGCCTGCGCGAGCGCTGCGTCCGTCTGCGCGCCAATCACCGCCGCAACGCCTTCGGCCTCGTCCAGCGTCATCCGCCCCAGCTCAAACGCTCGGCGCGAAAAATCCCCCGGTCCGGCCGGCTCCGCACCCGCCGCGGCGACCGCGGCGCACACCACGCGCACGTTGAGGGCACCCGCGTGGATGTGGAGCTCGACGACGTCTTCGCCCGTGAACGACCGTGGGCCTGGCATCCAAACCACCAGGCCGTCCTCGCAATCGGCGCTAGTCCCCGTGGAACGGTCGACCCGAGTCTCGATGCGTCGGCGAACCAACGTCCGCGCCGGGCCCAAAGGCCCGGCGATGTTCACAGCGATCTCGGCGGCTCTTGGCCCCGAGATGCGAACGACGGCAACGCCACCGTCCGGGGTCCCCGTCGCGACCCCAAACAGTGTGGTCCGCGGCTCGGTTGTCACGCCCGGGAGTTCTTGCCGGGCTCCGGGAACACCACGACGTGCCGACGGCGCCCTTCGCCCTCGGACTCTGTGGCCAAGCCCGAGACCTCGACGATCGCCATGTGCACCACGCGGCGCTCCATCGCGCTCATCGGCTCAAAGTGATACGGCCGACCGCTATCGAGCACCTTGGCCGCAACGCCTTGGGCCAGCTGCTTCAGCGTCTTTTCGCGCCGCGTCCGGTAGCCAGCAACATCAAGCGTGATGCGCATCCGACCGAAGCCCTCCGCCTGAAGCACGCGGAGCGTCAGGTACTGAAGCGAGTCGAGCGTCGCACCGTGGCGACCGATGAGGAGCCCACCGTCTTCTTGCGAGCAGTTCAGGTCGCAGTGCAACCCTTCCTCCTCGATGTCGATGTCGACCTCGACCTCGACGCCGAGCAGCGTCAGCACCGTCTCCAAAAAATCTCGCACCACGGGCACGGCATCGCCGTACCGCTCGTCCGCCGTGGCTCCTTCTGGGGCCGGCGGGCGCTTGGGCTTTCGCCCCTCGGGGGCCGCATCTGTTTCCTGACCGTTCGCGTTCATTGCACTTCTTCCAATGGTTGCCTCGAGCCCATCTCTCGAGGCTGAAAATTCACTTGGCCGCCGCGGCCTCGGTCTTCTTGGTGCTGCCCATCTGAATTCCGGTCTGGACGATCGAGAGCAAGATGTTCGCGAAGATGTAGATGCCAAGTCCCGACGGCAAGAACAGCATGAAGACCGTGAACATGATCGGCATGATCCACTTCATCATCTTCGCCTGGGTCTCATCGCCCATACCCGAAGTCGGCATCATGCGGTTCTGGACGATCATCAGCCCACCGAGCGCCAACGGCAAGGCGTAGATGGGATCTTGCTTCGTTAGGTCCGGAAGCCACAAAAACGACACATGTACGAGCTCGACCGCCGCGCTCAGCATCGAATACAGCGCGAACCAGATCGGCAGCTGGACAAACATCGGCAGACATCCCGCTAGGGGGTTGACACCGGACCGAGAAAAGAGCGCCTGCATCTCCTGGGTCTGCTTGGCCTTGTCGTCGGCGTACTTCTCTTTGATCTTCGCCATCTCGGGCTGGATGTCCTTCATGCGTTTCATCGAAGCGGTCTGCTTCAACGTCAGCGGAAGGGTCATCAGCTTGACGAGCACGGTGAGCAAAACGATCGCGATGCCCCAGTTCCCGACGAGGCCGTAGAACCAACGGAGCAGGCCGAGCAACAGCTTGCCGAGCGTCTCGGAGACGCCCCCGAGCATGCCCCAGTCGATGGCCTCTTCAAGCACGCGGGCCGCGTCGTTGTCGACGGCCGAGAAGCCCTGCAAACGCTCGAGCGACTTGGGCCCGATGTACAGCCCGAACACGTGCGTCGTGCTCTCGTTGTCGTCGACCGAGACGACATCGGTGCCGAGGTGGTTGATGACGAAGTTGCCGTCTTTGCTGGCCAGGATCTCGCACTCGGAGAACGGTGCCTCGGGCACGATCAGCGACGCGAAGTACTTGCTGTCGACGCCACCCCACAGGACGTTCTTGGCACCGCCCGGCTCGGGATAGGTGATGGGGCCGTCCTCGACGTCGGCGGCATCTTCGTACTCGATGTCCTCGTTGGTGCGGCACAGACCGCGATGGATGTCGTAGCGGCTGCCCTCGCCCTTACCAATGCGGGTGCGCAGGTGGAGACGATGGTCTTGGCTCCGCGCTGTCCGGTTTGTGACCTTGACCGACATGAGCGCCTCGTAGCCCTCGAGCAGTCGAATCGTCTGCTCGACGTCAACCTCTGCGTTCTTGTAGCCGAGGACGATGTGCGACTCACTCTTGGCGCGAACCTCATAGGCGGCACGCTTGGGCAGGCGGAACTCGGTCGCCTCATCGGCAAAGCTGACCTCAAGCGTCCGCAAGCTCCCGAGCAGCAACACATCGGTGGCGGTGATGTGCCCGTCGAACTGCGGGTCGAGCAGCTGAATCGCTTCGATGATGCCGTCCGAGCCAGGTGCCCGGTTGTTGATCGTCAACGCGAGCTTGTCGTTGCTGATCTGATGGCTCTCGATCTCGACCTCGGGCATGAGGTCGTTGTCGTCACCGGGCTTGTCGCCCTCGTCGCCTTTGGGGTCATCCTTTGCGTCGGCCGTGCTCCTCGGCTCTTTGCCGTCGGCGCCATCACCCTTGGCATCCGGGTCGGCGGACTCCTGATCTTTGGCCTGCGCAAGCTCTTGCTTGGCGCGCTCAGCCTCCAGCTGCTCGGGCGTCGGCCGCGGCTGCAGGAAATCGAAGACGATATAGATGATGGCGCAGAGCGCCACCGCGACAAACATTCGGGTCTGGCTATTCACGAGACGGTGCTCTCGGAGCGCGAGGCCAACGCGTGTTGGCACGCCGCGGGCGGGACCGGATCATGGCCCCCGCGGTTGAAGGGGTGGCAGCGGCCCAACCGTCGTACGGTCAGCCAAAAGCCACGAAAAGTTCCGTGCCGTTGGAACGCCTGGATCGAGTAGCTCGAGCAGGTTGGATGAAAACGGCACCGCGGCGCGAGCCACGGGGAAATTATCAGCTGGTACGCCCGCACCAACGCGACCGCAACTCGGCTCACGCACCCTCCCGACGAGGGCGTGAGGACCGCTGGGCCGGGGCACGGGACAGGCGGCTCGCGAGCGTTTGCATGTCTGCGACCACGGCCTCGTAGCCGACGTTGACCGCATCTCGCTTGGCGACCCAAACCAAATCAAGGCCGTCCGCGAAGGAGCGACGCTCCCGGCGAAAAGCCTCACGAACAAGTCGTTTGATTCGGTTGCGGTCCACGGCCTTGCCGACCTTGCGGGTTACGGTGACTCCTAGGCGGGACAACGGCAACCGTTCCTCGGACCATGCCACGTGACTTGGCCCGGTCTGACGTGCGGACGCGTGGCCGAACAAGAGACCGCTCGGCGCCACGAACACCAGGAAGTGGCGCGTGTGGTGCTTGGCACCACGCTTTTGGACGCGCAGGTAGTCGACGCGGCGGCGAAGTCGAAGACGGCGCGGAAAACCTTCCGGCAGCATCGCGACCCCAAACCCGCCCCGACCGGGGCCTTACTTGGAGCCGATGCTGACCGAAAGTCGCTTGCGTCCACGCCGGCGTCGGGCGGCCAGGATCTTGCGTCCGTGGCGGGTCGCCATGCGTGCGCGAAAACCGTGCTTGCGCTTCCGCCGAATATTGTGTGGTTGGTATGTACGTTTCACAGCTGGCTCCCCGTTGCCGCGGTGCGGCATGGAAGAGGGGACACGAGGTCCCCAGAAGGGCCGCGATCGATAACAGCGGTCAGGGGCACTGTCAATCAACAGCCGACAGCGTTTCGACGGATGCAGATGTGCAGGTGTTGGGCCTACATCACCTCCGGTCTCCCGACGTGTAGATCCGATCTCCGATTTATCGTAACCGACTCACCGGACGGAATTGTGAATTGAGTGTGGATAACTGCATCCGTGCGTGGCCATCTGCCCGGTTTCGGCGAAGCTCGATCTGTGGCCAAGGTCGGCGGCGCGGCGAGCGGGTTGGCACACGATTGTCCCGGCACCAAACTCGCGTTCCGGCCGACGCCGGAAAGTGGCTTGCCAACCGGCTTTGCGGAGCCGCGAACACGCAAAACCGCTTGTCGCCTCGCCAGTACACACACCGACCAAACACAGCCGCCAGTTAGGCCTTTATTTTTAGGCATCTACGCGCCCTCCGTCCCCCGTGTCCACAAACCGAGATCCCGGGTTCGCCTCGAGACGAGATCTAGAACACGTATGGTTTCAGTGGGTTGGAAGCGTTGTCCCGAACCGGGCTTGCGAGTCGCCAAGGCGGCGGTTTACAAGCCCGGACCCGCCAGCGAGACGCCGACTTGAGGGCTCTACGCCCGCGGGTTCCGCTGACTGTGCGCTAGCCCGGCTAGCCGCGACTCGACCTCGCGAACGGCGCAGATCACATCGACTTCCCCTCCTCAGCCGAGTCCGCCAACTCGGTGATGTCCACGCTACACCGATCGAACCACCGCCACCCCTGGGCTGTGGATAGATCCTCGTTTTAGTGACTAAAACGAGAGTTATTCCCAACACTTCCGCGAGTATCCACAGTTCTCACGCTGTGGACAGGCAAACCCACGTCATGACCAATATCTGGACGGAGGCCCTTGCAGGCCTGCAGCCGCGCCTCGGCGAGGAGACCTACGATCTCTGGCTACGACCGCTGGAACTCGTAGCTGTGGACAACGACGGCGGCCGAATTCGGCTCCGCGCACCCAGCGAGTTCATGAAGGAGTGGTTCCAGAACCACTACAGGGAGGTTGTGCTCAGCGAGATTCGCAACCTCCCCAACGCGGCCGCCGAAGTTCGCATCGAGATCGAGGTCGCCGCCGAGGCACCCGAGCCCGGAGCCGAACCCGCGGCTCCCGCGGCTCCCGAACCCTCCAAAAACTATCCGCCCCCGCCCACCGGGCTGTCGGACCGCTACCGCTTCAACACCTTTATCCAGGGCGCATCCAACGAGCTCGCCGCATCGGCGGCACGAGCCGTGGCCGACGCTCCGGGCCATCGATTCAACCCGCTACTCTTGTACGGGGGAGTTGGGCTGGGCAAGACGCACCTTCTTCATGCGGTCGGGCACGAGCTTCACGCGACACGCCCAGAGCTCCGCATCGTCTACCTCTCCGCCGAGCGCTTCATGAACGAGTTCATCTCGGCGGTGCGCTACAACCAGTTCGATCAGTTTCGCAGCCGCTACCGCGAGCACACCGACGTCCTGCTCATCGATGACATCCAGTTCATCGCGGGCCGGGACCGGACCATGGAGGAGTTCTTCCACGTGTTCAACGCGCTCCACGAGGCCGGCAAACAGATCATGGTCACGTCGGACCGAACGCCGTCCGAGATGCAAGGCATGGAGGAGCGCCTCACTTCGAGGCTCAACTGGGGCTTGGTCGCAGACGTCAAAGCGCCCGACCTCGAGACTCGCGTGGCCATCCTCAGACAGAAGGCCGACCAGGAACGCATCGGTCTCCCCAACGACGTGGCCGTCTATCTCGCTGGCCTCGTCGCCAGCAACGTGCGCGAACTCGAAGGCGCGCTCGTGCGGGTCTCGACGTTCGCCGCGCTCAAGGGCGTCCCGATCACCGAGGCGTTTGTCCGCGAGGTCATCGGCGACACGGCCAAGGACAAACCGCTCGCACAGGTCACCGTGGAGGTCGTCCAAAAAGCGGTCGCAGGTCACTTCAGTGTCCGCATCGCCGACCTCAAGGGGCCTCGCCGACACAAGGGGATCGCGCGGCCACGCATGATCGCCATGTACCTGTCGCGCGAGCTCACGGGCTCCAGCTACCCCGAGATCGGCTTGCGCTTCGGCGGCAAAGACCACTCCACGGTCATCAACGCTTGCCGTCGCATGACCGAGATCCAAGAGAGCGACGTCGAGCTTCGCTCGACGATCGACTCGATTCGCACCCGCCTCACGGGCATCCGCCCCGCTTGACTCGCGCCCCCTTCTTTTCTGCCAAAGCCCTGTGCACAAGCTGGGTGTGCTCCGGCGACATCTCGTCGCCAGAACCCGCCAAGGGGCCTCCTGCGTGCCGAGATCGTGAGATCTTGCGCGCAGCCGCGCCCGCGGATCGCTGTGGATAGCCTGGGGACAACCCTGCGGACACTTCTGGGGATCCACGAAAGGCTCCCACTCATCCCCGCACACACACACATGGTCGCCAGCTGCATCCCCAGGAAAAAATCGGCTAAACTCTCAGTATTTTCGCGACTCTAGCTGATCTATCCACTTGTCCACACGCAGAAGAAGAAGAAGAACTTTATTAATTAACAAGTTTAGATCACTGTGCGAGCCAACAACGTCCGCGTGTCGAGTTGGCTTCGCCCACCAGATCGCTTATCTGCGTACACTCCACGCCCTCGTTCCACGGAAACCAGCATAATCCGCATTGAGAGTCAGCATGATGGAGTTTGAGATCGACCAAGCTCGTTTTCTCTCGGCACTCGCACTGGCCCAGACCGTTGCCGACAAACGCAGCACGATGCCCGTGCTGGCCAACGTCCTGTTGCGCACCTCGACCGACGGCCACGTCGTGTGCAGTGCGACCGACATGATGACGTCGGTCACCGAGAAAATCCCAGCCACCGTAAAATCCGCCGGGAGCCTCACCGTCGGCGTCCGCCATCTACACGGCGTCATGAAGACGCTTGCCAGTGGCGACATCAAGGTCAAGGCGCTCGAGAATCATTGGGTCCAGATCTTGGCCGGCAAGAGCGAGTTCAAGCTCATGGGCATGCCGGAGACGGACTTCCCGGAGCTTCCGGACGCGGAAAAGTCCAAAGGCGCCAAGGCACCCAAGTTCACGACAATTGCCGGCCACATCCTGGCCGACCTGATCCAAAAGACGCAGTTCTCGGTTTCCACCGACGAGGCGCGGGTCAATCTCAACGGCGTCCTGTTCGAGTGCGACGGCACCAACGCAGCGATGGTCTCGACCGATGGTCATCGCCTCACCAAGTACAGCTGCGCATTGAACGGGCCTGCGCTCGACAAGGGCGTGATCATCCCGCGCAAGGGGATGCTCGAGATTCGGCGTGTGCTCGATCGCGTGCCCGGCGAGGTCGAGCTCGGTGTTGGCGACCAGCACCTGTTTTTGCGTGCAGGTGAACTCTCGCTCTCGGTCAAGCTCAACAACGTCACGTTCCCGCCCTACTCCCAGGTGATTCCAACGAGCCACCAGCGGCGGATCATCGTCCCCCGTCAGGAGCTCCTGGGCGCTCTCAAGCGGGCCGAAGTCATGGCGCCAGAGAAGACAGCCACAGTTCGGTTGGCGCTGTCTGAGGGCCGACTGGAGCTCACGGCGGACAATCCTGACCTTGGTGTCGCTCACCAAGAGCTGGGTATCGACTACACGGGCGAAGAGCTCGTGGCCGGTTTCAACGCGCGATATCTCATGGAAGTGCTCGAGGTCATCGACGGCGACGAAGTCGCGCTCGAGTTTCAGGGCGAGCTCGACCCTTGCGTCTGCAAGCCCGTCGACGGCCCCGACTTCCTCGGGGTTGTGATGCCCATGCGCATCTAGGCGGGTGCCACCGGCGTGTTGCTGCAGCACCTGACACTTCGCGACTACCGAAACTTGGAGCTCGCTGAGCTCGATCTGCAGGCGGGGTTCACCGTCTTGTGGGGTCACAACGGGGCCGGCAAGACAAACGTCTTGGAGGCTGTGTATTTGGTGAGCACGCTGCGGTCGTTTCGAACGACCGACAGCAGCGCGCTGGTTCGTTGGGACGCACCGGGTGCCAACGTCGACCTCAAGGCGTTCGACCCTTTGCTGGGCACCTCCACCAACCTCGGCGTTCGGCTCGAGCGCAGGGGCAACGGCGCTCGCCGTACCGCCAACGCGGACGGCAAGGTCATTCGCTCCGCCGCGCAGTTCTATGGCCGTATCAAGGCCGTGCTGTTCACGCCCGAGGACCTCGCGGTCTTGCGGGGCTCGCCTTCGGGCCGACGTCAGTTCCTCGACCGCGTGCTGTTCGCTCGCGACCGCGCACACATCACGGACATCCAGGCCTACGAGAAGCTCGTTCGATCGCGAAACCGAGTGCTCCGCGACGCGATTCCGCCCACGCAAAGAGCGGACATGCTGTCGAGCTACGAGGCCGGTCTCGCGGAGCGCGGGGCGCAAATCTGGTCGCGTCGCGTCGCATTGCTCGACGATCTCAGCGAGCCCTTCGGTCGGAACTTCACGAAGATTCATGGTCGAGGCGGCTCGAGTCCAGAGTCGGCCGACGCCCCAAGCTTCGCGGCGACCCTGACCTACGTCTCAAAGCTCGAAGAAAAGCTTGGGCAGGCTATCCCCGCTGAGCAACGTGCTGAGGTGTTACTGCGCGAGCTGCTCGCCCGGCGAGCGGAGGACGAGCGCCGCGGCGGCACGAGCGTTGGCCCTCATCGCGATGACTTGTCTGTCGAGCTCGATGGCCAGCCCGCGGGCGAGTTTGCCTCGCAGGGGCAGGCCCGAGCGCTTGTGCTGGCGTTCAAGCTCTCGGAGCTCCAGTCGACCGCCGCGCTCACAGGCGCGCCCCCAATCCTCCTCCTGGACGACGTGTCGTCGGAGCTTGATCCCGCGCGTTCGGCGATGCTCCTCGACACGCTCGTCAGCACCGCTGGGCAGTGCATTTTGACGACCACTGCACCCGATTTTTTGACCCTCCCGCGCGGTGTGGATGCCCACCTGGTGAGGGTCGACCGGGGCGGGCTGACCCCTGCGGCGTCGAGCTCCGACTGAGGCTCGCAACCATTCAAAAACATTGCGGAAAATGGGAGCCCCGCGGGTGGTGGAATCCGGGCCTCCGTGCTATGTTCCGGGCCCCAATTCGGAGCCCCAAAAAGGTACTTTTTTGGCCCCGTTTTGGCTGCCTTTGGGCGGCAAGAATCACGCGATGGAAAACACCGAGCAGAACTCCAAAGACGACGACTACGGCGTCGAGTCCATCTCGGTCCTCGAAGGCTTGGACGCGGTCCGCAAGCGTCCTGGCATGTACATCGGAGACACGAGCGATGGCTCGGGACTCCACAAGATGGTGTTTGAGATCGTCGACAACTCGATCGACGAAGCACTCGCGGGCCATTGCAGCGAGATCAGCGTCTCGATCCACCCGGACAACTCGATCACAGTCGAGGACAACGGTCGCGGGATTCCCACCGGGCCCATGGATCACCAGGGCAAGACTGTCGATGCGGCCATCGTGATTCTCACGGTGCTCCATGCGGGCGGCAAGTTCGACAACGAGAGCTACAAGGTGTCCGGCGGGTTGCACGGCGTGGGCGTGTCGGTGGTCAACGCGCTGTCGAACACCCTCAAACTCGAGATCTGGCGCGAGGGGCAGGCGTATCGCTGCGAGTTTGCGCGCGGCGACGCCACGACCGAGGTCGAGTCGCTAGGAGCCACGGACAAACGCGGCACGCGGATCACGTTCCATCCGGACCCACTCACGTTCGTCAACATCGCCTACGATTTTGAGATTTTGGCGCAGCGATTTCGCGAGCTGAGCTATCTCAACCCTGGGATTACGATCAACCTCTCCGACCTCCGCGATGGTCGCGAGAAAAGCTTCGATGGCGAGGGCGGTGTCGCGAGCTTCGTCAAGCTCCTCGCGCAGAGCAAGCAGTCGATCGGCGAGCTCGTGTACGTCAACACGTCGGTTGAGTTCGAGTTCGAGGGTGAGCCCGCGAAGCTGGGCCTGCAGGTCGCGCTGCAGTGGACCGACGCGTACCAGGAGCAGATCCTCTGCTTCACCAACAACATCGCCAACAAGGACGGCGGCACCCACCTCACGGGCATGCGGACAGCGCTCACCAAGAGCGTCAACGCGTACGCTTCTGAGAAGAACCTGCTCAAGCAGCACAAGGGCACGCTCGCGGGCGAGGATGTGCGCGAGGGTCTGGTCGCCGTGCTTTCGGTCCAGCACCCCGACCCAAAGTTCAGCTCGCAGATCAAAGACAAGCTTGTCTCGGGCGAGGTCACCGGCTTGGTGTCGTCGGCCCTCAACGACGAGCTGTCGCGCTTCTTCGAAGAAAACCCCAAGGCCGGCAAGCTCATCATCGAGCGCGCGATCCTCTCGGCGCGGGCACGCGCCGCCGCCCGCAAGGCCCGCGAGACGATCACCCGCAAGGGCGTTCTGGACGGACTCTCCCTGCCCGGCAAGCTTGCCGATTGTCAGGAGCGCAACCCGGAGAACGCAGAGCTGTACCTGGTCGAGGGTGATTCTGCAGGCGGCAGTGCCAAGCAGGGCCGCGACCGTAAAACCCAGGCCATCCTTCCGCTTCGCGGAAAGATCCTCAACGTGGAGCGCGCCCGGCTAGACAAGATGCTGTCGAGCCAGGAGATCGTCACGCTCATCACCGCGATGGGTACGGGCGTTGGCGACACCTACGACATCGACAAGCTTCGGTATCACCGCATCGTGATCATGACCGATGCTGATGTCGACGGGTCGCACATCCGAACGCTGCTGCTGACGTTCTTCTATCGCCACTACCCAGAGATCATCGATCGGGGCTACCTCTACATCGCACAGCCTCCGCTGTACAAAGTGCGGGCTGGCAAGAAGGACACCTACCTCAAGAACGAGGAAGGCCTCGACGCGTTTGTGGTCGCAAACGCTATCCAGAACATCACCGTGAAGCTCGGCGATACCGAGCTGAGCCGCGACGTGTTGTCCGAGCTGGCTCGACGCGGACTCCAGTACCGCGACATCCTCATCGCGATGTCGCGGGATCACCAGCCCGATGTACTCGAGGCGTTTGTTGACTTTGTTCAGGCCAAGGGCGCACCGCTGCTCGCAACCGCCTTTACAGATGCCGACGCTCTTGGGCCGTTGGCCACAGAGTTCGAGGCGCTTCTCCAAACGCGCATGGAGGACGCAAACATCGGGACGGAGATTCTCGTCGACGAGGCCGATCCGAAGCAGGCATCGATCCGGGTCCGCGTGCTTCGCGATGGGTTGTCGCACTACCAAGTGCTCAACACCACGCTGCTCGAGCTGCACGAGATCGAGGACCTCATCCACATTCGGCAAGAGTTCGCGGAGCTGGGCACGCCGCCCTTTAGATTGTTTCGCGGCGACGAAGAGATAGCGTCCGTCGATCGCGTCATCGACCTGGTGCGCCACATCGGCACCGTCGGCAAGGCTGGACTCGGCATCCAACGCTACAAGGGTCTCGGCGAGATGAACCCAGACCAGCTGTGGGAGACGACGATGGATCCAGAGCGGCGCGCGTTCCTTCAGGTTCGTGTTGGCGATGCCGTTGAGGCGGCGAACATCTTCCCGACCCTGATGGGCGAAAATGTGGAAGAGCGTCGCAAGTTCATCACCGACAACGCTCTGAACACGCGCAACCTCGATATCTGAGCCGCGCTCACTCGGGCAGCGGGTCGGACCAACCGACGACATCGCCACAGCGCAGCATCCGCGACCCTTCGTAGGGGTTGTTGACGCTGCCCTTCTTCTGGATCCACACGGCGCCATCGCCGTCGAAGGTCATGGGACAGTGCACAAGCATGTGCTTGTCCTGCGCCGCAGGGTCTGCCTTCATCGACTCGATCATCCCCGCAGAGACCTGCTTGAAGCCAGCTCGGGCGGCGGCGATATCCCCGCCGTCCATGGCCGCGACGCCTTTTTCGATGCTGGCCACTCCGGGTGCACCGTCATGCGACTTCGTCGCGGTCTTGAGCGCGGCCACAAGGGGTCCCAGCGTGGTCATGTCGTCCTGCGCCAGGGCATGTCCGATGGCCAAGTACGGGCTCAGCAGCGTGCCATCGGCGACGTTTGCCTCGCTCGCTCCGTCGGCTCCGCGACCGCACCCGGCCACGGAGCCGGCGAGGGCAAATAGGAGCAGGGAAGATTGGAGGCCGCGTGCCGCGAGCATCACCAGCGAGGCTAGCAGGTGCCGGTGTCCCGACCACAAACGCTGGGCGCGCGCGTGAGCCAGAACGCGGACCACGCTCGGGTGATCGGCTAGCGTCGGTCTCGATGGTTCGCGGCATAGCTCGCCTTCTTCTGTGCGTTGGTGTCGCGTCATGCAACGGAAATGAGCCGAGCGGCGACGCTGGCGACGGCGCGGGAACGGCCGCTGCCACCGCAGGGTCCAGCGATGACGCTGACGGTGATAGCGACGGTGATGGCGACGGTGATGGCGGCGCCGGAGGCGAGGTTCTCGGCTGCCCCGCGGGTTCTGAATGCACGTTGCTTCTGGTCAGCCAGACCCTCGATGACCGGGTGGAGATTTTCTCGCCGGATGAGGCCAACGCCTATCGCGGCGCCATCGATCTCGATCTCAAGCCGAACGCGTGCGAGGGATGCGGCCTCGGTGACTACGACGACGGGCGTCTCGACGAGCCCTTCGGCATTGCCCGGGCCGGGGGCTTCGTTCACGTCGCGGTCGGGCACTACCCAACTCGCGAGAGCGGCTCGATGCTGTCCTTTCCGCTGTCGATGTTCGAGGCGTCAGCTGTGTCGTCCACGCTCTCGGTCGCGGACTACTTCAGCGACGATGCGTTTTCATCGCCCGTCGTGGCAAACGGCCTGGGCGAGCTCGAGCCGATCTTCATGACGCGGGTGGGCTCGCGCTTGCTGCTGAGCACCTTCAACAACGACCTCCTGCTGGGCGAGGACACCTGGACGGGCATCGGCAAGCTGCTCGTCTTGGATGCGGACGACCCGGCGGGTGTTCCCGGAGAGATAGACCTCGCCGCCGCGGGTTGTGCCGCGGCCGCGAAGATCATCGATCTCGGCGACTCGAAGCTTGCGGTCGCATGCGATGGGAACGAGCAGGTTGTGTTGCTCGATGTGCCGGACCTGCAGACGGCCTCCTTGGCCGACGTTGGCAATAGCGCGACGAGCATGGCCTGCCCGATTCCCGGGACGACCATGGAACGGCGCGTCCGCTACCTCGGCTCGGACGGCGCAGGCGGGTTCTTGGTGGCCGAAGGGCCTACGCCGCTCACGCTCACCTCGGGCTCACGGCTGTGGCACTTCGATGGCGCGTGTCAGATGCAAGGCCTCGCCACCCTGTCGGGCTCCGGCCAGCTGGGGGAGGTTGTCCCGTTTCCCGCCGACGTCCCGACTTGGCTCGTCGCCGCGGGCGGAGTTCTCGACCCGGCCAGCCGGGGCGTGCTCGTCGTTCAGAGCTCTGGCGGTGCGCTCGAGGTCTGCCAGACCTTGCCCGGTTTCGATGCCCATTGGGCGACAGACGACGGGGAGCTCGAGCCGTTCTCGCTCGCGGTCAATGCGGCCGGGACGCGCGTCGCGGTGGGAGCGAGTCCGTTCCAGGCCCCGTCCGATGGGCCGGGATACGGCAAGGTTCTGTGGGGCGAGATTGCCGGATCGGACGACCCATGCACGATGACGGCGACGGTGACCGACCTGACCGATGGCGACGCCGCACCCGCTGTGGATCCCATGGATCCAAGCACCTTCCGACGGGGCCCGAACGTCGTCGAGCTTGTCGAGATTAACGGCTAATCGACGGTCGGACATGCAAGTCCGACCGGATGAGAGCCGCTAAAGTTGCGGAGCGCGAGCTACGCCGAGGGCGCTTCGAACATCTCGCCGAGCTCGGTCTCGATGACGGAGGGCTCCTCGCCCTTGGCCAATGCGAGCTCCTGAACCAGCAACGTGCGGGCCGTATCCAGCATCTTTCGCTCGCCGAACGACAGCTCTTTGTCGGCGCGCAGAATGCTGAGGTCGCGCAACACGGACGCGATTTCCACCAGAGACCCGGTGTTGATCTTCTCCATGTACTCGCGGTAGCGGCGGTTCCACGTCGCGGTCGAGATTTTACCCCCGCGATGCTTCAGAACCCCGTAGACCTGCTCTACCTCGGCCTCTTCGACAAGCCGTCGTAGACCGACCGACTTGGCGTTGTGCTTGGGCACCATGACCTTCACGTTGTTTTCCAACACGCGAAGGACGAAGAATTCGAGTGAAGCGCCCGATATTTCGCGCTTCTCGAGGCCAGTGACCTCGGCGACTCCGTGTCCCGGATACACGACTTTATCGCCTACGCTGAAGGTCAAGGCCATTGTGATCTGTCTCTGAAGAGGTGCTGCGTCCGTCGAGCTGCGCACACGCCAGGCAACGTAGAACGCGTACGACTACCAGGTAGGTGGCTCCTGAGTCAAGTTTAGGCCCAGGACTGAGCTACGGGGTGGCCCCGCGACGCTGCTCTTTGGCGCTCCCGTAGTTTAGCGCGGTTGGCGAGCAATGCGAGAATTTGACGGGTTGCGGTGTCTGGCCTGGTCTGCCTTATTATCCCGGCATTGATGGCCAACCCACGCCTGCTACGCGTTCTCTTGTCGGCACTTACTTTGTCCGCACTCGGCTGTGCGATGACGCCGGAGCGGCTGCCCGAGGTTGAGCGGCGCTTTTACTACATTCTCCCGACACCGAAGTCTCAGGCGGGATTCCTCGAGGCCGAGGAGGAGAATCGCCAAGCGTACCTAGAGCGTGCGGGTCTGTGGGAGCGATGGACCGCCCTCCCCGCCGAGGAGCGTGAGGCCGCAGCGGCCGGGGACGTCCAAGTCGGCTACCACGAGTTCACGCTGCTGATGGCGTGGGGACCCCCGGCCGACACGCAAGACCGCGATGCGAACGGTCGCCCGCTCGTCCAGCACACGTACATCCGATGCACGAGCGGCCCGAAGGCCGGCGAGCACGTACAGAATCACATCGATTGTGATGGCACGGCCACCGAGACCCAGGTCTCCATCTACAACGACATCATCGCTGAGATCGACTACACGAAGTAGCCGACCGGAGCACTAGGCCGAGCGGTCGCCCGCCAAGAACTCGAGGATCGTCGCGACGGGGAACCCAGTTCCGCCCGGGGTCGTGATCCCGTACGGCTTGGCAGCCATGGCCGGCCCGGCGATGTCCACATGCATCCATCGCTGGCCTTCGGTGAACTCGGTCAGGAACAACCCAGCCGTCAACGCACCGCCCCAGCGCTCGCCCGTGTTCTTCATGTCGGCGATCTTGCTCTTGAGCTGCTCTTTGAGGTCTTCGGGCAGCGGAAGCCGCCACATCTCTTCGGAGCTCGAGGTCGCGGCGGCCGACCAGTCGGCGTACAGCGCCTCGTCGCGGGTCATCACGCCCGCGATCTTCGGACCGAGCGCGACAAGGCACGCACCGGTCAGCGTGGCAAAGTCGATGATGAGCATCGGCTCGAGTTTTCCGGCGTAGACAAGCGCGTCGGCAAGGGTCAGTCGGCCTTCGGCGTCGGTGTTGTTGATCTCGACCGTCTTGCCATTGGAGGCCGTAATCACGTCTCCAAGCCGGTACGCGCGGCCGTTGACCATGTTCTCCGTGGCGGCGACGATGGCGTGAACCTCGTAGTCGACACCAAGGTGCACTGCGCCCTCGAATGCGCCCAGGACAGCGGCTGCTCCAGCCATGTCCATCTTCATGTCGAGCATTCCGTCGCTCGGCTTGAGGCTGTACCCGCCCGAATCGAACGTCACGCCTTTGCCCACGAGGCAAATCCGGCCCTTGCTCGCGCCCTTGGGCTTGTAGGTGAGGTGGATGAACTTGGGTGGCTCGTCGCTGCCCTGGGCCACAGCCAGATAGCAGCCCATGCCCAGTGCGTGGCACTCGTCTCGCTCGAGGATCTTGAGCGACACGTCATGCTCCGCCTTCGTGGCGTCGACGATCTCGCGGGCGGTGGTGGCCAGGTGGCTGGGCGTGACGAGGTCGGGCGGTCCGTTGGTCAGGTCGCGCGCCCGCGCGATGGCATCGGCGTAGATTTGGCCGCTCGTGATGCCCTCGCCGCCAGCGGTCTCGCTCGCGCGAATGTGGACGGCCTCGACCGTCTGCGGCTTGCGCTTGGACTCGCTGAGGAAGCGGTCGTAGGCGTACGTGCCCAGTGCAGCGCCTTGGGCGAGGAGGTTCCCGACGTGTTGGGCTGGGAGCGCGTCGCTACCCGACGTCACGGCCTGGTCCGACAAGTCGATGATCACGTTTGTCGCACCGACCGCAGTGCCCTGCCGAACGGCGTCATGGGCGAACTGCCGCAGCGCCGCGGGCCCGTCGAGCCCCTCGCCGGCACCGACGATGGCGACATGCTGGAGCACCCCGGAGGCCTCGCGGGTGAAGACAAACATCTCGCCCGGTTTGCCGGAGAACGGAGCAGCATCCATCGCCGCCATCACGGACGCTCCAAATCGGGCGTGTAGATCCTGTGGATCGCTGTCGGCCTCAAAGGGCACGGCCAAAAGCTGGCCAGCGGTGACAGCGGGCTCGTCGACAATCCAGTGGATCTTCAGCATGCGGTACCTGAGTGCCACCGACGGGCGGGGCGAAACCGGGGTCTTATCGCACACGGAAATCCTCCCGCATACCCCGCACCCTCTCCACCTGGCGTCGGAGCCACGCCCACATTCATCCGTTCAGCGCGCGTCGCGCATCGTGCGAGCAGCGCCAACCAAATCGATTTTTCTGCGCAAAAACAGCTTGACGATGACTGGGGTCGCCGACCGGCCTTCCGGCCCGTCAATACGAGCGACTTCGCGCGTTAAACCGCGAGGTGGCGAGGCCCGCGCACGATCCAATGGCTTGAAATGACGGAGAAAACGTCGTGTGAGGCTATGTAAGGTATCAGTGGGTGATAACTACCCATCAGGATCACGCACCTTGCTAACTTGATCACTCACCTTCACCTAATTGCGTGACAAAGATAGTTAATTGTTATTGACATGCGCAGTTCACGACCGTAGGTTCCGGTCACCGTTGCCCTTTGAAGGAGGGTCCCAATGATGACACAAGCTACAACTGGCCAGGCGGCCAAGAAGACCGCCAAGAAGCGCCGCAAAACTACCAAAAAGACCGCCGCCAAGAAGAAGACCGCCAAGAAGAAGGTGGCAAAGAAGAAGGCGCCTAAGAAGAAGGCTGCCAAGAAAAAGACAGCCACCAAGAAGAAGGCTGCCAAGAAGAAAACCGCGACCAAGAAGAAGGCCGCCAAGAAGAAGACAGCCACCAAGAAGAAGGCTGTAAAGAAGAAGGCTGCTAAGAAGAAGACAGCCACCAAGAAGAAGGCTGCCAAGAAGAAGACAGCCACCAAGAAGAAGGCTGCCAAGAAGAAGACCGCCAAGCGCGGCGCGAAAAAGAAGTAGCCCAATTCCTCGACCGAATTGGGCTCGCGCTCTTAGCGCAGCCGAGCAACGCCGTCGCGGGGGAACCCACGGCGGCGTTTCTCTTTAAGCTCCGTATTCGCGCGGCCGCCGCAGATTCACCGCGTCAGGCTTCGAGCGCCTCGCCGACGGTACGAATCCCCGCCAGCGCCCTGCGGCCGGAGAAAATCATGACCGAGTCGGGGTGCTCTTCCGCGTGGTCGACGAGTGCGTCGACCTGGTCGCCCGAGAGATTTTGACGGGCGCCGACGGGCGCGACGCCGAGCCAGGCACCGAAGCCGACGAGATCGAGACTCCCCTCGCTGACGTAGCTGGGGCGGCCGCCCTCGAAGGCAGGAAAGATGACCTTCGCACCGATCTCGCGCCCAAAGGCCAGCGCCTCGGTTGCTTCCCAAAGGCCGGACGGCTCCCAGATCAACGACACGCCCTTGGCCTGCTGTGCCTCCGCGACCTTCTGCAGCCGGCGGCGCCCAAGCATGCCAGGGGTAAGCGACGGAGGCGTCCGCACCACGATCTGCTGCGCCTCGCAGGCCTCGCGGCAGATTTCCGTGACGTCCCATGCGGGTTGCGTCTCGGCGTTGAGCTGCAGCGATCCGATCTTGCCGGGCTCACCCGCCAGCGTACGCGTCGCGTGTTGGCGCGTGCTGTCGTCGGGCCCGTGCGAAGCGAGATGCCACGTGTACGGAACCACCGTGGCCGCAGGAAAGCTCCGACGAATCTGCTGGGTCCATCGGACCATCGCCGCGCGTCGGGGTGGGTCGTAAAAGGTGCGCTCGAGCAGCACCAGGCCGACCCGCCGATCCGGCTTGGCCCGAATCGCATTTGTCTCGTTGAGCACGATGCCCAGGGTCACGGTCATAAGCGCCGCAACGTAGCAGATCTGTACAGCGCCAACCGGCAGGCCGAGCGCGCTCTCCGCGGCAGGGCCTCGCGGGTCATGGCGTGTACAGCGGGAGGCTGACAGAGACCACCGTGCCGCCGTCGCCCGGGCACTCCAGCGTCACCTTGCCCCGCAGGAGCCGGACGATGTCGTGCACGACCGGCAGCCCAAGCCCCGTGCCCGCCGAACCCTTGGTCGTAAAGAACGGCTCGAACACCTGGGCGCGAAGGTTCTCGTCGATCCCCATGCCCGTGTCGCTTACCTGCAGCACGCCAAAGTCGCCGTCGGTCTGAAGCGAGACTTGGATACGACCCCTGTCGGCTCCGCCCCCATCGCCGAGCGCGTCGATAGCGTTGGTGATGAGGTTGAGCGCAATCTGATGCACCTCATCTTTGTCGGCGTGCACGATGACATCCTCGCTCGGGTCGAACTCCATTCGGATGCGTCGAAGGCGTCCAGCACGCTTGAGGAGCGCGAGGATGTTGTCGACGGAGTCCCGGAGCACGACGGCGCCGCGCGTCCGTACACGAGGGCGCAAGGGCGCCAGGATCTGCTCGACGTGCTCGTGGACGCGGCGGACGCTGTCTCGCATGATCCGGATCATCCCGGACTCGACGGGCGCCGAACCTGCACTCGCGATCATCGACAGGTAGCCGACCAGCGGCCCGAGCTCGTTTTTGATCTCGTGGGCTGCAGATCCCGCGAGCAGTCCCATCGTCGCAAGGCGGTCCGCCTGCTGCAGCCGCCGTGAGAGCTCTTCATGCGCCGTCTCGTGGTAGAGCAACGCGATGACGTAGCGCGTCTGTGCGACCTCCTCGTCGGCCCCAGGCGTCTCACAGACAGACAGGCTCATGCGTGCCGGGAGATGCCGACCTCGGGCCGCACGCACCGTCACCTCGCCACGCCAGTGACCTTGCGACAACGGCTCGGGAGCCAGCTGCACGACGCGATCCTGGACGTTTCCGTTGGTGGGGTGCGGCTCGAACAGCTCGCTGATCTCGATGTCGAGCAGTTCGTACAGCGGCTTGCCGACCAGGGCGACAAAGCTGTCGCTCGCATCGACGAGGCGGCCCTCGGCATCGAGAACGAGGATGCCCTCAACCGCTCGGTTGTAGAGAACCGACAGCAGCATCGCTGTACGCTGATGTCGGATCTCGAGCTGCCGATGCTCCTCGCGCAGTCGCTCCTGCTCCGCCTGCAGCACCTGAGTCTCGCGCCGAGAAGCCATGGCACGCGCGACGGTCTCCGAGAGCCGGGCGCGGGGCACGGGCTTGGTGAGGTAGTCAAACGCGTGCTCGCGCACAGCCTCGGCGGCGGCCTGCACACTGTGGTCGGCGGTGATGATGATGACGGGAACCTGAGGGTCGCGCTGCTCGATCGCTTTGAGGAGGTCGAGACCGGTCCCGCCCGGCATCAGCAGGTCGGTGACCACCACCTCGATGGGGTTTGCATCGAACGCCGCGAGCGCCTGGGCCATGTCCGCAGCGTGATGCACCTCGTAGGCGTCCCGCTGCAGCGCGCGCTTGAGCGCATGCGCGACGAGGTCGTCATCTTCAACCAGGAGCACGACGCCTGGGCTGGGCGGCTTTGCGCCCGTGTCGCGTCCGTCAGCGACCACGCGCCCCGTCGGGTTGCGCCACACCGGGGACGAACTCCAGCCAGACGCGGTCTTCAGCCCGCCGAACTCGGACCGTCGAACCGACGAGCAGGATGTCGCAGCGATCGAGGTGCGCGGCGCTCACTGCGACCGGGCTGGATTTGCCGTCTGGATCGCGGTGGGCGAGCGAGAACTCCAAAGCGCAGCGTTGCTCAGGGCCATCGGGGTCGACAGCCTGCCCGCGAATCGTGAGGAGGAAACTCCCGGCAAGATCACTCGCAGTGCTCACGGCGGCGAGCCCGAGATTCAGCAGGGCCAGGTCGAGCAGCGGCGGCGTCGGGCGCTGCTCCACGGGGCCCAGCTCGATCTGAAGTTCGACCCGGTGTCGCTCCCAACGCCGAGAGAGGATGTGGACGAAGCGATCGACGGAGTGGCGGGCACTGCGGGGCCCCTCGTTGCCACGGATGTATCCCGCCAGGCCGATGACCAAGTTCCGCATCCGGTCTGCGGCTTCCAAGGTCTGGCGGCAGCGCTGTTCGTCTTCGGAGTCGGCCGGGGCGTCGTCCAGCGCGAGCTCGGTGAGCACGATGAGGCTCTGAAGCGGGTTGCTGAGATCGTGAATGAAGATCTCGAGCGCCTCCAGCAAGACGTCCAGCCGGGCGGTCTCGACGTTGGCTGCAGAAGATTCCACGATGCTCACCCGTTGCTGGCCAGTCTAGCCCTGCCAATCAAGTCGATGAACCCCCCCAAGCGTCCCGTCTCGGCCCCGACGGCGGCCAAAGCCTTGCTCGCTTGGCCCATTGCGCCGTGCCGAGCACGCCCAGCGCTTTCGACCATCGAAAAGCGCGGTGGCTGGGCGTACCCTCCCGCGCGGTGAGCCGACGCTTTCGCCAGCACGTGAACCCCCTGTCCGCGCGATACATGCGCCGCCGCGCGGTGGCGATGTCGCCACCGCCCGCGCTTGGGCCGGGATGCCGCGTGGAGGTGGAGCTCGGGTGTGCCGACGGGCAGTTTGCGTTTGAGTTGGCGCGTGCCCACGCAGACACGTTTGTCGTTGGGTTGGACATCCGCGAAAAGCTGATGGCGGTCAATCAGGCCGAGGTCGAGCGCGAGGGCATCGCCAACCTCGCGTTTGGCTACGTCAACCTCAATGTTGATATCGACCAGGTGTTCGAGCCCGCTGCGGTCGACAGGTTTCACGTCCTGTTCCCGGACCCGTGGTTCAAGACAAGCCACAAAAAGAGAAGGGTGATCGAGCCCTGGTTGCTGAGCGTGCTGTGCTCACAGCTGCGGCCCGGAGGCGAGCTTCACTTCGCCAGCGATGTGTACGAGGTCGCGCTCGAGGCGATGGCAGAGATCGAGGACCCCGCAAATGTTGCGTTGGGGCTGCGCAACCTTGCTGGCCCGTGGGGTTTTTGGCGGGGGAACCCGTTCGCCGCGGTGTCGCGTCGGGAGGTCAGCACGCTTGCTCGCGAGCAACGCGTCTGGCGAATGCGCTACGTGTGCGAAGCGCCGACGCCTACTCAACCGGCGTGAGCTGCTCGATCGTCGGCAGGAACACCGCGTCGGGCAGGGCTTGGCAGTTGCGGTATTTGCCCGCCGTTGCCCCGCGCTCCTGGGGTGGCGCTTCGGCGATAGCCTCTGAGACGGCATCGACACAGGAGCAGAACGACAGCGCCGCCTCGCGCGGACCCTCGTCCCCGCAGTACTCGACCTGACGCTCGACCGACCACGTTTGAAACTGGCCCTGGCAGTCCAGCGCGGGGAACTCGGTGGCGAGCACGCAACCGCACATCGCTTCGTCGCGCTGAACATCGAGCCCCTCGGAACAGACGGCCGACATGTACTGCGCCTCGAGCTTGAGTCGGTCGTCGACACCTTCGGCCCCCCCGAGCACCGCCTGAACCAGGGTCGGAATGAACCACGCGACGAGGATGATGACGACCGGGGTCGCCGCGACCATGCCCCAGATCATTCCGGGGACTCGGGATCTGGGTGGGGCGTCTAGATCAGCCAGGAAGGGCATGGGGCGCGCTCTCGCCTCAGTCTAACGGGTCCGGCGCGACCTGCTTACCCCTTGTGCGACTAAGATTTCGCGTGCTGGCCGCATCAAAAGAACGCCAGATCACTGGAAGGACGGGGTGGTCCGCACGTTGAACCGCACGGAAGGGGGTTTACGAGCCCCCGACGCCGTACGATACTCCGCCGAAGTTTGGCCGTTCGGCCGCGGAACTGCCCATGCGCTCTACCAAGTTCACGCTTTGTGCCGTCTCCTCCCTCGTTGCCGCTGCGATCGCAGTTGCGCCGTACAACGCTGCTCTGGCGGCGCCGGCCGAAGATGCAGCGCCCGCCGATGAGGCAGCTCCTGCCGACGAGGCAGCTCCCGCCGACGAGGCAGCACCCGCGGAGGGCGCCGAGCCCGCCGAGGGCGCCGAGCCCGCCGAGGGTGAGCCCGCTGAAGGTGAGCCCGCCGAGGGTGAGCCCGCCGAGGGTGAGCCCGCTGAGGGTGAGCCAGAAGAAGGGGAGCCCGCTGAGGCTGAGCCCGAAGAGGCCGAGCCGGCCGAGGCCGAGCCCGAGCCGGAGCCCGAAGAAGCCGAGCCGAAGCCCGAAGAGGCCGAGCCCGAGAGCTACTACGAAGACGACGACGGCCGCCCCGAAGAGCCCCGCGTCGCTGGCAAAGAGGCGACGGGCAAGGGCCTCCTCATCGCAGGCGGCGTCACGCTTGGCCTTGGTGCGGCAGCGACGGTCACGGCCATTCTGGTGACTCGCAATTGCAGCCTCGACGGCCCGCTCCAGTGCGGCCTCGAGAACCAAGACACCCTGTTCATCCCCGCGGGTGCGGCGATGATGGCTGCTGGCACGATCGTGTTGGGCCTTGGTGTCGGGTACCGCGTTCGCTACAAGCGTTGGGAAAAGTGGACTCCCGGCCAAGAGGCCAAAGTCTTCCCGATGATGACGCGCTCGTCCGCGGGTCTTGGATACGCGGCCCGCTTCTAGTCGCGTGGCATGGCGCTGTCGGCAGCTTGGCGTTGGCTGGCTGCCGGCCTGTTTCTCGGCGCGCTAGCGCTCGGCGACCACTGGTTGACCGAGGGCGCAACCGTAGGCAACGAGCGCAACGCCGTGGCTGGCGCGGTGGCGCGCACGGCCGAGAACAACGCGCGCGGCGTCGTCCTGCTTGGATCCAGCACGACCGCCGACTGGCTTCCGACTTCGTTTTTGGCCGCGATTTTCGACAAGACGCGCGGAGAAGTCGTTCGTGCCCACGTCAACGGCTGCCATCAGACCTGCACGCTCGCCGAAGTCCGCGGCCTCTTGGCCCAAGGCCGCCACTTCGAAGTCGCCATCTTCGGGACCAACCAGTTCCAGATGTGCGAGTACCCCCACAGCAAGAGGGTGCTTCAACATCGGCTGCTGATCCCCACGCAAGACCTGCCGCTGTTGTTTGGTTTGTACGCCCAGAGCCGCGAGCCGCTCACGTACTTCGCTCGTTTCGCAGGAGGGGCAGCCTCCGAGGCCTACGCAGACACGGCGTCCTTGCAGCGCTCCTGGCGGCGCTCACTCTTCGGGAAAAAGCGCGAAGCGGCTCCGCGGAGCTGGGTACGACCGCGGCCGCTTCCAAAATCGGGCGGCCCTAGCTTGTGCCCGTACGCGCCAGCCGATGTCCGCTACAAGACGGCGGCGCAACGCGCCTTGATGGACTCGCTGACGGAGCTGGCCGACGTGGCGTTTGTGCTCCTGCTCCCCGAAGCGACGCTGTCGGACCCATCGCCCGCCAGCGTGGCCGCGTGGCAGCGACACCGCGAGAGCTTCCGTGCGATGGCATCCGAACACGAGCGGATCGTGCTCATTGATCTCACGCAGGACGGTCCGCGCCTTCCCGCCAACTTCACCGATGGCTTCCACCTGCAGCCCAACGAGCACATCGGCCAGCGTCGGCGGTTGCGCGCCGCGCTTGCTGCTGGCGGGCACGTCGAACCCGCGGGCCCGCGATGATCTTCACGACCTCGCAGTTCGTCTTGTTCTTTGCGTTGTTCGCGGCGTTGTATTTCGCCACGCGAGGGCGGGCGCGGAAGGTCGTCCTGCTGATCGGATCCTACGCGTTCTATGCCAGCTGGAGCGCGAAGCTCAGCCTGCTGCTGGCAACGTCGACGCTCTTGGACTTTGTGGTCGGCCGGGCCGTGCACGCAGCCGAAGACCCGACCCGCCGCCGTCGCCTGCTTTGGGTCAGTCTTAGCGGGAACCTCGGGATCTTGGGCGTCGCGAAGTACTACGACTTTTTCGTGGTTTCCGCGGGGCAGGCGCTGACCGGCTTGGGCGTCGAGGTGCATCCCACCACGCTCGATCTCGTGCTGCCCGTCGGGATTTCGTTCTACACGTTTCAGACGATGAGCTACACGCTCGACATCTATCGGCGTGAGCTGCGTCCGACCTCGAGCCTGCTCGACTTTGCGAACTTCGTCGCCTTCTTCCCGCAGTTGGTAGCAGGGCCGATCGAGCGCGCCAAGCACCTGCTCCCGCAGATGAAGGCGGTTGGGACGGCGCGCGACGGCGACAGCAGTGGGTGGGCGCTGATCGCCATGGGTGTGTTCAAGAAGGCGGTGATCGCCGACCACATGGCGACGGTGGTCGAGGCCACGTACCAGCAACCCGCCGATGTCTACGCACCCGCGCTCTGGCTGGGAACCTACGCGTTCGCGGTCCAGATCTACTGCGACTTTTCTGGGTACTCAGACATCGCGGTGGGCGTCGGCCGACTCATGGGCGTCGACCTGATGCAGAACTTCCGCAACCCGTACGGAGCGTTGGGTCCGCGCGATTTTTGGCGGCGCTGGCACATCTCGCTGTCGACGTGGTTGCGGGACTACGTGTACATCGGGCTCGGCGGTAATCGGCGTGGGGCTCGGCGCACGCAGATCAACCTGGCGGCGACCATGTTGCTCGGCGGCCTGTGGCACGGCGCAGCATGGACGTTTGTTGCATGGGGCGCCTACCACGGGGCCCTGCTCGCGGTGGCGCGGGTACGCGCGCTGGCGGAACCGCTGTGTCGACTTCCACGCGTGGTGCGTCGCCTAGGGTTCTTCCATTTGGTGTGCTTGGGGTGGGTGCCGTTCCGCGCCGAGAGCTGGTCGGACGCGCGCACGATTCTTCGGACGCTCCTCAACCCAGCCGGGTGGGACGTCGGGCCGTGGTTCACGCGCGTGGTCGCGGCAGGCGAGGCGCGCTACCTGGGCTTGATCGCGATCGTCCTCGCGGCGACCGTCGTCGTTCAGTGGCGCGACGGCGGCTCCGACGATCTCGCGGCTCGGATCTGGCGAGCCCCGTGGGTTGTTCGCGCTGGCTTCGTCGGTACGCTGCTTGTCGCCGCGGTACTGCTCGCCCCGGAAACACGCCCGCCGTTTGTCTATTTTCAGTTTTAGAAGATCGCCGTAGCTGCTCGCCAAAGACGCGCAGTGGCCGAACTAGTGGCGACGCCGTGAAACGACCGTCTGCGAAAGATCGACGATCAACTCAAGATCCTCGAGGTCGACGCGGTGCAGCAGAGCGTTGAGTCGAGCACGAAGGCCGGCCTCGGGGCTCGAGTGCGTCATGCCCGGTACGTCTGGCAGCAACGCAGACACGGACAAGCCCATGCCGTCGGCGATGCGAAGCAGCGTGCGCAATCCTGGGCTGCTGTAGTGCCCGTTCTCGAGGCGCGAGACCATGTCGGTTGCGATGCCAGCCGCACGCGCAACCGATTGCTGCGTGAGCCCGCGTTCTTCACGGAGCGTGCGGAGCCGATGGCCAAGCTCGCTCATGTAGGATTTTTCGTAGTGGCCGCGACTAGGATGCGGGTCGGCGTTCGACGCTAGGAGTTCGACCTCGCCCTTGGTCCGATCCGACATCTCGTTCACTTTGCCACGGCGTCGGGGGAAAACTCCAGCATGCGCGCCTCCAAAACGCGCAACCGATCGCGAACCTGCGCGGCATCCTCGTAGCGCAGGTCTTTGGCGAGCTCTTGCATCTCTGCGCGAAGTTCGGCGACGCGATCGCTGAGCTCGGCGGGCATGAGGTCGGTGTCTTGGATGGGGCCCATACCGACCGGGACTTGCGCCATGGTCTTGGCGCGCGAGGTCTTTTGGCCGGGCGCGGCCTTCTCGTTTTGGATCGGGTTGAGCTGGCGCGTCGTCGAGGTGGGTACGATTCCGTGCTCGTCGTTGTATGCGCGCTGCACGTCGCGTCGGCGGTCGGTCTCGTCGAGCGCGAGCTGCATGCTCTTGGTGATGCGGTCTGCGTACATCACCACGCGACCCTGCTCGTTGCGGGACGCGCGGCCGATCGTTTGGATGAGGCTCGTCGCCGAGCGGAGGAAGCCCTCTTTGTCGGCATCGAGAATCGCCACGAGACTGACCTCGGGGATGTCGAGTCCCTCGCGCAGAAGGTTGATGCCCACGAGCACGTCGTACTCGCCCCGCCGAAGCCCCTGGATGAGCTCGATACGCTCGAGGGTGTCGATGTCGGAGTGCAGGTAACGCACCCGGATGCCGAGGTCCGCGTAGTACTCGGTGAGGTCCTCGGCCATACGCTTGGTGAGCGTAGTGACCAGTACGCGCTCGTTCTTGGCCGTTCTAGCCCGAATCTCGTCGTGGAGGTTGTCGACCTGCCCGGCGATCGGGCGCACCTCGATCTCTGGGTCCAGCAACCCTGTGGGTCGAATGACCTGATCGACCACGACACCGCCCGTCTTTTCGCGCTCATAGTCCGAGGGCGTCGCGCTCATGAAAATGCACTGCCCGACGCGGTCCTCCCACTCATCGAATTTCAGCGGGCGGTTGTCCATCGCCGAGGGCAGACGGAAACCGTGGCCGACCAAGGTCTCTTTGCGGCTGCGGTCGCCACGGTACATCGAGCCAACCTGCGAGACGGTCTGATGCGACTCGTCGACGACGGTGAGGTAGTCCTCGGGAAAATAGTCCAGCAGGGTGGGGGGCGCCTGACCCACAGCGCGACCGGTGAGGTGGCGCGAGTAGTTCTCGATGCCCGCACACTGGCCCATCTCCTGCATCATCTCGAGGTCGTACATCGTGCGTTGCTCCAGCCGTTGCGCCTCCAGGAGTTTGAGGTTGGCTTTGAGGTCGATCAGGCGCTCGGTCAGCTCGGTCTTGATCGTGTCCATCGCGCGGCGCATTCGGCCCGCGGGCGTCACGTAGTGGCTCGCGGGAAAGATGGTGGCCTGCTGCATGTTTGCGCGCGGTTGCCCACGCAGCGGGTCGATCTCGCGAATGGCCTCAACCTCGTCGCCAAAGAACTCGATCCGAATGGCTACGTCGTCGGCGTAGGCCGGAAAGACCTCGACGACATCGCCGCGTACGCGGAACGTCCCGCGGTGAAAGTCGATGTCATTGCGCTCGTACTGCATCTGGACCAGGCGTCGGAGCAAGGCGTCGCGGTCGACCTCGTCCCCCACAACCACCTGCACGGTCATCCCCAGGTACGCCTCGGCTGCACCGATGCCGTAGATGCACGAGACGCTCGACACGATGATCACGTCGCGGCGCGAAAGCAGCGAATACGTCGCAGCGTGCCGCATGCGGTCGATCTGCTCGTTGATCATCGAGTCCTTGTCGATGAACGTGTCCGTTGACGGGATGTAGGCCTCGGGCTGGTAGTAGTCGTAGTACGAGACGAAGTACTCGACCGCATTGCGCGGGAACAACGCCTTGAATTCGCTGTAGAGCTGCGCGGCGAGGGTCTTGTTGTGTGCCAGTACGATCGTCGGTTTTTGCACCCGCTCGATGACGTTGGCGATCGTGAAGGTCTTGCCGCTGCCCGTGATGCCCAGCAAGCACTGGTACGCTTCGCCGTTGTTGAGCCCCGTGGTGAGCGCGTCGATGGCGGCAGGTTGCCCTCCGGCTGGCTTCCACGGAGCGACCAGCTGGAACGGCGTCGAGGTATCCACCTCGGGCATGTCCGCAACCGACGGGTCGTAGTCGTCGGGCAGCTCGATCGGAGGTCGCGGATTCACGGCGTCGCGAGGCATCGGAACGGACCATAGCCCGGCTCCTATGCTATGGCACCACGCAGTGGCGACCCCTGCGTTTCACGGCCTCTACGCGATCGTCGATGTGCCACACCCTCATGGTTTGACCCCCGCCGAGGTCACGCGGGCGGTGCTTGGCGACAAGCCAGACGGCGGTCGCCAAGGCGCGGCGGTGGTGCAGCTGCGTGCCAAAGACGCGCAGACAAAGGAGCGCGTCGCGTGGTTGCGCGCCATGGCACCAGCTTGTCAGGAGGCGGGGGTGCCGCTGTTCATCAACGATGACGTGGACGCCGCCGTCCAAGTCGAGGTCGACGGGCTGCATCTCGGCCAGGACGACCCGGGCGCCCAAGCGGTGGATCAGATCCGAAGTCGGCGACCTGGCCTGATGATCGGGTTGTCCACACACGATCTGCCGCAGCTGCGCGATGCGCTGCGCCAAAATCCAGACTACGTCGCGTTCGGCCCGGTCGCGACAACCCAATCCAAACGCAACCCGGATCCCGTGGTCGGCCTTGGCGGGCTCGCGGACGCGGGGCGCACGACCAACCGTCCGCTTGTTGCGATCGGAGGGTTGGATGCCAGCCGTGGATCCGAGACGATTCGCTACGGCGCCACGATGGCGGCTGTCATCAGCGCACTGGTGCACCCCACGGTCGAGCAGACGCGCGCCGCTGCCATTCGCGTCAGCGCCAGTCTCCAGGAGGCCGCACGACCGCTGGGGTTGGACGAGGTCGCCGCGTTGATCCCCGTACTCGACCGAGATCTCCTCGCGGACCTCGCACACTGGGGCGACAGCCTCTCGGTTCATCTAACACTCGACCTGCCCGCCCGATTTGCCCCCAAGGTGGTGAACGGCGTCGTCACGTATCGCTACTGCGAGGTGCTGGATTTGCTCCGATCGCTTGGCAAACGGCGCTCCGAAACGTGGGACGAATGGAAGGACCGCAGTGCCGACGAGCCCGAACCGGACGACAGCATTGTTCAGCTGCGTCGCCGGTCTCGTTAGACAAAACGGCATTTTTCCTTGCCAACTCCCGAATCAGGCCGCAAACCAAATAGAGGTGGGTATCGAGGATCGGAGTTTGCGGGTCGGCCTTAGCCGCCGCCGTCACACGGCGCCGCTTCCACGCGTGTCCGAGAGGGCACTTTCGGGGCCTGCAGGCCTCGAATCCCGCTTCCTACCAATCTTGGCGCTCGTCTCATTCGCCGCACTGATGCTGATCCAGGCCTGGAAAGTCTTGTAGCGGTTGATCCGGAGAACGGGCCGATTCCGCGTATGATGCAAGGCCCGATTTTCCCGGGTCATCAGCGTGAACGACAGGAAGCCCTCCCGTAAGGTCCCGCCGCCACCTCCCACGCCTGGGAAGGCGAGTGGCAAGACGCCGCCACGCAGCGCGGCCAAACCCCCGGTACCCAAGCCTTCGCCAGGGCCTGCCGCAAAGCCTTCGTCAGGGCCTGCCGCAAAGCCTTCGCCAGGGTCCGCAGCGCGCAAGCCAGCGGCACCACGGGTCAAACTGCCCCAACCTTCCGCGAAGCCCCCGGCCGTGAAGGCGGCACCGAAGCCCGCGGGCGTTGTGAAGCCACCCCCGAGTGCGCCTCGCGTCTCGCGGCCTAACGCCCCCACCCTGAAGCTCACCCCCCAAAAACCGCCGCGCCCGAGCCCCAAGCCGCAGCCCCGCGCCGCTCGCCCGCACACGACGCTGCAGGGGATGGCCAAGCCGAAGCTCGACAAGGATCGTCCAGCGCCAGTCGTGGGCGAGATGAACATCGACGACGAGACGGCGGTGACGCTGCATGTGCCTTCGGGCAACAAGGCGACAAGCGCTGTCCTGGACGCCTACGCCTCCGATGCTCGGGCTGCGATCAGTGCATACGAGAGCCAGATCCAAGGCGAGGACGATCCGCGACGCATCGGCCGCCTGCAGTACGAGATCGGCCGGCTGTACGAAACGGTGATCGGTGACCTGGAGGCCGCTGGGACCCACCTCGATCGGGCGTTGATGGCGACACCCGACCACCTCCCGGTCGTTGTGGCCGCACGGCGTGTGCGCCTGCGGCTCGAGCAGTTCGAAGCTGCGCTCGACCTGTTTGACCACGAGATTCGTGCGTCGTCCGATCGAGGGAGGAGCGCCGCGCTGTGGTTTGCCAAGGCGCGTGTGCTCGAAGACGACCTGCAACGTCCCGCGGATGCGCGGGCTGCATACCGCTGCGCCGCCGATCTTTCCGATGGTGATGCCGTGCGCCTCAAGGCGCTCGAGGAGGCAGACCTGGGCCGCAAGGCATACGGAGATTTGTCCAAGGTGTACGCCGAGACGGCCACCGTGCTGCGCGGCGATGCGCGCCACCGTGCGATCGTGCTCAAGCTTCGGGCGCGCGTCGAGGAGGTGTACGCAAACAACCTCGACGGGGCGACGGAGCTGTACGCAGAGGCACTGGACGCTCACCCGGACGTTCCGAGCACGTTGGATTCGCTCGTCCGATTGCACGAGGGCGCAGGTCGTTGGCGCGACTTGGTGCACGTGCTGGCCCGCAAGGCAGCCCTGGCGACCAGCAAGCGCGAACGCGCGACGATCCTCCACCGCATCGGCCGCGTGCAGGCGACACGCCTGCTCAACCTCGACGACGCCATCGGAGCGCTTCAAGCGGCGAGGCGGGCGTACCCCGATCCCGTCATCCTCGATGCCCTCGCGGCGCTCCACGAGGAAGCGGCGGACTACGGCGCCCAAGCGGAGGTTCTCAGTCAGCTCGCCGAGCTCACGACCGCTGATTCCGAGCGACTGCTTCATCTCCAGCGGATCGGCGAGATCTGCCACGACCGCCTGGAAGACGACGACACGGCCATCGCGGCGTTGGAGGCTGCGCTGGCGATCGACCCCGCACACGTTCCCGTGCTGCGGATCCTTGCGCCCATCTATTACAAGAGTGAGGCGTGGCCGCAGCTTATCGGCCTGCACAAGGCCGAGGCCGAGGCGACCACCGATACGCGACGTCGCGCGGTTGCCCACGCACGGACGGCCGAGATCTACGAGCGCATCGGCGAGGAGCCGCCTGCCATCGAGCACCTCGAGCGCGCGCTCGAGCTCGATCCAGAAAACACGGGCTCGTTTGCCTCGCTGGTCCGCTTGTATCGCCGCGCGCAAGCGTGGCGAAAGCTCATCGAGCTGTACGAGCGATTCTTGGATTCGGTGGGGACAGAGCGTCGCATCGCGTATCTGTTTGAGATAGCGGCGCTGAGCGCGGAGCGGCTTGAGGAACCAGAGCGGGCCGAGGGCGCACTCCAGCGGATCCTCTCGCTGCGACCCGATCACCTTGGGGCGGTGCACACGCTTCAGCGCGTCTCGGAGGACGCCAGGCGATACGCTCAGCTCGTCGCTGCGATCGAGCGCGAGGTTGCAATGATCAAGGACCCCGCCCAGATCGTGGGCCTGCTGCACCGCGCGGGAGAGGTCCTACACGAGCGCTTGGACGAGCCCGCCAAAGCGCTTGCAACGTTCAAGCGGGTCCTGAAGATCGACGACAAGCACCTGCCCACGCTGGCGCACCTGGGCCGCATGTATCACGGCCAGCGGCGATGGACGGATCTCGTGGAGACTTTTGAGCTCGAGCTCAAGGCGACTGAGCGGGGCGGCCGAACCCTCATCTTGCTGCAGCGGATGGGCGAGGTGTACCTGCGCGAGCTGGCACAGCCAGACCTCGCTGCCAAGTGCTTCCAGCGCGCGCTGGATGTTGATGCTCGGTATGCGCCCGCCGTTCGGGGCCTCACGGAGATCCTCTCGCGCAAGAGTGCGTGGCCAGCGATCGCAGCATTGCGCGAGCGAGAGCTTACCGAGACGCAGGATCCCGCCGCGCGCAGCGTCGCCGCCATGCGGACGGGCGCGTTGTACGAGGAGCGACTCGACGACCTGCCGGGTGCCGAGCGCTGCTTCGTCCAGGCGCTGGGGCAAGATCCGTCCAATCACACTGCCCGCGAAGCCGTGTTGCGCGTGCGGATCAAGCTGAAGCGGTGGGGCCAGCTTGCCACCGAGCGCAACGACGAGGCCGAGCGCGCAGAGGGAGTCGACGACAAGGTCGTCGCACTCATGCGTGCCGCCGAGCTGTGGTCGGACCAAGCCCAAGACCTTCGCAAGGCGGTCGCGGCCTACGTCGCCGTGCTCGGTTTGAGCCCGGGGCACTTGGGGGCGCTCGTCGCTCTGGAGCCGTTGTACCGCCAGGCGCGAGCCTGGAAGCAGCTGGCCGAGCTGTACTCACGTCAGTTCGAGGCATTCAGGGACCCTGCCGCTCAGGTCGCGGCGCTCACGGAGCGCGTGCGCATCCTCGAGCGCGAGAAGGTCGGCTCGATCGACGACATCATCGATTGCTACACATCGATCTTGTCGTTGCGCCCGAAGGACTCAGGCGCGCTCACCGGGCTCGAGCGGTTCGCCCTCATCGGCCAGGATCCGCAGGTGCTCGCGGCCGTAGATTCGCGACTTGCAGGCGAGGCTAAGGATCCTGAGCTGAAGGCGGCCTACCTGACCCGTCGGGCCGAATCCCTTGAGGTGGCGGGGAACCCAGAAGCGCTCGACGTGTACCGCGAAGTCCTGTCGCTCGATGCCGAAAACCGCGGTGCGCTCCGCGGACTGGCGCGGCTGGCCGAGGTGCTCGGTCACGACGACGCGCTCGCCGAGGCCGCGCGTGCCGAAACCAAAATCGCACGCAACGCCCAAGAAGAGGCCGACGCGTGGACCAAGAGCGGCCGCATCCACATGGACCGAATCGGCGATCGCAACGCGGCCGCCGAAGACCTCGAGCGCGCACTGACGTGCTGGCCCGACCACGAGGGCGCGGCGGCGGGGCTCATCCAGCTCCTGACCGCGACAACCGACTTTGTGCGGTTGGTCGAGTGTCTGATGCGCGCCGCCGCACAGGCCAAAGACCCAGCGCGGGTGGCGGCGCTGTGGATGGAGGTCGCGCGTGTCTACACCGACGATGTGCGCGACCCGTCGGGCGCGATCGATGCGCTCGGCAAGCTCCTGAAGATTCAGCCCAACAACGCGGACGGCATGATTCGGCTCGCGGAGCTGTACCTTGCTGACCGCCGCGTGCACGAGACGATCGAGATCGTGGGCGGTGCGCTGAAGCTACGCCTCGACGATACCCAGCGTCACCGAGCGCACGTGCTGCTCGCGACAGCGCACGAATCCGAAGGCGAAACGGAGAGCGCTTTCTTGCACTTCGGCCACGCGCTCGACCTCGACCCGAACGATGCGGAGACCTTGCACCGTGTGGCGGAGTTGCAGGTCCGCAAGGGGCTGCATGCAGCCGCTGTGGATACAACCCAGCGGCTGCTGGGGCTCGTCGAAGACGAAGCCGAGCAGGCCGACGCGCTGGTCTTTCTGGCTCGCTCCCAGATTGCGCTCGATCGGCGCGAGGACGCCGTCGACACCCTGGCCGAGGCGGTTGCGCTGCAAGGGGCAACGGGCGCCGCAGCAGGAGAGCTGGCCCGGCAGGCGACGGCGCCACATCACTGGCAGCGCTACGTCTCCGCGCTCGGCGACTACAAGGACGAGCGGACTTTGAAGGGTCGTTCTTTGGTGGCGCAGTACCTGGAGATCGCGCGCGTCCAACACGATCGCCTGCAGTCCAGCGATGCCGCGCTTAGCACGATCATCGAGGGCATGCGTGCCACCGAGGGGGCCGATGCGCTGCGCTTTGTGCTCTCGCAGCGTTTGTGCGACGCGGGGCGGCAAGCCGAGGCACTGGAGCAGCTCGAGCTGGTGATCGGCAAAGACGTGGCGCGCGTCGACGCGTGGCGACTCTTGCTCAAGGCGTACGGCGAGCTTGGGCTCGCGCGCGAGCAGGAGATAACGCTTGGCGGGCTCGCTGTCCTGGGAGATGCAGACACCGCCGAGCTCGAGCGCGTACGGGCGTGGCGGCCGTTCACGCGCGGGATTCCGGCGGGCGCTGTCGATGTCGAACGCTGTCCGGAGTTGGTCGTCGCGCGGGAACAGCAGCAACCTGCGGTGAACCTGATGTCGGCGATCTGCGACGGGCTGGGCAAGGTTCGCCCGCCAGATCTTGGCGCGTGGGGCGTCTCGTCACGCGACAAGATCTCGCCCAAGTCCGATCACAGCCTCCGGACGCTCGTTGAGCGCCTCGCAGCGATCACGGGTGTCACCGAGTACGAGCTGTACGTGCATCGCCACCGCGATCGCGGGGTCGGAATCGAAAACACGACCCGGCCGTCGATCTTGATGCCGCTGTGGATCGGTGAGGTCTCTGCTTCGCAGCAGGTCTTCTTGCTGACGGAGGCACTGGTGCACCTGGCAAGAGGCACGTATCCACTCCGGCTGTTTACAACCCGCGATCTCGAGGTCGTGCTGACAGCGGCTACGCGCTCGGCCGTGCCCGGTTTCGGTGATGGCCTCGCGCCCGCGGAGGTCCTGGACGACAAGCAAAAGCTTGTGCAGCGCGGGATCCCCCGACGCAAGCGAAAGCAGGTCGAGGTTGCCGCCGCGGAGTACGCTCGCGCGCCGCAGATCGATGTGGCGTCCGTGGTCGGGTGGATCGAGCAGACCGGTCGTCGCGTCGCCATGCTCGTGGCCGACGACTTGCTCTCGAGCCTCGAGGTGCTGCGCAGGACGGAGAAGCTCGGCAACGCGCGGGGGCTCGACTTCGTGCGGACGTCGCCGATGGTCGCCGACTTGATGAAGGTCTGGATCGCAGGAACGACGATGCAAACGCGACGCGACATACATCTTGTGCCGCCGAAGAACCCGTCCTAGCGAGACATCACGACACGTGCGTTGCGCGCC
>Ga0316189_10000250_pt1 | contig 52020 bp, 39 predicted proteins | sample LowCovwburrow_MG_FD_204930 | JGI IMG/M metagenome (GOLD analysis project Ga0316189, IMG submission 204930) | Coastal sediment microbial communities from Maine, United States - Lowes Cove worm burrow | ecosystem: Environmental > Aquatic > Marine > Coastal > Sediment | place: USA: Maine... | reverse complement strand
GTACCTCCTAAAAAAGAATTTTCCATGACAAGGATCATTCAATTTCTACAAGAACAAACGGGCTTAAACTTCATAATACTCAACAACAACTTCATATCCATCAAAAGACCCAATCTTGAATTGTGTGGTTACCTGAAGGATAAAGACACACAGGAACCTATAGAAAATGCCACAGTTCAAGCCCGTGATAACGCTGCCATTACAGATGAGAACGGGTATTTTAAATTGAACCTATCCTCTATAAATGAAGAAATCATAATACGTCATATCGGATATAAAACCTTGGATAGTGGGTATCTATTTTTTAAGAAAGATACCTGTAGGGATATTTACTTATTGCCGCAACAGCAACAATTGGCTGAAATAATTCTTTCCGATTTCCTGGTTCAGGGAATCGATAAGCTCAATGATGGTTCCTTCAAGATCAATTTTGATAGGTTTGGCATCCTTCCAGGACTCACGGAGGCCGATGTGCTTCAATCCGTGCAGGCCTTTCCCGGAATCCAAAGTATAAATGAGACAGTATCCAACATAAATATTCGAGGGGGAACCCATGACCAAAATTTAATTTTATGGGATGACATTAAAATGTATCAATCGGGCCACTTTTTTGGCCTTATCTCAATGTATAATCCCCAGATTACCCAAAAGGTGATATTACGAAAAAATGGGACCCAGGTCAGCCATACAGATGGGGTTTCGGGTACAATAGCAATGGAAACCGATAAAAGTATCAATACAGAATTTCAAGGAAATATTGGGATCAACTTTATCGATGCCAACGGCTTTGCCGATATTCCCTTAGGAAAGTATTCCTCCGTTCAAGTGGCTGCAAGAAAGGCTATAAACGATTTTATAGAGACCCCGACATATACACAATATTTTGATAGAATTTCCCAAGATACGGAAGTAAAATCGAACGCGGACAATGTCTTGAATTCCGATCTTCAATTTGATTTTTATGATCAATCCCTACGCTGGTTATTCAAACCCTCCGAAAAAGACGAACTTCAACTTAACTTTATTAATGCACATAATGAATTGGTATTCAATGAAAATGCAGTACTTGACAATGTGGAGAGCACAAGGGAAAGTAATCTGATACAGAGCAGCATTGCAGGAGGGTTACAATATCGCCGGTTTTGGACCAAACGTTTTAAGACTAGTTTGAACGTTTATGAGACCGATTATATGTTGAGGGCCATCAATGCCAATATATTGGACGATCAGCGCTTTATACAAGAAAACAAAGTGTCGGAAACGGGTGCAATATTAAAGGCTTTCTATTCATTCAAAGAACGGTGGCAATTGCTTGCTGGGTATCAATATGTAGATACAAAAATTACAAATTTGGATGATGTTGACAATCCTGTTTTTTACAGATTGGATGGCAAAGTTGTTAGGACACATGGGGTATTTTCGCAACTTGATTTTGTTTCTGAAGATAGACAGACCCATTTGAATGCTGGAGTTCGGTACAATATAATAGGAAAGTTCAATAAGCATATATGGGAGCCAAGATTAAGCCTTAACCAACGATTTTTGGAAAACTTCAATCTGGAAATTTTGGGAGAGTTCAAGCACCAGAACACTTCACAAGTCATCAATTTCCAAAATGATTTTCTGGGGATTGAAAAGCGTAGATGGCAATTATCGGATAATAATGAAATTCCAGTAATTCAAAGCAAACAGGTGTCTGCAGGGTTGAGTTATGGAGCTAATGGGTGGTTAATCAATGCGGTTGGTTATTTTAAGAACGTGGATGGTATTACCGCACAAAGCCAAGGGTTCCAGAATCAATATGAATTTGTAAAGTCCAAAGGCAGCTATGATGTTATTGGAATGGATATTCTCATCAGAAAGCAATTTAACAATGCAAATGCCTGGTTTAGTTATTCCTCTTTGAATAGTGATTATACATTTGATGTGCCCATAGAAAAAACCTTTACAAGTAATTTAGAGATTATTCATGCCCTAACTTTTGGAACCTCCTATACTATGGAACATTTTAGGTTTTCTGCTGGATTAAATTGGCGTTCTGGAAAACCGACCACAGGTCCAATGCCGGACAATGAAGTACAGGACGATGCAATAAATTATAATCTTGCCAATAGTAGTAGGCTTAACGATTATATGCGAGTGGATTTCTCGGCCATTTACCAATTCAATTTGGGAAATAATACAAGGGCGAATATCGGTTTGTCTGTTTGGAATCTGTTGGACAGGGAAAATACGATAAACAAATTTTATAGGGTTAATGCCTTGGGCATTGCCGATGAAGTAAAGCAGAATTCACTGGGGATTACTCCAAATGCGGTTTTCAGGTTTTATTTTTAATTATTTCTTTTGTAATAAATCAGCAACATTTAAGGTTTTAAATTCCCTTTAATATCAAATTTTTACTTTTTCACATTTTTTTATTTGATACTTAGACAGGTCTTTATCAAATTTATGGATGATGTTATTCAAAAAGGAAAAATGCTTGGAGGATGAGGAATTGGGTATTTTAAAGGCCAAAACCTTAATATTTGCAACTTCCAGTATCAAATGGAAAAAAAGAATTGATTTTTTGGGTTTTGGTTTTGATGTTTCAGTTTCAGGGACATTGGAAAAATTGAATGCAACTGAACGAAAAATTATAGTAAATGCCCTAAACGATATAGCATGGCTTGAAAAACAGGTCCTTGAAGCTATACAGGAGCTGTGTTTGAAAAACAATGTGGAATTCGATGCATGGGAAGCGTATTTTAGGTGCTCCCATATTTATGTTAACAAGGCGGAGCTATATATTTCAATTAATGATATGTTAAACCATCTTACCTATGAATTGGAATTGAAGTGGTTTTGACTGTTTCTGCTAAGCCACTCGTCGTCAATGTTAAATATCCAACCATTTTTTAAATTCGGCAGCTTTGTTTTTACTTATGATAATAGTACTATTAGAGGGCGGATTTAACTCGATCTTCAATTGATTATTACCATATCGTAATATCTCATCAATACCTTTGACCGAGATAATATGTTGCCTATTTGCCCTAAAGAAAAACATGGGATCAAGGCTACTGTACAATTCGTCCAAACTGGAATTGCTTGAATGTCTTTGTCCATCCAAACAAGTAATTGTTGTCAATGAATTTTCGGTACTGATAAATGCAATTTCTTCAACCTTGACTGAGATGAGCTTATCCTTGGAATAAGTCAACAACCGGTTTTTGATCCGCGTGTTTTCATCATCTCCGGAAATTTCCTCATTGTTGTCCTCGAAGCTTTCGTTTATTTTGTTTTTTAAATTGTATAGATCTGCATTTAATTTAGAAAGATTTATCACTTCTTCAGATAATCTTTCATTCTTTAGTTCCAAGGTTTTTTCATAATAACTACCTATAAAACGTACGGTCAAAAGAGATAACAATACTATCGTAGCACTGGAAAGTAGGTACACCAATAAAAAATTGAATTTTAGCTTGTCAATTTGTTTTTCAATTTTATCAACGTTGGCATGTGCAGCAATAATCCAATCCGAGTTTTTAACGGGGTATAGATAAATGATTTCTGAATTTCTGTTTTCATTTGGAAAGTCCCGAATTCCCCCTTTTTGTTTCTTATTGGTCAATAAACTATAAAAGTCCTCTGAATTTATTTCATTATCAATAGACCTTACGTAAGACTCGTCAGGGTTGGTCCTTTGACCTATTTTTTGTGGATCGGGATGGCAAATTTCAACTCCGGACCAGTCGAACATACAAACAAAACCTGTTTCTATATCCGTTCCCTCAATACTTTTTTGAATGTTGTTTACCACCGTTTCACGATCGATCCCATTGGCCAATTGTGAAGATACCAGTTCTGCAAATTCCCTTGCTTCCCGTTTACTCGATTCTATTTGAATTTCCAGAAATTGATTGGTACTTACCTTTACCATATAGGTCATGCTAAAGTACCCTATGATAAACACAATGGTTGATATTGCCAGAAGGGTGAATAGATATAGGTTGTCTTTTTTCAAAAAACGGGAAAACTTTAAAGTTAATATTTCCTTTTCAAGCGCAATTTTTCCCCATTCACAAATTTTTATTTGAAAAGGGAGAAGCGCAGGGTTAATTTACTTCCATAATTAATCTAATACACTACAAATTATGAAAAATATATTTTTAGTATTGTTTGTGTCTGTGTTTTTACTTCAAAGTTGTAGTAGTGATAATGACCCAGCACCCAAAATTGATGATGACCCACAGCAAATGGATGACCCTGAACCAGTAGTAAATTCTATAAAATTGGGTGATGACGCAACCTTAGGTAAAATATTGACCGATGCTGATGGTATGTCGCTTTACTTTTTTTCCCTTGACACAAAAGACAATTCTGAATGTTTGGATGGCTGTCTGAATGCCTGGCCAGTTTTCTATGAAGAAGATATAACCCTGGATACTGGATTGGATGCCACTGATTTTGCCACTATTGATAGGACTGATGGTTCAAAACAAACTACTTACAAAGGATGGCCGTTGTACTATTTTGCAAATGATAATGCCGCTGGTGATACCAACGGCGATGATGTGAATAATGTATGGTACATAGCCAAACCGGATTATTCCTTAATGTATGTGCGCACCCAATTGGTGGGTCATGACGGATTAAACTATTTAGGGGATTACACCGAAGGTGATGGACCTACATCCTATATAACCGATATTGAGGGAAATACACTTTATATTTTCATTAATGATATAAAGGATACCAATAATTTCACAAACCCCGATTTTTCGAATGATGCGGTCTGGCCTATTGCAGAAATCACTTTGGATAAAATTCCAAGTATTTTGGATACTTCCGATTTTGGTACTATAGATGTTTTTGGAAGAACACAGCTCACATACAAAGGATGGCCATTGTATTATTTTGGGCAGGATGAGGCTCGTGGTGATAATAAGGGAATTAGTTTCCCAGCACCAGGTATTTGGCCAATAGCCAATGTTGATACACCAATGGCTCCAGCTCCAGAAAGTACTGTGAAATTAGCTGAAGACGCCACATTTGGTAAAATATTGACTGACGCTGATGGACTATCACTATATTTCTTTTCGTTGGATACCAAAGATACTTCTGAATGCCTGGGAGGTTGTTTAAATGCTTGGCCCGTATTTTACCAAGAAGATATTGTCGTAAATGCTGGATTGGATACTGCAGATTTTGCCACAATTGAAAGAACCGACGGTGCTATGCAAACAACTTATAAGGGTTGGCCCCTTTACTATTTTGCCAATGATGCAGTTGCAGGTGATACCCTTGGGGATAAAGTAAATGATGTATGGTATATTGCCAAACCCGATTATTCATTGATGTATGTTCGCACACAATTGGTTGGCCATGATGGCTTAAATTATATGGGAGATTATACATTGGGTGATGGTCCAACCTCTTATATCACCGATATTGAAGGAAGAACACTATATGGATTTGTCGCTGACACCAAGGACATTAATAATTATACCATGCCCGACTTTTCTAACGATTCGGTATGGCCTATTTTCGAAATGGATTTGGATAAAATACCTAGTATATTAAACGCTGACGATTTTGGTTTTATAGATGTTTTCGGAAGAACACAAGTAACCTACAAAGGATGGCCCTTATATTATTTCGGTCAGGACGAAGCTCGCGGGGACAATAAGGGTATTAGTTTTCCGGCTCCAGGGGTATGGCCTGTCCTCAATATTGATTCACCACTATTGGAGTAAATTTTTTAAGTATGTTAATTAATCGTAATATTTCTTAGTTTAGAACAAACCGTAAGTATGAAAAATATACAATTATTAACCATTGTGACTTTGGCATTGATTTTAGCATCCTGTGAGTACAACGTTGAAAATGAAGATGTAGTGATTGATCCTTGTGAAACTGAGGTCTCCTATGGTACTACCATTAGACCTTTGATCGATGCGAATTGTATGCCTTGTCATAATGGTGATGGTAATACCCCGTTTGCCCCGGATTTAACAAATTATAATTCGGTTCAAGCAATTGCAGGTTTAATCAGAGATGTAACCCAAAGTGGTCGAATGCCGAAAGATGGTAGTTTGACTGAGGTTGAGAAAGATGCTATTAAATGTTGGGTCGATAAAGGTGCCCTTGATAACTAAAGACTTAAAGGTGAAAGGCAGAAAGTTTAAAATAATAATAGGTTTTTTTCTAACAGCTATAATCGGGTTGATAGTTTCCTTGTATTATTATAATAAACCACATGTGAATGTTGAAAAATCAACTGCTGTCTATAGTTTAACGGCACAGAATCTAATAAAGGAGTATCGATCTAATGAAAAAAACACCAACGAAAAATATACAGAACGCGTTATTCAGATCGAAGGTGATGTTTATGAAATTTCAACTTTAAGGGGGAACACTGTGGTGACTCTTAAAGATTCAGTGTCAGAATCCAGTATTATTTGCCATATGCAGGCAGAAGATACTAAAAAGGTTTTGTCACTTAAAAAAGGAGCAAGGGTTACCATCAAAGGAGTATGTACAGGATACCTATTAGATGTTATTATGGTAAGATGTATTTTAGTTGAATGAATAATATGAGAGGATTTTATTTTATCGTTTTTGGCATTTTGTTAATGCATAATATAAGTGCCCAGGACAAGTATCTTACCAAGGAAGGATTTGTGTCTTTTTTTTCACATTCAATTGTGGAAGATATTAAGGCTGACAATAATCAGGTATTGAGTATAGTTGATACGAAAACGGGAAAAATTGCGATTCAACTATTGATGAGATCTTTTATGTTTGAAAAGGCATTGATGCGTGAGCATTTCAATGAGAATTATGTTGAATCGTATAAGTTTCCAAAGGCCACATTTTCAGGCGAAATAAGAAATTTTGAAGAGCTTGATGAAACCAATACCATTTCTGAAATTGTTGGGATATTGACCGTTCATGGCAAGGAAAAAGAAATTAGCTCCAAGGTAACAGTTATTATTGACGAAAATGGGATAACACTGAGTGGTGATTTTAAGGTAGAAGTAGCTGATTTTGACATTAAGATTCCCGCTATCGTTACCAATAATATCGCTAAAACCATCAAAGTAAGTTTTGAATTACATCATGAACCATATAATTAAAACTATGAAATACGCGCTGCCATTCATCATTATATTGTTTGTATCGCTTCAAGGATTTTCACAAGATCTAGAAGCCATTCTAGAACAGGAATCGTCAGACACTACTTATTTAGTATTTGGCACTTTTAATGGGACAAGATTATTGAATGGTCATTCGGTGGAAACCCGTAAAGAGGGTATTCTCGAATTTTTAATTTCGCATCGTTTTGGTAGGGTTAATTCAGGGTTTGATCAATTATTTGGTTTGGACGATTCCAATATTAGATTTGGTTTTGAATATGCAATGACTGATAGGTTAACACTAGCCATTGGTAGAAGTTCGTTTGAAAAAACATTTGATATATATGCCAAATACAGGTTGGCACAACAGAAAATGGGTGAAACCCCATTTCCTTTGAGTATTACCCTTTTTGGGAGTGCCACTGAAAAAACGATAAAGGACTATTTGCCAGAAAATAAACCAACGTTTAGTGAAAGGTTAACATATACAGGTCAAGTGTTGATAGCACGAAAAATAAATCCAAATCTTTCAATTCAAATTGCACCCACATTTATCCATTTTAATACCGTCCCATTTGATAACGATCCGCATGACATGTTAGCTCTAGGTGTAGGCACTCGTATCAAGATTAGTCAGCGTGTTTCCCTTAATGGTGAATATTATTATAATATTAATCCTTTTGAATCGATGAATGTTAAAAATTCATTGGCTTTTGGGGTTGATATTGAAACTGGCGGGCACATATTCCAACTTATTTTATCCAACTCGGTTTCAATGCTTGAAAAAGGATTCATTGCAGAAACTTCGGGCGGATTTTTTAACGGGGATATTCATTTCGGATTTAATATTTCAAGGGCGTTTCAAGTAAAAAAAACCAATTGATTCAGTAGTTAGTAGTGTTTATAATTGTTTAGGTTCCCCGACTCTCGGGCTAATGGGAGAAATTGCTATGAAAGACAAGAGCTCTTCTGTTTCAGAAGGGCTTTTGTTGTTTACATCGCAATTAACGTAAAGTTAAAATTGGTACGTAACGCCTACCCCCAGTATCTGTTTAAATTGTATGCGAGGTTCACCTTCATCAATAAGGATATCATTGGCATCAACGAGTCGGTCAAACAGAATATCATCATCGTATATTAAATGAGTGCCAATATTGGTTGTGATAGATTTATTCACTTTTAGGTTCAAGTTAAGTTCCCAATCTATATCAATATTGCCAAAACTTGCTAGATAATCGCTGTATAAGCTAAGGTCATGGCGTAATCCTACATTTTTGGTAAGTGTAGTTTCCCAGGTATGGGTAATCAGAAAACCAAGCTCAATAAACCGGTTTTCACCCGGCTGAACAACGTTTCCATTTGAGTCCAATATGGCCTTTTTTACTCCAAATGCACCTTTATCCGCTAAAACTTGATCAAGCACAAAAGTGGCTTTGAGTGTCAATGGGGAAATATATAAGTTCAATTTTTGATCTTCGGTAATATAAGATGTTCCAGCCCCAAAGAAAAAATAACCTGGTGCCATAAACCTTGATAATGGTGTTGCTCTATCAGGATATTTATAACCATTTGAAAATTGGGTATTAAAATTAGCCTTTACTGAATAATACCAATTACTAATTGTATCCCTTCGATAACCTAAGGTTGAACTTATCTTAATCGCATCATCCGATTTTCGTAGTTTACGCCCTTCCTGGGCATTTAAACCATAACGCAATTGCAAATAATTATCCCATTTAATATACCTGAATTTGTAATTTCGCTCAAATCTTGCATTTCCAAGAGCAGAAACGGAATTATCCCCTCCAGCATTCCAATTTACAAAAGCCACTTCACTGAAATTTATTCCCAGTCGATTGATTTTAGTCCAAAAAGAGGGAACCCTGAATTTTTTGATTTTTTTTAGTAATGGTTTGGTTCTATTGAATGAAATACGAGGGTTGGTCAAGTTTACACCCCTTGGAATACTCTTTATTTTGTCTAAAGTGCGCCGTATTACGACTGTATCAACTACAGTTGTATCAATTTGAATGGTAGGCGGAATTGAATCCTGAGCCTTTATTGGGTTAAAACAAATAAACAGAACAACTATTAAAACTAAATCTCTGTAAATTCTAATGCGCATTGATGATTTTGTTAATACGTCCTTTGATTGAAAGGGCATCTATTCCCGCTAGTTCATGAAGTTCCTCCATAGTGCCATGTTCCATGAATTTGTCTTTAATACCAAGCACTTCAATAGGGTTTGAATATCCTGCTTCATTTGCAAATTCTAAAATCGCACTTCCAAATCCACCTATTTTACAACCATCTTCAATAGTGATAATGTATTTATACCTTTCAAAAATTTTGATAAGTTGACTTTTATCCAAAGGTTTTACAAATCTCATATTGTAATGACCAATTTCATTGGGAGCATCCAATTCATCAATCAACGCTATAATTATATTACCTATATGCCCTATGGAAAGTACAGCGATTTCCTTTCCTTTTTTGACCTCTTGTGAAACCCCAATTTCAATTTTTTTATAGGGTACCTCCCAATTTTGGGCAACCCCTCGACCTCTTGGATATCTTATGGCGATGGGCTGGTTAAGACCCAATTGTGCCGTATACATGATATTACGAAGTTCAACTTCATTCATGGGCGCAAAAATAATCAAATTAGGAATGCATCTCAAATAGGCTATATCGAAGACCCCATGATGGGTAGCGCCATCCTGGCCTACGATTCCAGCACGATCTAGGCAAAAAATAACGGGTAAGTTTTGTAAGGCCACATCGTGTATGACTTGGTCATATGCCCTTTGCAAAAACGTTGAATAAATATTGCAAAATGGAATCAAGCCTTCAGTGGCCATCCCTGCAGATAAGGTGACGGCATGCTGTTCGGCAATCCCAACATCAAATGCCCTTTCAGGAATTTCTTCCATCATGTATTTTAAGGAGCTTCCTGTGGGCATAGCGGGGGTAATACCAACGATATTGGTATTCTTTTTAGCCAAATCAACCAAAGTGTGCCCAAAAACATCTTGATATTTGGGAGGCAATTCTGATTCGAATTTTCCATGAAGCTCTCCGGTGTATTTATCGAACTTGCCAGGGGCATGATAAACAACCTGGTTTTCTTCTGCTTTTTTTAGCCCCTTGCCCTTGGTGGTTATGATGTGCAATAGTTTGGGTCCCGATACTGATTTTAATCGTTCCAAATCAGCAATTAAGTCTTTTAGGTTATGCCCATCTATAGGTCCGGAGTAATCAAAATTTAAACATTCAAAAATATTTTCATCTTTGGCAGTACCTTTTTTTACATTGGTTAAATACTTCTTCAATGCACCGACACTAGGATCAATTCCTATGGCATTGTCATTAAGAACAATGAGAAGGTTAGCATCTGTAACCCCGGCATGATTTAACCCTTCAAAGGCCATACCGCTTGCGATGGAAGCGTCACCAACTACTGCTATATGATTTCTTTGCGTATCTCCTTTCAGTTTGGATGCAATTGCCATACCTAAAATGGCAGAAATAGAAGTAGAACTGTGTCCGGTGCCAAAGTCATCATATTTACTTTCACTACGCTTAGGAAACCCGCTGATACCACCTAATTGGCGATTTGTATCAAATATGTTTTTTCTTCCCGTCAGTATTTTATGCCCATAGGCCTGATGGCCCACGTCCCAAATAAGTTTATCACTAGGCGTGTTAAAAACATAGTGCAGGGCAATGGTCAATTCCACAACACCTAAACTAGCTCCCAAATGCCCTTCTTTTACAGCAACAATGTCAATTATGAATTCTCGCAATTCTTGGGCAAGCTGGGGTAGTTCACCAGGATTGAGCTGACGAATATCGTTTGGTAAGTCTATGTTGTCTAGAAGTTTCATACCTAAAGGCAAATGTAAGGGAAAATCATATTTAACGATTCTTTTCTATTCCTCTAAAATTGTATTTTTGATACTATGGTTTTACCTTACGATGATACATATTATATGAAAAAGGCCTTGCAAGAGGCTGAGGCAGCTTTTGATAAAGGAGAGGTGCCCATAGGTGCTATAATAGTTGTAAAAGATAGAATTATAGCTAGAGCACATAATTTAACGGAGCAACTTAATGATGTTACCGCACATGCAGAAATGCAGGCAATTACTGCTGCCGCAAATTTTCTAGGAGGCAAATACCTTCAAAATTGCACTTTGTACGTAACATTGGAACCTTGTCAAATGTGTGCAGGTGCGTTGTACTGGAGTCAGATATCAAAAATTGTTTATGCCGCCAAAGACCCTGAAAGAGGATGTTGTGCGATGGGGACAAAACTACATCCGAAAACGGAAATTAAAGGAGGTATCTTGGAAAATGAGGCGTCTGAAATATTAAAAAGATTTTTTATTGAGAAAAGAAATCTAAACTAGAAACATCTTTTTTATTAAAAAACCCCAACGTTGCCGTTCGGGTTTTGATACAATCAAGAATACAATATTCTAACTGACTACTTGCACTTGTGCAGCAACCATTCCTTTTCTTCCTTCTTCTTCTACGTATTCTACTTTATCACCTTCGTTTAACTCAACACCATTCAACGCAGTTGCGTGAACAAAGATGTCGCTTCCCGTCTCGTCGTTGGTAATGAACCCAAATCCCTTGGATTCATTGAAAAATTTTACTGTACCAGTCATTCTAATTGATATTAAATATTGGATGTTTAGAACACTAATTTAAAATTTTTATGGCAAACCTAAATAAAAATGAGAATGAATTTTTGTTAAATTCATTGATTATCAGGCTTTTCTGACTCTTTACTTCGCATTTTTCGAATGTTTTCCTCTGTAAGCATATAGTCGTTCATCTTTTTCCCTTTACTTTCTTTATATAGAAATAAAGGCATAGCGAGCAAGAACAGACCAGCGGTGCCAAAACCAATATATTTATGGGCCAATGACAATTCTTCTTCCTGAATGCTGAAGCCATATAATATTGCACCAAAAGATGCTAAAACTATAAGACTTATGATATATTTCATTTTGTAAAATTAATCAACTTTCTGCGATAGGCTGTAAGTAGTTTTGATTTGGAAACAAATCCTATATACTTACCATCTTTAATTACAGGGAGGTTCCAAGCCCCACTATCCTGAAATTTTTGCATTACTTTCTGCATGCTGTCCTTATCATAAAAAATATGCTCTGGTGCGGCATGCATAAAGGTTTCGACTGTGGTAGTTTCATATAGTGAAGTATCGAACATGAATTCCCGTATATCATCCAACAACACAATACCTAATAGGGCTTTATTATCGTCGACCACGGGAAAAATATTTCGGGTGGATTTTGCGACCGATTTATGAAGCATTTCCCCCAAAGTCGTTTCTGGGTGAACTGATTTGAAATTCTTTTCAATGACATCGTCCAATTGCATTAAGGTTAAAACGGTCTGGTCCTTATCATGTGTTAGCAATGCTCCTCTTTGAGCGAGCTCCCTCGTGTAAATTGTTTGATCGACCACATTTTTGGTAATGAGGTATGATATTGAAGCCGTGATCATTAAGGGTACGAACAATTGATAACCACCGGTTATCTCAGCTATAAGGAAAATGGCGGTCAATGGAGCATGTATAACCCCGGCAATTAATCCTGCCATGCCTATTAAGGTGAAATTACTTTCCGAAACGTTAAACCCCAAACCAATATTATTGATGACCTTGGCAACCATATTCCCCAAAGCACTGCCCATGACCATGGTGGGGATAAAAATCCCACCTGCACCACCAGCTGCAAAGGTTGTTGTTGTGGCGATAGCTTTAAATACGGTGATACTGAAAAGCAGCAAGATTACGACCCACATATTATCAGTATATTCCTTAAAAGGGGTTTCACCCAATGCTTTAATATGATCGCCTTCTAAAAGGCTATTTATGAATCCGAAACCTTCACCATAGAGGGCAGGAATAAAATAAAGCATGGTACCTATGGCCAAGCCACCCACCAATAATCTGTATTTAGGACTTTTTAAAGGTTTGAACAATTTTAGAATGGCAAAATACATTCGAGTAAAATAGATGGAAACAAAGGCTGTTCCCACACCCAAAATTATGTAGAAGAATGTGTCCTTTATTTTAAAACTTTCTTCCAAATTAAAGTCAAAAAGAACTTCATTGCCCAAAAAGAAATAGGAAGTAAGTACCCCTGAAATTGATGCCAATAATAGTGGAAGCATTGAAATCATAGTTAAGTCCAAGCTGAACACTTCTACGGCAAATATGATTGCCGCAATAGGGGATTGAAATATGGAGGCAATGGCACCAGCAGAGGCACATGCTATCAATAAGGACCTGGTCTTGGCATTAACATGAAATAATCTTCCCAAATTTGAGCTTATTGCCGAACCTGATGCAACAGCTGGTCCTAAAAGTCCTACCGATCCCCCAAAACCAACCGTAAGGGGTGCCGTAATCAATGGAGTGTATATTTTTTTAAAGGGAATCATCCCTTTTCTTTTTGATAATGCAAATAGTATTGATGAAATGGCGTGTTGTAATTTTTCCTTGTGCACATACTTAACGTACAAGTAAACTAAAGTAAGACCAATGATTGGCAAGATAAAGTGAAGTTCGTTGCCTGATAAAACAATTCCTTTCTCTAATAAGGACTCGATAAAATAGGTAATGTTCTTAAGGGTAACAGCGGCCAACCCCGCCAATAGACCAACCACAACACTCATTATATGTGTAAAAGTCTTATTCGAGATATGTTTATACCTCCATTTTAAGAAACGAGTAAAGTATGTGTTTTTTTGGTTTGGCATTTGCTAAGTGATATCTAAAAGTATTAAAAAATCCCGCGGTTATGCGGGATTTTTTTAAGACTGCATATCAAGTTTTAAATTCAACTCTTTCAATTGTTCATCATCAATGGGAGCAGGGGCATCGATCATTACATCACGGCCATTATTGTTTTTAGGAAAGGCAATAAAATCCCGAATAGTTTCTTGACCCCCGAGGATTGAAACCAAACGGTCCAAACCAAAAGCGATTCCGCCATGTGGCGGAGCTCCATATTGAAAGGCATCCATTAAAAATCCGAACTGCGCTTTTGCCTCTTCTGGTGTAAAGCCCAAATGTTTGAACATGGTACTTTGAATTTCCTTGTCATGTATTCTAATTGAACCACCTCCTATTTCATTGCCATTAAGCACCAAATCGTAGGCATTGGCTTTGACTTTACCTGGCTCGGTTTCCAATAGCTCCATTTGTCCAGGTTTTGGTGAGGTGAATGGGTGGTGCATGGCGTGGTAATGCCCAGTTTCCTCATCCAGTTCCAACAATGGGAAATCAATTACCCAAAGTGGTGCGAATACATCATTCTTACGCAGGCCAAGACGTTCAGCCATTTCCATTCGCAATGCGCTTAATTGTCCCCTGGTCTGATTTTTATCCCCAGATAACACGCAGATCAAGTCGCCTGCTTCAGCCCCTGTGGTTTTCGCCCAATTGGAAAGATCTTCCTGGTCGTAAAATTTGTCGACTGATGATTTAAACGTACCATCTTCGTTACATTTGACATAAACCATACCTTTTGCCCCTACTTGAGGTCTGCGTACCCAATCAACCAATGCATCGATTTCTTTTCTGGTATATGTAGCACCCCCAGGCACCGCAATCCCAACAACCAATTCTGCCGAATTGAATACATTGAAATCTTTATGTTGGGCAATGGCGTTCAACTCACCAAATTCCATCCCAAAACGAATGTCTGGTTTGTCATTTCCATATTTTGCCATAGCTTCGTCAAAGGTCATTCTCGGAAACTTAGCTGTTTCCACCCCTTTGATTTCTTTTAAAAGATGACGTGTTAAACCTTCAAAGGCATTTAAGATATCCTCTTGTTCCACGAATGCCATTTCACAATCTATTTGTGTAAACTCAGGCTGTCTGTCCGCACGAAGGTCTTCATCCCTAAAACACTTTACAATCTGAAAGTATTTATCCATACCTCCAATCATTAATAGCTGTTTAAAAGTCTGCGGCGATTGTGGTAAGGCGTAAAACTGGCCTTCGTTCATTCTACTAGGTACCACAAAATCACGGGCACCTTCTGGTGTAGACTTTATTAAATACGGAGTTTCAACTTCGATAAAACCTTCTTTTGAAAGGTATTTTCTTACTTCCATAGAAACCTTGCTCCTAAAAATCAGGTTTTCCTTGACCGGGTTTCTTCGAATATCAAGGTAACGATATTTCATTCGTATGTCCTCACCGCCATCTGTCTGGTCCTCAATTGTAAAAGGCGGAGTTTTAGAAGTATTTAAGATAGTAAGTTCTTGAACAAGTACCTCTATATTGCCAGTTGCTATGTTCTTGTTTTTAGAAGTTCTCTCAATAACCTGACCCTTAATCTGAACTACGAATTCACGACCTAAGTTTCTACCTTGTTCCAGTAACTTTTTAGAAGATCGCTCCTCATCAAAAATGAGTTGGGTAATGCCATAGCGATCACGAAGATCTACCCATACCACAAATCCTTTATCCCTTGTTTTCTGTACCCAGCCAGAAAGGGTTACAACATCGTTTATATGCGACTCTCTTAATTCTCCACAGGTGTGACTTCTGTACATGTATCTTATTTTAAAAACGCAAATTTAAGAAGTATTGGCTAGTATTAACCATATAAAAGAAGACATTCCCTTAAAATTTAAGGGAATGTCTTTATAAAAGTTATTTTTTAATATTAGGCCGCTGCTTCCAATCTTTCTTTTGATGTGGCCGTTGCTCCTTTACTTCTCCATTTCTTGATTCTGATTTTCATCCTATAAGAGATGTTGAACAAGACCGGAACGATGATCAAAGTAAGGAATGTTGCTACGATTAGTCCGTAAATCACAGTCCATGCCAATGGTCCCCAAAAAACAACATTGTCTCCGCCAATATAGATTTTTGGGTCGAAATCTGAAAATAGGGAGAAGAAATCAATATTCAGTCCAATCGCAAGAGGTATCAAACCCAATACGGTTGTAATTGCTGTTAACAACACTGGTCTTAATCTAGCCTTACCTCCTTTTACGATGGCTTCCGTTACTTCTTCCCTAGAGAGTAACCCATCTTCGGAACGGCCCAATTCCAACATTTTACGATCGATCAGGATTTGGGTGTAATCGAGTAATACCACGCCGTTGTTCACTACAATACCTGCCAAAGAGATAATACCCATCATGGTCATCATGATCACAAAAGCATTCCCTGTAATCATAAGCCCTCCAAATACACCAATAAAGCTCAAGAAGATGGCAATCATAATAATAATGGGTTTTGAGATTCCACTAAATTGGAAAATCAATATCAACATGATCAATCCCAATCCTGAGAAAAAAGCTCCGACTAAAAACACCATTTGTTTGTTCTGTTCTTCGATTTGCCCTGTGTAATCGATTTTAATATCTGGTGGAAAATTTTTATACGCTTCCATTTCTTTTTGTATTTCAGCAACAATGGCACCAGCATCACTAAAACCTGGTTTTAACTGGGAATATACAGTCACAACACGTTCATTATCCTTATGTTTTATGGCACTAAAGGAAGAGGTGTTTCTTTGGGAGGCAACGGCCGAAACAGGAATTTCCTTTATCTGACCGTTGGCAGGGTCCCTGAAAATAATGTTTTGGTTGAACAAGGCACTTGTATTGTAGCGCAAGTCTTCGTTAAAACGAACATTAATATCATAGTCCTCACCGTGCTTTTTATAAATTCCAGCTTTTTCACCAAACAAAGAACGTCGCAGTTGAGAGCCTACTTGACCAACGGCTACGCCCAGTTCACCTGCTTTTTCACGATCAACAATAACCTCCATTGCTGGTTTGCTCTTATTTACATCTATTTTTAATTCTTCAATACCAGCAATATTTTTACTGTTTATGAAGTTGCGCATGTTTTCGGCCGTGTTGATAAGCTCATCATAGTCTTTCCCTTCCAATTCAATATTTATTGGATAACCCGCTGGAGGTCCGTCTGCATTTTTTTCAACTGAAATTGCAACACCAGGATAAATACCTGTTAAGGCATTTTGAATGTTTTGTCGTAGTTCTTCAGTATCACGACCTCCCCTAAACTTGAATTCACGCATAGATACCGTAATCTTTCCTCGATGGGGCATTTCTGCAGCAGAGCCACCATCAGTAAATGGGTTGCCGGCACCTTCACCTACTTGTGATACAGCGGATTCCACCAAATAATTGAAATCACCTTTTTTGTACTTATCCTCATTGATTACGGCATAAACCCGTTTTTCAATATCAAGTGTAAGTTCGTTGGTCTTTTCGATTGATGTACCTTGAGGATATTCGATATACGCATAAATCTCATTGGGTTTATTATCTGGAAAGAATTCGATTTTTGTTCTTCCGCTGCCCACCGACATTCCGAAAAGCATGAAAACAACTACTAATAGCGTAAATGTGAGACCAAAATACCAATACACGTTTTTCCCTCTCAATGCACCTTTCAATTGCATCTCGTAGCCATTTTCTAGACGTGTCATTATGTTTTTTTGGAATTTGATGGCGGCACCCTTGATCACGTATTTGTAGACCCAGAATAAAAGCGCTGTCATTATCATAAGAGAGCCAAGACCTCTCATAGGACCACCAACAATTAATATGAATATTCCAAATCCACCTAAAATGATACTTAGACGAATCAATTGTTTCAAGGTCAATTCTTTTTCACCAATTTCCATAAAACGGGAAACCAACATAGAATTCATAAAAATTGCAACGAACAAAGAAGAACCTAAAACCACCGACAACGTAATTGGCATGAATATCATGAACTGACCAAAGATGCCCGGCCAGAGTCCTAGTGGAACAAAAGCTGCAACGGTAGTTGCTGTTGAGATGATGATTGGGAAGGCTATCTCACCGATTCCTTTTTTAGCTGCTTCTATACGCGACATTCCTTCTTGATCCATTAAACGGTAAACGTTCTCTACAACTACAATTCCGTTATCCACCAACATGCCCAATCCCATAATCATACCAAATAGAATCATTGTGTTCAAGGTATAGCCTAAGAGTGAAAGAATCATAAACGACATGAACATAGACATGGGAATGGCGAAACCAACAAACAAGGCATTACGGAATCCCAAGAAGAACATGAGCACTGTTACTACCAGAAGAATACCAAAAATGATATTGTTCACAAGGTCGTCAACTTGGTTCAAAGTCCTTTCGGAAGAATCGTTTGCTATTGAGATTGATAAATCAGCTGGGTAGTAAGTCTCACTTTGATTTTTGACCAAAGCCTTGATTTTATCAGAGGCAGCGATGGTATTCTTTCCGGCACGTTTTTTAATGTCCAACATAACAACGTTTTCACCAAATTCCCTTGCAAAGGTTGTTCTGTCCTCTTCCTTGAAAGTTACTTCTGCAATATCTTTAAGGTAGACCGCTCCATTTTCAGATTTCACAACAAAATCATCAAGTTCTTTTGGGTTTTGAATTTCACCTATTATTCGAATTGTTCTACGTTGTCCACTACTTTTTAAATTTCCTGCAGACATGGTCATATTGCCATTGCCTATGGCACTCAATACATCTTGAAAGCTAACTTTGGCCGCCATCATTCTATGAACGTCCACCGCAACCTCAACTTCTTTTTCCTGAGCACCACGAATGTCGACTTCTTTTATTTCAGGAAGATCCTCAATTTCATCTTGTAAATGTTCTGCAAATTCTTTGAGTTTCTCGGTGGGATAATCCCCGGTAAAACTCACGTTCATGATTGGAAAAGATTCCGAAAGACTAAGGTCAAATACATTGGGCTCTACCTTGGCATTATTGAAGGTGGGCCAATCTTCGCTGGCTTTTTCCCCATCAACCTCATCTTTCACCTTAAGCTTTGCGGCCTCTATGGTAATATCTTCGTCAAATTCGACTGTAATAATTGAATAATCTTCTTGCGATGTTGAGGTAATGTCAACAACGTTGCTCACGTTCTTTAGCCTATCCTCTAAGGGGTCCGTAATCAATCGTTCAATATCCTCTGCCGTATTTCCTGGATAAGGAGTACTAACGTAAACCTTGGTATCCACTATCTCAGGAAAATCTTCCCTTGGCATAGCATTGTAGCTTTTAAACCCAATGTACAGGAAGATGGCAATCATTACGTAGATGACTGATGGATTATCTATCGCCCATGATGAAAGCTTAAATTCCTTATGTGCGTTTTTTAACTGTTTACTCATTTTTGTTAGTCTTTAGTTTTAGACGTAAGTCCTTGGTATTCGTTGGAATGTATTTGTTTCCTTGAAATCTTTAAAATAATCTGATTTCAGCTATTATAGTACAGTAGACGATTGTCGATAGATTTTTTACTTATTCAGGATTTTTACTTTTTGACCATCCTTTACGGTTCTTGCACCTTCTTGAACTATGTGATTACCATTATCAATTCCTGATAGAACCTCGACAAAACCGTTTTGGGTTTTCCCAGTAGTAATGATACTTCTGGTTACAACCGCCTCATTATTTTCATTCGGTTCTGAACTAACATAGGTATATTGGTCTCCGGCTGCATTCTCAGAGATTATACTCTGGGGTATGAGGATCGCACTTTCGTTTGAGTAATCATTAAGTCTTACCCTTGCAGTTAGGTTTGGCTTGATAGTTCCTTTTTTATTCGGAACTGGGATCTCAATACTGAATGATCTATTACTTGGGTTTATAAAGTTGCCGGTTTCACGGATTTTGGTTTTGACACTATCACCGAGAACCGGGAAATAAACCATTGCTTCCTTACCTTTGGTTATTTGCCCCAAGTAGGTTTCAGGTACGTCTACCTCTATATACATATTGCTTAGATTCACAATCCGAAATACTTCAGAGCCTTGGCCTGGAGAAACTACGGTACCTTGTTCTTTTATAACATCATCGATGATTCCACTGAAAGGAGCCCTTATAGTAGATTTACCCAATTGACTCCGAATTTGTTCCACTGTATTTTCAGCTGCCTCATAATTGGTTTTTGCCTGTAGATATTGAATCTCAGAACCGATTTTCTGTTCCCAAAGTCTTTTTTGGCGTTCAAATGTTGTTTTCGCCAATTCGGCCTGTGTCTTTAGTTGCGACAATTGACTTGCCACACCACCGTCGTCAATCTTAGCTAATATTTGTCCTTTGGAAACACGCTGTCCCTCAGATACATATACGCGTTGCAAGGTTCCTGGCATTTCAGGATACACCAAAACATTTTGCTTTGTCTTAACTGCACCTTGTAATTCGAGATAATGTACAAAACGCTGTTGTTGCACGGTTATGGTCGTTACCAAAGGCAATTTCTCATTGCTGTCCAAAACTGAGATTATGGAATCTAATTGTTTGGCTTCAGCCTCTAATGCTTTTTGTTGTTCGGAAATCTCATTTTTCTTAGCTCTGATGGCTTCAAGATTCCCCTGAGCGATCAAATCTTCAACAGATTGGCCTTGTTCGGAGCCACATGATATGAGAAGTAAGGCTACTATAGTTGTATATAAAATCTTTTTCATTGTATGATGTTTAGTTGTCGTTTTAGCTTAGGACTTGTTATTTAATATTGTTTCGAGATCCGTTTTCTTAATAATAACCTCTACCATGGATTGTAAATATTCTTGTTGTGCGGTATAGAGCTGTGTCTGTGCTTGGCGAAGATCAAAGCTACTGGCGATACCTTCAAAGTACTTGACTTGGTTTTTATTTTCAATTCGCTCGGCCAAACCAAGATTTTGCTTGGCAGTTTTAAATTGTTCAATAGCAAGTATATAATCACTTTTAGCACGTTGTAATTGTAGTCGTATCTGCTCTTCAGCTTCTGTGAGTTGGGTCTTTGCTTTTTCAAGTGCAATTTTTGCCCGTTGCGTACTTGCACTCCTCTTTAAGGAACTAAAGATCGGTATGTTTAAATCGAAACCCATAATTGATGAGTTGTACCAATCGGGGGTTCCACTAAGAAAATCAAAAGAATCACTAAACGATGTACTGCCATAATTTACAAAAGCATTCAATGTCGGCAGTGCCATGCTTTTGGCCAATTTCAATTCCAAAGTTCGTTGCTCATTTAAATTGATAGCCAGCTTGTAATCCACATTGTTTTCCAAGGAGAAAGGGGTTTCCAGCAAACCCAAATTTATCTGTTTTAGGGTAAGGTCATCCAAGCTCTCGGTCAATTGGGTGGGGAAATCAGTAGGAATACCCATCATTAAATTCAACATTTGAAGGGTAATTTCTTTTAAACGAACTGCATTCTTTAATTGATTGTCAACAGATGATAAAGTAATCTGCAGTTGTTCCACACTTTCTTCATCACCCAGGCCATTTTCAAATATTTTGGTAGTTTCGAAAAGGTTTTTTTCCAAAGTGGCAAGGTTTTTCTCAAGTATAATTACGCTTTCATTGGTCAATAAGACATTGCCATATGCTTCAACCACGGCTTTTCTAACCTCTAAATCGGTTTTTTCCTTATTATTGGCACTATAGCGTAAAAAAGTTTTGGTGGCCTGTACGCCAACTATATAGGACCCATCGAAAATCTGTTGCGTAAGGGTAGCTGTTGCGGTAGCCTGTTGGGGTTGCCCAAAGGTAATGGGTTGAAAAGTCCCCGGCTCTCCTCCAAAAAATTCGGCAGGAATTAAGGAAATAGGCTGTTTCAACTGGTTTTGATAGCTAATAGCACCACTAATTTGGGGTAAACCGTCTGCTATAGTCTCCCATTTTTGTTTTTGTGCATCGACGATATCGCGCCCTGCATTGATGGCACTGTAATTATTTTCCAAGGCAAAGGCTATTGCCTCCTCCAAAGAAAAACTATTGGGTTGCTCTTGGGCTTGGCTCAATACCATGACCAATAACATAAAGAGTGATAAAAATTGGATTCTCATCTATTCTTGATTTGAGTTGATTAATTTATTTAGTATTTGACGTCCTTTCGGGGTGATTATCCCTCTTAAATGGTATTCTAAATAATCATCCATAAGACTAACAATCGGGAATTTTGTTACAGGAAAAAGTTTATGGTCTTTGATACTGGTGACCCCTGAAAAATAAATTCTAGAAACAAAGTCTATATTTAAATTGTCTCTATAAATACCCATATTAATTCCTTTCTTAATGTTTTCAACAACACATTCCTGCATTACCTCAAATTGTTTCTTTTTAATACTGTCATGTATTTTGGGATAATATTTTTGCAATTGATATTGGGGGGAGGCTTTCTCATTTTTCAAGTGCAAAAGAGCAAACTTCTTAATTTCGTACAATTCCTCAATGGGATTTTTATGTAAGGAACAGATATGGTCAATACCTTCGGAAATTGAGCAAAATAACTGCTTGGTACATTCCTCTACCAATTTAGTCTTATTCGGAAAATGGGCGTAAATGGTTTTTTTTGAAATACCCATTTCTCGGGCCAAATCATCCATGGTCACACTTTTGAATCCTAGATTCAAAAACAAATCAGTAGCCTTATGTAAAATCTTATCTTTCATCTGCCAATTCAATAAAGAGGGCAAATATACATAGGAAACTTAAAAAACATAAAAAGTTTCCAAAGTTTTACAATTTTTTAACATAGCTTATTAAAATGGATGTATTTTTGAAAAAAAATAGCAGTAATGCATTCCATTGAGCACTATCGTAATGAATTTGTATCCTATCTGGAGCAAATCACAAAGGTTAGGGAACCGGTTAATCTATATCAACCTATATCTTATATACTTGGATTAGGAGGTAAACGTTTACGACCTGTTCTTACATTAATGACAGCGGAAGTTTTCGGCGCTGAATTCCCTAAAGCAATGGATGCAGCTCTAGCGATAGAGGTTTTCCATAATTTTTCTTTAGTGCATGATGATATCATGGATGATGCCCCTTTGAGAAGAGGCAAGCAATCCGTACATGAAAAGTGGGATGTTAACACTGGGATATTGTCTGGTGACGCTATGTTGATTATTGCGTACCAATTATTTGAGAATTACCCGAATGAAACTTTTCGAAAATTGGCCCAATTGTTCAGTAAAACCGCTTTGGAAGTATGTGAGGGTCAACAGTATGATATTGATTTTGAATTACGCGATGATGTGACCATCCCAGAATATTTGAAAATGATTGAATACAAAACCGCAGTCCTTGTCGGTGCTGCAATGAAAATGGGAGGGATTATTGCACAAGCTTCAACAAGTGATCAAGACCATATTTATGAATTTGGCAAGAATTTAGGCATTGCCTTTCAATTACAGGATGACTATTTAGATGCATTTGGTGACCCAGAAACCTTTGGAAAGCAGATAGGAGGGGACATCATTGAAAATAAGAAGACCATTTTATATTTATTGGCATTGAAATTAGGCACTTCGGAACAAAGAAGGGAATTGTTGGATTTATATTCCATTCAACCCCAAGATCCCAAGGACAAGGTAAATGCGATTAAAGATGTTTTCTTGTCGACAGGATCAGCAAAGCAAACAAAAGTAGAAATTCAGAACTATACACAAAAAGCATTTGAGGTACTTGACCTATTGAAAATATCGGCAACCAAGAAAACCGTACTTCGAAAATTCGGGGAAGGATTAATGAGGCGAGAGGTTTAGCGGTTTTTGAGATGAATTTCTTACTCTTTTTAAGCAATTTTGTCAGACTTCCTTTTCTTACTTCGATAAAAACCGATCAATATAATTAATAGTATGGTGGGGAGTATAACATACCAATAGGACTGTTTTTCATCCGCAACCTCTGTAATGGTCAGCAGTTGATTTATTTTTTGATCAAGTAATACTTGTTTCTTGCCACCAACCCAAGTTATTATTACAGAATCTACTTTTTGTGCCTTGCCCAGCCCAAAATGTGCGATAGTGGAGTTTTGCGATAAATGACTAGATCCCCCACCGTCTATCTCGCGTATCATTTTGGTCTTCCCAATCACAACTTCGACTCTTGAGCCTATACCGTTGGTTTCTGCCTTTTCTCCTTTAAGAGTAACTTTTAACCAGTTTCCATGCGGTTCATCATTTCTAAAAAGTTTGGTGACCGATGCTGTGGGATAATCCTGAACGGGTTTTTGATTTACCACCAGTAAGTCCAAATCACCATCATTTTCAATATCAAATACAATAGATCCACGCCCTACACCATAATCATTTGTTCCCGTTATTCGTCCTTTTTCGGTAAACATGGCATTGTCATTCTCAAAATAGAAATTGCCCATTGGCGTACAATTGGGATTTAAATCCCCGTTAGAGACATAGAGATCCAAATCACCATCGTGATCAAAATCAGCAAAATTGGCTCCCCAACTAATCATAAAAATAGATGTTCCCAGTTCTTTCGCCCTGTCCTTAAAAGGCTGACCAACACCTTGGTTTTCCATAAGCAGGTTGAATTTTATGTTGGTCACATAATAATCCAACAGCCCATCGTTGTTATAATCGCCTACGGCTGAACCCATGGCATTTTCCTTAAGGTCCATAGCGTATTGTTCACTTATATCTCGGAATGATTTTTTTGGATATCTATTTTCATACAAAAAATTATGTACTGCCTTATAGCCGAAGTCATGGTTTACCAATAAATCTTGATCCCCGTCATTATCAAAGTCAGTAAATAGTGCCCCGAAACCAAATCCACTATGGTCCAGATCATAATCCTCGTAAACATTCTCAAAGTATTTCCCCTTTTTATTCAGCAATAAATATCCTTTTGCTGTTTGATGGGCACTAACGATCGTCGCATCTTTCAATACGCCCAAAGTACCTTCAAATTCAAGAAAATAGTTTCCAATATATAAATCTGGATAACCATCAGCATTTATATCCCCAAAACTTGGACCCGTACTAAAAGAATTGAATTGATCCAATTTATATTCAGTAGTCGCATCCCTGAAGGTCATATCCCCATTGTTTAAAAAGAGGAGGTTTTTTGCCCTTGGGATGACGTTGGTGCTATCTGTTGTATTTATGGTAGTTACAAAAAGGTCCCTCCAACCATCTCTATTTACATCTGCACTGACCACTCCTTGGGTCACATAGTTTTTGGTAACGTCAACCCCAGATTGATTATATATGTTTTTAAAGGTGCCATCACCATTATTCAAGTATAAGGCATCTTCTTTGGTTCCACTTGTTAGGTAGAGGTCTTCAAAACCGTCGTTGTTGATATCGAAAGCAACAGCCCCACCCCCGAACGTACCTTCATATACTTGAAAATAATGATCAATACCTGATTGTTCAGTGATGTCTGTGAATGTGGTCTGGGCCCATATTCCATAATGGGAAATGAAACAGAAAATATAAGGGACAATATGGATTTGTGAAAATTTCATTCTGGGTTTTTCTTCCAGTTTAAAGCAATTACATTTTGGGCAATTTTGGACCCTTCTTCCAGTCCAACGGTATTGTCCTGTGTAGTATGAATACCACCATAAAATCGGGAATCCGCGGTTTCCTGTGCTGCTTCCCAAAACGAATTGAATGACCTTATTACAAAGTCAGTTTCCCTAACTTCATCGCGCTCCCTGCCCTCATGCGCCCTATCAATAAAGCCTAATGTATTACCATAAACATCTTCCAAAGCGACTGCGGCGGCGGCGGCTTGGATAGCATGGCCCGACGGGAAACAAGGAAATGGAGGGTCTGGCCAGAAAGATTCCCATTCCTGGTCAATATACTTAGGGATAAAGGTATTGGGTCGTTCTGAGAAAAAATGATATTTCCATTTCCAACAGTTGATAAAAGCATCAGCAACAGATAAGCTAACTTTTGCATAGGTCTCCGCAGACTTTATCAATGAGGGTTGTTCTTTTTCAACGGCTAAGGTTGCAATGTAATATGAATGTCCCGGAGGGGTAAAAGAAACATCGGGATCATCACCCCACCATATGGCGGCTTCTTTTTCAGCTTGGGTAAGAATTTGGTCTTTCTCATATACTTCCAAGAACTCATTGTAATAAGGAGATCCTGGTAGTGTGTCATAAGGAATTATTTGGGGAGTGGTTAATCCCATATTCTGTTTTAAAAAAGTTCTGTTCTCGCCCCAGTGCGGGTGCAAAGGTAAATGACTGAATGATTGTGCAAATAAAGGAGGTTTCCAAGAACCAGGTCTATTTGGGTGCACCATATCCTTATCAAAATTGTACAAATATCCCCTATGTCCCCCATCGGTTTTTGACCACTCAAATATGGCATCGGCAATCGATTTCCCATAGGCAACGGAGCGCTCCACAGTTTCATTGTCTTTATGAATCTTTTTGAAATGGTCGTAAATCACACGCTCCAAAGAATCAATGCTAAGCTTATTCTCATCAGAAGTTTGCCTATAAACATTCTTTAGAATAGCTGCTTGTGCGGCATTTAATGATAAAACCCAATCATAGGATTTTCCATTTTCGGGCTTGGGTACGTTATTTAAGCCATTTAATTGCCCTGCCAATGAGTTGTGTGATTCAAAGCCATTAACAACAGATTCATACATTGTTAAACCTATATAACCAAAGGCCCTAGAAGCGTAGGTGGGAGAATTTGCCGGTGTATATTGGGTAATGAACAGTGACATTTTCGCCCATTTTAGGGCAACATCTTGCTCGGAGATATCAGGTGATTGCTTTTTTGAACAACTTGAATTGGTTAGTAATATGCAAAGTAATAGGAAGCTAAGATTTCTGATACTTATAATTCTCATGTCAGATTCTTTATTTTGAAAATTGATATGTTTTTAAGGAATTATTATTTATTCCCAAGAATAATTTATCTTCAATTAACAATGAGCTTTTGACTGCGCCTCTAATATCCAAACCAGATTCAATCTGATTACGATACTTAAATTCACCTTTGCCATTACCCACTAACAAAGTTCCGTAATTTGCATCAAATTTGCCTAGTCTCAGCTTAAAAAAGTGGTTATTTCCCAAAAGCAACATATCGTCGTTTCCATCTTTATTAAAATCACCAATATTAATGGCATATACTGGGGCGTATTGTACCTGTTCAGGTAAAGTTGCAATGGTAAATCTATTTTCTGGAGAACTCAAAAGAAGCGTTGTTTCCATTCGGTTTGACGTAAATTTCCTTGCTTGGTTTAGTTGCTTGGAACTGAATATATCTTCTATTGTAACATCTGCATAGTCTTTATAACTTGTAAAGTCAGAACGTAGGTTAGCTAACTGGCCCAATAATTCATCCCGAGTGAGATAAGGATAACTTTTCCCTTGAATATAATAGGTAAAGATGGGGTCTACAGAACCATTCTTGTCAAAATCGTCAAAATACATAGCCGCTGGTTCAGCTGAGGATACCTTAAACTGTGTATTCGTACCCATATTACCAGCAATGATATCCAATTTACCATCATGATTAAGGTCGCTCACCTGTAAGGTATTCCATAGCCCTTTTAATGGCTCTTCAAAATAGTTTGATGTGGAATTTTCGAGTTTCCCATTCACGTTAATGAACACTGAAATAGGCATCCATTCACCAATAGCAATTAGGTCTAGGGTTTTGTCACTATTAACATCTGCCCAAACGGCATCGGTGACCATTCCTATTTTTTGTAATTCTGGAGCTAGTATATCAATTTGATTTGTGAAATTGCCTTTGCCGTCATTGATCAATAGATAACTATCTGGGGTTTCAGGATACCTCCCAGGGATTATCCTTCCGCCGACAAATACATCTAAAAAGCCATCCCCGTTTATATCATTTGCAGCAACAGTGCTTGTGCTTGCAAGCATTTTGGGTAGGGAATTTTCACTTTTAGAAAAGTTCCCTTGTCCATCCCCCAAATACAATCTGTCCTGTAATAGGGTATCATTTTCGCTAAAGTTGTGGTATCCTCCACTTGCTACATATAAATCTTGATGACCATCGTTATTGGCATCAAAAAATGTGGCATCTGAATCTTCACTTTTTTTGTCAATATCAAATACATTGATTATTCTTCTAATAAAATCGCCATTACTATTTTGAACATAAAGGGCGGCACTTTGACCACTAGAACCACCAATGAATATATCTTCCATACCATCATTGTTTACATCGCCTTTTGCCATACAAGGGCCAGAATGGGACGGTTGATTAAGTAATAAGGATTGTCGTTTAAAATCGTTAATGGCAACGTTTTTATGATCAAATGAAATTGTCGGTGTAATCTCTCTGAATGTTGGAGTAGGAATGGATTTTATTTTTTTAAATGCCCGGGCGTTCTTTTCTTCTAGGGTAACCAACTGATTTGCATCAACATTCAAAAGTACTTGTCGTTTGCCACTATTCCAGTCAATAACCAAGGAATCAATTGAATTCTCATTCCCCAAACCAAAATTCAAAATATTTGAAACCGTGGATAAATACCCTCGATTTGGTATTTGCTCTAAACTTTGTCTATTATTATTATTCATATATATGACGACTCTCGAGCCAATACCAGAGGTGTTTTGACTCTCTCCGCTGAGTTTCACCTTTAAATAGTTCTTTGATGCATTTTGTGATTCGTTTCTGTATATAAAAGCAGGTTTGTTTATGTTATTGACGATTAAATCCAGATCACCATCATTATCCAAATCAGCATAAGCTGCGCCATTACTGTTTGCAGCTTGATCAAGACCTAATGCTTTGGTGGCATTTTCAAAAGTGGTTCCTCCAAGATTCTTAAATATGTAATTGGACAAATTTGAAGAGGGCATCTGATTGATTATTTCTAGAACATCTTCCCTTTTTAACCTTCCTTTGGTTTGTACATAATTCTCCATATAGTTAATGAAATCCAAATTGGTATAATCCCGATAATAACCATTGGTCACGAAAAGGTCTTTCCATCCGTCATTGTCATAATCCGCCAATAGTGCGACCCAACTCCAATCAGTATTTGATATTCCAGAAAATTGTCCTATTTCACTAAATGTGCCATTTCCATTATTGAGTTGTAGCATATTGCGCATATACTGATAATGAAATCCCGTACGAAGATTCAAATCAAATTTTTCATAGTTATCCGGGGCCAATAATAATTTTTGCCTATGATTATCTTCAGGAAGCATGTCAAGGGTTAGAATGTCCTGATGACCATCATTATTGATGTCAGATATATCGTTGCCCATTGAGAAATGACTTGTATGGCCTAAGCTTTCTCTAAGTTGGTTGGTAAACGTGCCATTCCCATTATTTATGTATAAATAGTCGGGAACGGTGTAGTCGTTAGATACATAAAAATCGACCCAACCATCATTATTTAGATCACTTATGCCAATTCCTAGACCATAAGTCAATGCAGAACCACTTATCCCTGCTTTAACCGTGACATCTTTGAAAATGCCCTTATCCTGTTCATATAGGCGTACCCCTTGTAGCGGATCATCTTTTTTAAGCAATGCTGCGGTACTGACTTCGTTGAGCACAGGAAGTGATTTGGGATTGTGATTCAATAAAATCATATCCAAATCACTGTCATGGTCGTAATCCAAGAAATAGGCTTGATTACTAAATGCGGGACTTGCAATACCGTACTCTTCCGCTTTTTCTTCAAATAAGGGAATGTTATTTTCATCATTGCCCACATTGATAAACAATTGGTTTTTTCTTTTATCTGCAGGAAGAGCACCAGAATAACATAAGTACAAATCTAGTTTGTTATCCCCGTTAATGTCAGCAGCGGAAACACCTGTTTTCCAAGGACCGGACCTCCCGGTTGTATTGGAAGTTATGGTAGCATCAATGAACTTAAAATTTCCCTGGTTAATATATAGTTTATTTTCACCCATGTTTGAGGTGAAATAAATATCAACTAATTCATCACCATTGAAATCACCAGCTGCAACACCTCCACCATTATACAGGTATTCATACATCAGTACATTGGCATTCAATCCTTCGGTAAGTTTATTCTCAAAATGAATTTTGGTCTCTTCTTTGGGCATCAATGTAAATAATGGGGGCGAAGAAGCTATGACCTCTTTTACATCATTCTTTTTCTCATTTTCACAACCCCAAGTAATGAATAGTATTATACAAAAAGAAGAAACTATAGACTTAGGAAAGGAGTATTTCATAGATGGTATAAAAGTAAAAAAAATCTATCCTTTAAAGAGGATAGATTTTTTTAAAACAAGATTATTAAGACTAGTAACCGGGATTTTGAATCAAAAGTTCATTTCGATTTAGTTCATCCCTACTAATAGGGAAGTAATACATTTTATCATCCCAAGTCCTGACCTCATTCTCAGTATTATCTACAGAGGCATATGCATAATCATATACCGCTTTATCATGTCTGTATGGGACAATAGGAGAAGCTCCTGCTTTTAGGGTAGCTTCTGTACTCATAACCTTAATGCCCCTTCCAAGGGTTTCAGCTGCAATCATCCATCTTCTGGCATCATGATAACGATGTTCCTCATAAGCAAGTTCAACACGTCTTTCATTAATGTATCTTTCCAAAAGGGCAGCACCTGTATCAGTAACTGCTGGCATACCTACTCTATATCTTATCTTATTGAGCCAGCTAATTGCCTCACCTTCATCGCCTGTTGCCAAAGAAGCTTCCGCATAATTCAAAGCTATTTCAGTATATCGAATAAATGGCCATGGCACAACTTGGGCACTTGAAAAGCTGTCTATTATGGCTGGGTCTGAATCGATAAATTTACGTACGTAATATCCCGTTCTACTACCATTCCAGTTTTCTATGGCGGATTCACGGGTATCCACTCCATTTATTTTTCCACCTGCTCCATCATCATAGGCTCCTGTCTGGATTTGATCAACAGGGTCTATACCGGCAACATCAGAAGGTCTTGGTTTCCAATCAGCACCGTCATATAATACAGTGGCATTTAATCTTGGATCTCTATTCGCAAAAGGATCTGCCGCATGTGTAGCATTGTTCCAATCAAATTTAGAGCCATCCATCATTTCATAATCATCTACCAAAAGTTGGATGGGTGTATTACCTGCCCAGTTATGATAACCGTTGGGTCCGTTGTTGATTCCTTGATGAATACCACCCAAAGGCCAATCACTTTCCTGTGTAAAGAGTGCGGAGTGACTACGTTCGAACAATAACTCTGTACGGGCAGCAGGGTCACCAACGGTGCTTCCGCCTCCCATAGCGATTGAAACATAGTTATCTTCTCCTTCTTCAGCTGAAACAGGACCAGCCAAATCCAACTTGTATCCAGAAGTAGCATCCAGCACCGCTTTTGCAGCAGCTTTAGCAGCATTCCAGCGGGTAGCGCGATCACCTGAGGTATAGGCAACCAATTCCAAATTGGAATAGCTACTAAGTACAGCGGAATTAGCAGCGGCCGTAGGACCATCACGTAAATCACTTGCCGCATAGAGCAGTACCCTGGATTTTAATCCCATGGCACTAAGTTTAGAAGCTCGTCCGGCAGTAATCTCCTTTCCATCCAATAAGGTTGTGGCTGTATCTAAATCGCCTAAAACAAAATTGATATTCTCTTCATAGGTATTACGGGCAATCGTATAATCCTCATCTAGCTCATAAGGTCTATCGATAATTGGAACACCACCGTAATATTGAATTAATTGATGATAATAATAAGCCCTTAAGAAAAGTGCTTCCCCTAACAACCTATCCTTTAATACAGTATCTTCAAATGTTGCCTCTGGAAGTTCCTTAATGGCGATATTCGCTTGCCTAATAGCGAGGAACAGCTCATCCCATTGGGGTACAATCCTGTTATTTCCTGTACCAGAAGCACTTAATGTGCCTTCTGTTATCACGTTTATTCCCCTACCGGAGTGGGTGAACATAGCTTCATCTGTAATCGATGCAAGACTTTCTTCCTCAAAACCACCGTAATTCAAATAAGAGTATACGTTAAAAACAAATGCTTGGGCTAGAGCGCCATCTGACCAGGTAGCATTCGCTGAAATACTATCGAGGGGTTTGGTTTCTAAAAAATCTTCGTTGCATGCTGTCAGCAAAGCAATTGCTGCCAACATCCATAAGGGTAAAAACTTTCTTTTTTTCATGACTTTTTTTTTAAAATGTTAAACTAAATCCTGTATTTATAATTCTGGCTTGTGGATAATACGTGCCTGCACTATTTGTTGCTTCAGGATCAAAAATCTTATATTTATCAATAGTAAATAAATTAGAACCACTTACATATACCCTAAATTTTGATAGACCAAATTGTTCAATCATTTTTGAAGGGAAATTATAAGCTATTTGTAAGTTTTTGAGGCGAATATAGTTCTTACTGAATAAAAAGTAAGTGTTATTGCCAAAAGCCCCACCGGTGTAATACGTATCACCTCTACTTGCCAACCTTGGGTGAATACTGCTTGGGTTGTCAATACTCCATCTATTATCATGACTATATTTTAAGAAGTTACCAATATCGCCCGATTCTGTCTGAATGCGGATTGATGCGCCTGTAGCTCCTTGCATAAGCATAGATAAATCAAAGTTTTTATACGAAGCATTGAAAGTGGCACCGAAATTAAAAGTAGGGGTATCGCTTTCATCAAGTCTTACTTGGTCCTCTGCATCAATTAGTCCATTGCCATCAACATCCTTAAATTTCATATCACCTGGCTTTAATTCAGAGGTAACCGCACTATAATCTAAAGTATTGCTAGCTATAGCAGCTTCATCACGGAATACACCGTCTGATTCATATACCAAATACGAATTAATTGGTTTTCCTTCCTGTAATTGATAGCTAGGAGCTCCTGGAATCTCATCCAAAAATACTACTGTATTTTGCGCGTACCCACCATTAATACCGAAATCATATTTAAAACCGTCCTGATCTCCTCCATAATAATTCAAGGCAAATTCAAACCCTTCATTATCTACCTTTCCTGCATTTACAGGTGGTAAAAGATTACTAATACCTGAAGAACCTGGAGTAGAACCTGTTTTTTGGATAAGAATCTGGTCTCTTTTATTTAGAAAGTATTCGAACGTAAAAGAAAGTTTGCCATTCATGATAATACCATCAAGACCTACATTAAAGTTATTTGCCCTTTCCCATGTAAAGCTTGGATTTGCCAAAAGTGGCTCGAAAAGCGTAGTCTGTACATTCCCGTCTAAAGGATAACTTCCGAAATCATATATTGACAAATAGGCATATTCCTGTAACTCATCTTGAAAGAAAACCTGATCATTACCCATTTGACCATAGGAGGCGCGTAGCTTAAGATAATCTATACTTTTTACATCAAACCAATCCTCATTGTTAATGTTCCATCCTGCCAATACCCCTGGGAAAAATCCAAAACGATCAGCTCCTGGAAAAATATAGGACCCATCATATCGCCAAATAAACTCGGCCAAGTATTTTTCCTTATAGTTATATTGAAAACGACCATAATATCCCAAACGGGTTCTTTTATAGCCAAAGCCATCAGTATCCTGTGCATCTTCACCCCCAACACCTAATTGGTCAACAGAAGTGGATAAATAATTTCTTCTGAATGCAGAAAAGAAATCTCCTTGGAACTCTTCGCGAGTCACACCTGCTAAAACATTAATGGTGTGGTCTTCCCCAAAAGTACGGTCATAGTTCAGTAATGCCGTAAGGTTTGTGTTTAATTTATTTAAAGATGATTGCGTTAATCTTGCATCTGTAAAGGGTGATCGTATCGCCCCATTAAGAACAGGATTGCCAGTTGCAATATATTCATCGCGATCTAAATAGTAAAGGGTCCAAGGGGTTTCCCACTTTTTTTGCCGCTCTTGACTTTGATCCACACCAGCAAGTAAAGTCAACTTCAAACCATCTATCCATGGGTTTGTAAAATCTATAGATCCCGTAAACTGTAAATAATCAGTTGGTTGTTTGTCATAACCTGTTGCATTAGTGGTAACCACTACTGGATTTTGCCCATTTTCAATATCCGGACCAGGAAGGCCGTTGGGCCAAACTGCTGCTTCCGTAGGCCTACCACGCATCAACATTCTAAAAATAGCACCTGCAGCTTGGGTTGGAAATTTACGATCTTCTTTTCTATAAGTAAATCCTAATTTGGTACTTATGTAGTCGTTTATTTTAGCATCTGTATTGATCCTAAAATTGTATTGCTGGTACCTTGTTGCAGAGTTTTTGTAGTATGCATCTTGGTTCGTATATCCTAATGATGAATAATACTTAATGTTTTCACTTCCTCCACTAATCGATAAATTGTGCCTGCTCTGACCGGCCCATTCCTTAAAAGTATCTCCAAACCAATCCGTATCCGGATATAGGTAAAGATCAGATCCATCGCCATGTGCTTGGACGGCCGCAGGACTGAATTGAGCATTTAATGCACCTACACCAGCTGTAGGTGACGCATATGAACCTGTTGAGGTAATTGCTGAAGAAGCTGCTCCCCATTCACTAACAGGTATATTGTTGTATATAGGAAGCTCGTTCATAATATTCGCATATTCAACAGCATTTGACAATTCTGGAACTCGTGTAGGTTGGTTCATCCCAAAATCCGCATTATATGTTATTGTAGGTTTCCCGGCTTCTCCTTGCTTAGTTGTTATAATAATTGCCCCATTCGCTGCTCTGGCACCGTAAATAGCGGCAGAAGCATCTTTTAGCACAGAAATATTTGCGATATCAATACCATTTATGCGCCCAAGACCACCATCACGATCAGGTATACCGTCTATAACTATCAATGGCTCATTGTTACCTAATGTATTGGTCCCTCTAATACTAATGGTAGATTCATCATTTCCTGGCTCACCGCTGGTTTGAATAATTACAACACCAGGTAAACGACCCGCTAAGGAGTTAGAGACACTAATTGCAGGGGAAGCTTCCAAAACCGCTCCTTTTACGGCTGTAACCGCACCTGTTACTGTTGCTTTCTTTTGTGTACCATAACCCACAACTACAACTTCGTCCAAATTGGCTACGTCATCATCAAGCGTCACATTCAAACTAGTTTGATTGTTTACGGCGATTACTTTAGAAATAAAACCGATGTAGCTAAAACGCAATCTGGTATTTCCGTCGGAAACGGTTAGTTCATAGTTTCCGTCAAAATCAGTTTGAATACCAACTGTAGGCTCGTTGACATTGACAATAGACACACCTGGTAAGGGCATCCCATCAGATGCCGCAGTAACTGTACCTGAAACTGTCACATCCTGCGCATGAATTGTTGAAAATAAAAATCCACTAAAAAATAAAATCGAAGTTAAGAGAACATATTTATGCAATATGCCCATCTTACCAAATTTTGATTGATAATTCATAAACTTAGGTTCTTAAGGTTGTTATTAGTTAGTCTAAAATAGTAAATATCGATTAAAATCATAATAAAATGTGAAAATAACTACAACGATGTAGTTTATTCTAATGAATTACCCCTTTATTGTTTAGGTAATTCGTACTTACTTGTGACAATTTATGTGATTTGGCCTTAATTCTTTAAGAAACCTGTAGATCATAATTAAAAAAGCCTATTGAAAAAGGCTCTAATGAATTCCTTTTTTGGACACCCGGAAATAATTTTCAAGTCTTCCCAAAAACTGGTTTCCTCATCCAAGAATTTAAAAATCAATTGTGGTGGCCTATTTTTAAAAAGGGTTTCGAAGATATATTGGCCCCTGCCGTTTTTTTTGAACAAAATATCCAATAATAAGAGGTCATAGTACCAAAACTTTCCTTTTTTATCGAAGGAATTCAAGGCCCTTCCTTTTTTTAAATGTTTTATAAGCGCTTTTGTTTTCTTGCCCGTATTATAAAAGGTATACCCGGTACTTGCCTTTGCCCATCCTCCAGCTGTACCGATTCGAACAACCTTATTGGTATTATGCTGTGAGAAATCATAACAGGTCATAGGAATGTTACCTTTTTCTTTTTCAAGGATTTGAAAGTCAGTACAATTTAATTTTTCATTAAGGTATTGCTTAATTGCAATTTCATATTCTTCAGAAGCTAATGGTGTTTCTGAAAATAAGGTGTATTCGACCAAGGCTTCATTTTCTGAAAATGGGAGCACATAGATAAATCGCGTATTGCCTTTTTGAGGCACTGAAAAATCCATGAATGTCGCTTGATCTTGATTAAAGACAGGTTTTTGTGTTTTCACAAACCACCCTATGAAATGTTGCTGTAAAACAGGGTATTTCTTTTGGTGAATGATTTCGTTATAATCAAATATACTATTGAAAACCTGTTGGGCATTAAACACATTTTCCTTAGTTATAACCGTTGTTATTTTTTCAGCATCTTCTATCTCATAAACTTCCTCTTGTTGAAAAGTAACATTGGGATACGAATTTATTCGATTAAGATATGCGTTATAAAAATCAATCCCACGAATTAATTTGTACTGGTATGGTGATATTTTGAATCGTTTGGAAAATTTTTGACCTCCGAAATAAATGTATTCCCATGTTCTGGATACGATTGCGTCAAATTCGCCTTTGCCTTTTTCCCAATAACACCATGTGCGGTCATTGGTGCTTTTGGCATCCTTATCTAAAAGTAAAATAGATTTTTTGTTAAAAAAACTATCAGTGCCCATAGCGTCTGCTAGCATTAAACCAGCTGCACCCGCCCCAATAATAATGTAGTCAAAATGTGTTTTGGTTTTCTCCAATTCTGATTTGTGCCTTGTTCAAGTTCAAAAATAGTTATTTCAAATGAGCTGGGCCTTATTTATCAAAGCGATAGCGTATACCAAAAAAACTACGTATTCCTTGGTTGGGGCCATATACATAAGAGGGGTCGAAGGTCATTGCATATGGATTGTCGGCCGTTGCAACAATATCACCATTGTTGTCGAAAGTTACATTCTTGTCAAAAGGGTCATTTGCTCTTGCAATGATAAATGGGTTTCCGCTATTTGGTGTCCAATCCAGTAGGTTCTTTATTCCTCCATAAACTTCAAAATGTTCAATACCTTTGTATGTGAATTGTATATTCTGAATACTCCAAGAAGAAGAATACTCTTTGCGCGGATCTGATGAGCCCAATAAGGGCAAACGCATGGGGCCGTAGAGGTTTCCCGTATAATCAATACTTAGGTCCCAAGGCTCAAGGGTGTATGAAACATTCCAAGTGCCTGTAAAGCTTTCCGTCAATACTTGGTCTTGTTTCACACCTTCTTCTGTAGTACTTACATCCTGTAAAGTTACACCGAGTAATAATTTCAATCCACTTGGTAAGACAACATCCATATTGGCACTGACGCCTTGCGAAATCGATTTTCCATCTAAATTGTCATAAATAATCTGGTTGGGATTAGTATCATAATCTGGCAAAATGATATTATTGAAGTGGGTATAAAAGACAGAAGCATCAAGGCCAATGAATGTGCCGTTACCACAATAGATTTTTTTCAAGAAGTTGAGGTTTAAATTAAAAGAGCGTTCCGGTTTTAATTCTTCAGTTACAATAACATCCCTGGCTCCTGTTAGTGATGCGTGCTCCTCAGTAAACAGGTTAACAACCCTAAAACCAGTTCCTGCGTTCAGTCGTAGAATATCATTATCAGAAATCTTCCATCTATATGCACTTCTTGGGGTATAAATTGAACCGTGCCTTTTGTCATAATCATATCGAAGACCAAGTAGTAGGGAATGTGCTTTGGCCAACTTTATTTCGTCTTGAACGAAAATGCTGGGAATTATAACTTTATCAGCATTAATTGTAGCCGTTGTGTTGTCGTTATAATAATTGTATCGAAGGGCGCTTCCCAACAGAATATCATGTGATTTGAAGGTCTTGTCCCAAGTAAATTGAAGAAAGCCTATGCGTTGATCGGCTAGGTAAGGAATATCGCCATACACTGAATTTTGACTATGGTCATTGTATGAAAATGAAAACAATACTTTTTCATTTATCGGAAGCTGATATTTTCCCAAGATTTCCCACCTGCGGGTGTAGATACTTTCGCCATAAATTTCATCTCCTCCTCTAAATTCTGGTGTCCACTGCATTTCGCCCCCCCATCTGTCTTCATGAAAATAGCGTCCTGCTATGGAAAAAATCCGATTTTCATCGCGTTTAAAGTTCCATTTCTGAAAAATGGAAATCCGATTTTGTAGCGTCAAATCTGTAAAATTATCCTCATTATTATCAATTGGAGTGTCATAATTGAAATAATTAACGCCCAAAAGTACATCGGTCTTTTTGCCCATATTAATTTTGGCACCAATATCCAAATTGTATTCGCCCCAATCAGATAAAAATCCATCAGCAAAGAAATCGGGTGCATCTTCTGTACTCTTGGTAATGATATTAATAAGACCGCCAACCGCTTCACTGCCGTATAAGCTTGAAGCTGGTCCTTTGACAATTTCTATTTGTTCAATTAATGAATTAGGAATCCCAGATAATCCATATACCGTTCCAAGCCCGCTTACAATGGGCATACCATCTATCAAAACCAAGGTGTAAGGCCCTTCTAACCCATTAATGTGTATGTCTCCAGTATTGCACACATTACAATTTATTTGAGGTCTTACCCCGTTAACATTTTGTAAGGCCTCAAAAATACTAGCTGTAGGGTTCTTCTTTAAGAAAGTGGGGCTATAAACTTCAACCGGAACTGGACTTTCTGATCGACTTACAGCTTTAAGGGTACCAGTTACTACTGTTTCCTCTAATTGCTCCGTGGATATTTCAAGAAGTATGGATATGTAATTGGTTTCATTATCCGTAATGATGATTTTAGTTGATTGGGAAAAGTAACCAATTGCAGTTACTTTCAATAAATACGTGCCAATAGGAATGTTTTGAAGTTGATAATTTCCATTTTCATTAGAAGCAGTCCCAAATGTGGTGCCCTCGAGATATATATTGGCAAAGGGTACTGGTATTAAACCATCCATTACTTCCCCAATTATTTGGGCTTTTTGTGAATATGAAAAGTTAAGCCCTAGAAAAAACAGGCACACTAACTGAATCAATGTTGCAGTATAGCGTATTTTCATAATTCTAAAATAAAATTTAGACAAATCTAAAAATATGTTTTTACATATAAAAATGTATTTTTGTTAAAATTTGAATAGGTGACACTTTCAGAAGAAGATTATATAAAAGTTATTTACCATTTAGGAAAAGGAAAAAAGACTGCTGTTTCTACAAATTCAATTGCAGAAAAAATGGTAACCAAACCTTCATCGGTAACCGATATGGTGCGAAAACTCTCTGATAAGGGTCTTATCAATTATAAAAAGTACAAAGGGGTTTCGTTGACCGATCTTGGTACAAAAACAGCCCTAAACTTGGTCAGAAAGCATCGTTTATGGGAAGTGTTTTTAGTTGATAAGTTAGATTTTACCTGGGATGAGGTGCATGAAGTTGCCGAGCAATTAGAGCACATTAAGAGTGATAAACTTATTGACAAATTGGACGAACATCTCGATTTTCCTGAGGTTGACCCCCATGGTGACCCTATTCCATCAAAAAAAGGCGAGTTCAAAAAATCCATTAAAAAATTGCTGAAAGATTTACCCGTTGGAACTACTGGCATTTGTGTAGGGGTAAAAGATTCGTCACCCCCATTTTTAAAATTTTTGGATAAGAATCAAATTGCGCTGGGCGATGAAATAAATATACTTGATAAAGAAGAATTCGACGATTCCTTTAGAATTAAAATCAATAATTCCAAGATGCAAATTTCCAATCAAATAGCATCTAATCTTTATATTAAAATAACCTAAGAGCCATGCAAGAAATAATCGACTATTTTGAATCTATTGATCCCATTTTGGCGGCATTTTATGCTACACTTTTTACCTGGGGTCTTACTGCAGCAGGGGCGGCCTTGGTGTTTCTTTTTAAAGGTATGAACCGGGCAGTTCTAGATGGAATGCTGGGTTTTACGGGCGGTGTAATGGTCGCTGCAAGTTTTTGGAGTCTTTTGGCTCCAGGGATTGAAATGAGTCCTGGAGAAGGTTTTGTCAAGGTAATACCAGCAGCGGTAGGCTTTGCAATGGGCGCTATTTTTCTTTATGGTCTTGATAAGATATTACCACATTTACATATTAATTTTAAGGAAAGTGAAGGGATTAAAACCCCATGGCACAGAACAACTTTATTGACTTTGGCCATAACCTTGCATAATATTCCTGAAGGTTTGGCGGTTGGGGTTCTTTTTGGTGGAGTTGCTGCTGGGTTTGATGGAGCCACAATTGGTGGTGCAGTGGCACTGGCACTTGGTATTGGTTTGCAGAATTTTCCAGAAGGTTTTGCTGTAGCAATGCCACTTAGAAGACAAGGTTTAAGTAGAACAAAGAGCTTTATGTATGGGCAGGCATCGGCCATTGTTGAACCTTTTGCGGCAGTTTTGGGAGCATGGGCGGTAATCACTTTTGAACCTATTCTACCTTATGCGCTTTCGTTCGCTGCCGGGGCTATGATTTTTGTAGTTGTTGAAGAGGTGATTCCTGAAACACAACAGGACAAATACACAGATATAGCCACCTTGGGATTTATCGGGGGCTTTATCATTATGATGACCTTGGACGTAGGTTTAGGGTAAATGATACAGGACCTTGTATTACTTATAACAGTGTGTAAATTCCCTTTGTTATAATGCCTGTTATTGTTTAAGTTTAGATATTAATAATTCTATAGGCTATGCGATTCAAAAAATTTCTTACTTCACTTTTTATTATCAGTTCCTTTTTTATTGGAAATGCCCAAAAGAAGAATTTTTCCTATTTAGATCTTTATGATCTGCAATATGCGTCTAATCCACAGATTTCACCAAATGGGGAGTGGGTGGTTTATCGCAGAATGAAAATGGACATTATGAAAGATAAGGCCATAGGTAACTTGTGGATGATCAAAACGGATGGTTCCCAGCATCAAAAACTTACTTCAAGGGAAAATAGTGAATCAAGTCCAAGATGGTCCCCAAATGGCGATAGAATAGCCTTCATCAGTGGTACGGATGAAGGTTCTGAAATATATATGTATTGGGTGAGTTCAAACAAAATTTCAAAAATCTCACAACTACCATTTAGCCCTGGTTCATTGACATGGTCGCCTAACGGAGATCAATTGGCATTTACGATGAATCAAGAAGAGGAGCCTCCCGTAATCGCTAAGTTGCCCAAAAAACCAAAGGATGCCACATGGGCCGAGGCGCCTAGAATAACAGATAGGGTTTATCATGAAGCCGATGGTAGGGGCTACATAAAGCCTGGATTCAGCCATATTTTTGTAATTCCGGCAAATGGCGGTGCTCCTCGCCAAATCACCTCTGATGATTATCACCATAGAGGAAGTCTTAGCTGGTCACCAGATGGTAATAACATCTATTTTTCGGCCAATAGAAGTGAAGATTGGGAGTACGATTTTAGAAATAGTGAAGTTTATAAGGTTGAGCTCCAGAGTCAAGAAATTAAGGCCTTGACCAATAGAAAGGGGCCAGATAGCAATCCAAAGGTTTCACCCAATGGCAAGCACATTGCTTATATTGGTTATGATGATAAAGTACAGACTTACCAAGTTCGTAAATTACATTTAATGAATATCGATGGCAGTGGTAAAAAGGTTATTTCTGAAGGGTTGGACAGAAGTATATCCAATATCGTTTGGAATAGCCAAAGTGAAGGACTCTACTTTACATATGATGACAAGGGCAATAGCAAAGTAGGGCATATTTCCTTAAATGGCAAGGTGACTAAACTTGCTGATGACTTAGGTGGAACGACCTTAGGAAGACCTTATTCAAGTGGATCCTATAGTGTTTCAAAAAATGGGACTATTGTAATGACAAAGTCGAGGCCAGAACATCCCGCCGAATTGGCGATTCTAAAGCCTAAAAGTAAGTCTACCCAAAAGATAACAAATCTGAACAAAGGATTATTGGGTTATAGGAATTTGGGTAATGTGGAGGAAATTTGGTACAAGTCTTCAGTTGACCAAAGAGATCTTCAAGGATGGGTAGTTTATCCACCGGACTATGATGCTGCAAAGAAATATCCTTTTATGGTTGAAAACCATGGAGGTCCAGTTTTGAATTATGGAGATCGATTTTCTGTGGAGATGCAATTGTATGCAGCTGCTGGTTATGTGGTTTTCTATCCCAATGCAAGAGGAAGTACCAGCTACGGGGAAGAATTTGGAAATTTACTTTTTAATAATTACCCCGGTGATGATTACCATGATGTTATGGATGGTGTTGACCACTGTATTGCAAAAGGGATAGCCCATGAAGATCAATTGTTCGTTACTGGCGGAAGTGCAGGAGGAATTATGACCGCGTGGATCATAGGAAAAAACAATAGATTTGAGTCTGCCGTAGTTGCTAAGCCAGTGATGAATTGGATCAGTAAAACCCTTGTGGCCGATAACTATTTTGGCTATGCCAATTCGCGTTATCCTGGCCAACCCTGGGAGAATTTTGAAGGGTATTGGAAATTTTCTCCACTTTCACTCGTTGGTAATATAGAAACACCTACTATGGTAATGGTAGGTATGAATGATTTAAGAACCCCACCAAGTGAGGCAAAACAGTTGTATCACGCCCTTAAATTGAGAAAAAAGGAAACCGTTTTTGTTGAAATTCCTGGGGCGAGTCATGGAATTGCTAATAGGCCAAGTAATTTAATTGCGAAAATTGCACATACCATCGCTTGGTTTGACAAATACCGTGACACTGAAAACAAATAGAGAGGTGAAAAAAAGAAATCGCTTTTGGAATGTGATACTTGTGATAACTGTCTTAGTTTGCCTTGTGGCTTTTGTTCTCCATTATAAAAACTGGACAAAAGTCGAGTCTGATGAATTGAAAATACTATCAGGATTTTATTATAAGAAGTTAAGATATTCAGAATTGGACAGCGTTTTTATGGTTGGTAAGATTCCACCTATGGAAAGGCTAAACGGTTTTTCTGCACTTGAAAAAGAAAAGGGCCTTTTCAGGGAATTCAAAGATTCACTCACCACTAAAAAAGTACATGTGTATGTTGATAATCTATCCAATCAAAAGATCAAAGTGGTATATAATGATTCTTCTAAACTGTACATTAATTTTGCGGATAGTTTAAAGACCCAAAACTTATTCACCCTTTTAAAGGGTAAAATTGTGGCACCCGATTAAAACAACAACCAGTTAAGATATAAACCCGATGGAAATGATACCCATCGGGTTTTCTTTTACATAGGATTTAAAATGCAATTGCCATATTTTGTTAAAAGAGGGTCAATTAGAAATAATAAGGTAATTAATGCGTTAAAAAATAAGACAGAATGCATAAACCATATTAAAACAATGCATTTTCATCAAACCAAACCTTACAATAACCTAACCTTCATACCCAATGAAAAAATGCATTATCGTTTTTATGCTTGTTGGTACCGCATCATTTTTACATTCACAGAAAAGTGTAGATATAGATGGTCGCCTACAACCCATTTTGACGGAGTTTTTTGAACAATGTAAAAAGTATAATATTGATTACCATTCAAAACTATTCCAACTTAATACTATAGATATCGTAAACAATTTACCGCTAGAAGAAAATAATACGGTTTTGGGTATGGTCTCTAGGGATGATTCGGGACTAATTGATAATATTTATATTAACTGGGCGGCACTTTTAGATAATGAGATTCTCAAAGTGGTTGCATTTCATGAATTTGCACACCATTTTTTGGATTATAAACATACCTGTAATGACTGTGAAGAGATTATGGCCGAGACCAATGTGAGCTACTTTGATATAGCCCGGGATTGGGACAATCAAGTTAAATTATTATTCACCACTTCACCCATTTATTTAGCACAACAAAAGGAGCAATCATTGGCAACATCGTTTTCTTTTTAAAAGTCTAAACCGTAGTATCTTGAAGCTGCAAAAGGCAATAACAACCGAAAAATGCGGGCAACCTTAATTTAATCATAAGTGGTTATTTTTATTACCCCATTTGCTCCCCTGGACCCATATTCAGAGGCATCGGGTCCTGATAGTACCTTGATTTCCTTTACATTGAAGTTATCGACCAATTCATTTATCGATCTGAATGAACTTCCAACAACATAAGAATTAAGAACATAAAGAGGTTCTTGCACGCTATTTGAAGAAAAAGAATTAGCAGCTTTATTTAAAATTGGAACACCATTTCTTATAATAATACCTGGCTTCCTCCTTATTTGGTCTAATAAAGTGACATTCCCCCTATTTTTTTTATTTAAATCTTCATTAAGTTCTGATGTTACATTACTTGTGCTTTTCGATGATTTACAACTAGAAACCAAACATACCGAAAAGAAGAAAACAAAAAAGGCAATTTTTTTCATAAGAAAGTTTTATATAGGAAAGATAGGTATTTTTTCTGTTTTTTGATTTTGTATTTTATTGAAACCGTAAGTATCTTTAAAGAATTTATATATTGCCCTAAAAATAATAAATGGTTCTTATAGCTCAAGTTCTTGGCGCATTGTTTGGTTTGTTAAGTGTGGTTTTTGGTGCTTTTGGTGCCCATGCCCTGAGAAAATCATTGAACAATGACCAACTTAAAAGTTTTGAAACGGGCGTTAAGTATCAAATGTATCATGGGCTTTTATTGTTGATTCTGAGTTTTAATTTAAACCTTGATACTTCCTTGGAAAAGTATATGGTCTATTGTTTTATCTTCGGTATTCTGCTGTTTTCCTTTAGTATCTATGCCCTTGTCATTGGAAAATCGAAAGGGAGGAACATGAAGTTTTTAGGCCCTGTAACCCCCTTGGGTGGTCTACTTTTAGTAGCAGGTTGGGGACTTCTGCTTTACTCTTTTATAGCTAGTTTTATTTAATCGTCTATTTCGCGATTTCTTCTACTGAGGTAAACTCCCTAATAGCTTGATTGGGCTCTATGATGGTATATCCTTTCCAAAATTCCGGATTATAACTGGGCATATATGTTGGCAAAACCGTGTTGTTTTCGATAAAGGTATCGTAAGCTGTTTTGGATATTGGTTCTGTATCAAAAACAATGATCTCATGCTTATTTACTCCAACCGTAGCCATATCCAACTTTACCGAAAGTTCATTTTGTTTGTTTTTGCCTTTGACGTGTTTGTTTTTTTCAATGATCTTTAAAGGTCTTCGAATGCCTACTCGTGTACCTTCTTCCTGCTCGAGGTAGCGCAGGTCATATTTAGTATTGGCAGACTTGTTAAAAATCATTTTACCCTTGCCTAGAAATTGGCTCATGGAAATACCAAGTAAGTTGAATTTCTTTAGCGGTTTTACATTTTCGTAGTCTAAGCGAATAATGGCAAAATCATCAGCATTTATAAAGAGCCTTCCTTTGTAATCAGCAGAGCCTTTAGGTTCAAAATCAAGAATATACACAGCATCCTCGCCCATATAGGTGAAGTCAGTTATACTGAAATTATATTTTCTTGATTTATTAATAAAATTAAGATGGGTGTCTTCCATAAAAAACAACCCTTCCATCATTCCCACAATTGCACGTTTTCTATACTTGGCAAAATTGGTCTTACGTTCTTCTTCTCTCTTTTTCTTTTCTTCCAACTCTTTTTTTAAGGCTATTGCATCAGTTGAATCCACTTCCGCTTCAAAGATTTCATCAAAATCCTCACCATCTATTTTAGTGCCGAATAATCCTGATTTTATCTTGAAGTATGAATCACGTTTAATATTCGATTTGATAATTTCATTGAATTTTTCTTCAAGTTTCGTATAATCGAGTTCTTTGCTCTTATCATAGAGTTCAGAGGCCTTGATAAGGTCCATTTTCTGACTGTCATCTTCATTGTTTATGTAGAGATCACATAGTATTTCTGTATAGTAACTAGATTTTTTTGGTAAGGTTAGCAATACGCTATCCAAGAATTTTTTATTCAATTCCTTAATTGTGGATTTTAAAAAAGTATAGTCTGTTTTACTAAAGTCCTGAAAATAAGAGTCCCTTAGGAACAACCTTTTCTTACTAAGATCTGTATTATAATTACCTTCAAGATTATCCTTGACCAAGTCAATGATTTCTTCGGCGGAGTAATTTTTGTTCGTTACAATTACGGCATTCAGCTCAATTGCCTTTGGGCTTAAATAGATTACATTTTCTGTAAATTCATTCAGCGGTTTGCCAATTGATGCATAACCAATGCAAGAGATAAAAAGTGAATCGGTTTCTGAAATGTTATGGTCAAATAAAAAGCTGAAACGCCCTTCTTCATTGGTTATTACCCCTTTTTTCTTCAACTGAACCGTTACATACGGAATCGGTTCTTGGGTAACCGAATCCAAAATACGAGAATTTAAAGATTGGCCACGAATACTGGTGAAAAAAACTGACATTATTGTAGCTATTAGCCACAAAATAACTTTGTTCATGATTTATCATTGATTAGTTGCCAACAAACTAAAGCATTGTCAAAATGAAGTCTGGCATATTTTTATTTTCTTTATGACAGTTTTATCTTTTTATTAAGAGCCATGGTTTAAAATAGGAAGACGAGCCTTTTTCGATTTTGTTACTTAATGCGTATCTGAATATGGAATAAAAAAAATAATTTCCAATCAATGGCAACCGCAATCTTCTTCTCCACAAGCTTTTTTGTATTCTTTTTTTGAGGAAAAAAGAGAACGTGGTAACAAGAATTTCTTAACGATAAAACCGATGGCTATCAGTAAGATGATATAAACCAATATTTCTTGGAACAGTACCATATTAATTCAGGATTTGATAAGCAATCAATGCTACAATATAAGCAAAAAGACTCATAAAAACGAGTTGGGCTGCAGGCCATTTCCAAGAGTTGGTCTCTCTTTTTACAATGGCCAATGTACTCATACATTGCATTGCGAAGGCATAAAAGAGTAAAAGCGATATACCGGATGCCAAGTTGAACAAGGGTTTTTTTGTTTCTGTATTCACCTCGGCAGCCATACGGTGTTTTATTGTATCCTCCTCATCACTCCCAACGCTGTAAATGGTTGCCAAAGTACTTACAAAAACCTCACGGGCTGCAAAAGAAGTAATAAGGGCAATACCTATTTTCCAGTCATAGCCTAGTGGTTTTACCATGGGTTCAATGGCCTTGCCCATATTCCCTATATATGAATTTTCAAGCTTGTAACTGGCAATTTCTTGATTTTTGGCTTTTTCCATCTGCACAGCCTTAAATTGATTTACTGAATCAAATACCTGTAAAGAATTAATGGAGTAAATGTCTTTAGCAATACTATCATTCAGGGCGTTTTGATAAACAGCGAGATCAATTTCCATACTTTTTTGGTTGTATGAAGTAAATCCTTCTGTACGTATTCGATTTTCAATAATCGATGTTGCATTCTCATAATTTTCAGTTATACCATTTGAACCCAAAAACCATAAAATGATGGATATGGCTAAAATAATCTTACCTGCTCCAAAGACAAAACTCTTGGTCTTTTCCCAAACGGTATAGGCTACATTTTTAAGCAAAGGGAGTTTATAGCTGGGCATTTCAACCACGAAAAATGTGCGACTTTTGATTTTCAATACCTTATTGAGTGCCATGGCCGATATTATGGCAGCGGCAAACCCTATTAAATACAGCAGCATTAAAGTCAAGGCTTGGTAGCCTAAGCCTAAAAAACGGCCTTCAGGAATGACCAATGAAATAATTATAAGGTATACGGGTAACCTAGCGGAACAAGTGGTAAAAGGAGTAACCAATATGGTAATTAAGCGTTCTTTCCAATTCTCGATGGTTCGCGTCGCCATAACAGCAGGTATGGCACAAGCAGTCCCCGAAATCAAAGGAACAACGCTTTTCCCACTTAGGCCAAATGGGCGCAAAATACGGTCCATCAAGAATACTACCCTACTCATATAGCCAGATTCTTCCAATAATGAAATGAACAAAAACAAGAAGGCGATTTGAGGAATGAAGATTACGATGCCCCCTATTCCTGAAAGAATGCCTTCTGCAATCAAGTTGGTCAACATTCCCGGAGGTAAGGTGTCTTTGACCCATTCACTTGCCGATGCAAATGACTCATCGATAAAGTCCATCGGAATACTACTCCAATCATAAATGGCTTGGAATATAGTGAGTAGGATTACAAAGAAAATCAGATATCCAAAGACCTTATGTGTCAAAATTCTATCAAGCGTAGCCTTTATACCTTTTGCCGCATTTGCATCAACTAAATACGTTTCTTTTAGAATTGAATTGATGAATTGATATCTTTTTATCGTTTCTTTTTGTTGTAGTCTTTTAAGTTCTGATTTAGATTTAGTGACAAAGGAAGATGAATCTTTGATCAAGGTTTTCTCAATGGGCATAAAATTCACATCCTGGGTAATCACCAACCAAAGCTTGTAAAGATCTTCATTGGGAAATGCCTCCCTCAGGCGTTCAAAATATTCAGGAGCGATAACAGTGGTATCCAGATTGGGAATAATAGATAAGTTTTTGTAGTCGGCAATCAATTCCTTCAATCTATCAATCCCGGTTTGTTGTCGCGTACTGACAAGGGCGATTTTGGTATCCAGTTTTTTCTCTAGTTGTTCAATATCCAAGGTAATACCCTTTCGAGTCATTCTATCCGCCATATTAATAACAAGAATGGTGGGTATTTTTAGGTCCTTGATCTGGGTGAACAATAAGAGATTTCTTTTTAGATTTTCAACATCTGAAATGACGATGGCCACATCAGGATGGTCCTTGTCATTCTTATTCAAAAGAAGTTCTACGGCAACACTTTCATCAAGTGAGGTAGTATTGAGACTATAAGTACCAGGGAGATCTAAAATATGAGCCTTAACGCCCCTTGGAAGCTTGCAAATACCTTCCTTTTTCTCAACAGTTATGCCCGGATAATTTCCGACTTTTTGATTTAATCCTGTGAGTTGGTTGAAAACCGAGGTTTTACCAGTGTTCGGGTTACCAATGAGTGCAACATTAATTTGTTTGCTCATGCTTACAAGGTGTCTTCAATAACATCCAACTCGATCTGAAGGGCAACAGAGCGTCTAATGGCAATATGGGAACCGTTGACATTAATATACAGAGGGTCTTTGAAGGGCGCAATTTGCACCATTTCTACTTCATTACCTGGTAGGCAACCCAATTCAAGAAGCTTTATAGGAAGAATATCTTCTGCAAACTCCTTTATAATTCCCCGTTGCCCTCTTTTTAGGTCTGCTACCGTGGTTATCAATTTTTATTTAGATTGATTATAAGTAAGGGCAAAAATAAAGGAAAAAAGTGAATTAGGATGGTAAAATCATCGCAAATATTAGAAGAATTTATTCGGAATATGAAGCTTTAAGAATATCCAGGTCTTCCATTAATTTTTCAATTTCCTCAATTTTGGTTCCGTCATAAAAACCTCGTATTCTTCGCTCTTTATCGACTAGGATAAAATTCTCCGTATGGATCATATCAAAAGGGCCTCCATCCCCATCGTTCTTAACGGCCAAGTAAGATTTTCGTGCCAGTTGGTATATCTGTTTTTTATCACCAGTGACCAAATTCCATTTGGCATCATTCACCCCTTTTTCAAGGGCATATTTTTTTAATTGGGCCACCGAGTCAATAACTGGGGTAACCGAGTGGGAAAGCAACAATACATCGTCATCATCAATGATTTGCGCTTGTATTCCGGCCATATTCTTGGTCATAATAGGGCAAATGGTAGGGCAAGTGGTAAAGAAAAAATCGGCTATGTAAATCTTATCTGTATAGTCCTTTTGCGTTATTATTTTCCCGTTTTGATTCGTCAAAGAAAAATCCGCAATTGTATGGTATTTTTTGACATGCTGTAAGGTGCTGTCAACAAGTTCGGCGTTGACCATGGACGGTTGATAAATGGTCAGTGTTTTTTTGGGTTGAAGGGCATTATAGAACAATACCATAATTATAATCGATAGTATCGAAAAAACAATGGCGAATAGTTTGTATTTGCTAAAAAAGGAACGCATAATCTTTTTTGCAAAGGTACGTTAGTCTTTTTCAGCTTTCAAATAATATACTAGGCCCAGCTCCTAAATAATTCATAAAAAGAAAGCTGTCACTGTAGATTCTTTTTGTAAGACCTTGTAAAAGTGTACTTTTGTTCGTTCAATTTTAGAAAATTTAAATGAGTCCAATATTTATACAGATCATACAATTCTTTTTGAGCTTATCATTATTGATCGTGCTTCATGAATTGGGGCATTTTATTCCAGCCAAAATATTCAAGACAAGGGTAGAGAAATTCTATTTGTTCTTTGACATCAAGTTTTCCCTTTTCAAGAAAAAAATTGGGGAAACTGTTTATGGCATCGGTTGGTTGCCTTTGGGAGGCTATGTTAAAATAGCAGGGATGATTGATGAGAGTATGGATACCGAGGCTCTAAAAGAAGAGCCCAAGGAATGGGAATTTCGTAGCAAACCGACTTGGCAGCGATTGATTATCATGCTAGGAGGGGTAACTGTAAATTTTATATTGGCTGTGTTGATTTATATAGGTCTCGCATTTGCCTATGGAGATGAATATATCCCAACAGACAGCTTAAAGGATGGGTTTTGGGTTACGGAAAAAACACTTGGGGATAAGCTAGGGGTGCAAACAGGGGACAATATTATAGCTGTTGATGGTAATAAGATTGAGGCATTCAGAAATACGCTACCCGAAATCGTTTACGGGGAGACCATGACCATTGTGCGAGACGGAAGGAGCTTTGATCAAGAAATACCCGTTGATTTTATATCTACCCTTTCTGAGGATAAGGAGAAGGTCCGGTTTTTAAACCTAAGGGTGCCTTTTATTGTTAAAGAAGTGTCCAAGGGATCGATTAATACTGGAGTCGATTTTCAAGAATTTGATGAGGTTATAAAAATCAATGATGTAAATGTCACCTATTTGGATGAAGTTAAACCTTTATTGGAAAAAAATAAGGGAAAAGAAATTACAGTAACGGTTAAAAGGCTTACTGGTGATATAGAATCATTAACTGCAAAAGTTAGCGATGAAGGTGTTTTGGGTATTGCCTTGGGGGCATTAACAATGAAAGAGACTGCAGAAAAAGGTTATTTTGACATTGAGACCAAAAAATATACATTATTGGAGTCGTTTCCCGCTGGTTTGGACAAAGGCATATCAACCCTGAACAACTATATCAAGGGAATGAAGAAAATCTTTAATCCTGATACCGGGGCTTATAAAGAACTAGGTGGTTTTGCCGCTATAGGGGGACTGTTTCCTGATAGTTGGAACTGGCCTGTATTTTGGAATGCCACGGCATTCATTTCCTTAATTCTGGCCTTTATGAATATTCTTCCTATACCTGCACTAGATGGTGGTCATGTGACATTTTTATTATATGAAATGGTAACGGGGAGAAAGCCTAGCGATAAGTTTTTGGAATATGCGCAGATGATCGGCTTCTTTATTTTGATAGCTTTATTGTTATTTGCAAATGGCAATGATTTGTATAAATGGTTATTTAAATAGAGAAAGCATTATTTTGTTGGGCGTATTTGAAAAAACATTTATATTTGCACCCGCTTTAAGCGATTAAAACAACTTAAATTCCTCCTTAGCTCAGTTGGTTAGAGCATCTGACTGTTAATCAGAGGGTCCTTGGTTCGAGTCCAAGAGGGGGAGCTTCAAAATCAGGCAGTTACATAAAAATGTAACTGCTTTTTTGTTTGATGGCGTGTTTATGGCGTGCTTTATTTAATCCCAGACACTCCTATTTTTTCCCGATATTTGTTTATCAAACTATAATTTATGAAAGTCGTTTGCTTACAGGAAGAAGCTTTCTACGCCTTATTTGATAAGGTGGTCGAACATATAGAGGCTAAAAGAAAAGATGAACCTGCCAAATGGATAGATGGTGATGAGGCAATGTTCCTGCTTAAGATAAAATCTACGGTTCTGTCGCATTAATTAGAAAGGGCTGTATTTTTAAAAGAGTATCTGATTTCAAGAAGCTAGAGCGCAGAAAGTTTTAAATGTTGAAGATTTAGGTT
>Ga0316189_10000249_pt1 | contig 52100 bp, 46 predicted proteins | sample LowCovwburrow_MG_FD_204930 | JGI IMG/M metagenome (GOLD analysis project Ga0316189, IMG submission 204930) | Coastal sediment microbial communities from Maine, United States - Lowes Cove worm burrow | ecosystem: Environmental > Aquatic > Marine > Coastal > Sediment | place: USA: Maine... | reverse complement strand
CGGTCGACGGTGGCAAGGACTCCGCAGTCCTCGAGCTGACCGAAGGCACCGAAATCCGCTTCTCGCCACAGGGCTACCTGACGATCCGTGACAATGCAGGGCTTCGACTGACCGGGACCGCAGCCGATCCAGTACAGATTGGGTCGGCGAGCCCTCGTCCTGCGGCCGGAGATTGGGAGCAGATTCGGATCGAAGTGGGGTCGCTCAACCAATCGAACCGATTCGAGTATGCCGAGTTTCGACATGGAGGTTCCGGCGGCGTCGGCATGGTCTGGGTCGATTCCGACGCCGAGCTCGCAATGACGAACTGCCGGGTGGAACAGTCCGCGGGCCCGGGGGTGACGGTGCAGCGCTATGGTGTGTTGGGTACGTTTGACGACAACACCCTGGTGGAGAACATCGGGCCAGCGCTCGACATCGCCGCCAACGTGGTTGGGGATCTGGGGCAAGGAACGTACTCGCCCAATGGTGTCGACGCGATCGCGGTGGAGGGGGGGCCTGTGAGCGCAGACGCGACTTGGCTTGCGCACGATGCCCCGTATCACTTGAGCGGATCCACCCGCATCGAGGCGCGGGCGGGCTCCGCCGTGGTGACGGTCTCGGCCGGAACACAGCTTCTGCTCGGGCGCGGCGCTGGGATCTCGGTCGAGGACAACGGCGGACTACGACTCGAGGGCACTGCGGAGTCGCGCATCCATGTGGCCTCCGCTCAGCTACCGCCCAGCGGTGGAGACTGGGACTACATCGTGTTCGAGTCCTCGAGCGTCGAGGCCCAAAACGTGTGGTCCAACGTCGACGTTGCGCATGGCGGTGGTGCATACGCGCAACTGTGGGTCCGCTCGGGGGCGGGGCTCTCGCTCGAAGACGTCGCGCTCGCCGAATCCGGAACCGGCTGCGACATCCGGGTCGATTCAGGCGCGGCACTGGGCTTTGAGAGCTCCGTTGGCGTCCAGTGTGACTAACGGTCTGCCGCTTGTGAAGCGGTTGTAGGCCACAGCAGGATGAACAAAGGGCGGTGGCCTCCATGGAGGCCACCGCCCTTGTGCCGCGCGGGCGCTTGCGCGCTACGCCCCTTCGCAGACCAGGCTTCCGCCTTCGAAGTTGGCGAACAGGGGTACGTCTTCACAGTCGGCGGCGCTGTCGCACGAGAACGAACAAAGGCCGTCGGTACAGGTGTCGCCCGCGGGCCCGCAGTCCTCATCGGCGGTGCAAAAGCATGTGCCGTCCTGGCCGCAGGTGAGGTCGCCAGGGCAGCCGTCCTCTTCGCAGCCGCTGGCGATGTCGCAGGCGCGGGTCCCATCGTCGTTGTCGATGCACACCGCCAGGGTGCCGCAGACCATGGCTGGTGTGCCCGCGATATCCACCACATCGACAAGCTCCAGCTCCGGAGGGCACGCAATCCCACTCGGTATGAACGAGCACGCGCCAGAGCCGTCGCCCCGATCGAGGCAGAGACCGGAAACAGCGCACTCGGCATTCGCGGTGCACGGTTGCTGCGGGTTGGTCGCGAATACCGCGGCGCAGTCAGTGTCGACATCGCAGGTGAACGCACAGTAGCTGGCTTCGCCGCACCGCAGCCCCGCGTTGATGCCACCCTGGAACAGGCAGTCTGTGTCGTCTTCGCAAACATGTCGACAGCCCGGCGCTATGGCCGACCCCGAATCGTTCGAATCCGTGGCGTTGGCCGAATCTCCAGAATCTTCCGAATCCGCGGCGTCGGTCGAATCTGTGGCCGCTGTCGCCGAGGAGTCGGCTGCGGTGGCGGGCCCGGTCGTGGACCCGTTGGTGTCGGGTGCGGTCGCTGAATCATCACCAGTGCCACCGATGCCTTGGGATTGACCGGACGAGGCCGCGGTCGCTTCGGTTCCCGCGGATTCGTCGTCGGTGACTTCGCAGCCTGCGGTGACAACGAGCAGCGTCGTCAGTGATGAGAGGGTGGCAAAGGAGGATAGGGATCGGTGGTTTTTCATGGGCGTCCGTTCGCGCCAAGCCCCGGCCGCCCGAGTTCTCGGTACGTCCAGGTGGCCTGCGCGCGCCCGACTCGGACGCCGCCAAAAGCGGCCTATTCGCCTCTAGTGGGCATTGCCGCGTGATTTCTCCGAAAGTCAAAAAAGCTCAACAAAGATGCCCGAACGCTGCAAGACCGGTCTGCTCGGTGTGTCTTATCGGCGCGAGTGAGCGCAGCCCGAGGCCTCAGTTGAATCCGCACGCGATGTAGAGCTCCTGCGACGGTGCCGAGCAGGTGCTTGTGTTGGCACCCCCCCAGTCGACGTACGGAACGCATGGGCGCAGGGCATAGCCGGGCGCGGCGCAGTCGCAGCCCGTGCCATCGACGGTGACCTCCATCGTCCCGACGCAGTCGCCGACGTGCCACGTATGGCCGTTGCAGTCGACGGTCGTGGTGATGCCCAGACGCAGCGCATTGCACAGCTGGGTTGCCGGGGCGCCGTTGCAGGTTCGGCCGTCCATGTCGTACGTCCCCGCCAGCGTGATCGACGTGTGATCGTCGGCCAGGGCGCTGCGCCAGGTGGTGAAGTCGGCGCAGGCCATGGGGGAGGGGAGGTTGAACTGCGTGAAGCTCCATTGGTACCAGACCTGCTGGTCCTGGCAGGTCTCGCTGCAGCTGTAGACCGTGGGGTCGCCCCCCGCATCGCACTCTTCCACGCCCACGTAGACCTCGCCGTCGCCGCAGCTGGCCTGCTGGCATGTCGTCAGGCACGCATCGGAGTCGGAGAGATTGCCGTCGTCGCATTCCTCGGGCGACTGCACAAAGCCATCGCCGCAGCCGGAGGGCACGCACGTGTTCAAGCAGGCGTCCGCGTTGGACGCATTGCCATCGTCACACGTCTCGGGCGGCTGCACGACGCCGTCGCCGCAGCTGGCGAGGGTGCAGCTCGATGTGCACGCATCGCTGTCATTGGCGTTGCCGTCGTCGCAAAGCTCGACGCCCTGCTGCACGACGCCGTCACCACATGCCGCCGCATCGCAGCTGTTCAAGCACGCGTCCTCGTCGACGTTGTTGGCGTCGTCGCACGCCTCGCTGATGTGCACAAAACCGTCGCCGCAATAGGCGGTGGTGCACTGCGGGGTGCAGTTTCCGGATGGACTGTTGGCCGGGCCGTCGTCGCACTCTTCGGCTCCGTCGACCACCCCGTCACCGCATACAGCGTCGGCGGGCGGTAGCGCGCCTGACTCGTCGCCGTCCAGGCCTCCGCTGTCGTCGTCGTCGCTGTCGTCGTCGCCGCTGTCGTCGCCGCCGTCAGTACTCCCGAAGGGGCCGCCGCCCGAGCCATCGTCTGCGCCGCCTGTGTCGAACTCAGAGGCCGTACTCTCGCCGCCAAAGGTCACCGCCGAAGGGTGGACGTCTTCCTCGAGGCCGGTTGCGCACCCGGCCAAACATGCCATCGTCACTGCGACCCACCACGACCACTGACGTATGTCTGCTCCCATAGACATTGGCAGCCTACGACCACGCACGTGGACGTACGAGCGCGTACCTCGTTGGGCAAACTGCGCAAATCGGTAGCGTCATGACGCCCCCAGACAATGTCCCGTGATCCCGTGTGGTGTCGTCGCGACCCGCCGCACACGCACTCGAGTTGGGCAACTAGCTCAGGTCGGCATCGCGCGGCGGCTCTTCTTCGCCTGGGTATGCGCCTGCCGCGGACTCGGGCGCGCCCCAACGAACCGGAACGGACCTGGCCGTGGACGAGCGATCTTGACGTCTGGCCCTGGCGTACCGGGATAGGCATCAACGCTGCAGGAAGCTGCGGATCTCAGCCAATGCTGGGTCAGACGGAGCGGCCGTGGTGAGGTCGGCCAAGGCCTGCTCGGCGAGCGTGCGCGCCTCTGCGTCTTCGCCCGTGCCTCGCAGCGCGCGCGCCAAGTCGAAGCGGGAGTACCCGACGTGCAGGGGCCCGGTTTCGTTGGCGATGCGTACCTCGACTGCGCGGCGCAAGTGCGGCACGGCATCCGCGGGTCGATTCTCCTTGAGCAACAGCAGGCCCAGCCCCGAGAGTACATACGCGATGTCTGGCGAGACGGAGGGCTGCGCTCGGTGACTGGCGAGTGCGCGCTCGTAGTACTGAAGTGCCTGCGCGGTCTCGCCGAGGGCGGCGTATGTCGTCGCGATATTACCCACGATACGGGCGACGTAGATGTCGTCGGCACCCAGTGCTGCCTCAGCGATCGTTCGCGCGCGCTGATTGAGCGCCAGGGCCTGGCGGGGCTCACCGCTGCGTCGTAGCGCCAGTGCCAGGTTGGCCAGCGGGAGCACGAGCGAGACATCGTGCGGTCCCCGTGCCTTTTCGAGCAGCTCGATAGCGCTGCGATGTTGAGCGATGGCGTCGGCTTGGCGGTCAAGGCCAAGCAGAGCGGCCGCGAGCAGGCTGCGCGCCTCGGCCGACCGCAGTGCGGTGCCATCTCCGCCCTGCTCCCAGCTGGCCAGCGCATCGCGCAAGTGGAGGGCGGACGCGTCATGATGCCCGGTGGTGAGCGCAAGCTCTCCAAGTCGGTAGTCCAGTCGTGCCACCCGAGGGTGGGACTTGCCCAGGGCAGCAAGGAGCTCGGTTCGGGCGGAAAGGTACGTCGCCCGTGCGTCGTCGTTGTGTCGCATGCCCTCGAGCGCAGCGCCATGTAGCGCAAGCAGCTGGCCTAGCTCGGAGCGGTCGTCAGCGTGCACGCCCGCCCTCGCTTGGCTGAACAGGTCCGCCGCCGCGTCGTGGTTGCCCTCGCGGGAGGCGGCGCGGCCGCGCGCCTTGAGCCCGCGGTAGCTCTCGTAGGCTGCCGCATCGAGCTGTTGCAGGTGCGCCGTGCAGTACGAGAGCCACCGTTGCGCGTCGTCGGGGCTGTGATCGTGGGCGGTTGCCGTTGCGGTCGATAGCTCGAGTGCAGCCTCCGCAGCGAGGGCGTGAAGGGCGTGACGATCGGCGTTGAAATAGGCCTTGTCGTAGGCGGCGATTGAAGCCTTGGACTCGCCGCGCAGCCCGAGTTGCGAGCCGAGCTCCATCGCGACGCTTGCGATCAAAGGGCCGTGCTTCGTAGCCTCGGCCATTTCGAGGAGGCGCTCAACCTCCTTCGACGTGGCCGTGAGTCCGGCGGCGTCGTGGTACGCGCGGGCGCGTTCCAGCCCCGCGGAGAGCTCATCCACGCGGGTCTGCAATGCTGGGTCGAGTTCGGCCTCCGCCGCGTCGTGGCCGGACGCAGCGGTCGGCGTGCGTCCGTCGCCCACTGCGAGGGCGGTGCTGACCGCCACGGCCGCAGCCCCCAGGGATGCCAGGAGCATGCCTCGCCCGGCCCGCCGCCGCGGACGGAAGCTCTCCAGCTCCGCCAGCAGCGCGTCCATCCCTGGGAAGCGATCGTTGGGGTCGGGGGCGAGACCTCGGCGGAGGATTGCGACAAGTGGCGCGGGCACATCAGCATCCGCGGGCACGGCACGGATCTCGCCTGCGCAAACGTTGGCTCCGATCGCGAATACGGTGGCGCCTTCGAATGGCCGCACGCCATACAGCGCCTCGAACGCTACGACGCAATACCCGAACTGATCGGACGCCGGGCCCAGCTCTGTCTGCGAGAACTGCTCTGGAGAGCAATACGCTGGTGTTCCAGAGAGTGCGCCCGTGCGGGTGAGGTCGACGTCCAAGGCATAGTGCTGTGGCGAAGGCGTCTGCGTATCGTTGGCCTCCGCCGCTCGTGCAAGGCCGAAGTCCATCACCCGCACGCGCAGGTCGTCGTCGATCATGACGTTGTCGGGCTTGAAATCGCGATGCACAAGGCCGGCACCGTGGGCGGCGGCCAGACCACGACCCGCCTGCATCAGTATGGGCAGAACCTCTCGGTATCCGCGGGGTTGGGTGAGCCACTCGCGCAACGTGACGCCATCGACGAATTCCATCGCGATGAACAGGCAGTCCTCGAACGTTCCGGTGTCGAGGACTTCGACCACATTGGGATGATTGAGTCGCGCGAGCGCCTGAGCCTCTCGGCGCAGGCGCGTGACGTGGTCGCGCGCGGTCCCACCGTGGAGGATCTTCAGCGCGACGGTACGATCGAGCCGGCTGTCGCGTGCGGCGTAGACCACCCCCATGGCTCCAGCCCCAGCTCGATGCTCGATCGTGTACCGCCCGACCTGACTGCCGGCACTGAGCTCGCGCTGCTCGGATCCCGAGAGCGTCGCTTCGACAGCGCCGTGCGTCGTAAGATCGGCCAAGCGTCTAGGGTATCAGGCGCGGCGGCGCGATCCGGCATGTAGTATTCACCGCCCGTGTACGGGACTGGCCTCATCCTCGCGCTGGGCGTTGCCGCGACACCGGTTGAGGTGAGTGGCGAGTCGTGCCCCGAGATGGATCTGGCGGAGCGGGTTGACGCGTACCTCGGCCAGGCCGACGGTGTGCCCTCTCGTGTTGAGGCGGCACTGTCCCACGAGGACGACACCTGGCGCCTACGGGTTCAGCTGGGGGATGCGACACGGGAGTTTCAAGCGCCGCGCTGCGCGACGGTCATCGACGCTGGGGCATTCCTCATCGCCACGACCGTGGACCCGACGGTGGCGGACCGACCGCCACCGCCAGCCTTGGTTGTGCCCGCGCCCGAGCCGGACCCCGCGCCCGAGCCGGATCCGGAGCCGGATCCGGAGCCGGAGCCGGAGCCGGATCGCGAGCCCGAGCCCGAGTCGGAGCATGAGCCCGAGGTCAGACCCGCGACCGCGGCACGCGAATCTGCGCCGCAAACAACCGCGGCGCGGGCGGTGTTCGGCGTGGTCGGTGCAGAGCTTGGGATCGACGGGGGATCGCTGCCGTCGGTCGGCCTGCTGGTTCGCCCTTGGGCAGGAGTAGGCGGCCCTCGCTGGCGGGCAGGTGTGACCGGGGCTTTTCGCAGTCGGTCGCGGGCCGACGCTAGCGCCGACCCAACGGTCGGCGGTGAGATTGGACAGTGGGCGGTGGGTGCACGGGGCTGCGGACTCCCGAGGCTCTCCCTGGCTCGGCTCGAACTCCCGCTGTGCGGTGCGATTGAGGGCGGACGGATCGTTGCCAGGGGCGTGGGCTTTGTCGGAGCGCAGGACACGACGATCGGCTGGCTCGGGTTGGTCGCCGCACCGGGTGTCGCGTACGCACCTGTGCCCTGGCTTGCGCTCGGGTTGAGGGCGGAGGTCGGATTCGCCGCGCTCGGCGGCGAGCTCGGGATCGACGGACTGGGGACGCTGCACCGCATGGGCCCGGTCTTTGGCCGGCTCACAGGCGGCGTGGAGCTGCGTTTTGGCTTAAGATCGGGCTCGTGACGGATACCGGCGCCAGCGGGAAATACGGAATATGGGCGCGCCGGAGGCCCGAATCCACCGTCCGAGTGAGTCGACCCCCCATCGGCGGCAGATCCGCGCCGTGACATCGTCTGCCCCAATTCTCGCTGACGTTTACCGAGAGCACATCGACTTCGTGATCCGAACGACGCGCCACCTTGGGGTCCCCGAGTCCTCCGTCGAAGACGTCGTCCACGACATCTTTCTTGTGGTGCACCGCCGACTCGAGGATTACGACGGTCGCTCGACGATGCGGTCGTGGCTGTACGGGATTGCGCGTCGCGTAGTGCTTCACCACAAACGCGGGTTCAGTCGCGCCAGAGCGCGCGAGGCTCAGGCTCCCGTGCCACCACCGCAACTCGACGCCGAGGAGACTGTCGCTCGCAGGCAAGCCGCCGAGACGGTACGCAACTGCCTCGGCATGCTCGACCCCGAGCAGCGCATGGTGTTTGTGCTCGCGGACATCGAGGGGATGTCGGCACCCGAGATCGCGCAGGCCCTCGGGGTCAAACTCAACACGGTCTATTCGCGCCTTCGGCTGGGGCGCAAGAAGTTCGAGCGCGCGTTGGCGCGGCGCAACCAGGCGGACCAGGGAGGCACGGTGCGATGAGCGAACCCGCCAACCAAACCAAGGCCGCCCTACGCCAGTATCGACTCGCGACGACGTTGAACGACGCAAGCAAGGACGCGCTGCTGGCCCGTGTGCTCACATCCATCGAGGACGGTGCAACGGGGCCCGCGCTGGAGCAGGACGTGACACCGGATGTCGCGCAGGTGGTCGTCCTGGATCGCTGGCGTACCGCCGGGCGTATCGCGGTTGCGCTCGTCGGAGCGGCCGCGGTTCTACTGCTCGTTCGGGTGATCCACGGCGGATTTGTCGCAGGGGGACAAGCCCGTACCGGCAGGCCCGAACAAGCGGTCTACGGCATCGCAGAGGACGACAGCGGTGCGCGGGTGGCAGCTCCCCGCGAGGCAGCAGAGCGGACACCGCCCAAGCCGCGCGCGATCGAGCGGGCGCCTGTCTTCCCCGCGGACGTTGCCGTGCCTGAGGCTCCTGCCGCACCATCGCCTCGGCCTGTGCCCCGCGCCGCACCTCAGCGCCCCCAACCCAAGCCAAAGGCACCCCGCGCGGCCCCTGTTGCGTCGGCCGCCGATTCTCTCGCCGAAGAAATGCGCATGATGGCTCGCGCTCGGGCTGCGTTGGCGGCCGGTCAGCCCAGCGATGCCCTCGCCGCCTTGAAGGCCCATGCGCGCCGCTACCCGGCGGGGCAGATGGCCGAGGATCGTAGGGCGTTGCGCGCGAGATCGCTGTGCGCCGCGGGGCGCAACGAGGCGGCGGCCGCAGCGGCACGCGCGTTTGTTTCGGCACATCCAGGGTCGCCGCACCGCGGCAAGGTCGACGCGGCTCTCCAGCGGGCCGCGGAAAAAAAGTGCGGGGCATCGTGACGGAGACACGGCGCAGCGGGCAATGCCGAACGAGTGCCGCTTGATCGGCGCGATACAATGACGATGAAAATCCGTAGATGTTTGATTTTGGTGGCGCTTCCTCTCTCGGTGGGAGCCTGTGACAATAAGGGGTCGCTCGGGGAGTACATGGATGGCACGGGAGGCCAGGGCGCAACGGGGACGTCGGGCGACGGTGGCGACGGCGACGACGGTGGCGACACCCACGGTGCCAGCGAAGGAGGCACGGGTGGAGACACCGCGGGGCAAACGGCCGGGACAACGGCAGGTGAGACCGGCGGAGGGACAACCGCAGGCCCGCTCGGGTGCGACGGTGGTGGCTGTGCCATCGAGTGTGGCGTCGGTGGTTGTGGTCCGCTCGACCACTTCGACGCCGAGGGGTGCCAGCGGCCGTCGTGCTCAGACGACGACCAATGCGGAGCGCAAGAGCGCTGCTACGTTGGCGAGCTCTTCGGTCAGTGCGTCTCGAGCGGGTTGTTCTGCGACTACGACGACGAACTCGCGATGTGCATCTGTGGCGGGAGTGAGGACTGCGGCGGGGGCTACTGCGTCGACGCAGATGTTTATCCCGAGGGGAACGCGGGCCCCGATGGCCCGGCGCGCCTCGACAACGGCTGCGCACCCGATGACGGCCCCGCGATCGATATTCGCATCGGCTTGGTCGATGGCTCCTGCGAGTCGGTGTTCGGCGCCGAGCCCAACTTGCGGTTCTCGCTGCACGACGCCGAGTTCGGCGAGACGGGGACCTACGAGATAGGCATCCAGCACTCGGGCACGGTGGGGCAGGGCTGGTATCAAGACGGCGACGAGACACATCCGGTGTGGATAGGAACGGTCACGATCTCCCAGTGGGGCCTCGACGCCGGGATCGCGGGGAGTTACGAGGTGTTCGCGGGAGAGCAGAAGGACACGGGCTTCGGCCATTACGTCGGCACGTTTGATGGCGCGCAGTTCTGCGATAGCAATCCTGGCTGCGGCTGACCGGACGGGCACGCGCGCGGGCGTGCCTCCGTGGGGCTCGAGGGCGGCCTAGAGCCCCTTGGTCCACACTGGGGTCGCCATGCCGACGTCCGGCTGTCCTGCCAACAGAGGGGCGACTTGCCCCATATACTCGGCAAACCAAGGCTGACCTGCGTTGGCCTTCATCGCGTCCGCGTCCGTGTAGATCTCGAAGAGATAGAACACATCGGGGTCCATGGAATCCTCGCAGAACGCGTAGGCCTCCTGTGCCCCGTTGGCCTCGGCGCGGGGCCGGAGGTGCTCCTCCCACAGCGCACGTACTTGGGCGCGCTTGCCCGGTTGCGTCGTTGTCTTGATGAACATTGCGAGCTTCATGGACGCTGTCGTAGCTGCAGCGTGTTGCGCCGACAATCCATCCAAGGATGGATGGGCCGCGCTGTCTGGCCGGATGATCGGGCCCTGCGGTAGGGTTTGGGATGGCGGATCTCAGCCAACTGCGCGGCCCAGTCATCGTCACGGTTGCCTACGTTCTGCTTTGGTACAGCTTCCTACTCGGGCTCCAAAGTCGCACCAAGTACCGACTCAAAGTCCAGTACGCTGAGCAAGGCCGCGTCTTCGACCGCTACTTCGGGCAGGACCCGGAGATGCTGGCGGTTGACCGGGCGGTGACCAACACGCACGAGCAGATGGGGCCGTTTCTCGTTTCGCTTTGGCTGTTCGCAGTGTTCGCCTCACCCACGCACGCCACCTGGCTCGGAGCGATCTATATCGTGCTGCGCGCTGTCTACCCCCTCCTGTTGGGCAAGCGTGTGTCGAAGACGCAATCCAAGCGCGTCGCGTTCGTGACCTTTCCGAGCTACGCGATAGTCTTCACGATGCTCGGCGGCGCCGCCTGGGCAGCGTGCGTGTAGCCGTCCGTTCTCAACTCCCTGCTAGGGCTCGAACTCGTCGTCATCACAGCTCTCGTCGGGCGGAATCGGTGTGCTGCGAACCGCGTCTGTGTGCGTGACCTTGCCCTTGTTGATCCGCCAGGTGGTGACCGTGTTTCGGTAGACCCGCTTGGCTGCATCGCACTCATCCTTTTCGCCCTGCCAACTCCCGTCTGTACGGAAGCTGACGTACCGCTCGTCGGTCCAAAGCGCCTTGATCCGCTTGCGGCGGTAGCGGAGGACGAAGTTGCGGTCTTCGCCCGCCTCCTCGTGCTCGTCGGCGTTGAGCCACAACGCAACGCCCGGACGATCCGGATCGAGGTCGACCGGGGTGATGCCGCAACCTATCAAGTCAGCGAAGCCCAGCTCGGCCTTCCACGTAGCCTTGTCGACGCGCAGCGTGACCCGTGCTTCATCGCATGTCCACGAGATGGACTCGGGCCGCCCATCGCCATCAAGGTCCGCCTCGAACGCTTTGAAGTGGGGCTCGACTTCGATCTCATCGGGCTCATCGGGCTCATCGGGCTCATCGGGCTCGTGGGGCTCGTCGGGCTCGTCGGGCTCGTCGGGAGTATCGGGCGCGTCGGAAGTGTCGGGAGCATTGGGGGTGCCCGGCGGTGTGACGCGGGCAGTAGCCGGAGGGGCGGTGGTGGGCACGTCGTTGTTGGACGGCTCGGCCGGCGGTTCGGGCGCGTTGGTGCGACTGCTCGCGGAGTCTGTCGGCGTCGACTCGTGGGGGCGTTCGCGTGAGCACCCCGGCAACAGGCACGCGATGACGAGCAGCAGGCCGGGGCGGAGCACGCCCTATGAGACCACACCTCGACACGCGATGCCCGCCGAACGGCCGATAGGGAGCGGTCGTCGGTCGTGCTATCTACTCGCGGTGTTCAGGCCCCTCGACGGCACGGCGACAGGACCGACGGGATGGGCGGAGCCCACCGCTCGATGAGCGACAAGCCAACGATTCGCCGCGGGGCCCTCGCTACGGTCTGGTTCACCCTGTTCCTGGACTTGGTCGCCTTCGGGATCATCATCCCCGTCCTTCCGTACTACGCCAGCGCGTTCGGTGCGTCGCCCGCGGTGGTGACCCTACTCTCGACGGCGTTCTCGCTGTCGCAGTTCGTCTTTGCCCCCGTGCTGGGCGCGCTTTCCGATCGGTATGGGCGTCGCCCCGTCATGCTGATCTCGATCGCGGGCTCGTGCGCCGCGATGCTCGCGCTCGCCGGATCCCACGCGTTGTGGATGGTGTTCCTCGCCCGACTCGTCGGCGGAATGTCCAACGCCAACATCAGCACGGCGCACGCCTACGTGGCCGATCTCGTGCCCGCGGGCCAGCGCGCGAAATACATGGGGTTGATGGGTTCGGCCATCGGCCTCGGCTTTGTATTTGGACCCGCGCTCGGCGGTCTGCTCTCCGATCCCAGCAACCCCGAGTTGCCCTTTTTCGCGGGGGCCGCCCTCGCCGCAGTGAACTGGGTGATGGCGCTGGTGCTGCTGCCCGAAACGCACCACGGGGGTCGAGCCGGTACCAAGAGCGCACGGCCGCGCCTGTTCAAGGCGATTCGCACGACGTTATGGGGCACGCAGGTCGGCTGGCTGGTGCTGACATACTTCGGATTCTTTGCCGTGTTCTCCGGGATGGAGTCCACGTTTGCCTTGTTTTGCGAGGCCGTGTTCGGCTGGGGTTCACGTCAAACCGGCTACCTCTTCTCGCTGATCGGTGTGGTCATCCTGATCACCCAAGGGGCCCTGGTCGGGCGCTGCGTGGCGTGGGCGGGAGAGCGACGAACGATGCTGCTTGGGCTCGCGATCCTTGCGGCGGGCCTGACGGCCACGGCGATGGCCCCCAACGTTCCAATCCTCGCACTGGGTGGGGCGGCCATCGCCATGGGCAACGGCCTCGCGACGCCGTCGATGAGCGCGTTGGTCAGTCAGCACACCAGCGCCGAGGATCAGGGGTGGGCGCAAGGGCTCGCACAGTCGGCGGCTGCGTTTGCGCGGATCTTGTCTCCCATCGGCGCCGGCCTCCTTTTTGAGCTGGTCGCGCCCGGCCTCCCAATGCTGGTCGGTGCGGCGGTCATCGTTGTGTGGCTGCTCCCGACGGTGGCGACCCGGATCTCCGCGCCATCCGTGGCGCCGACCACCGACTAGGTTTCGCGGCTACTCGACCTCCTGGTCGATGTACAGGCCTATCGAGGCGTTGACCCCGTGCATGTCTGCGGCTCCCGATCGCTCGTAGGTCGAGAACACGCCGTCGCCGTCAAGATCCGCGAACGCCTGCGCCGTGAACTGGCATGTCCCGTAGCCCTTGTCGTCGTTCCCCCACTTGAAGTTGTAGTGAAAATAGTGGGCCTGCTCCATCACCATGTTCATCTGGTTCCACACGACGTTGTCGTTCCACAGCGCGATGTCGTAGTAGCCAGGTCCGCCACCCCCGGCCGTCGGTACGCATCGGCCCCCCGGTCCCTTCGAGCAGTCGACCGACAGCGGCGGCGTGATCCCAGACTCCCCCTCGAGCTTGCCGTTGTTGGGGCACTGATGTGGCGCTCCTGAGGGTGGCGCGGCACCGCCGACAAGGCTCGTCGCCCCCCGAGAGACGTGCTCTTCATTGAAGTACGAGGCGGTCGAATCGAACATCTTGGCGAGCTGGACCCGGGCCTCCGAGGTCTTGGAGCGGCGCACATACTTCGAGAACGCGGGAACCGCGATGGCAGCCCCAATTCCCGCAACGGCTGCGAGCAAAGCCGGGTCCCCCGCACTGAAGGGAACGAACAGGGTCAGTTGCTCCCCGTCCACCTTGGGCAGCAGGTGCTTGGTGGCGTGCTCGAGCTGATGCACACCGAAGATTGTGAACGCGCCAGCCACGGCGGCCTCGGCATCGTGGCGAGACTTCATCGCGTCTTCCTTGGCGCGTCGGGCCTCGCCCAGGACTGAGTCGAGACCTGCCTTGGCCAGGCCCGCGAGCTGGTCCAGCGTTTCCTTTTCGCCCTCCACAACCACGGAGAGTCCTTTGGGTCCGAACGAAGCGACTCCACGTCGGAGCTTCATCGATGAAGGGAGCGCGCGCTTGAACACTGCGCTTGGGTCCGCAGCGTCGATGTCGACGGCGACGGTCACTGCAGCCCCATCGCTGTGCTTGGCGATGAGCGCTGTCACGGCGTCGTCCTTGCTCGACTTGCTGGGGTCGGCGTGGGCGTCGATCGAGGCTTTGACGAGCGCCTCGGTGCCGACGAGCAGCATCGAGTCCGTGCTGGCCGCCCGCAGCGTGTCATTGCTCGCCAACGTATAGATGTCGACCCCACCGTGCGTGCCCGACTTGGTGCCCTTGATCGAACCGTCGATTCCATCGAGGACGAGCCCGAACTCCTTGCCATGCTGGAAGGCCGCGACGGTCTTGGCCGATGCGATCGTGATCCCCAGGCGCGAGCGCAGGAAGGTATCCATCTCGGTCTGGAGGGCTTCGAAGTCCTCGCTGGCGAAGCCCATGGGATCGGCGTCCGCGAGGGTGCGCAGCAGCGATTCGGGGACGCGGGCGACCGCGACCGCTGAGGCGCCTTTGGGCACCGCATCCGGGACGACGATGGGGCCGGCCAACGTCGGTGGAGTGGCGGGCGAGTCGGAGGTCGTCGAGACGGCCGGGGCTGGCGTTGCGGCGTCGGCCTTCGCATCGGCCGCAGCATCGGTCTTTGGGTCGTTCTTTGCGGGCGTATCACCGCCGTCACACGCGGTCAGACACAGAGCCAAGGTTATGGGGTGCAGCCGCGACATGGGCGCAGGCTAGCAGCAGCGCGCAACCGGGTCGACGTGCCGGCCCCCGAGCGCAGAGTCCTGCTACCCATCCGTGCCGAGCAGGTCGGCAACGCTTTGCAGCAGTTGGCGGCCGGTGAACGGCTTGTGGAGCAGCGCGCTCCTGCCCGCGGTGAGCTCGGGTGCGCGCTCGGTATAGCCGGTGATGTAGAGAATCTTGACGTCGGGGCTACGCGCTCGCAGCTCCCGCCCGAGCTCGACACCCCCCATGTGGGGCATCATGAGATCGGTGATGACGATGTCGGTCGCGTGGGAGTACTGGGCCAGGGCGTCACGACCGTCTACAGCCAAACTAACGGTATAGCCGCGGGCCTGGAGCGTGCGCGCGATCATGCGGCGGACGGCGGGTTCATCCTCGGCGATGAGAACGCGCTCGCTCCCCGGAGGTAGCTGGTGCTCGCGGTGGGCGGTGGGTGCGGGGGCTCCGTCGGTGGACTCGACCCGAGGAAGAAGCACCCGAAAGCTCGTACCCTCGCCGATCTCGCTGTCGACGGTGATGGTGCCGCCCGCTTGTGTCACGATGCCGTAGCAGTTGGACAAGCCGAGCCCCGTTCCGTCTGCGCGCTGCTTGGTCGTGAAGAACGGCTCGAACGCGCGCTGCTGCGTCTGCATCGACATGCCGACGCCAGTGTCCCGCACCGATAGCTGTGCGTAGTCGCCAGCAGGGAGCGACAGGGCAGCCAGTTGACTCGCTTCGAGTCTTCGATTGTCCGTTCGCACGGTCAGTACGCCGCCCCCGGGCATTGCGTCGCGCGCATTGATCACGAGATTGACGATGACCTGCTCCAACGCGGACGGATCGATTTTTGCCGTCCACAGATCTGCGGCGAGTGCGATGTCCCATCGGATGTTCTCGCCCACCATGCGTCGGAGCATGGTGGTGAGGGACTTGACGACCGCGTTCGTGCTCACAACGGGGCCGTCGGGCGCCGGCTTGCGGGACAACGCGAGGAGCCCCTGCGTGAGTGCGGCGGCACGCTCTGCTGCGGCGATGACCTCGTCGATCTCCTCGGTCGCGGCTGTGTCGTGGGCGACGCGCGACCGCACGAACTCGGCGCTCGCGAGGATGACGAGCAAGAGGTTGTTGAAGTCGTGGGAGATGCCGCCTGCGAGCTGCCCGATAGCATCCATCTTTTGGGCCTGGAGCAGCTGGTCTTGGGTGCTCCGCAGCTCGGAGTGCGCAGCGGCGAGCTCGGCGTGTGCCTTGGCCAGTGCGTCGGCCCGCTCGCGCTCGCTTTGAGCCAACGCGGCGGCTCGCAGGAGCCGCTTGAGCTCTCTGACGTCGCGGGCGACCCACACGATCGCGGGCGCGCCCGGCTTGGACGGCGATGCGCTGGTTTGGCCCGAGCCACGCAGGAGAGAGGCCGAGACCATGACCTCGATGGATTTGCCCTCGGGGGACTGGCATCGAGCCTCGAAGTCCTGCACGCGGCTCATCTCGGCAAGTCTGCCGAGCAAAGCGTGCGCGGCCTGTGGAGACTCGTACACCTCGGCTATCGGCTGTCCGTGCAGCGCGCTGGCGGGACGCCCCAACAGCGCCTCGCTGGCTGCGTTGGCACGCACGATGACTCCCTCGCGGTCCAAAACGAGGAGTGCATCCGTGAGCGTGTCGAAGATGCGGTCCAGCTCGTCGGCGAGCTGGCGGTCCATCTTCAGCTCGTAGCGGAGTTCGTCCAGTAAGATGTTGATCCCCGTCGCGATCGCGTCGAGATCGTCAGCCGCCGGGCTGATCGGCAGGGGGGTTGTGTTGGCCTCGACTCCGCCGGCCAAGATTGCCAGCAGCGCCTCCTGCATCGAGCGGACGCGATCGACAAGGGAACTCAAGTCAGCTGTCCTGAAGTAGCCAGACGCTCGCGTTCTGTTCGTCGGAGAACAGTCGCGTCGGGTAGGGGGGGCGCTTGGCCAGCAAGAACGCGTTGCCCATCATGCGCGTGACCGGCGAGTTGGTGAGGAGGGCGAGGCGACGCGTGATCTCCACGGCGGCCGGACTCGTGCCGTAGCGCCGCGCGCCCACATCGGTGCGGTGGGGGGCGGTGATGTCCACCATGATCCGGGCGGGCAACCGGTCGCCTGCGACCTCGCGGATTGCCTTGTTGAGCGCTATCGAAGCGGCTTCGGTCACGTGCGCCTGGTCGAGGATTGCGACCTTCACGATGCCATCGGGCCGTAGGCACAGGTGATACGCATCAAGACATCGCTCGTTCTTCGTCGAGCTGTCCGAGCCACCGTCCACCCTCAAAGTATCGCGCCTGTGGTCGCCCAGCGAAACCCTTGGTGGGCGGCCGGCCCCCACGGACAGTCAACAGTGTTCCCGGCGAGGCTGTTCATCGCCGCTCGACAAACTCGCCGGCTCCGTCGCCACGACGTCGTCGACAACAGTGTTTAGATCCGCTCCGAATCGCCGCCTCATCTCGGGAGCACGGCGAGGGCTAGCGGACGAAGCGCTGCCCATACCAAGCGTGATGAGGCTGGCAGCCCTCGTCGACGAACGATTGCAGATTCCACGCGTGATAGTCGGCGAGATTGTCGTTGGAAACCAATTTGACGTCGTCTTGCGTGTCGTGGAGCAGGAGTCCTCCAGGCGGAAACTGCAGCGCCCACTCACCGACCACCAGTCCTGGCTGTGGGCATGGGTCACCGCAGAGATCCCCGCCGACGAACTCATGCGCGGGCACGGGCGCAGGTAGCTGTTCGGCATCATCGCCACGTTGGTTGACGCCGACATAATCCACGGGGCCTCTTCCCGTCTGGGGGTCGGCGGGGCCCTCCCAGGCTGCGAAATACTCGACGCGGCATCCATCGCCAGGACCAACGCCAGCGATGAGGTCGACGCAGGTTGCCGGCGGGAAGTGATCCAACATCTCGACCGGGACCACGAGTCGCACCTGCTGTGCACCCTGGGCAACCGTGGGGCAGGAAGATTCGCACCCTGCCGGACAGAGGCGCCCGACAAACTCGTCGCTGGCGCCTTGGACGGGCTCGAGGTCCACCAAGGACTGCGCAAGGACGGGGCCGGCGCAGGCACCGTCGGGGTAGCTGAACATGCGCAGATTGAACCGTCGCCCGGACGAGTCTGGGATGCACGCGAGCGGGCCCCCCACGTCGTTGGATGGCCCACTGTCTCCATCCAACTCGGTGTCGCCCGCGTCCATCGTGGCGGAGGCTCCCGTCGCCGTGGCGGTTGCCGCCCCGGTCGTGGCGATGCCTGTCGTGATGAGGCCCCCGCTCGACGTTGCGCCGCCCACCGAATCGGCGCCGACATCACTACCCGAGTCGAAGACCGGATTGGGTCGGGAGCAGGCCGCCAACGGCAGGGCCAGGCCCATGAGCACCAAACGTCGCATGTTGAGATTTGACCGACCAGACTAGCAATGATCGTAGCGGCGCGGGATCGTAGCTGTGCGGGACGTTGTAGTGCGGTCCATTGGAGGTGTTACATGTCCGTGTTCATGCTGCGTGTCTGCTCATGTGCTCCGCGTGCGTGAGACTGTTGAGTTCTCGTTGCGCATTGCGTTTAGCGACTGGCTGAGCTGTGCGGCCCAGCGCAAGTCGAGTCGCGACCGGGTTCGCGTGAGTGCGATGGCGTGCTCAGCCGTCGCCGAGCAAGACAACGCTTAGCGAGAGGTTGCTGTGTACATTGCCGGTTCCGGGCACGTAGCCCTGCTCGCCGAAGGTACACAGCCCGAGCAAAGGCACGTCGGCCAGCTCGCCCGCGAGGTGCTCTCGTAGCCCCTCGTGCAGCGCCGCGCCGAGCGCCCCAGCACACCCCGCGCAATAGATCAGAACCCCGGCTCTGACATCTGCGGGTTTCATCCCGCCGTCGTCCAAGGCCTGCTGCATCAGCTCGCCGATCGACGTGATGAGGCGGTCTTCGGTAGAGCGCATCCGGCACACTGTCGAACCGGTCGGGGCCACTGCGAACAGCCCGACCGAACCGTCATCCGCATCCACTTGCGCTGGGTGCAGCGTGACGAAGTGCTTCCCGCTGTCGTCCAGCTGCAAGCCAAGCGGGTTCAGGGCGGTCTGCGCGAGGATGTTTCCGCCATGCTGGACCTGGTCGGCAATGCCCGGTCCAACCCAATCGCCCAGCACCTCTGCTGCCGGACGCTCGGACACCGTCTGAAGCGTTCGTCCGGAAGCCGCGGTTACTGTCGCGGAGTCTCCAACCGTGTCGTAGGGAACAAGGAACGATGCGCCGACCCGCACGTTGCCGCCGATACCCGCCAGCGACACGGCGTTCGAGGCGATGCCGTCGTTGGTGAAAACACTCCACAGGCCCTCGATGGTGTGGTCGGCCGCGCTGCCTCCGTACGCGGGGACGTCGGGGAGGGTCGACCCCACGCCCGTGAGGACGTCCTCCTCTAAGCCGGGCGAGGCGTTGAACAGGACCACCGACGCAGGGCTTGTCATGGCGGCCTGCATCGCTTCGGCGGCCGCTGCACCTGCCGCCGCCCCGTCGTCCTCGATCGCCGCGCTTCCTACCCCGAAGGTTGCGGTCCCATCCGGGCTTCCCATGACCAGGACACCCACGGCGCCCTTCGGTCCGAGGGCGACGCCGCCGCTTCCCAAGACGCCGAGTGAAGTTGTGATGCCGTGGATCGCGGCGCCGGGTAGCTTCTCTCGCACGTGCTGGTGCACGAGCGCGGCGTCGTGGTCGACCGTGGCGGTCACAAAGACAAGGGCGGGGTCAACATCGCCGAGCTTAGAGCGCGCCGCCGAGATAGCCTCGGCTACCGCCGCCGCCGTGCTTTCGTTTGTGCTCTGACCGACCCCAGCTGCGACACTGCTCATAACGAGGGATCGTACAACTGAACTGGGTGTCCGAGGTGTGTCTGCAAATACGCCTCGAGTTCGCGCTGCTCCGCCGTGTCCAGCAAGTTCAGGACCGCCTTGAAGGCGCGGGCCAGCTCAAGTGGTTGGTGTTCGCTCGTCTCGGTGAACGAGCGCAGCGGCAAGCCGGTGTACATCCCCAGCCTCGCCACCGCGAACGCTGTTTTCTTGGATTCCACGAAGCTCGTGATCCAAAAAAGTTCGCCCGCCACACCCGAAGTAAAACACAGCGGCTCCGTGCCTGCCTCTCTTTTTGTACGCGCAAGAACGCGCGCGGGAACGGTCCTTCGTCGCAACCGCAGCCTCCGCGCAATGGTGCCGAGCTTCCCCGCAGCGTTTGCCGGCGTCGCGGCGGCATGCATCGCTAGATGGTTGGCGTGAGCTGAACTTCGGACAACGCCACCGAGATTCCAGTGCACGCCGCCCGACAATGGGCTGACAGGAGCAAACAGATGGACGCCCGCGACATCATGACGAAGTCGGTCATTACCGCGACCCCCAATGAAACCGTGGGTGACGCGTTGCGTCGCCTCGAAGATCAGTCAATACGGCATCTTCCCGTGGTTGAGGGAGAGCGATTGGTTGGAATGATCAGCGACCGTGACCTTCGCGAGTACCGACTCCCGCTCATGGAGGAGTTGGACAATCCCGAGCATGCCGATGATCTCCTCAACACGCCGCTGTCCGAGCTGATGGGTGGGTCGGTGCTCGCGCTGGATGCAGGAGAGACGATCGCCCAAGCCGTGGACCTGATGCTGGAGTATGGCATCGGCGCTGTACCGGTCGTGGAGCGGCACAATGAGACGCTGGTTGGCATCGTGAGCTATGTCGACGTGCTCAAGTCGATCCGTCCCGCCCTGGACGCCGACTGACGACGAGGTTGCGCCGCCGTGACGTCGAGCATCGTGCTCAAGGCCTGGATGGGACTCACCGGGCTGTTTCTGACCGCTTTCTTGGTTGTGCACATGGCGGGCAACCTCCAGCTGTTCTTGCCGGAGGCTCTCGCTCGTCCGTCCTACAACGCCTATTCGGAGGCCCTCACATCGAGCATTGTGATCCGGGCGGCGGGGTGGATTACCTACACCGCGATTGTCTTGCACGCTGTGCTCTCCGCCGTGCTCACTCTCCGTCACCGGGCGGCGCGGCGTGGCTACGCGGTTGAGCGACCCGCGACGAGTAGTCGGTGGTACGCGCGATCGATGGGGGTGCTCGGCGCGGTCACGCTCGCTTTCGTCGTGCTGCACATGCAGTCGTTTTGGTACCGCTACCACTGGGGCGAGATTGGCGTTGACGCTAGCGGGAACAAGGATCTCTACACGGTCGTGGTCACCGCATTCTGCGAGCCCTGGATCGTGGTCGTGTACGTCCTGAGCATGGGCGCGTTGGCGTTTCACTTGCAGCATGGCATCGCCGCCGCCCTGCGTAGTCTTGGGGTCTTCAGTGGTCGAATCACCCGCGGCGCGCCTCGGGTTTCGATGTGGGTTGCGTGGGGCGTCGCGGGTGCATTCGCCGCGATGCCGGTCTACATCTACGCGGCATTCGGAGGCCACGCGCCGTGAGCCTGCCCGACACTCGGGTGCCGCCGGGGCCCGTGCGCGAGGCTTGGTCGTCTCACAAATCGCGCATGCGTTTGGTGAATCCGGCCAACAAGCGGGGCCTCAGAGTCCTGGTTGTAGGGTCGGGACTCGCGGGGGCGGGGGCGGCGGCATCGCTGGCCGAGCAGGGCTATGCGGTCACATGCTTTTGCTACCAGGACAGCGCCCGTCGGGCACATTCGATCGCTGCCCAAGGCGGAATCAACGCGGCAAAGAACTACCAGAACGACGGTGACACCGTCGCCCGGCTGTTCGAAGACACGCTGCGCGGCGGCGACTACCGCAGTCGCGAGGCGCATGTGCATCGCTTGGCGGAGCTGTCGGTCAACGTCATCGATCAGTGTGTCGCGCAAGGGGTTCCGTTCGCCCGCGAGTACGGTGGAGTGTTGGCCAATCGATCGTTTGGTGGCGTGCAGGTGAAGCGGACGTTCTACGCGCGGGGCCAAACAGGGCAGCAGCTCATGCTCGGTGCGTATGGGGCTTTGTCGCGCCAGGTTCGCGACGGCCGAGTCACGATGCTGCCTCGTCGCGAGGTTCTCGATGTCGTGGTTGCGGACAACCACGCGCAGGGGGTGATCGCGCGCAATCTCGTCACCGGTGAGCTCGAGCGCCACAGTGGACACGCGGTGGTGCTCGCCAGCGGGGGCTACGGGACTGTCTACTACCTCTCCACACTCGCGATGGGTTGCAACGCTACGGCAGCCTGGCGGGCCCACGTTCGCGGGGCCTTGTTCGCCAACCCCAGCTTCGTGCAGATCCACCCCACGTGTCTGATGGCGCAGGGGGACCACCAGGCCAAGCTCACGTTGATGTCGGAGTCGCTGCGCAACGATGGGCGCATCTGGACGCCCGCGGGGAAGGGCGACACTCGCGATCCTGCGACGATCCCAAGGCACGAACGCGACTACTACCTCGAGCGCAAGTACCCTGCGTACGGGAACCTCGCTCCGCGAGACATCGCATCCCGGGCGGCCAAGGAGGCCTGCGATGCGGGGCGCGGAATCGGCCCGGCCGGGCGCGGTGTGTACCTGGACTTCGAGGATGCGATTGCACGCGAGGGGACCGAGGTCATCCGTGGTCGGTACGGCAATCTGTTTCAGCTGTATCAGACGATCACGGGCGACGATCCGTACGAGACTCCAATGCGCATCTACCCCGCGGCGCACTTTACGATGGGCGGGTTGTGGGTCGACTACCACTTGATGACCAGCGTGCGCAGTCTCTATGCCGTAGGCGAGTGCAACTTCGCGGACCACGGTGCCAACCGCCTGGGCGCCAACTCGCTGCTGCAGGCATGCGTCGATGGGAACTTCGTCCTCCCTTATACGCTGGGGCACGATCTTAACCCGGAGGTCGGCCGCGCCGCCCCGGATACCGCCGCACCCGCGTTCGCGGCTGCGGAGCACGATGTTCGCGGTCGGATCGCGGCGCTGTCCGGTAGCGCGGGCACCACGACGCCGCGCACGTTTCATCGTCGACTCGGCGCGGTGTTGTGGGACCGCTGCGGGATCTCCCGCTCCGCGGCGGGCTTGCGCTCCGCCTTGGATGATGTGCGCGCCCTTCGACAGGAGTTTCACCGGGATGTTCGGGTGGTGGGGCGCGCAGACGCGTTCAACCCCGAGCTGGAAAAGGCGCTGCGCGTCAGCGACTACATGGAACTGGCCGAGCTGATGGTTCGCGATGCGCTGGCGCGGGACGAATCGTGCGGGGCTCATTTTCGCGAGGAGCACCAGAGCCCGGACGGTGAAGCGGAGCGAGATGACGACCAGCAGATGCACGTCAGCGCTTGGCGGCACGGCGGTCTGGGCGAACCGTCCCTACACAAGGAGCCGCTGTCGTTCACCCTGGCCGCTCCGGCCACCCGGAGCTACAAGTAGTGCGCGTTCGGCTGAAAATCTGGCGGCAGGCGTCGGCTGATGTTCCGGGTTCGTTGGAAACCTACGACCTCGACGACGTCGACCCGCAGATGTCGTTTCTCGAAATGCTCGACCACCTCAATGAGACGCTGGCCGAGCGCGGGGAGCGTGCGGTCGTCTTTGACCACGACTGCCGCGAGGGGATTTGTGGCCAATGCGGGGTGTTCATCAACGGTCGGCCGCACGGCCCGGGACGTGGAGTCGCGACCTGCCAGCTGCATATGCGCAGCTTCGAGGATGGGTCGACCATCGTGATCGAGCCTTGGCGGGCGGGGCCTTTTCCCGTGCTGTGTGATCTTGTGACCGACCGCGGCGCGTTTGACCGCATCGTGGCCTCAGGAGGCTTCGTGTCGGTACATACGGGAGCTGCTCCCGAGGCCAATGCAGTCCTGGTCTCAAAGCGGGACGCCGAAGAAGCCTTCGATGCTGCGGCATGCATCGGCTGCGGTGCGTGCGTTGCGGTGTGCAAGAACGCGTCGGCCATGCTCTTTGTGGGCGCCAAGGTCAGCCATCTCGCGACCCTGCCTCAGGGGCGGACCGAGCGAAGCGCACGCGCGCTGAACATGGTCGAGACGATGGAGGCAGAGGGGTTCGGCGGATGTACTCAGACGGGCGCGTGTGAGGTTGTGTGTCCAAAAGAGATCAGTGTGCGGACAATCGCCCGCCTGAACTTCGAGTACCTGCGGGCACGCCTGCTGAGGTCATTGCGCTGATCGATCAACGCCACTCGGGATGAGCGGCGCCTTCGCGCACATGGATCTCGCCGTTGCGTGACCGCAAGTCGCCTTGACAGAGGTGGGGGTGCGGACTAGCTTCATCGCAGATCGAGTATCTTCGGTAGGTCTAGGCTCTAGCTCTCAATCCACGCTTCGTTCGCAGACCGTGTGCCCCCAGGGCGCGGGACGGCCGTCTCGCAAGAGATAGCGGCCGTGTGCGGACGCGTCCGAAGAACCTCGAACCGCTGCGGGGTAGTAGAAGCGGCATCTACGCCGGGCTAGCCGCCCGGAGTCGCAAGTTCGAATCTTGCCCCCGCTATCGAAGCGAGCGGCGTGCTCCGTCCATCGAACGCGGCGCGACACGGCATTGCCGTGCGCGACGCGCAGGCGCGGGGCGGCTACGCCCTCCAACAAGTGCCCACAGGCGTGCAGGTGCACGGCTGGCCGGCAAGCCCACAACGGTAGGTATGAACATGACCAACAATGACCTTGAGAACCCTTGGAGGCACCCATGAGCTGGGCCGCTTCCTACATCGAAGCGCTCCAGCAGGGGCGCACCGTCTCGTTTCGGCCGCGCGGCCACAGCATGCGCGGTCGCGTTGAGTCCGGACAACGCGTCACGGTTGTGCCCGTCGACGCCGCCACCGACTTGAGCGTTGGCGATGTCGTTTTGTGCCATGTTCGAGGCCACGACTACCTCCATCTGATCAAGGCGACTCGTGGCAAGCAGGCGGACGCGGCGGAGCGCTGGCTCATCGGAAACAACGGAGGCGGCATCAACGGATGGATAGGGCGCAACAAGATCTTTGGACGACTGTCCGCGGTGGAGTGAGGGGCGGCTCCCACCGCGGGACCGACGGCACAAACCCGCCGACCGTGCCACACTGCCGCGCGCGCGATGAAGATCTGTAGTCCCGAGTCCGCCGTCGCCTGCATCGAGTCTCATCAGCGCGTCTACGTGCACGAGGCGTCGATGGTGCCGCACACGCTATTGGGCGCTCTGGTCGAGCGAGCTCCCGAGCTCGAAGGGGTCGAGGTTGTGCACCTGCACATCGATGGCGAGGCGCCGCATGTGGACCCGTCGCTCGAGGGGCATCTCCGACATAACGCGTTGTTTGTTGGCCCCAACACACGGCAGGCCGTCGCCGAGGGGCGCGCCGACTTCACCCCAGTGTTCTTGGGCGAGGTGCCGTCGATGTTCCACGCCTCTCTCCCCCTCGACGTGGCCCTCATCCAGGTGTCGCCCCCCGACGAGCACGGCTACTGTCGTCTGGGCCTATCCGTGGCCTGCGCGCTGCCTGCGGTGGAAGCGGCCCGTGTGGTCATTGCCGAGATCAACCCCCAGGTGCCACGCACGCTGGGCAACTCCGCAGTCCATGTCGACGAGATCGACTTCGCGGTCGAGGTTGACCGCCCGCTGCGTCCAATGACACCCGCTGCATTTGGAGCTGCGGAAGAGGCGATCGGCGCCAATGTTGCGGAACTCGTACCCAACGGGGCGACGATCCAGGTCGGAATCGGCAAGGTGCCCAACGCGGTGCTCGCGGCGCTTGACGGCCACGAAGGCCTGGGGGTGCACACGGAGATGTTCAGCGATGGTCTGCTCGCGCTCGCCAAAGCGGGGGTGATCAACGGCCACCACAAAACACGCTTCGAGCGACGGGTGGTCACGTCGTTTGCCACCGGGTCCGAGGCGCTGCATGCCTTTGTGCACGAAAATCCGTTTGTGGAGTTTCACCCGTCGCACGTCGTCAACGACCCCAACGAGATCAAGAAGCAACACCAAATGGTGGCGATCAACTCCGCGCTGCAGGTCGACCTTACTGGGCAGGTCTGCGCCGACTCGGTCGGCGAGCGGATCTACAGTGGCATCGGTGGACAGATGGACTTCGTGCAGGGGGCACTGCGCAGCCCGGGGGGGGCGGCTGTCATCGCCCTGCCATCGACCGCCCACAAGGGGGAAGTCTCGCGCATCGTTCCGCGGCTGACGTCTGGCGCTGGGGTCGTGACGACGCGCGGGCACGTGCAGTGGGTCGTCACCGAGCACGGGGCGGTCAACCTGCGGGGCCGCTCGCTGCGTGAGCGTGCCGAGCTGCTCATTCAGGTCGCGCATCCGGACTTTCGAGCTCAGCTGCGCCAAGCGGCCAAGGCGCGATGCCTGGTCGGCCACGGCTGCCGCTGACCGGTCGGGCTGCTCGTCGGGCCGCTATCGTTGCGCTTGCATCGGTGGCCAACCCGAGGTGTTCTTGGCGCGTGCATCGTGTGCAAGTCCAGCACTTCTCGGATGTCTTGTGTGTGTGGGCCTACGTCGCCCAGGTTCGAATCGACGAGCTTGTGTCGACCTTTGGTCACGAGGTCCGGATCGACTGGCACTTCATCGACGTTTTTGGCGATTGCCCGGGGCGACTCGTGCAGCGCTGGCAGGACCGCGGAGGGCTCGAGGCCTACGGCGAACACGTCAAGGAGGTGGTCGCGCGTTTCGACCATGTCGATGTGCATGATGACGTTTGGCGGGTCGACCCGCCGAACTCCTCGACGAGCTGTCACGTCTTTCTGCGCGCGGTCGGACTTCTGGATGACACGAGCACGCTTCCGCGCGTTGCATGGGCATTGCGCACGGCCTTCTTTCGGGACTGCATCGATGTCTCGTCACGCGTGACGCAGCTGGGCATAGCGGAGGAACTCGGCCTCGACCGTGGGGCCATCGAGGCCCATATCGCCTCCGGTCGCGCGCACGCGGGCTACTCCCGCGACCTGAGGTTCGCTCAAGAGCAGCAGGTCAAGGTCAGTCCGACGCTCGTCTTCAACGAAGGGCGCCAGCGACTCTCGGGGAATGTTGGCTATCGTGTGATCGAAGCCAACGTTCGTGAGCTGCTCAGCAACCCAACGCAAGAATCATCGTGGTGCTAGCGGGGCATGGGCCCAGGGCCCGGGCGCGCGCCGCCAGGTGACAAAGACCCGCAGGGGCAGGCGTTTGAGCGCTATCATCCGGGTGGACGCTCATGCAGCTCGCTTGTCCGATACCGACCGTCCTGACGGTCGCCCTGTTGATCCCGCTCGGCGCGTGCAGTCGGGCCAACCCTGCGTACAACCTCGACCTCGACGCGGGCCCCAAGGCGACCGGTACGGGAGACAATCTCGACGACACCGCGTCCTCGACGGGTGGGGGCGCCGAGCCCGATCCCACCACAAGCAGCGAGCCAGAACCCGGCCAAACCACTGGGTCCGCCGACTCGAGCACATCCGCGGCCACCGCAGAGGATTCTTCGGGAGATCCGGCCGAGTGCTCATTGCACGATGACGCGACCATCGACATCGCGGTGACCTACTCGACCGGGATGCCCGTCGCTGGTGTCTCGCCCCAGTGCGATGTTCCCTTCGAATCCGGGCGCGGCATCCTGTCGGTCGAGGGCAATTCGATTCGGCACCAAGCATGCGTCGAGTGCAACTGCACCCCGGATGAAGACTCCACGGTCATCTTTAGTCTGGGCGATCTGCCGCCGCCTGAGTTGCCCGAATGCGGAGCCGTGGCGGCCTGGGAAGGGCCGACCGATGGAGGCTGTTCCTGGCGCGGTCTGGTCGTCTTTGAGGCTGGGAGTGTCATTCCGACGTTTGTCGCGACCAACGATCGAGACCTCCCTGGATCGGTGATCGCCGGAGGTGGCGTCAGCGTAGAGCTTGTGCCGAGCGAGCCCTGCGACATCGCCCATGTCTGCGACACCGAGCCCGGGCGTCACGCTCTGGATTTTGGGGGCGGCGTACCGGTCGAGGTGGACGAGCCCCAAACGGTCGACATCGGCTTTGTCGCGAGCGTGCCGTTCGTGGTGACCAACCGGATGTCATCGGTCGGGCCAGAGTGTCGCGAGCGCGTCACGTGGGCCGCGGAGATCGCCCGGTAGGCGCGTCGCTGTTCGCAAACTCGCGACGTCAGGGAGGCGTCCGGTAGCGCCGCTCGGACGCCATGCCCACGAGCACCGCATCGGATGCGAGGTAGAGGCGGCCGTCACCGTCCCGAGCGTTCATATTCTCTGGACTGAGCGTCAGGCCGCCGCTCACGAGCCTCTCGCGTAAGCGTTTTCGCAGCTGGCGCAGCGTCGTCAACGCACTGCGGTCGCTTCGCCCAGTGACGCGAGCCGCCTGCGCCTCGACCGACCGGGTGTCGCGCAGGAGCAACGACAGGAGCAGACGCATCTCGCCGTCGCCTGAGTTGGGGGCGCCGCCGCCTGGGATCGACCACTGCGGTGGCCCGCTTGCCGGGAGTGCAAACGCCAGTGCTTCGGGGCTGGCCTGGCGCAACACGCCGAACTCGGCCTCGGCCAGCGATCGCGCCAGGGGCGCGACGGAAGTCGTAGCGCTGACAAGCACCATGAAGGGTCCATCGGTATCCACGAAATCCGTTCGCAATCCGTGCCCTCGGAGGGCCGAACGATCGGCACCCACGAAGCAACCGGCAAGGTCCAGGAGATTGAAGAGATCGGTGCGCGCGGTGGCGACCGGGAGCCCGGATAGGTCCGGGTCCGGGTTGCGCTGGGCCCGAGTCATCCATGACTGGTAGGCAGCGAACGCGGCTTGGAACCCAGTCTCTTGGTCGTGCTGCGCGGCGCCGCCGCGATGGAGCGCCGCGAGGCGGAAGATGTGCGGCCACGGTCCAAGATGCCCGAAGGCCGAGGCTTGTTCGAACAACGCCGCGATACGGGGGTAGGGCGCGTCAACGCTCGGCTGCGCCATGAGTGCGTGGGCCAGTCGGTATGCGGTCAGGGCGGGCCACGGGGCATGGAGGGGGGTCGGCTCACGCGCTAGCGCGTAGGCGCGCTGCAGTCGCTCCTGCGCCCCGCTGGCGCCAGCAAGTTTGCCTTGGGTACCACTTCGCAGCAGTGCGGATACCTGTGCGCGACGAGACCAGGGGTCCACGCCACCAGCCTACCGCGAATGTGAGGGGCGGGCCTCCGTGGGCGTGGGGGTGCTTTGGCCTGGCTGCGAGACACGGGGGACAAACGGCGTCTGCGTTTGCGCGAGCACGTCGCGTGCGATGGCAACGTCGGCTGTGTGCAGATCGAGAACGGCGGCGTAGTCGTCGTCGCGATAGCCTCCGAAAAAGGAGGTGACCAAGGGAACGGGACGTCCAAGGCGTTGGGACGCACGCGCGACCATGAGATACGTCCTCCGGGCGGTCTCAAGCCACTCGGCCGTGGTGACCGATCCCCCCAGGTCGTCCCACTCGTGCGAGTCGGCGCCGTGCCCAACGCAGACCAATCCCACCGTGCCGCGCAGCAGTGCGTCCTCGACCCGAGCCAGACCCCGGTCGAGACTGGCGAGGTAGGCGGCGCCCGAGCCGGTCGGGTTGATATTGAGTGGGATCGCGCGGCCGACTTGTGGGCAGGCCGCCGCGGCGTCTGGGATCGCGTTGCCGTAGTGCTCATCGGTGTCGATCCAAGCTGTCGCGATGCCTTGGGTCCGAAACAACTGGAGGCCTGCGATGACTTGTCCCGCAATCGGGCAAAATCCTCCGCCGGATGCCGGTTGTGCGTGGTGGTCTCCCGAGGTCGGGCACACGACGATGCGTCGGGGGGTGTTCACCGCATGCTCGGTCGCGCGGACCAAGGCGCCGACCTTGGCGAGCACGCTGTCGCGATACCCAGTGCTCCACCCATTGCCCGAGCTCTCCGCCAGCGCGCGTGGGTTCCCCGTGACAAATGCATCCACGTAGCTGGGGGTATGGACTGAGGCGAGGCCTGCGGTGGTCACGGGCTCAAAATCGGCGTGTGTGTCCAGATGCTCCCCCAGCGGGGTCTGGCGCACGTGCTGCATCCACAACGCAGGCTTGCAGGGCGAACGCGAGTAGCCCCGTCGGGCGGGGGCGACGATCTGCGGACGGAAGACAACGGTCAGGCGGGGTTCGTAGTGCGCGCTCATGTGTGGGTCATGCCGTAGGCGGCGTGACACAGGCGTGACAGCGCCTGGGACTGCGCTTCGCCGCACAACGAGGACGACCCGGAACAAAGCCTCGGCGGCCGGTACTGATCCACCACGCAATACGATGGTCTTGCCTCCAGCGACCCCAAAACCCAAACGCGTCAAGGGATGGACGCGCCTGTTCGGCATCTGCCGCTCCAACGAGCGTGACCTGGCGGTCATCGCTGTACGGCGCAAGACGCTGTCTGTCGAGGAACGGCGGATCAAGAAGGAAGCGGCGCGCAACGACGAGCACGTCGGTGAGGTCGAGGACGCTTGCCTGTGCTGGCGCCACAATGGCCAGTGGCATCGCGTGACCGACTTCGCCGGGCGCATCACCAACGTATGGTTCCGCGACGGACAGCTCAGCTACGCCCAGAACGTCGAAGTGCGCGAGGGCGGCAAGCTGCGCCGTTTTGCTCGAGTTCGAACGCTCTCCGCTCCGCAAGACGTAGTCTTCGAGGCTGAGGTCCCAAGGGAGGTGTGCAGCTTTCGCATCGGTGACGACGGCATGCTTGTGGTGGGGTGCACGCGCGGGGAGGGGGCGTGGGTGCGAGACTGGGGCGGCCAGTGGCGCGCGTTGCCAGACGATGGTGCTCCACGGGGTACGTGGGGGAGCGCAGCGTGTGCCGACCAGGGCTACTGGGTGAGTTGGGGCGATACGCTGCGTCACTGGCACGACGGCACGTGGCGGTCGGTCATCGCCAGAGGCGCACAGCAACGCGAGCCGTGGGTTTCGGTCAGCGCCCATGGATCGCGCGTGGCTGCCATTCAGGGCGGGGAGCTTTGGTTGGGGGACCGGGAGACGGTCAAGCCGGTACCGCTGGTTCCCGCGCCACAGATGGTTTGGTTCGACGGCGAAGACATCATCGTGGGTGACAAGTCCAGCGGGCTGCACCGCTTTGTCGGCGAGGCGCACGACGCCGCAGGGGTGACGGCCATGCCGCAGGCCGATGCAAAGGGGAACCTGGCCTGGCTGGCGGCACGGAGCCTGCCCGCGATCGCGCGGAGCAAGCACCGATTGTGGGCACGCGAGTCCGATGACTGGGTCGAGGTTCCGCTGGTACCGATGTGGGAGGCCGTGGGGATCGAATCTCTGCGCTGGGAGACCCATCGCGAGGAGACGTGGCTGCCCATCAAGCGCAAACCACGGCCCACGGTGCCAACTCCGAGGCCCGTGCAGCCCCGTGATGTGCTCAGCCGCGTGCTGAGCGGGGAGGCGCCGCTGAAAACGCTCACCGCCGCGGTGGCCACCGGTCCGGATATCGTGGTCTCGGGGATCATGAGTTCCAAGCACACGCCGTTGGGCTTCGCCGCTTGGGCAGCGGACAAGCCTCGCGTGCTGGCTCGGATGGTCTCGCTCGGGGCAGACGTCAACGGCGTGTCCGGCGACGGCAGACCGCCGCTGGTCTCCGCGCTGGGAAAAGACAACGACAAGAACGTCGCGTGGCTGTTGAAGCATGGCGCCTTGCCGAGTCTGCCTTCGGCCATCGAGGTCGATGGAAAGACCGTAGAACCCGACTCGGCGCTCGCCTACGCGGCCTACAGGGGCAAGCGGGCCGTCCTCGAGAAGATGCTCGCCATGAAACCGACGGTGACCGGGACGTTCAACGGCGAGACTGCGCTCGCGGTGGCGCTGTTTCGGGGGCACGACGATCTTGTGGAGCTGCTCCAGGCGCACGGGGTTCCGATTCGCGCGCAGGGGCCTGGCTCGCGCTCACCCTTGCGCGAGTTCTTCAAGGACCGGCCCGAGCTCATCGAGTCCTTCATGGAGGAGATGCGCGACGATTTCACCGGTGAGGGCGGCTCCGAAGCCCTCATCGAGATGCTTGTCCATCAGTCGTTGGGTCGCGACAAACAAGCGCTCATCGATCTGTTGCTCGACAATGGCGCTCGAGCGACCACTGCACGCGCGCTGAGGCTTGCGGTCGAGACGGGGCAACTGCGTGCGTTGGCGGCGTGCCTGGCCGCGGGCGCCAACACGGGGCTGCGCGATGCCCTGGACCTGGCGTTGCGGCAGGACCCGATCGACGCCGAGGTCGTACAGCTGCTGGTGACTCACGGTGCGGACTACGATGTTGGCGATACCGGGGCCCTCTTCGCCGCGGTTGTGGCCGACGACGCGGCCGCGGCCCGTGTGCTTGTCGAAGCGGGTGCGGATGCGGCGAAGCTTCACTACGATCCGAAAAACATGCGCGCCGACCCGTTGACGGCGCACGCCCACGCCGTCCGGCTGGAGGCGGACACCGTTGCCGCGTACCTGGAGACGCTCGATGGCGCGACCTAGGTCCGTTGGGCGGCGCGGTCACGGCCTCCCAACCGCGTCGCTCAAGCCTCGTCCGGATACTTCTTGGCCATCACCGCGAGGGACTTATCGACCAGCAGTCGCAGTATCTCAACGTCCACATCGTCCAAGCGCTTGATGTACAGGCACGACTTTCCCGTCTTGTGCGGGCCCAGCTTCTTCAGGAGCGTCTTTGCTCCGGGCGAAGCCGGGCATGATGTAGACGGTCAGGTCGCGCTTGCGCGGCGACAAGCCGATGCGAAACCAAGATGCGGGTGCGCCCGATGCGTTTGCGTAGTCGTAGCGTCCAAAACCGACCAGCTTATCGCCCCACATGGTCGGCTTGGCGCCGGTCGCATCGCGCAGCATCCTGACGAGTTTGCGTGCGTCGGAGCGCTGTGTCGGGTCCTCGACCGAGGCGAGGAACTTCGTCACCGACGCCTTGGTGGGTTGCGTTTTTGGGCCCGCCACTACAGTCGGTTGTAACACTGGTGTGGCTATACTCCGCCAGATGTTCGCCTGGGATCGTCTTGAGCTGGACCCCGAGCGCACGACGTACCCAATGTGCATCGCCTCGGCAGGTGGTTTTCAAGTGGTCGCCGTGTCCAAAGGAATTTGGCGTAGCACCGATCGCGGTGCGTCGTGGCAGCCGTGTGTGCTGGGGGGCCCGATCGGCGGTTGGTCGCGCGCGGCGTGGGCCGGAGACGATGGCTTGGTCTGTGTCGTGGGCGACGGTGCCACCGTCAGTACTGGAATCATCTCGGTGTCTCAGGACGGTGGTGAGTCGTTCTGCGTGGCCGATGCCCCAACCACGCAGCCCTTGTACGGCGTTGCCGGCCATGGTGACGCGCTGTGGGCCGTCGGCGGTGGTGGCATGATCCTGCACTCCGCCGACCGCGGCCGAACCTGGGCCCGAAGTCAGCCTGCGGGGCCTCACCTTCTCTCCGGGATCTGGCGAGCGCCCGAGGGCCGCCTTTGGGTTTCGGGTACCGAGGGGACGGTCTTGACCTCGGACGATGGGCAAGCGTGGGTCGTCTCTCGGCGGAGCGGTCGCGCCTACCTCTATGGCATCGGCGGTGGTCCAGGCCAATCACTGTGCGCACCCGCGGGCGGTGGCACGGTGTTCATGTCGACCGATGGCGGCGCGAAGTGGACGGCAAAGCGCACCAAGACCAAGGCCTACTTCTACGCGGGAATGGCGTGCACGGGCGATGACCTGTGGGTCGGGGGCAACGACACGCTGCTGCGCTGCGGGGATGGCAAGGCGTGGCAGCGGATCGAGCTCCCGCCAGACTGGCGTCGGGTTGCGGACCTGCACGCGATCTCCGAGGACGAGATCTGGATAGCGGGCGATGACGCGATCCTGCGCGGCCGTCGGTCCGAACTCGCCACGGGTAGCCCCCAAACGGAGTAGGCCAAATGGTCAGGTGCGACGTCCTGTGACCGAAGAGCGAGGCGTCCAGTGAGGCTGCGATACAGGCGACTCCGGGCGCGAGATCGCGTCGGTTGTCGACAAACCTCGCCGCTGCGGGAGCTGCGCGGCGGGAGCGAACGGATGCGAGTTCGTGCGAGCACCTGAACGAATTGTTCACACCATCGATCGCTCGTCGTGGGGACGTTCAGTCACCTGTCGTTGCTTCCCTCAGAAACTCGCAAACCTCAACTCCGGACTTTTCTGGGCTTGGCTCTATCCCTCTCCGGCCGGAAGGATGCTACAGCCTCCCCCGAAGCTGACCGCCAATCGCGTGTGGCTTGGCACCATCGACTGACATTCACTCAAAGAACTTTGGACAATCGGAGAACTAGCATGAAAAAAGTAAATCTGATCTTGGCACTCATCGCTCTTCCCCTCGCCTTCACGGGCTGTAGCGGCGACGACGAAGGTGGCGACGACGCTGCGGTCGACTCGGGCGGGGCAGTGACCGCAGGTGACGACGCTGGCACGGCAGCAGACGACGGCGGCACGGCAGCCGACGACGGCGGCACGGCAGCCGACGATGCTGGCACGGCAGACGATGCTGGCACGGCTGACGACGACGCCGGCACGGCCGACGACGACGGCAGCACGGGCGGTGGCGGCGGCGCTGGCTTCTGTGGTGCGACCTGCGAGGCAGCCGCGGACTGTGCAGCTGGCGGCAACGAGGCTGACTGGGCCTGCACGGACGGCTTCTGCGAGTACATCGCTGAAGTCCCCGCCTGCGACCCCACGATGTGCGACGACCTCATGATCGGCGAGTGTGCCGACGTTGACGGCGCAAGCGTTTGTGTCCAGCCCTGCAAAGACGACACCGCCTGCATCGCCGACGTGACCGAGTGCACGGGCGAGACCGACGCGGGTGGCAGCTACTGCGCGGGCATTGCCTGCGGTGGCGCAGCCGAAGGCGAAGCCTGCACGTTCGGCACCGCCGACTCGTACGGCACCTGCGTTGCTGGCGTGTGCGAGTGCGCTGGCGACGACGAGTGCACCGCGGCCGGCCAAGCCTGCAACGGCTAATCGCTCATCGCGATAACCAGACGGCGGGTCTGCTTCGGCAGTCCCGCCGTTTTTTTGTGGAGGGCCGGGCTACGGCTTGCCGTGCTGAGCTTGGTCGAGCTGATCGCACTTGGAGACCGCGCCCCACGCTGCGTACAAAGCTCGCGCCGTGTCGAGACGAGCTCGCCCAGCCGTCACGTCACCGCACACAATGTCGTGCCGACCTGCGAGCTCGTGGGCCAGCGCCTCCTCTGCCAAGAAGCGCTCGCGCTTGGCGTGGTCCGCCGCGCGCTCATACAGGGCCGTCGCTTCTTGCCGCTCCCCCTGGAGCCTCGCAACTTCGGCCTCGATCAGAAGCACGCGGTGAGCGTGGTTGTGCTCGCACGCCGCGGACCAGATCCGCATCTGCTCGAGGTGTGGCGCGATCCCTGCGATGACATCTTGGCAGTCGCTGGCGTCCGGCGTGCATCGACCCAGGGTCGCCAGGGCGAGCACCTGGTGCACGAGCACCGCGTTGTAGGTCGCGACCGCGCCGTCGACGTGGGCAAGCCCATCGTTCGCCCACTCGAGAGCCCCATCCAGGTCACCGAGAATGAGACGCACGTAAGCCCCCATCGCGGCGGCGACACAGTGACCTCCACGAAACCCGGACTCTTTGACCGCAGCGAGATGAGCGGCTTCGTCGTACGGCGGGACGATCTCCACGCCGGCAAGCTTGGCGGCCGCTCCAACGACCGGGATCGAGCACGTCAGTGCGGGGAGTTGCTGGTGATAGCGCAGCAAGGCGACATTGTTCGCGCCCGTCTCAAGGACTTCCGACAGCTCGAGGCCTCCGATGAACCCGTTGAGGACCCACACGTGTAGGCTCCACGCGGCGTACTCCAGGTCGCCCACGTCGATGCCGAGCTGAAAGACGTGGCGCTCGGCCTCGATCGACTCTCGGATCGGGCGGGTCCAGGCTGTGACGTAGCACGCGATGATATGGAGGGTACTGGGTCGTACCGCGCGATCATCGAGGCGATCGAGAAGGCCGAGCGCGAGCTCGCCGACCTTCGCCGCCATGTCGATCATGTTTCCTGCATTGAGCACGAGGCCCAAGACGCCAAAACCGTACGGGGACTCGCGGCACAGGCCGTGCTGAACCGTGGTTTGGACCATGTTGGATACGAGGACGGGCACCAGCTGCGGCTGCACGAGGTAGACCGTGGACATGACGTCCTGCTGGATGCGCATCGCGGCGAGGACTTGCGGGTCTTCGCAGCGCGAACGCTCGAGCAGAGCCGCAGGCCCGTACGCTTCGATCGCCGCCAGCGAGCCGCCGACCGCTGCCTGGACGTCCTGGTCCGTGGGGGCCTGGGGAATGTCGACACCCAGCTCAGCGAGCACTGGAAGCGCGAGCCCCAGCGCATCGGCGAAGCGCTCCTGACTCACGAGCGCCTGAATCCGAACCTCCTGTGCGCTGATGCGATCGACCAGTGATCGAGCATGCTCGACGGCGCCGTCGAGAAGTCGGTCCATGGCTTCGTAGTCGTTGCCGAGGTGGCCGGCACGGGCTCCCTCGACATGGACCGCGAGCGTCTCTTCGTAGGCCTCCGTCCAGCCGCGCGGCTCAAGGCGGGCATAGGCCGCGAGGTAGTAGCGAAGCGCGGGCTCAAACGCGGCAGAGGCGAGCGCCCGCCGGCCGGCCGATAGGTTGAGGCGACGCAGGCGTGAGGCGCTGGTGGGGTCGGTATCAGCTTCGGTGCCCCGGTTGAGGTGCTCAACAACCTCGAACAGGCGCTGCTCCCGTTCTGTCGGATCCAGATGATCGTGGAGGTAGCGACCCACCCGACCGTGGATGCGTGCCGCGCTCTCGTCGTCGACCAACGAGCGGGCGGCCTGGCGGACGCGGTCGTGGGCGAAGCGGAACGAGAGCCGCTCGGTGTGCGGGTCGGCGGGCCCGGTAAGCCAGTTGCCCTCGTCCTGGGGCAGGACGAAGTCGGTGAGCAGCGCTTGCCGTAGGGTCTCTAGCGCTTTGCCGCGGTCCGTGCCGAGCGCAAATGCGAGCGGCGCGAGGTTGAACCGCGCGCCGATGCACGCCGCAACTCCGAGCGCTTCGCGGGTCGCACTGGGCAGTCGACGCATCTCGTCGGCGACGAAGTCGACCACGCTGGGCGCCATGGGGACGGCCTGGATCTCAGACAGCTTCCACGTCCAGGTGTCGGTGTCGGGGTCGAACCGGATGAGGTCCGCTTCGGTCAACGACTCCAAGAAGCGCCGCAAAAAGAAGGCATTGCCCCGCGTCTTGGCGTGGCACTCCACCGCGAGACGGGTACGTCCTGCGGCGTTGTTGGTCGCGTCAGAGACGAGGTCGAGCACCGCGTCTTCGCCCAGTGGACCGAGTGCGATCTCGTCGAGCGCGGTGCCCGACTTTCGCACCCGTTCGATCATCGCGCGAAGCGGATGGCCATCGTCGACCTCGTTGTCGCGATAGGTGCCGATGAGCAACACATGCTGACTCTCGGGGTTGTTGGCCAGCGAGGCGATGAGGTCGAGTGAGGCCAGGTCCGCCCACTGCAGGTCATCCAGGAAGAGTGCCAGTGGCCGCTCGGCGGTTGCGAGGGCAGCGACGAACCGTCCGACTGTCGCTTGAAAGCGGCTGCGCGCCTCGCCGGGTGATGCGGGGGGCAGGGGCGGCTGCATGCCGACGAGCCCTTTGAGTTCCGGGATGACATCCGTCAGCGCAGCGAGATTCTCCCGGACCCCCTCGGTGATGCGGAGCCGCCATGCGTCGCGGTCGGGGCTCGCGGCGATTTGATCGACCAGGCGTCGGAACGCCTGCATGAGGCTCGCGTATGGAGTGCCGCGGTCGAACTGATCAAACTTGCCACCGACGAAGCGTGCGCCGCGTTTGGCGAGCGGCTGTTCGATCTCGGCGACCAACGCGGTCTTGCCGATGCCGGAGTACCCGGCCACCAAGGCCAGTCTCGAACGCCCGTCGGCGGCGCGGTTGAACGCACGGAGCAAAGTTGCGACCTCAGAGTCTCGGCCGTAGAGCCGGTCGGGGATCGTCAGCCGCCCGCGGGGGATCGGTGGGGTTACGGGCCCGACCGTCCCCGATGCGGCGATCTCAAAACTCTCCACAAAAGCGTCGGCCGTCGCTGAGCGATCGCTGCGGTCCACAGATAGGTTTTGCGAAAACCAGGTGTCGAGTGTGCTCGGGAGTGAACTGACGGCGCGGGAGGCAGGCTCGAATCGGCCCAGGAGAATCTCGACGCCGAGCGCGGCGCGGGTGCGCCCCTGAAACGGCCGCGCCCCCGTCAGGGCCTGGTACACGACGACGGTGAGGCCCCAAAGGTCCGCGGTGCGGTTGGCGGGCATGCCGTCGACGAGCTGCTCGGGCGCCATGTACAGAGGCGTTCCGACAACCTCGCCTTGCGCTGTGAGGGCCGACGAGATGTCTTCATCAATGGGTTTTGCGATGCCAAAATCGAGCAGTTTCGCAAAGAGGCCATCGGTGGCCTTCAACAGCATGATGTTGTGGGGCTTGATGTCGCGGTGGACGATGCCAAGGCTGTGCGCCTCGCTCAGGACGCCAGCGAGTTGCGCCACCAACTGACGGACTTCGGAGAGCGGGAGCGGTCCCGCGCGCTTGATGCGAGCGCTCAGTGACTCCCCTTCGAGGAGCTCCATGACAATGAACGGAGTGCCGTTGGAGGTCGTGCCGTGGTCGAAAACGCGGACTGCGTGTGGGTGCACCAGTCGCGCCGCGATCTGTGCCTCCCGTGCGAGCCGAACTGCGGCAACGGCGTCGGCCTGACCCAGCACAAACTTCACCGCCACCTGACTTCCCAATGTCAGGTGCTGACCAACCCAGACCGCGCCCATCCCTCCGCTCTCCAGGGGTCGCGTCAGTCGCACGCGCTCGGTGACGAGCATCCCAGGCGCCAGCGCCTCGCCGTAGCCCCAAGCAAGCTCGATCGAGTCGGTCTTCGTTTGGTCGATCTGCCCCATCGAACTTCCGCGGACCCCCGGGTCGGGCCGCGATTGTGACACAAACCAGCCCGGCCGACCCGAGCCTCCGCGCCGGGTCCGGAGACACCCACCGCGCCGCCACCGCGGAGGCGTGGTTCAGGAACCATGCTAGTTTTGCTTGCGGCTGCGCCCAGCGCAGCACCGCTCTGGGCGATTCCGAACCGCCTCTGTGCTAGGTGCCACACGCACCCTACGTGGAATATTGTCCCCCCAAGGAAATACGCCCGCGCCCGCGCTGACGGACCCTCTGCTCGGGAAGGTTCTGGCCAAGGAGTACGAGCTACACGAGCGCATCGGTCACGGCGGGGTCGGCGTCGTGTATCTCGCGACGCAACGTTCCGCGGGCCGTTCGGTTGTCGTCAAAGTCCTGTCCGATCGCTGGGCGCACGATGCGGCTGCGGTGGCCCGCTTCGGACGCGAGGCTCGGCGCCTCAACTCGCTGCGGCACCCAAACATCGTCGAGATGGTCGACTTTGTGCAGGAGACCGACCGCGCGTTCCTCGTCATGGAGTACGCGCGCGGCCAACTGCTGAGCGACTACACGCGGGCGCTGGGGAAGTTGTCACTAACCCAGTTTGTGCCGATCGCCGCGCAGATCCTCAAGGGGATGGATCACGCACATTCGCGCGACACGATGATTCGAGACATCAAACCCTCGAACATCATGCTGTGTGAACGGAAGGGGCGGCGGAACTTCGTCAAGATCTTCGACTTCGGCCTGGCCAAACAACTCCACGGCGAGATGCCGATCACCGAGGCGCACGCGATGGGGACGGCGGGCTATCTGGCCCCAGAAGCCCTCAAGGGCGATCCGCCCGACCTGCGCGTCGACGTCTACGCCGTGGGCGTCCTGTTTTACTACCTGCTCAGCGGGGTGCTGCCGTTCGAGGGGAAGGACGCGCCGACCCTCCTGTACAAGACGGTCGAAGAAGAGCCGCGGCCACTGGCCGAGCACCTCGATCCTGATACCGATGTGCCCCAGGGCGTCATCGACCTGATTCATCAGTGTCTGCGCAAGGACCCGGACGACCGCCCGGCCAAGGCAGACGTGTTGGTCGGGATGCTCATCGAGGCAGTACCCGTTGCACTGTTTCGGCTGCCGCGCGTTGCGAGCCGAGATCCCGTGCAGTCGGGTGTTGGCAATACGGGGCTCATCACAATGACGGGCATCGATCCCAGCACGGGTCATGCCATGACCGATCAGGTGCCGACGCCAGCGGCCGTCCCAGGAGGCGGCCAGTCGTCGCCGGTGACCGCCCCGTCCTCGGTCGCGCCGCCGGCCCGAAAAACGCCGCTGATCCCCGTGGTCGCTGCAGTGGCGGTTGTTGCGGTTGGAATCGCGGTGGCGCTTTCGTTGGGCGGCGATACCGAGGCTGAGACCGCCAAGCCCGTCCCGGTCGTGGCGGCGGCCCCCGTAGCCGCCCCGGCCGAGAAGACACCGCCTCCGACGCCTGTCCAAGCAGCCCCAACGCCACCGCCGAATCCCGTCGTGGATCCACCGTCACCGCAAGCCGTCGCGGAACCGGTCGTGGCGGCGCAGCCCGACGACACACACGGCGCCTTTGCGCTGGCTTCGCAGCCGCCCGCGAATCTGACGATCGACGGAGAAGCGACGGGGCGCACGCCTTACAACGGCTCGCTCCCGGTCGGGACGCACACATTCCGCGTCACCGCGCGCGGCTATGCAGCGTGGGAATCAAAGGTCGAAATCGTCCCCGGGACCAACCCTCCCGTCGTCGTCGCGCTTGCGGCCAAGAATGGACGCAAGCCGAGCAGTGTCCGGAGTCAGCCGTCCGCGCCCCCGCCGGTTGCCGAGCCCGCGCCGCAGCCGGTTGCCGAGCCAGCTCCCAAGCCTGAGCCCAAACCCGTGGCCAAGCCTGAGCCCAAGCCGGACTCGACGTTCTTGCCGAACAAGAGCGGCGGCAGCGGCGACGTTTTTCTTCCTACGCGCAGCGGCTGACAACCACGCTTCTCTAGCGGCCGCAGATGTCGACCGTGGAGACTCGTATCGTGTCGCCTGCTTGCTGCTTCGGATCAATACTGATCCCGTAGACGAAGAGCACTGACCCATCCAATGGGACCACGTGCTCGACCGACGCCACGTCAGTAAAGACGTTGCCGTCGGGTGAGGCGCGCACGGTCAGGGTGGAGTCGGCAGGCGCGCCCGTGTAGACCAGCTCGACCCATGGGGTCTCGGCGACGGACAGCGGCAGGAAGTCCGCAAGGATCTCGACCTCGCGCGCGCCGTCGTCGGGCACGTACACGACCGCGGCATCAGATTCGTACAAGTAGATGTTGAGCTGTGAGTCGCCGTCGAGGCTACCCACCGCGACGATGAGGGCCGACGCAGGGTTCGGGCCGGTCTCGACCTCGAGCTGGATGCTGGCCTCCGTCAAGTCGATGACCGACGCGAGCGTGATCCCGGCGTAGCCGTCTGCGTCGGGCGGCAAGCTGACGGTCATCGCCCCGTCGGTTTCGTCGACCCATAGCGCCTGCGCTTCGGTGAGTCCGAAGCGGCCCCAGACCGAATCGAGCACTCCATCTTCGAAATCGTCGGAGACCTCCTGGGCGCAGGCCGTCGGCGTGTCGCCCGTGTCGCTGTCGCCGCTTTCGCTGTCGTTCGGAGCGCTCGGCTCGGTCGCTCCGCTCGAAGCGCTGCCACCACCGCTGCCGTCGTCGGTACCCGCCTCGGGCACGCAGGTCCCCGCGAGGCCGTCACCCGCGAGGTCGCCGTACTCGCGGCCCGAAGCGCAGTCTAGGTCGGGGAAGCTGCAAAAACCGGAGCCCTCGCACCAGCCCTCAACCGAGTCGAGCTGGCAATTGTCGTCGGCGGAGCAGCCGTAGTTCTCTGTGCTGCAGGACGGCGCGGCCCCCACGGCGACTCCGAGCAGCGCGATCGCGCCGATGCTCCGCAGACCCATCGGCACCAGCATACCCGATCCGCTACTCCATCACCGCGACGTTGATGAACGGAGAGCCGGCCGCGGCGGCGAGGAACGTGTTGCCTTCGACACAGTACGTACCTGGGACTGGCCCGACGCCCTCGATATCGAAGGTGAAGTCGTTGTCGGAGGTGTCCCATGTTCCTGAGGCGTCGATTGCCGTCTCGGCGAGGAATGGTCCGTCGCATGTGCAGCCATCGGCCGCATCGACGCATGTACCCACGTCGCCGAACACGTCCGTGAGGAGATCGTCACACGTCGTGATGTCGAGCATCTTCATGCAGGTCGCCGGGACTTCGGCGTGATAGTCGGCCGACTGCGTCCCCGTCTGCGAAAATGTCATGTCTTCGTTGAACGTCGATGTGCCCTCGAGGGCGACAATCACGTCGTAGGTGGATTCGGGGCAGTTGGAGATGGGAGACGTCGGGTCCGCCGCACAGCCGTCTGAGAGCGTCCACGTGCCGACAATATCGCCGCCGCATGGCATGTATTCGGCGCAGACTTGCCCGCCACCCCCTGTGCTGTCGCTGCCGGGAGCCCCCGTTGTCCCCATCCCCGTGGTGTCGTCGGCCGCCGTACCCGGGCCAGTACTCGCGGAGCTGGTACTGGCGTTCGAGGTGCTGCCGCTTGGGCCGCTGGTGTTCGGCGAGTCGGTTCCTGTTGCGCTGCCGGAGTCGCTACCCGGGCTGGACTCGGCGCTGCCTCCGTCGTCGCCACACGCAGGGGCGAAGGAGAGGATCGAAGCAGCGGCGGTGAATCGGGCCCAGGTCGCAATGTGCATTCTGGGATAGTACCCACAGGTTTATGGCGAGGCTACCGTACGGGCGTCCGCTGGGGCCGTGCGGTGGAGCGGCGGACGGAGAGGATCGTATCCGCGCACGGCCACCGCGTTGGATGACTACGCGGGTACGCCATCGGTGCCGACGGAGGGAGCATCGCCACGGGCAGGGAAGTCGATTCCGACAAGGTCTGTGCGAGTCGGGTTCGCGCTGTCCACGGGCGGCGCGTGCTAATGTTGATCATCGCGAGCGCTGCTCGGATGGGTTGTGAATGATGGAACGATGGAAAACGCGATCGTTGGTCCTGGGATGTGCACTGCTCGGGTTGGCGTGTGGAGCCGATGACGGGGGAAGCACGCCGGGTTCATCTGGCGGAGGAGAATCGGCCGGGGGGTCTACGCGTGGGGACGCCACGGGCGATGCATCCCAAAGTGGTGCGACGCAGGCAGATAGCGATACAGCGGGCGAGACGGCAACGGGCGCTGCGACGACGAACGGCGGCATGAGCACTGGGGGGACGGGGACGCCTGCGACCCCCGATGTGTGTGATGCGATCGGCAACGAACGCGAGTGTGCAAGCATCACCGGCGATAGCTTCGCCTGCGCGTGGCTGGAGGCCGTGCCCGTGATCCTCGACGAGGGGGCAGGGACGTGCGCTGTTGATGGCGACCCAACCGGTTGGTGCGTTGCTCTGCTCAGCTTCGAGGACGGGTGCGGGCCATCGGACTACACGTGCAGCGACGGCACGGTCGAGAGCGGCGGTGCCTTCCGCACGCCGCTCTCACGAGACGAGCCGTGGCTGGCGTTGACCGAGCCCTATGGCTCGTGTGCTCCGGGCCCATTCTGGACGATGTGCAACCAAGACGGTGCGGGCACGGCGTGCGAGTGTCAGTGCGAGGGCTGAGCCTGTCGGCGGTGGCGAGCTAACCTGCGCTCAGTCGCGAGAGCTTGTCGCTGGCGAGCACAGCGTAGATCCGACAGACAAGTCCATCGTCGTCGAGGTCGATGAGGATCACTGTGCGGTCGGCGACCCGTGGATTGCCGTGGTCTTGACGGAGCACCGCGGCGGTCGTGCCGTTGTACTCGGCGAACTCGAGCGATGGCTGCGCGGTGTACTTGCGCGCGAGGTTGGCGTTGAAGTTCAGGACCCGATCGATGCCGATCACTGGCTTCTTTGCAGCGAGGAACTCGCGGCCCCCGTCGTTGAGCTCAACAACCCCTGCGGCGAGCACTGCCTTTGCGCTCGTGAGGTCCTCCGTCGTCACCGCGGCGAAGAAGCGGAGCATCATCTCGCGCACCCGGTCGACATTCGCCCGTGTTCGCGGTCGCGAGGCGTCGTACTCACGCATGGCCGCGTGCGCTCGATGCAAGGTGACCTTCACGTTGGCCTCTGAGATCTCGATGGCGGCGGCGGTGTCTCGCACCGAAAACCCGAACACGTCGCGTAGCACGAGCACGGCCCTTTGCGATGGGGTCAGGTCTTCGACCGCGACCAAGAAGGCAAACGCAAGACTCTCGACAAGCCCGTAGCGCGCCTCGGGCTGTGCTTCGGTATCGGGCAGCGCTTCCGACGTCGGGACCGGGCCTGGCAACCAGGGCCCGTGGTAGCCGCGTCGTCGACGGGCTCGCAAGTGATCGCGCGCCAGGTTCATCGCGACACGCGTCAGCCACGGTCGCAGCGGTAGGTCGAGGTCAGCGGGCGGGCGGCTCAGCAGGCGGAGGAACGTCTCCTGCACGACGTCGTCGGCGTCCTGCGGGGTGCCGAGCATTCGGTAGCACAGCGCCCACAAGAAGCGTTTGTCACGAGCAAAGAGGGCGCGCACGCGCTCGGCGTCGGTCATGCAGCCTGTCCCCGCGCTTGCATTGTGGCCGCTACGATACGCCGAGAGGCCTCGGTCGCGCTGGCCAACGCGGCATCGGCAAGCATCCCGTGTGCACCGACCCAGTCACCGACCGCATAGATGCCGGGTGTGTCCGGAACGCTCACGTCAAAGCGTTTGCGCCCCACAGCCGGTACATCGTGCGCCACGGTGATGGATGGCAAAAACTGTCGCTCGACGACAAGATCCCGCCAGCCAGGCTGGAGATCGTCCATCAGCTCCTCGAGCTCCTCGCGGGCGTCTGCGGGTGCTGCCGGTCCATCGTGGTAGCGGATCAAGTGAATCAGCGCAGCCCCAGATGGGGCGAGTTTTGCGACGCGACAATGCGCGGAGAAGTACAAGGGGCGGTCCAAGCCCAACGCAAACGGCACGTCGGGGTTGGGCAAGCGCTCGAGCGCCAAGTCGAGGCATACCGCATTGAGCGCGTCGGCCCGGGTCGGGAGCCCGGCGGGACGTCGCCCCAGGAGCGCTTCGAGGACCGATGGCGAACTCGCGACGACCACGTGGTCGCCAGTGATGATGTCGTTGTCGGTTTCAACCGCCCACCGGCCCCGCGCCTCGGACAGTCCGCGCACAGCCGCCCGCATGCTCACGTGCGCTCCGGCTTCGTGCGCTCGCTGATGGAGGCCATCGACGATCGGCTGCCAACCCCCGTGGACGTACCGGACACCCTTGAACCCGAGCTGGATCTGCTGGACCGCCGCCGATGCGCGGAGCCGTGTCAGCTCGCCGCAGTACGTGCTGATGCGGACGGTCGCAGCCAGCAGGGCGCGAAGCTCCGGGTGTGTCGAAGACGTCTCGATCCACTGCTGGGCGTCGATCGAGTCTAGCGCGCGCGTGTCGAGCCGCGGAAGGCGGGCAAACAGCTTCATCGCCTCCCACTTCGCCTTCCAACCGAGCACCGAGGTGCGGAGCAGCCCCAACACTCCGGTGGGCAAGCGGTGGCGCTGGTCCCCTTGCAGGGCCAGCTGGGGTTCAGCGAGGGGGTCGCCACCTGGGCAGTCAACGTCGAGCTCGGCGAGGACCCGCGCAGCCGCCCCTCCGTTGTACAGGGCATGGGCGCCTCGGTTGAAGGTGAAACCACCGCTTTGCTTGGCGGCGGCACGTCCGCCCGGGCTCCCGCTCCGTTCGAGCACCTCGACCCGCAATCCCGAGCGCCCCAGCATTGTTGCGACCGCGAGGCCCGCTGCCCCTGCGCCGACGACGATCACGTCAGTTTCTCGTTTCATGCCCCCACCACGATCGGCGACGCGATCGGTTACGGGCTTTCCAAGAATGTGCGGTAGGGTGCGGTAGTGCGCCCCACGCGGATGATCCTGGCTGCGGCATTGCTATTGCTCGCGGGGCCGTCCAGCTGCAAATCCGCAACGGTCGATCCGACGCACACGCCGCAGGCGGTCGTCGACCCTGGGCCTGGGCCGGCCGCGGAGCGTGCCTCGTATTCAGTGGTCAACGAGCCGGAAGGGGAGGCATGGCCGATTCTCTCGACTCAGTTCCTCGAGGTCGTGCCCGCGGACACGCCGTTTGTGTGGGCCAACCTCGAGCCGCTGCCGCAGGACTTTGTCGACCGACTCATGTACCTGCTCGAACCAGCGATGAAGGCGGGAGACCGCGTCTATCAGGAGAAAACGATGAGCGACACCGGAGAGGGGCGGATGGCCCGTGACATCTTCGGAGACACGTTCTCGGCCGACATGTTTCAGAGGATTGGCGTCGATCTGAGTGCGCCGTTCATCCTCTACGGGATCGGACTGACGCCGGTCGCACGGCTCCGATTGGCGAGCCCCGAGCGGTTTGTTGCGATGGTCGAAAGGGTCCAGAGCATCAGCACCACCCAGAACCTGAGCCCCGCCGTATTTCACGGGCAGGCCTACTGGTACGGCGAGGACGACGATGCAAACTTGACCGTCGTGGCCGTTGTCGGGCCGGACCTTGTCCTTGCCATGTTGCCCCCGGGCGAGGTTCAGCGAGACCTGCTCCCGCTGGTATTCGGCCAGACACTGCCCGAGCGTTCCATGGCCGCCAGCGGCGAGCTGGGCCGGGTACAAGAACGCCACGGGCTCACCCCGCACTTCGTAGGCCTGCTCAATGTCCCGGTCCTGACACGCACGCGCTTTGGCCGGTCCCCGCGGGGACTCGAGCGCAAAGTTGCAAAGGCGACCGGGGTGATTGACAGCGACGTCACGGGGCAATGCGTGGGCGACTTCACGCGGATCGCGGCCTGGTTCCCGAAGATCGTTGTCGGTTTCGACAGCATCTCGACGGAGCGGATATCGGGCTCGCTGATCGTCGAAGCCGACCCGGCGATCGCGACGCGGTGGGCGACCGTTGCGGGTCCCATTCAGGGACTCACCGCGGACCGCGAGCAGGAGGGGCTGATGACCATGGGGCTCGGGCTCAACGTCGACCAGCTGACGAGTGTGGCGCTGGAGGCGGCCGATGCACTCAAGCGCACGCCGCTGGAGTGTCCGGACCTCTCCGAGTTCCAAGATTTGGCCAACGATGCGACAGACACGGGCGCGCTGCCTGGCTGGGTACGCAGCGTTCGTGGGGCCAGCATGGTGATGAGCGACTTGGCGATGGACGAGAGCGGAAAGGTCACGAAGCTGGACGGCGCCGCGGTGTTGGCTACGAGTGAGGCGCGGGCCGTTTTGGACGCCACGGCGATGCTCCTGCCCAACCTCGATCTCGAGGCCCTGGACCGGCCCGGCAAAGCGGTCTTGTTCACCAAGGTGATGCCTCAGAGCCCCAGCGCTGATCCGACCGCCAAAACTGCCCACGTTGCGTACAGCAGTGCTGGAATTGGCTGGGCCGCGGGAAAGCACGCCAAGCGACGCTTGAAGCAGGTGCTTGCTGCGGAGCGCCCCGCCGACGGCACAGTTGCCATGGTGACGATGGACGTCGCGCGTGCATTCGCGAACCTGCCATCCATGCGCCAATCGCTGGAGCGCTCGGACGATGCGAGCACGCGAGCGATGCTCGAGGATGTCTTCAAGACGATGGGTCGTCTGGGCTACCGACTCCGGCTGTCGGAGGCGGGGGCGGAGCTCGAGGTCAGCGTCGACAGCCCGCGCACGCGGTAGCGCTCACGGAGCTGCGCCGCTACACCCGGATGGCCAGGAGCGGACAGCGCGTGCGGTGCAGGACGCGATCGGTGTGGCTGCCACGCAGAACATCGCCCACGGAGTCGTGGCCGCGCGTCGCCATGACGGTCAGGCAAGCGCGGTCGGCCTGCTCGACGATCGCAGTCTCGATGTCGTCGTGGCCGTCGAGCTTGTGGACGCTCCACCCCTCGCGACTCGAGAGCACGCTGGTGTCGACGCTGACCGGGTTGCCCACGTGCATGAGCTGGAACTGCACGACATCAGCATGAGCCAGCGCCGCGAAGTCTGCGGCCGCTTGCACCGCGGCGGCCGCAGCCTGCGCGTCGCCGATGGGGATGAGCACGCGCTGCAGGCCAATGGCTCCCGTCGCCTCGTCGACAAAACCCCTGGGGTCGACCGGCAGTATGAGAACGGGTGCGGTCGCATTGTGTGCGACGGCCTCGGCGGTGCTGCCTGCAAACACCCGCGCAAGCGCACTCTTTTTGTGCGTGGCCAAGACCACGAGGCTTGGCTGGAGCTCGGCCAGGGCGTCGAGAATGGTGTCTACCGGATCATCACAGCAGGTGTGCACCTGCTTGGTGAAGTCGAATCCAGGTGCGGCAACGTTCCACGCGCCAAAGAGCTCTTCGACCTCAGGCATGCGGGCCGCGGCCGACTGCGGAGCGTTGGCGTGCAGCGAGATGAGCCTCGAGCGCGAGACGAGGGCGAGCGCCGCGCTGTGCTCGAATGACGCACGCTCGTCGTGAACGAGGTCGGTGGTATGGACGATGGTCGCGTTCATGTCAGCCTCCCTGGTTGCGTTGCCACAGCGAAAAACCGCCCATGCCCACGAGCATGGCCGCGGTGAAGGTGAGCGCGCTTGGGCCAAAACTCATCGCGCTGACAAGCGCCGGGCCAGGGCAGAATCCGCCGAGCCCCCAGCCAATGCCAAACAGGGACGCGCCGATCAACAACTTGAGGTCGATGTCGCGGCGGGTTGGTAAGTGAAACCGCTCGCTGACCCGCGGCCTGTCGCGCCGCGTGATCACGCGGTACAGCGGCGCGTAGGCCAGGATCGCGCCCCCCATGACAAAGGCGAGCGATGGATCCCAGTCGCCCGTGAAGTCCAAGAACGCGAGGACTTTGTGCGGGTTGGTCATTCCGCCGATGGCCAAGCCCATCGCAAAAAGGACGCCGCCAGCCGCGGCGATGATTGCTTCTTTCATGGCGGGTCAGCTTCCTACGTGATGGGTGACAAAGACGGTCGCCGCGGCGACCGCCATGAAGGTGGCGGTGGCGACGAGTGAGCGCCCCGACATTCGGGAGATCCCGCAGACCCCGTGCCCGCTGGTGCATCCGCTGCCCAGGCGCGTGCCGACGCCGACGAGGAGTCCTGCCGCGATGAGGCCGATGGTGGACGTCGGCGAGCCGCTCCCAAACTGTGCGGGCATCACAATGAACGCGAAGAATCCGCCGCCGAACAGGCCTGCGACGAATGCCAGGCGCCAGGGGCGCTCGTCGGGGCGTGCGCCGATGAGGCCCCCGACAATGCCGCTGATCCCCGCGATACGTCCGTGCCAAGCCAGCATCAACGCCGACGACAGTCCGATGAGGATGCCTCCGAGAGTGGAGGCGATAGGGGTGAATTCAGTCATAGGGGCTGTCCGCGCACGGGGATGGAAGGGGCACTCGGAGACTCTTTAGCAGCTGGTGTACCAGTTGTGGGGCCCGGTCTTTTCAAGGAGATAGAACGTTGCGACCCCCCGCTACGTTTCTCGCGTTTCACGTGCGAAACGCGACGCTGCGACGCGCGTGGTGGATTCAAACGGACGGGCGGCTTAGCCTGGCGTTGTGACCTCCAAGAACCCTCCGGCGACTCCAAGGTTCCGTGTTGGTCGACTCGATCATGTGCATATCCGCGTTCCCAACCGGGCTGAGGCTGCGGCGTGGTATGCCGAGCACCTCGGGTTCGAGCCCGTGGATCGCTTCGACTTTTGGGCCAAGGGCTTCGAGGGCGGGCCGCTGCAGATCTCCGCGGACGGAGGCAAGACAATGCTGGCGCTGTTTGAGGCCAGCGAGCGGAGCCCCATGATCCCGCAGCAGACGGGGGTCGCTTTCAGTGTCGATGCCGAGAGCTACATCGCATTCACGCGCGCGCTTCCTGGGAGCATCTGCAATCGGTCCGGCGAGCCGCTGGTCCCCGATGACATGGTCGATTTCGACATGTGTTGGGCGTTCGACCTCGCGGACCCGTGGGGCAACCAATACGAGCTGAACTGCTACGACTACGATCGCATCGCGTCGGAGCTGGTCGAGGCCGATGGGATCACGCCGCGCCGCTACTGGCCTCGCGCGCTGCACAAGGCCTGGCAGGGAGCCTGAGCCGCTTCACGGCAACGCAACGAGATCCGATCCGTAGTACGCGCCGCGGTGGAGCGCGGTGCAGCCGTGGGTCGTGCGCTGGATCTCCGCCTCGACGTGTGCGCGCGCGTCCTCGCACCACGACGCGGGGAGTTCCGCGAACATCGTGTCGAACGTCTCGACGTAGCGCCAAGTCGCACCGTTGACCCGAACAGCGTACGTGCACTCCCGGTAGCTCTCGGCGTGCGACTCGCCGATGTACATCTCGTACTCCTCCGGGCTCAGACCATCGACCCAGTCTTGGTGACTCGGGGTGTTTGGACTGCCGCGGTACCGCTCGTCGCTGAGTATGGATTCCACCCGCACGGAGCAGCGGTACTCCGCGGGGACGTCGGTATTGAGCTCTGGGCCCAGGGGATCATCGTCGGTGTCCGACGCCGCAACCGCAGGCTCGGTTTCACGCGTTGGTGCTGGCGCCCGCGCCGTCGCCGTGGGCTCGGCCGACTCGCTGGGAGTCGCCCTCGGGGCGCAGGCGCTTTGGAGCGTCAGCAGAGCGGTGAACCACCGAGTCATCGGATCCGCGTAGGTTTCACCGCACACAAACGATGGGGCTGGCCGTCACCGACCCGATGCGTAGATTGTCGATGTTGGCCGTGACCCTGAAGCTGTCGATGGGGCCCATGATTCCAAGCAGGGCGTGCACGTTGAAGGTGCCCGTCCCGTTGACCGGCACGACGCCCAACGAGCCGCCCATCCCATCGAACGCCTCCAAGAACGCCGCCCCCACAAACCCGTCGCCGTTTTGGTTGCCCGCCGACGGCACGAAGTAGCTCGTCGCGGCCGAAGGGTTATCAAACGCGAACGTGATGAACTCGGTGCCGTCGATCGTATTGTTGGAGACGCCGCCGACGATCCCCAGGCCGTTGAGGTTGAGCACGTTGACGGAGTTGGAGCCCGTCACAGTGACTCCGGGCGGGTTATCGTAGAGCGCTGGCGCGGTGAACGACCCTTGGTTGGAGTAGTTGACTTGGGTCTGTGCGGCCGCACTGCACTCGCAAAAGTCGCCTGAGAATCCCGCGCCGCAGTTGCACAGGAAATCCTCGATGAAGTCGACGCACGGGTTGCCGTTGCACGGGTCCGGCATGCAGTCGTCGATGTTGGTCTCGCAGACGGTCCCCTCGAAGCCGTCCATGCAGTCGCACGCAAAGGTGTCGACGCCCTCGTCGCTGCACGTGCCGCCGTTGAGGCAGGGGGTGTTCATGCAGTCGTCGATGTCGTCCTCGCAGGTGTCGCCCTCCCAGCCAGAGTCACATTCGCAGCTGCCCTCGCCACGATCGACGATGCAGGTCCCGTTGACGCAGGGGTCGGGCTCGCACGGAGCTGCGTCTTCGATTTCGCACAAGTCGCCCGAGAAACCGTCCGGGCACACACACGTGGCGGCATCACCGGACGCCTCGCAGGCGCCTGCGTTGAGGCAGGGGCTCGGGTCGCACGGGTCGGTGCCGTCGTCACCCGAGCTGGCGGATTGCCCGGTGTCGGGGGCGCTGTCGTCGGAGCCCGGCGTGCCATCCGTGCCAACGCCAGTGTCCTGACCGCCGCCGGAAGTCCCGGACGCAGGCAAGTCCGAGTCCTCGGGGTTGAAGCAGCCTGTGGCGAGTGTGCTCGACAGCAGCAGCGGCGCGACGATCTTCGCCCGACCCGCAGCAAGACGAGCGATTCTCACGAAGCCAACGTGTTCCATAGCGTTGTGTCTAACACTATCGCCCCGCCAGGGGCGCGGAAGTTGGGCGTAGACCTTGTGGCGATGCGTACAGCCCATCGCCGAGCAGGAGCAGGTCGCGCACTGCCACCAGGTTTGTGACGCCGCACAGGCCGACCGCAGCCGGCTCACAGGGCCGCCGCTGCACGACCACGATGGGCCGACCGTCGGAGCAGAGCCACCGTGGGCGGGGCGGGCTTGCCGGAGTTTGCAGGCGCGGGCGCAGGAGCCGCCCGTTTCGAATCCAGGGCTGCCGATGAACTGCGCGAGCCCATGAGTTCGTAGCGACACGAAACCTTATTGACAAGAAGAGCGTGGCTTTCTATATACGTATCGAGTCGATACGAGTTGGCGACGCGGCACTCAGTTCGGAAAGTCTCCCATGACAATTCAGGTCCCATTCTCAACGGCCCAAGAGGCACCCTCCCTACGCGTGACGCAGTGGTTCAACACCGAGAGTCCCGTCACGCTCGAGTCGCTTCGCGGGCGCGTCGTCGTACTTCACGCGTTCCAGATGCTCTGCCCCGGGTGCGTCTCGCACGGGCTGCCGCAGGCCCAGCGGATCCGAGACACGTTCGACACGACCGACGTGAGCGTCATCGGCTTGCACACGGTCTTTGAGCACCACGACGCGATGACACCGACGTCCCTCGCGGCCTTTGTTTACGAGTACCGAATCGCGTTTCCTGTTGGAGTCGACGAAGCTTCTCCCAACGGAGGCACTCCGCAAACGATGGCTGCGTACGGCATGCGCGGGACACCGTCGCTGGTGCTGATCGGACGCGATGGGGCGATTCGGCGGCACTTCTTCGGCCAGCCATCCGACCTCCTGGTTGGGGCGGCGGTCGCCGATCTTATCCGCGACTCGGCACCCAACGGGAGGGGATCCGAGCCCCGCTGCGATGACACCGCGTGCCGAATCCCAGAGGGCGTCAACGCGCCCTGAGCCACCGCCGCGCTACGGCTTTGCGATGGCCTTGACCACGAGCGGGGCGAGCTTCGTCGCGCCCGCCTTACGGGCGTCGACGGTCGCGGCGATCCAGTCTTTTTGCGCCTTCATGG
>Ga0316189_10000248_pt1 | contig 52310 bp, 45 predicted proteins | sample LowCovwburrow_MG_FD_204930 | JGI IMG/M metagenome (GOLD analysis project Ga0316189, IMG submission 204930) | Coastal sediment microbial communities from Maine, United States - Lowes Cove worm burrow | ecosystem: Environmental > Aquatic > Marine > Coastal > Sediment | place: USA: Maine... | reverse complement strand
TGGTCGATGCCGACGATGACCTGCGCTGTCCGACTCTGGGCGTCGAGCGCCGACAGAAGCCGAAGCACGGTGCCGCTGCGAACAACCGTCTTCCCCGACGAGAGTCCTTGAACCACGGTGACGGCCGAACCGGCGGTTTCGCCCTCGGGGAACTCAATGAGACTGAGCGCCTCGACGGGCAGCGACAGCCGCGCCCAAACCTGGTCGGTCGCGACAAGCGTCGCCAACACGGTGCCTGGCCCCACCACCTGGCCGATCTCGACGGACTCCTGGCGGACCGTCGCGTCGAACGGAGCGACGAGTGTGGTCTTGCCGAGATCGAGCCGTGCCTTGTCGAGTGCGCCCTTGGCAGAGCGGACTCGGGCTGCGGCGGCGTCGACTTGGGGTTCTTTGAACGCCACGCGGCGTGCGTCTTTGCCGGGCATCTGGCCGACGGCGGCCCACTCGAGCTGCGCGGCCGACGATGCGTTGTCCTCCAGCTCGAGGTCTGCGCGCGCGACCTCGACCTGTGCGCGCGACTGTTTGACCGCAAGCGCGTACGCTCGGCCGTCGATTCCGATGAGCTTTTCGCCCTTGAGGACGCGCCCGCCCTCGACAAGGACGGGCGAGCGGAACGTGACCGGCCCGGTGACCTCTGGAGAGAGTGTCACCTCCCGCGCGGCCTCGACGATGCCGCTGCCGTGGATCCGAGCTGCGCCGTCGTACGCGATGATCTCAGCAACCCGCACCAATGGGGCGGCAGCACGCTGGGGCTCGCGCTCCGTTGTCTCGGCGCTCAGAACGAGGCGCGATGCGCCAAAGCCGGCCCCGGCGAGGAGGGCGAGAGGAAGCAGGATGTTGGCGACGAGGCGCATCAGACGGTGGGCTCGGAAGAAGTGGATTGTGGCGGCAAAATGCCGCGGCAGAAGATCTTGGCGTAGGTGCGCGGGTGCTCGGGCTCGACCTCGGGCATCGCGACGCCGCACGCGTAGCGCAGGAAGTGCCGGCCGTGGAGACCGCCTACAAAGGCGACCGCAACCGATACGGGTTTTTCGACGATGACGCGGCCCTGCTCGGCGAGTCGGGAGAACCAGCTGGCCAGCGCGCGCGTGCTGATCACGGGCGGGGGCTCATCGAGCTGCGCGAACACCTCTTGGGGATGGATGCCCGATCCCTGCATCACCGCCATGAGCGGGAAGAGGTCTTCGAAGAATGCGTCGATTTCGACCGCAAGTTCCTCAAGTTGTTCGACCACCGGGCGTTCGTCCGGGCCGCGCATCAGCGTGGCTACGTACGTCGGCATGGGCGGCACCAACGCGCGCATGAGCAACTCGCGCTTGGACCCAACGCGCCGAAACAGTGCAGCTGGCGAGACGCCGATCTCCTTGGCGATCACGGCGGTGGAGACACTCGACCCGTGCTCCACAAAGCAGCGGCGCGCGGCGGCAAGCATCTCGGAGTCTGTGAACTGGCGGGGTCGCATTGGATAGTAAGTGACGGGTCAGTTACTTACGTCCGAAACCGAGCGGCGCAAGAAGGCGGCTATAAGTGTCTGTAATCAATAGGAGTGGTGAGGAGATTCGGGCGGGGTGCGGCCTCCACGCATACCCACTTTCGCCCGGTCTCAACCAACGCTCGCGCGTTACACTCGGCGCCATGACGCATAGCTTGAAGATGACTGTCGGCGCTGGCCTCACTGCAGCACTCCTGGTCGGGTGCCCGGCTGATGACTCCTCGGGTAGTGGAGGGACGACGTCGGCCGACACAACGGGTGGGCAGGTTTCGGTCAGCGCAACCGGCACGCCGACCCCAGCGCCGACCATCCCGACGATGACGGGCGGGGACTCCGTCGGGAGTACGAGTGCGGCCGACACCGGCAGCGATACGGCGGGCAGCGCGACCGACACCGGTTCGGACACGGGCACGACGGGCGCGAAGGTAGACTGTGTCGACGAAGACATCGGCAGCGTGGTTGGCATGGACGTCGTCACAGGGACCAACGATGGTCAGGGCGATGATTTTGATGCGTCCGAGTGCATCGGTGACGGACCCGTCGACTCGGCTGGCGAAGTGGATGTTGGCGGCGGCGGCGGTGGCGGTGGCGTGCTTTCCGGCGACGACTATGTGATCGCCTGGTCGGCTCCCAAGGACGGTCGTTACACCATCATCGCGTCCGGAAAGTTCGACACCGTTTTGATGATCCGCGAGCCGAGCTGCGGGGGTGAGATGATCGAGTGCAACGACGACTGCATCGATACGAACTCGGGTCAGATCATCGAGGCTTCGGCCGGCCAGATGTTCTTCTTCGTCATCGATGGATATGACGGAGGCACCGGCGACTTCAGCCTCGATATCCGTGCTGGAGACATGCTGATGTGCGACGGTGGCGGCATGGAAGAGGGCCCGGGCGTGGACTCTGGCGGCCCGATGACAACTGTGGGTGACTGAGCGCGCCCGTGCGGCGTATCGTCTGGGGTCATGGCGGCCTCAGACTTTGTAGATCACGTCCTCGAGCTCATGCAGCCGATGGGTGATGTCCAAGCACGGAAGATGTTTGGCGGGTTCGGGATCTTCAGCGGCGATAGAATGTTTGGCTTGGTGTCGCGCGACGGCACCTTGTACCTGCGTACGGGCGATGCGAACCGGGCGGCCTTTGTGGACGAAGACCTCGCCCAGTTCATGAACATGCCGTACCACGAGGCGCCGGCCGATGCGCTCGACGACGGCGAGGTGATGTGTGCGTGGGCTGAGCCCGCCCGGGCCGTCGCGCTGAGCGCCAAGCCGAAGAAGAAGTCTGCGACGAAGAAGAAGTCTGCGACGAAGAAGAAGTCTGCGACGAAGAAGAAGTCTGCGACGAAGAAGAAGTCTGCGACGAAGAAGAAGTCGTAGCCGCTCGGTTGCCTACTGCATGGGCTCGACGTTCACGACGGGCCCTTCGTAGTGGCTCCACGGCACGCCGGTCACGACTTCGGTGACCGTGTTGTTGTTGTAGGGCTGCGGCACGTAAACCGCGTCGTCCCTCCAGCCGTGCTCGCCTGTGCCCCATACGGCGCCGTGCCCGTACTGGCTGTCCAGGGGCGGATCCCAGTACACGCTGACGGTGCCGCCCGGGGTGACCCGCCACATGTTGCGCGAGAAGAACTCGGGGATGAGGAGGTTGCCGCATGCGTCGACAGCGACGGCGTCGTGGTACCCGTCACTGCCCGGGTCGTTGACGCCCGTCGCGAACACCTCGAAGCCGGTCGTTGGGTTCATCGCGGCATCGAAGTCGATGTAGTAGATCGTCCCGTCTTGGTAGGCCGTCCCGATGTATGCCCGCGTGCCGTCGATGCTGAACCCCATGGAGTGCACGCCGTCCAGATCGTCGGATGTGAACAGCGTCTCGCCACTGCCATCGGTGGGGTCGACCCGGGCGATGCCCTGCCAGCCGCTGACGTAGACCATATCGTCGGGCCCGATAACGAGCCCGTAGGCGCCTGACGTGTCGTACAGCAGCTCGGTGGTTTGGTCCAAGCCGATGCGGTGGAGGTAACCGTTGCCGCCCATGATGTCGGCGATGAACGCGATGTCGCCATCCGGGAGCCAGGTCATCTGCTCGCCCTGCTCCATGCCCGGGATGAACAACCCCGCCGTGCCGTCGTAGGTGGATTGGATCAGCGACGCCCCGTCGCTCCCAATAATGACGCCATCGGGGGTGATCGCCAGGCCGTGGTAGCCCCGCGCGTTGGGGATGAGGGTCGACTCCACCGCGGTCACAGGGACGAGGTCGCAGTCGATCTCTTCGAGCATCTCGCCTGTGCTGTCGCCACCCGTGCTGTCGCCACCCGTGCTCCCGCCACCCGTGCTCCCGCCATCGTCGGTGCTCCCGCCGTCGTCGGTGCTCCCGCCACCGTCGGTGCTCCCACCGTCTGTCGTGCCGTCGACCACGCCGCCCGAGGAGCCGCCCCCAGTATCGACCGTTCCGCCGTCGTCCGCCGACATCGCGGTAGGGCTCGTGTTTGTCCCGGTTGGGTTTGTCGCGCTGCCGTCGGGGGGCGTTGGCGTGCCGCCCGTATCCGACCCCGAGGATCCATCACCCCCGGCCTGGCTGAGCCCATCCGGACAGCCGACGCCGAGGAGCACAAGCGCCGCAAGGCCTATCGCGTGGGGTCCGAATACAATCTTAGATTCAACCGGTCTCATAGGGCGCTCCTCGTTGTCCGGGCGCTCACGCCCGGTAAGGAACGACTCTATCAGACCGACGGCCTCATGGGCTCGGCATCCATGAGCAAGGGGCCGGCCCCTTTTTGGTCACGGTCTCATGGGCACGGCGTTGATCACCGGGCCCTCGTACTTGTTGGACGGCACACCGACGACGACCTCCGTGACGGTGTTCTGATTGTAGGGCTGGGGCACGTACAGCGCGTCGGACTTCCAGCCGTGCTCCCCCGTGCCCCAGACGGCGCCGTGTCCGTAGTCGTCGAACTGGGCGACCCAGAAGTGCTCTGCGTCGCCCGCGGGCGTTACACGCCACATGTTGGAGGACGAGTAGTCCGGCACAAACAGATTGCCGCACGCATCGACGGCCACGGCATCGTGCCAGCCGCTTCCCCCGGACGACTCAGCGTACGCAAACAGCTCGAGGTCGGTGGTGGGGTTCATCTCGTCGTCAAAATCGACGTAGTAGATGCGACCGTCGCCGACCGTCCCGATGTAGGCGCGGGTGCCGTCGGGCGAGAACCCCATCGAGTGCAGCGAGGTGCCCCCGTTGACGACGAATAGGTTTTCTTGCGCGCCGCTGACCGGATCGATCCGCGTGAGCCCGTTCCACGTGACCACGTAGGCCATGCCGTCGGAACCGATGGTCACGCCGTACGCACCCGATGTGGACTGAATAACCTCGGACGTCCCCTTGAGGCCCAAGCGCAGCAGTGCGCTATCGCCGACGAATGCGATGTCGCCGTCGGGCAACCAGTCCATCTGTTGGCCGATGTCGGCGCCCGGGATGAACACCGAGGTCTTGCCCTCGTAGGTGGAGGCAATGAGCGAAGAGTTGTCGCTTCCGATGATGAGCCCGTCGGGCGTGATCGCCAGCCCGTGGTAGCCACGCGCATTGGGGATCAGGGTGGTCGAGACCACCATCGTGGGTGCGAGGTCGCAATCGATGGTTTCCAACTGCTCGCCCGTCGACCCACTGCTCCCATCGTCGGTGCTCCCGTCGTCGGTGCTTCCGCCGTCGGTGGAGGTGTCGTCCGCGCCGCCACTGGACCCGGTTGTGTCCGCCGGGGTTGGGGTCGGCGTCCCCGTGGTCGAGAGATCGGTGGGTGTACCGGAGGACGAGCCGACGGTCGCCTGACCCGTCGAAGCACCACTGTCGTCTCCGCCGCCGCCCGAGTCGGGACATCCGACACTGAGCATGGCCGAGAGCGCGATCGTTGTGGTCGTTGTGGTGCTTCGCATGGGTCAGGTCTCCTGTGTGCTACGGGCGCATGGGGACAGCGTTGATGACCGGCCCCTCATACTTGGACCAAGGGACGCCGACGACGACCTCGCCCACCGTGTTGTTGTTGTAGGGCTGCGGCACGTACAGGGCATCGGCCACCCAGCCGTGCTCTCCGGTGCCCCACACGGCACCGTGTCCGTACAGGTTGCTCGAGGGGGGATCCCAGAACACGGCGGAGTCGCCAGCGGGCGTGACCCGGTACATGTTCGAGGACCAGTAGTCGGGCACGTACAGGTTGCCGCATGCATCGACGCCGACGGCATCGTGCCAGTTCGATCCGTTGCCGACACCCGTCGTAAACACCTCGAGGCCGGTCAGGAGGTTCATGCCAGCGTCGAAGTCGACGTAGTAGATCGTTCCGCTACCGCCGACCGTGCCGATGTAGGCGCGCGACCAGTCGGGCGAGAAACCCATCGAGTGCAGCGACTCGCCGCTCTCGGTGAAGAGGATCTCTTGGTCACCCGTGATGGGGTCGACGCGGACCATGCCGTCCCAGCCGACGACGTACGCCATGCCGTCGGGACCAATCGAGACGCCGTACGCGCCGGACGTGCCCGTGATGACTTCAGAGGTGCCCTTGAGCCCGAGGCGCAACAGCGAGTTGTTCCCGACAAACGCGATGTCTCCATCGGGAAGCCAGTCCATCTGCTGGCCAATGTCCGCTCCGGGGATAAACACTTGGACGTCGCCGCCGTACGTCACCGCCAGCAGGGACGCGCCGTCGCTGCCGATGATTCGCCCGTCGGGGGTGATCGCCAACCCGTGGTAGCCACGCGCGTTTGGAATTATCTGTGTGGAGACAGCCTCGGTCGGCGCAAGATCGCAGTCGATGGGCTCGAGCTTTTCGCCCGTGCTCCCGCTGCTCTCGTCGTCCCCTGTGCTGTCTCCGGAGTCACCGGTGTCGCCCGAATCGCCGCTCGTGTCGTCGGCGCTGCCCGTGCTGGTGTTGCCGCCGTCCGAGCTGCCGGCCGTGCCGCCCGTGTCATCCTGGGTTGCGGGCGGAGTCGGTGTTCCCGCGGAGGTGTCGACCGCGGTGGGTCCCGAAGACGAAGCGGCTCCCGTGGCCTGCCCGGTCGAACCGTCGTCGTCGCCGCTTCCCGAGTCTGGGCAACCGCTCGCAACCAGCATGAGTCCCGCTAGAACGATATGTGTGTTGTTGATTTGCATGGTGTGATGACAGGGGGTGAGCAAAGGGTGGGATGCGCCGCGTCGGATGGCCCAAGCCGGGCTGCGAGAGCCCAGGCAACGCCGTTGTCGCAGTCGATCGCATCCAACACTACACAAGCCGCCGCTGAGCCTAAACCATAGGCCCGCAGACTCTTGCTATGGCCCCCATCCCACGAATCCTTCATTCGGGTGCCCACAGCGCCGCGCAGTTGACGCTCGCGCAAATGGCTATCGCGGGCGGTGAACGGTGCTGTGCCCCGCCGTGAATCCCGCGGATGGGGGGTGGGGTAGGGCGATGTCAGTGCCGTGTGCCCCGCACTGACATCGCGAGTGCGCACTACTTGGGCCGATGGGTTGGCAACCCCATCGCCAACAACACAGCGACATCCCGGACGGACGCGGGCAGCCGTGCCGCCCATGCTTGTACGTAGGCCTGTGCGCCCACGAGGTACTGCGCCCTCGGCCGTCGGCTCTCGAGTGCCCGGACGACGATCTCGACGACGCGGTCCACCGGGATCGACCCCGCCGCGGTCTTGCGCGTCATCAGCATCACCTGATCGATCTCTCGGTCGTACAACTGGCGTGCGCGCGCGGGGAATGAAGCGATGCGCTTCTTGGCGGTCTGCAGTGAGCGCTCCCAAATCGGGGTCGCGATCGGGCCGGGCTCGATCAAAACGACGTGCACGCCCGAGGGCCGCAGCTCCACCCGCAGCGCGTCCGAGAGGGCACGGACCGCGAACTTCGAGGCGCCGTACGGTCCGGTGAACGGGACGGACAGCCGCCCGCCGACCGAACCGATGTTGATGATGCGACCCCGTGCGCTGCGCAGGGCGGGTAGGAACGCGCGGGTGACCGCCATCAGACCCAGCACGTTCACATCGAACTGCACGCGGAGGTCGGGGTCGGAGATGAACTCCAGGGGGCCCGCGACCACGAGGCCGGCGTTGTTGACCACGCCGCGCACGGGGCCGAACTCCGCCTCGGCCGACTCTACAAAAGCCACGGCTGCGGCTATCTGCTCGGCGTTGGTGACGTCCAGCTCCAGTGGGATGATGCCCTGCACCCCGGAGGCCTTGACCCGCTGCATTTCGAGCTCGTTGAGGACGCCCGCGACGACCGTTTGACCAAGAGCGGCAAGCGCCTTGGCGGATTCCCAGCCGATCCCAGATCCGGCTCCGGTCACGATGACGATTCCTGGCTCCACGCCCCTGAGTAACACCGGAGCTGGGCCTCGTCCGCGTTATGATCCCGGACACGATGCGGAAGCTTCTCGCCATGGTTGTTCTGGCTGGAGTACCTGCTTGCAGTGCGGCTCCATCGGCCCAAGCCGTGGAGACGTACGTGGGGCACGTTCGCGCGGGGCGCCTCAAACAGGCGTTCGCGATGACCACTGCCGACCGCCAAAAAGAGCTCGGCGTCGACGGCTGGAAGTCGGCGATGAACACCGCGGTGCTCGGCGATGCGCAGAGCGTCTCGGTGTCGGGTCTGCGCACGCTCTCGCCAGGCGGGACGTGCGTGTACACCCAGCTCGATCTCGTCGGTCGTCCGGACAAGGGGCCGTACGGCCACTACATCTTCTACCTGCAGCAAGAGGCCGGGGCATATCGGGTGCAGGACGTGCTGACGTACGATCGGATCGACGGTGAGGGGCTGGTCAAGACCGGGCACTTCGACGAGAGCCGGGAACCGTTTGCGTGCTCAAGTAAGCGGCCCTGACGGGGAGAAGCGGCCCTCATGCTCTGGAGCGAACTCGAACACGCCTACGGTGAAGCGTCGGACCTTGGACCTTTGCTCGCCGAGCTGGCCGACGACGATCCTCCGACCTGCATCCGAGCGTTCCGGGCGCTGGAGGAACGCATCGCGCATCAGGGGACCCTCTACTCGGCGACCGGCCCCGCACTTGCGGCCGTGATCGGCACCTTGCACGCAGGACGTGGAGACGCGGGGCTGGCCATTTGCATGCGTCTGACGTCGCTGTTGCGGCGCCTTCGCGGCGGGATCCTGTGGGCGCGCACCCAGTCGGACCCCGGGTACCTTGGGGACTGCGATCGGGCTTTGGCGGACGGTCTCCCGACCTTCCTGGCGCTGCGTGAGAGCTCCGACAGCTTGCAGGCGGCCTGGGATCGAGCTGCTCTCCTTCATGCCCGACCCCGTGCCGGGCTTGACCGCCGAAGAACTCGACCGGCTGGAGCATGAAGACAGGCCCTTGATGTACATGACCGCGGCTATTGTGGCGGCCAACGATGACAGCCTTGCGGAGCCCTGGATGGCAAAGCTCGCGCAATGGTTGGAAGGAGATGAGCCGCGACGGAACGCAGCTGCGATGGTCTTGGCCCTCACGCATGGGGATCCCCAAAACAAGGACGCGATCAGCGAGGCCGCATTCGAAGCGCTCGTGGCGATGGCAGGCGGCAAACGCTGGGACGACTGGGAGGCATTGCCCGCCTGCGAGAACGGTTTTTACGCCGACCTGGCGATGTTCCTGCTGCGCTCGGGCTACCACCGCGCCGCTTCGTCTTTGCCAGCCATCCTCGACCTTGTCGACGCGGGGACGCCGAGCGAGGTTGTGCACATTGCCGGGTTGGCCGTGAAGCTCGTCTATCACTCGGCGCCCTACCCAGGTGCCCCGATTGCCGACGCGCTCACGCCACTGCAGCGCGAGAGCCTCTCGCGGCTCGCCCGTAGCCCGAGGGTTTGGGAGGCTCCAGCGGATCTCGCCATCGCGCTCTCTCAGCTCGACTTGCCGCTCGACCCGGCCGGGTTGCTCGAGTTCCTCGGGGAGAGCGGCGAAGGCTTGGCGACCTCGCAGATCAGAGTGACCGCGGTGGACGGCGACATCGTGACGTTGGACACCGCACTGGCGCCAGACCAAGTGCTGCGCAAACTGACGGGCGAATCGGAGTCCGGCGACGACGTGTAGCCGGGCTATCGGGACAGCGTCAGAGGCGGGAGGCCGCGTGCGTAAGACTCGATCGAGCTGCTACGGTCTTGGGGTGAGCGAGCCAAGCCCCCGCCCGTATGTCGACGCCATGCGCGCCGCCCTGAGCGGGCCGGGCAACAATGACATTCTCACGATCGTGCACCCGACCAAGCACCGCGAGCTCGCAGTCGGGCTGCTCGGCCGATCCAAGCGAGGGCGGGACGCCGAGGCACAATTGGTCGTGCACGTGGAGGACAACCGGTGACCGACGCCGACGAACTTCTCACGATCCTGGCGGTGACTCGATTCGCGGGCAGACCCCACGCGCTCCTTGAGCGCAGCGGAGGCGTGGCTGTGGCGGTGCAGATCGACCCATCAGAGGCCCGTGACGCGTGGACCGAGGCTCGGGCTCTCTTGGGGGCAACCGGTCGTTGGCCCGTGGCGATCACGACGTGGCCGCAGCAGGCACCCGCGGACTGGCAGGCATCGGTGCAGCAATTGCTCGATCCAAAGGGGTTCGTCGGTAAGGACCGACCCTCCGTGGAGACGATTCTTCGTGGCGCCGTGGGGCTGGATCTGAAGGCAGTGTTTGCCGGACTCGAAGATGAAACCTGGGCGGAGATGTTGGCAGAGGAAGCCGACGGCGATGTTGCGGCCGCGGCGCATGAAATGCAGTACTGGTTCGAGCCTAGCGAGGACCAACCCACAGCGATGATGTTCCTGCCCACGCCAGCCCCGTGGGCGAGCGTTGCGTTTGAATCGTGGTACGCCGAAGACGATCCGCAAACAGGGGCTGCCCAACTCGTCGCACTTCTCAAGCGCTGGCACGACGCCTATGGCGCCGAGCTGGTCGCGCATTGGGGCACGATGCTGCAGTTTCACGTCGAGCGACCGCCCCGCGATATCGAGCAAGCGAGAGCGCTCGCGCGCGAGCAGCTGTTGGTCGCGCCCTGCACCGCTCTGCTCCCGGGGACGCACCCCGAGATGCACGCAGCAGCGCTCATGCGCTCGAACTCCTGGTTTCTTCACGAACGCCCATAGAGCGGCGGGTCGGCCGGCGTCACGGGACACCAAACGCCTGAATTCGGTCGCCCCCCACAAGCACCATCCCATCGGCCGACGTCCCGACCACGTACTTGCCGGTTGGACTCACCAGGTCAGGCGGGCTCTGCCACAGGAGAGCGAGGCTTGCCGCATCAAACGCATACAAGACTGGACGCGGTGTCGCGGGATCCGCGGGTGACATCGTGCGCGGTGCGTTGCGGTCGAGCACCCAGACCACGGCGTCGTCGCTTCCCTGGCTCGTCACGAAGGGCGACCCAGGATTGATGAACACGACGTCCTCGTTCGTGGCTTCCACCGTCAGGTACGCGGCCTTGTCGGACGGCGTGGCAACCCGCAGCTTCGCGATGCTCGGTGGCACACTCTGCTCGGATGCGGGCGCGGATTTGGTAGCACCCGAGGCCAATAGATAGGGCTGACCGGCTGCATCCTCGAAGTAGGCCAGCTTGCTGCGCATCTTGGCCTGATCGATCATGCCGAACAGGTCGGAGTACGGTCCAAACACGTTGAGCGGGCCAGGCTCCCCGAAGTGCGGCTGAGGATCGGGTGCGACCAGTGAGGCGTCTGTGGCCGGATCGAGACTGCACGGAGGCCGTCGGTCGGTGCGGATCATCGTGTCGCGGTCCACCAAGTACACGTTGCCTTGCTTGCTGCCGAACGCGACGGTGTTGGGCGTCGACACGCTGGGCAGCGGAGGCAACAGGACCGGCTGACTCCCGGCAAGGTCCAGATCGGCGGCGTCGAGTCGGCAGTAGTTGAAGGGCGTGTAGCTGCCGAGCAGCCGGAGGTCGGCGTCGAAGCGGAGGAGCGAGTTCCCCCAAACGTTGGGGGCGTCTTCGGAGCCGGGCGGGCTGTTCCCCGTCGTGACGTACAGCTCGCCGTTGTCCGCTACCGCTGGGCCCGCAGAGCCCCAGATCCCACCGTTGGATTCCGCGGCGACCTCGGGGGCGGACGAGAACGCGTCGCGGATCGATGCGGTCGCGGTGTCGATCGAGATCAACCATCCGGGGGCCTGACCCCAAAAGGAACCAAACGTGACGTAGAGCCGCTCACCATCGCCCGACAGAGCCAGCGCCCCGCGTTGTGACATGACCTCGGGGTCAAAAAAGCGGGCTGGGCCGTTGCGGTTCACGGGGGCGAGGGCCGCGTCCGAGATTTGAACCGGCCAGCCCGCGAGAGGCTCGCCGCTGTCGAGCGTGAGTGCGTGAACTTGCCACCCCGCCGTCGCGTCCATTGACGCCACGTACAGCGTCGGTGGCCCGGTCTCGAGATCGATGGTCGGCGTGCCCAGAACGCCGAGCGGGAGGCCGCCGTCGAATCGCTCGACGACGGACGGTTCGCCCAGCTGTGCTGTCCACACGACGCGGCCTGCGTCCGCTCGGCAGGCGTGACAGCCCGTGTTGATGGCGTACACGCTGCCGCTCGTGGTCGCCCCAACCGCGAGATTGACGGAGGAGCCAGCGTAGGCCCCGGCCGTGATCTCGACGGCCTCGACGTGCAAGACAGAGGCGTACATCAGAGATGGGTGCTCCGTCCCGCCCACCTCGATCGTTGGGAAGGGGTCTGAGCTCCATCGCAGTCCAAATGCGCCCGCCGCGATCGCTTCGGGCGCGAGGGCGTCTGCCTGCCTGTACCAGCCTAGGCGCTCGCGATCGCCGTGAAAGTTCACGACCTGCGGCCCGCTGCGGACCGGATCGCATGCTGCGTCACACGGCTCGCTCACGGGTTGGCACGCCCACGCCAGGGCGCAAGTGCTGGCTGCGAGTCCCCGCCGCGTCAGCATCCCCAAAGCCCGACGCACAGCTCCGAATCCGGCGGGCAGGCGTCGCATGAGCACTCCCCATCCAACGGAGGCGCCACCGCGAGATTTTGAAGCAGAGTGTCCATGGCTTCGCTTTGCTCGGCAGCGAGCGGCTCGCACGCGGCGACACATGCCTCCACATCGTCGTAGTGACCGCACGATCCAACCTCGCAGATCACTTGGCACGCCGTCTCGGTGCACGGCTCCAATGTCCGCGCGAGCGCGACGCGTGCCGAGCACGCGCCCAGATCCGCGACCAAGTCCGCGTTCTCGCCCACCGCGTGATACGCAAGGCTGCTGACGACCGAGCGTTGACGCTCGGCAAGCTCACCGCACTGCCACTGGCTGACGTCGCAGTCCTCCTCGATCGGGTAGAACGAGATAGGGAGGCAGTGCGAGGTCTGTGTTCCGTTGCAGTCGTTTGTCACACGGCACTCGCACACGCCGTCCGCTTCGGAACACGTTTGCTCGCTGGGCATGCAGACCTCGTCGAGCGCAACCGCGTAGCAGCGCTCATCGCTGCGACAGTCCGCGTGGGCCGTGCATTGCACCCGCTCGCAACCGTAGTGGTTGAGGCTCTGCGCCTTCCCGCCGCAACCAAAGGCCTCGCACAGCGTGATGTCCGTGCACGCGCCCTCACCGACTGGACGATCGCAAACCGGGTCAGGCTCTTGGCTGTTGCCTCCAGAGTCTCCCCAAGGACCGCCATCGGTCCCGTCCGCAGGCCAGGGCTCTTCGCCACCGCCCGTCCCGCCCAGGTCAATCGGGTACGGGTCGTCCTCAGCGAGCGCTTCCTCGGCGCTCTCGTCCCCGCAAGCAACGACGAGGGTAGTGCCAGTGAAGGCAAGCAAAACAACAACTACACGCGATCCCGCGACAAAATTCCCAAACATAACAATCCAACTCCGAACCTATCCAACCCAACAACCGCGGTGCCGTAAGGACAACGCGTGAACAGAGTGTCGCACCGAGTTCCCGCGGTCAACCTCAGTCACTGATGAGGACCCATCCCCGGAAATCGGCTCACCCCAACAAGGCCGGCGTTCGTTGCGCCCACCGAAGCGGATTTCGAAGCCCACTCTCCTCGAACACGCGCCCGCGTTTCACAAAACGCCGAGCAGACGCAGCGACCATCACCCGCGATCACCCCCGAAACCAACCCCCGAAACCAACCCCCGAAACCAACCCGCGAACAACCAGCGGTTCGAGACGGTGGGTTGGGGCTGCCTCCGGGCTCATAGCGCAGCCCTCAAGTCCCCCGAGCACCACAAGCTACTTTTATCGAGCGCTCCAAATCGCCCCGAGGCGAGCAACGTCATCTGAGCCCGGAGGCAGCCCCAACCCACCGTCCCTCAACAGCCCCCGAGCACCACCGCCCCGCTCCACTCCCGTCCACCCGTCCACCTCCGCCTCGCTCACCCATCCAAGGTCACACCCCCCTCCAAGGCGCGCGATTTCGACGTCCACTCGGTAGTTTTACCGATTGCATCGCACCACGCCGAGCACCGAGCATGGACCTCTGTGATGCGACAACTATCCTGGATTACACCGTTGATTGCCGCCGGCCTCGCGCTCGTTCCCACGCTGGCCCACGCCGCCACCTACGAGATCGAGGCGGGAGACGATGTCGAAGCGGCGATCGCCATGCTCCAGCCCGGCGACGAACTCGTTCTGGGCGGCGGCATGTACGAGGTGACGGAGCGCTTCGGCATCAACGTTTCCGGGACGGAGTCCGACCCCATCATCGTGCGCGCCAAGGACGGCGAGACGCCACACATCCATCGTCCCAACGCCAACGAGAACCTCGTCGACTTCGACAGTGCCCATTGGCTCGAGGTGCGCGGCATCGAGTGGTCCGGAGGATCGGCGGGACTGCGACTCTCCGACGTCTCCAACGTGACGATCGCCGACTGCAACATCCACGACACGGGCGACGTGGCGCTGCGGGCCAATGACGGCGGGCAGACCTACGAGAACCTGCACATCGTCGGCAACGAGATCCACCACACCAACGACACGGGGGAGGGCATGTACCTCGGGTGCAACAGCGACGGCTGTCGGCTCGCCAACTCGGTCATCGAGCGCAACTGGGTGCACGACACCAACCAGGCGTCGGTCGTTCAGGGCGATGGAATCGAGCTCAAGGAGGGCAGCTACGGGAACATCATCCGGGACAACGTCATCCACGACACCAACTACCCCTGCATCTTGACGTACAGCGCGGTCGGCAACGGGGCGCCCAACATCATCGAGGGCAACGTGATGTGGAACTGCGGCGACCATGCGATCCAGAGCGCAGCCGATGCGGTGATCCGCAACAACATCATTCTCAGTGCCAATGCCTACGGGATCTCGATGCAGCCGCATCAGTCCGGGGCGCCCGCAAACCTCGAAGTGCTGCACAACACGATAGTGCTGCCCGGGCAGCGCGCCATCAACGTCTCGGGGCCCGAGGGGTCGGTGGTGATCGCCAACAATGCGGTCTACTCCGAGACGGGTCCCGCGCTGCAGATCGCTGGTGGCGGCAACGTGACCGTGGTTGGGAACGTGGGCGTTGGCGGCGGCGGTGAGGGCTACGTGGAGGGCGACCTGATGGCGGACTTTGTCGCAGCGACGTTCTCTGGCGGCGTGCCCAACGACGTGTTCCCGGCCGACGGTGCGCTGGTCGGCGCCGGAGATCCGGCGTACACGACCGACATCGATTTCAATGGCACCGCACGGCAAGACCCGCCCGACGTGGGGGCGTATGGGTTCGAGGCCGACGGCAACCCCGGCTGGACGCTGCAAGCCGGATTCAAGGAGTTTCCCGACGATGGCGGCGGGGATGGCGGGTCTGATGACGGAGGCTCCGATGACGGGGGCTCCGACGGTCCGGGCGGCGACGATGGCCCCGACAGCGGCCCCGACAGCGGCGGGACGGCGGGAGACGGCGGAGACGGCGGCGGTGACGGGGCGGATGGCCCAGACGGCGGTGGCGACGCCGGGAGCGGTGGGGTTGCCACTGGAGGCAGTGGCGACGCAGGAGCTTCCGAGGATGATGACGACGGTGGATGCGGCTGCCGCTCGAGCGGCGGCGGCAGCACGGCGCTGCTGGGTCTGTTGGCGCTGGGCGCGATCCGACGTCGCAGGCGGCGCTAGCCTCCACATACGGTCGGCGGGGATCCGCGGGCGTGGTATAGGCGCGCCATGGCCTCATCATGGGCGAGCTGGTGCGCGGCGACCGTGGTCCTCGTTTTCGCCGTTGGTTGTCAGAGCTACGAGTCGGGCGTGCAGCTTGCGTGCGAGTCACCGCGGCACTGCCCGGACTGCCCGCAGGCGGCAGGCGAGACTCGCGTCAAAGCGCTGCAGGCGTACGTGGACAAGCACCTCCGCAACGACGAAGCCCGCGCGGCGTTCACCAAGAGCTTCGCTGGGCCGCCCGAGGACGTCGCGAGCAGCCTGCGCAAGACCGCAAAAGACGCGGGGATCGCCGGCTGTCTGCTCGCCGATGTCGTCGAGGCCAGCCGCAAGACGTCGGACCCGCCCTCCGCGGACGACGGACCCAAGTAGCGACGCAGCCCGGCCGCTAGGCCGCGTCGAGCGACGCCCAGGCGCGACGATACGTGTCGCGCAGCGCCTCCCACTCCGCGGGCTCGGCGATGGTGATGCCGTCGCTCCAGCTGAAGACGTCGGCTGGTCGTGTGTCGGCCTCCCGGACGGGGATGACGTGCAGGTGCAGATGTTTGCTGCTCTGCGTCAGATCGTGGACCCCCACGTTGCTACCGACCGACGCGATGTAGCACCGCAGCGGTGAGAAGACCTGCTCGACCGCGCGCGCGGCCTGGAGCGCGAGCGCGTTGGCCTGACTCCAAACCGCCGTCTCGATCTCCGCGTAGTGCGTGACGTGCTTTTTGGGAATCACCATCATCGTGCCCCAGCACCGCACGTATCGAGGGAGCATGACCAGCACGTCGTCGTCCTCGTAGACGGCGTAGACCGCTCCAATCGCACGGTCGACCAGCGCACACATCAGGCAGCCGGTGTCGCCCCGCTCGGCGGCGATGGCTTCCAGTGCCTCAGCGCGCGAGACCAACGTCGGCATCGCGTGAGCGTAGCAGGCGGGGCGGCGTACGACCTGATCCGTCGTGTCGCCCAACTCAAGTGCTGTCGAGGTGGTCGTGCAGCTTTGTGAGTGCGCCGTGCAACGCGGCGACGGTCTCCTTGCCGAGCGCCCGCGATAGCTCGCGCTCGACCTGCTTGAGATGGCGCAGGCCGTCGAGCATTGCGGACTCACCGTGCTCGGTAAAACAGACCCGCTTGGCGCGGCCGTCGTCCGGGTCCGGCGTGCGCTCCACCATGCCGAACCCCTCGAGGTCGTCGACCAGTTGCCCGACCGCTTGCTTGGTAATGCCGAGCTTGGAGGCCAACTCGGTGACCCGGGTGCCTTTGCCAAGCTCGATATGGGGAAACAGGGCCAGGTGAGCCGCGCGCGGTCGCTTGCCGCCGGACATGGGCAGGGATGCGATCGCGCGCTCGTTGAGGACCCGCGCGCACTTGAAGAGCAGGTGCGCCGTGCTGGAGCGCTTGGCCGCATCGAGTTTGCGCGCAAAGTCCGTCATTAGAAATTTAGTAAACCATGCTTGACTTAAGTGGTCAAGCACGCTTTCCTATTGTCGAGGACACAAGATGACGCAACTCAAGAAGATAGCGGACGGTGTTTACGGCGTAGAGACCAGCTTCCGGCTCCCAGGGGGCATGCGACTGCCGCTGCGCATGACGGTGCTGTGTTGCGGCGACGCCGTCGCATTGCTGGCGCCCATCCCGATCGACGACGCACTGGCGGCCGAGCTGGCGCAGCTGGGCGAGGTCCGGTTCCTCATTGCGCCCAACCTGCTGCACTACGCGTACATCGCTGACGCGGCGCAGCGCTACCCAAGCGCCCGCGTTTTGGGTGCGCCCGGACTGGCGGCGAAGCGTCCCGAGCTGCCCTTGCAGGCCGAGATCTCCGCCGACGAGCTACCGCCTCAGCTCGAGGGGCACCACGTGCGGGGGGCCGACAAGCTCTCGGAGGTGGTCTTTTTGCACCGACCTTCACGCACGCTGGTGGTCACCGATCTCGTGTTCAACATCCACGACGCCAAGGGGCTGAGCAAGATCATGCTCTCCCTCATGTCGCGGGCGCTGGGCAAGGTGGAGCAGAGTCGGCTCTGCCGCTGGCTGACCACGGACCGAGCGGTCGCCGCACAGAGCGTGGCCGATGTGCTGGCGCTATCGTTCGACCGCGTGGTGATGGCGCACGGCGATGTCATCCAGACCAACGCCCAGGCAGAGCTCTCGGCGGGGTTGTGGTGGATGCGCGGCGAGTCGCGGCGGCCCGCGCTCGCTAGCTGACGCACCGTCGCGCGCCCACTGCGACCCGGCTCAGGATCATCCCTCGGGGTTGCACGCGACGGAGCCGAGTGCGTTGCCCGTCATGTCCGAGTACGTGTAGGGGTCGTCCAGCTCGGTGTAGACGCCGTCGGTCGTCATCGTATCGACGTCGATCTTGTAGGCGGCGGCCTGCGAGCCAGGGTCTTTGTCGTCGCGCTGGGTGACCGCCCACAAGAAACCATCGGCGTCGAAGCTGATGCCCTTGACGCCCTCCTGGTTGGTCCACGTCGGGCCCGTCGTGAGATCGTCGATGTGCACAGGCACCACATTGTTGCCCTGCGAGATGTACATCAGGTCGTCCGGGCCCTCGGCGAGGCCGCTCCCGCCGCCGATGCCCGGCACGACGGCCCAAGTCTCGGTGGCAGGATCGAAGCGACCGGCGAGGCTTCCGAAGTTGCTCGCGAGCCACACGCGACCGGTGTGGTCCACGGTGATCCCGTAGGGCAGCACGTCGGGCGGGATCTCCCACAGGTCGGTCTCCAGGGTGTCGTGGTCGACGCGGGCGAGCAGCGCTGCCCCGAACCCGCCTAGCGGGCTGAAGTACAGGTTGCCCGCGCCGTCGACTGCACCGCCATAGGCGCCAAAGGCATCGCCAGGGAATCCGGGCACGGGGACCGTCTCCTCGATGTCGCCCGACTCTCCGTTGACGAGATACGCGATGACGCCACCTGGGCCGCCCAGGCCAGGCAGGCCCTCGGTGGCCGACGTCACCGTCCACACGCTCGCTGGGGTGGCGTCGCACGACCCGGGCTTGGTTGTGGCGCCCGTCCAGGCCACGGGGCGCTGGTTGCTGGCCGGGAAATCGGTGTACCAGGCGCGGCACTCCTCTTGGTCCCACGGCAGCACGTCATTCTTGCCGGTCGAGGTCTGGATGCCGGGCATGCCGTTGGACTCGATGCAGTCGTCGGTGTCGGCGAAGAACTTGGTCAAGCCGCCGTAGCGGTTTGCCACGGCCACATCGCCCGAGAGGTTGACCGATGTTCGGGACGGGTTGCCGCTGCCGTCGGGCCGCGTGATGTACCGGCCCTCCTCGACCAACGTGCGCGTGTTGATCTTGGACACGGTGCCCGCGACGCTGTCGGCGACCCACAGATAGATGAGTTCGCACTCGCAGCTCCCAAAGCCTCCGGGAGGTGCCCCCACGTCGAGCAAGACACCGTCGCCGCCCCCCGTACTGTCGGCGCCATCGCTCGAGGCGGCAGCACTGCCGCTGCCCGTAGCTGTCGCATCGCTGGTTTGCATGCCGCCTGATGCTGACGCGGCGCTGACCTGCGAGCCGCCACCTGTGCTGGCCCCTTGGGAGTCGAACGGGCTGCTCCCGTCGTCGCCACATCCCGCGACGCTCAAGGCAAATGTGGTCAGACCGGCGGCTATCGTCGAACAGCTTCTAAACATCGTGACTCTCCTCGCCGGGGCCCCCCCTCGGTCGCGGGCTCAGCTTACACGACTCCCGCGAAACTACCGATACACGGGGCTGGCGCCCAAAAGGTCCAGGTCGAACCGAGTTTGTGGTGAAGCCAGGATTGCCGCGCCGACCGTCACGAATCGAGGAACCTTGGCCCGGAGGCGGTGTCCAAGCTCCCGCGATCCCAGGGTCGCTCTCCCCCGCGCCGTCTGGCTTGCATGCACGAACTCGAAACGGAGCTTCGAATCACCCGGCGTCGGCGTTCACGCGTGGGGGCCTTTGTCATCGTCGTTACGCTAATGACTTTGTTTGGCAGCCTGTTTGCCGAGCTCACTCCGGTGCACCGCTTCTTGCGCGGTGAGGTCGATTGGCGAGGGCACCGAGTCTACGCGCCACCGCACCCCGTCGATGCGGCGGCACTGGGTGGCATCGACCTGGAGCGCGTTCACACCGAGCTGCTCCCCGCGTGGGTTCTCGCGTCGGGGAAGGCGGTCGGCGGCGGAAACGAGGTCGCCGAAGTCGAGGCGTTTGAGCGACTGACCGCGGCGGTGTCACCCGACGCAAACCTCACCGACTTGCTGCAGTCGCTGCGCGGCCACGTCGCGGCGGGCGGCCTGCGCACGGATCCGAAGCGAGCGCTCTACCTCGTCTGGGCGTGGAGCACCTATCTCGACCGCGCGGGCCACCCGTACTTGGTTCAAGGGTCCATCCTTCGGACGGACAAAGGACGAGTCTTCGCGACGACGATCCTGCGCACACACCCGCGCGGTGACGTGACCGTTGGCGATGACAACTACCGGGTCCGCGTCGGGACGCGCGTCGACGGTACCAACGTCGTCGAGCGCTACCTGGGGGCTGCGGGGCGCGACCAGGCCATCGTGGTGGTCGATCGCGTTCGGGAGTTTGCGCTGACGGAGCTGTGGCTCCTCCTCGAGCCCGCCAACGATCACCTTTCACCCGGCCGTGCCGTCTTTGCGGACGCGGTGCGGCAGGAGGCGCGTGCACGACTTCCCGACGCGGCGTTCCGTCAGCTGCGGTCGTTGGCCGTGCCGCGCTGGTCGATCGTGGCGACCGTGACTGAGATTCACGAACGCAGGGCCCGTTGTGGCGCAGGGCTGCGCATCAATCACGTGCCGTGGTTCGGCTTTGAGGGCGAACGTATCGTCGCGCTGCGTGCGATGGCACAGCGCGACGCCGCGGCCGATTGCCCTGCCATCACCCTCGACGAAGTGGACCGGCTGGAACGCGCATCGCACAAGCTGCTGGCGGCGCCCGGCTTGGAGGACGCGGTCGGGGCTCTCGTGGCCTGGGCGGTCGAGCACGTTGCCGTTCACGAGGCGCGCCATCTGGCCGACCACCGCTACGCCGACGGCTTTGATGTCGCCTTGTCGTGCGGCGCCTGCTCCGAGGCCATGGGGGTTACCGCGCGCGCCGAGCTATCGGGGTACCTCGCAAGCATCGCCTGGAGTCCGTCGCCGGCCACGGCGCTGTATCAGGCATGCCGTGCGATCGCCGAAGACGGACGACTTGGCCATGGCCATGCGGTCAAGGGGCCGCACGCCGAGGCGATGGCGCTGCTTCAACGGCGACTCGGCCACAGGTGCACCCAGGGGCCGCCGCAAGACCTCGCCGCGCGGGCTCGGGGCTTGGAGCGGGCGATGCTGGGGCGGTCCGAACCAATCGCACTGGGCGAGGGCTGGCCGCGCACGCTACCCCTGTGACGCCAGGCGGGCGACCGATGTGGCCACGGTGTTGGCCGGCTCGGACCTGTCGCGAGCCGCGGGCGGGTCGTATCCCCAGTGCATGAAACACATTGATTTGCGCACACGACTGCTTGTGGCCGCCGTCATCCTCGCCGGATGTCCCATGGATGACGAGGGCGAAACCAGCGATGGGGAGGCTCAAGAATCCTCCGCGGGTAGCGACGACTCGGGCGGCTCCACAGACGTCGGGCCCACGCAGGACGACGGTGGGTCCTCCGACGGGGGCTCAGGGGCGATGTCCTCCAGTACGGATGCCAGCGAAGATGGCACCGCGGACCCGGTGTTCTCCCTGGCGGGGAGCGTCTCGCGATTGCGACAAGCAGCGCCTGCCGACAGCGGCGATGGCGTCGGGACGCTCTACGTCGCCGCGCTTTCGGTGTGTGAGCTCGGGGCTCCGCTGGTGGGCTCCGCGACAGTCTTGGATGCCGACTTCGCCGATGTGGCTTCGGTCGTTGACTTCACCATCGAGGGGCTCGAGTCGGGGAGCGTTCACTTGGCGCTGTTCCTCGACGACAACGAGGACGCCGACCCGATGGCGCCGCTGCCCAGCCCCGGAGATTTGGTCTACGCGACTGGCTCCGGCCCGGACGGTTTGCTCAGCTGCATCGAGGTGGCAGTCGACGACGCCGATGTGACCGACGTCGAGCTCATGCTGACGGCGACGGTTCCAGGCGGTTGAGCGCCCGCGCGTAGCGAGCCGGGCTGACGCCGGTCCATCGACGGAACGCGCGCCGAAACGCGGTTGGGTCGCAAAAACCGGTGGCGACCGCAACGTCGGCGGTTGGCGTCCCTTCTGCGAGAAGCGCTTCGGCTTGGTGCTGACGCAAGTTGTCCACGATCGACTGGAACGGCTCCCCCTCGACCGCCAAGTGGCGGCGGAGCGACCGTGGCGAGGTGTCTAGCTCGGTCGCGATCTCCGTCACGGTCGGGGGACGGCTCGGGGTCACGGCGATACGCTCGCGGACGCGCTGCGCCCAGGGCGTGGCGGCGCTCCCCCGCTGCTGTGCCTGCTCTTCAAGGAGCGCGCCCAGCTCAGAATCAGCGCCACGCATCGGCGTGGCCATGGCCCTCCGCGAATAGACAACCCGATTGGTGGAGGCGCCGAACCGTACGCGCACGCCGAAGAACGCGTCCCACTCCCTCCGCTTCGAGGCGGAGGGGGCGGGTGCGCGCAGGCATGCCTCGCGCGGAGTGGGCATGCCGTCAACCTCGCCGCGCACAAATCCAACCACCGCGGCAATGCCAAACGCATCACGCGACGGCGTGGGCGAGCCGAACACGCGGCACTCGACAGCGCACTGTCGAGCGGACGCCGCCAGCTCGTACTCGGCCGCCGTACTGAGTAGGCGGTAGTGCCGCGTCAGCCTGCGCAGGGCCATGCCAACATTGTCGCTGGCGGCCAGCAGGTAGGTCAGCAGTCCGTACGTAGAGGGGCGGAGCCCACCTGCGATCGACAGTACGAGTTCAAGGCCCTCGCTCTGCACGGCCTGCGTCCAGATAGCGTCCGCCAGCGGCGCCGAGACACTCCCGCCGCGTGCGACCGCCCGCAGGGCGCTACGCGCGTGCAGCCGCTGGACCACGGGGGCAATAGCAGGTCGTTCCAGTCGGGTTGTTTCGTGCATCGCGCAGATCCGGCTCAGCGCGGTAGTGTCGCTGGCCGTCCAAACGATCATCGTCGCCTGCAGGTCCTTAGCGGCTCGCGTAACCCACGCCTTGCGAAGGACGTTAGTGAGCGTGCGATGCCGAGCTACCGGTTGATCTCCTTCGACTCCTGCCCGTTTGTTCAACGGGCGGCATTCCTGCTGCAAGCCAAAGCCGTCGATTACGAGATCCAGTACATCGACCTCGCGAACAAGCCGGACTGGTTCCTCGAACTGTCGCCCCTGGGCAAGGTCCCGCTGCTGGAGGTCGACGGCCAGACGGTCCTGTTCGAGTCTCAGGTGATAGCGGAGTTCCTCGAGGAGTCCCACGCTCCGCGGATGCATCCCGAGCCTCCGCTGGAGCGCGCTCAGCATCGCGCCGTCATCGAGCTCGTCTCGGCGGCGCTCGGTCCGGCTTGGCGGATGACCACGGCCGAGACGGAGGAGGAGTTCAAGGCGGTGGCGGCAACGCTCGACAAGCTGCTGGCGCGCCTCGAAGCGGGACACGCGGGCAACATGTTCTTCGGCGGCCACGCGTTGTCGTTGGTCGACGCCGCGGCCGCACCCCTGCTCCAACGTCTCGGATGGGTCCAGGACGTCTCCGGACATGATCTTCTCGGCCGTTTTCCGCGGCTGAGCACATGGCTCGAGACGCTGCAGCGAGACCCGACGCTCGCGGCCTCCGCGGTTCCCGATCTGCGCGAGCGCGTGCTCGCCTCGTACAAGGGCTGGCTCGGCACCAAAGTTGCCGCCTGACGGCGGACTTCAGCGCCCGGCCTTGCGGTCCTTGCCGTTGCCGATGAGCAGGCCGAGCATGACCGGGACTTTGTTGCGGGTCGCGATGTTGATCGCCCCGATCTGAGCGCCCTTGAGGGTGCGCGCAATGTTGATCCCACCCAGCTGCAGGCCGGCCACGTCTCCGCCGCTGTTGATGGCCCCCAGCTGTAGGCCCTCAAAACGCTTGCCGCCGTGGTTCCAGACCCCGCCGAGCTGGGTGCCGCGCATGCCCGTGCGTGCGACGTTGAACGGCCCGAGCTGGCCGCCGATGAGCGTGTCCGCCGTGTTCCCAAACGAGATCTGCAGCGCTCGGTTTGTGCCCGACCACGTGTACGTCGTGGTTTTGACGACGCGGTACGTGCCGTAGTCCGCGAGAGTTTGCTGCGTTTGCAGGAAGTTGTTCCAGTTGACGAACCCTATCTGGAGGCCGCTGAAGTCGTGCTGCACGTGGTTCATGATCGGGGTCACCATCACGCCCTTGCCGTTCTTGACGATGTTGCCGAATCCCGAAATGAGCAGGCCCGACATGCCTTCGAGGCCGTTGAACAGGCCCGCGATGCACACGCCCCCGCAGTGACCGTGCTTACCCGCGTTGGCAATGCCCGCGATCGCCAACCCACGGATCTTGCCCTCGTCCCAGTTCACGACGCCGCTGATTTGGATGCCGCCCATCGCATCGTCGGTGCGGTTGACGATGGCGCCCACCTCCAGGCCAAAAACGCTGGGGTTTCGACCGTAGAGGATATTGAGCGACAGCCCTCCGATGACCTTGTTGGGCGGATGGAAAATGTTGACCGGCGTCACCAAGGCGATGTCGAACGGCCGGACGTTGCGGTCCGCTTTTGGTGGCGCCGCGGGGGTCGAGCGCGGTTGCAGGGCAACCGGCGGTGGTGGGGCTTGCGGAGCGGGGGTCGTTACCGTTGCAGGGGTAGGGGCGGGCGTAGCGACAGGAGCAGGAGCAGGCGTAGCGACAGGAGCAGGAGCAGCCACAGGTGCGGGCGCGGGCGGTGGGACGGGCTCCGCTGGCAGGCCAGGACCGGCGTCGACTGGAGGCGGCCCCGCGAGAGCCAACTGAGGACCGCACAGGAGTCCCAGCGCCGCCGTGGCAGATAGGATGAAACGAAGCACTGCCGGGGCAGTGGCGCATCGCTGCAAATCGATTCCCTCTGCGTTCAGAATGTCGATCACAGGGGCGCCGCGAAGCGCGGATTTGCGCCCGTGCGCTGCGCGAGAGGACATCAGGGCCTCGAATACGCCGTTCTGAGCCCGATTCGGAATTTCTTGAGACCCGCCTGCGACGGGTTTTCGGATGCACGTCAGTAAGGGCGTCGAATGGATCGATCAATCAAAACCATCGTGGCGTTGTGCGCGACGCTAACCCTCAGCGGCTGCGACTCGGACAAGGCCAAGGACACCCCCGCCAAGGCGGTGGCGGAAAAGGGTGAAAAGAGCGACGGGGCAAAACCCGCGGCACCCGCGAAGACCGGCGAGAAGGCGGCGCCGGCCAAGCCGGCCAAGCCACCCAAAAAAGCCGAGCCCGAAGCCCCCACGGAAATCGTCCTCGAGGAGGTCGAGCTCGAAGGCCTGGGCAAGGTGATGATGCCCAAGGGCTACAAGCAAGGCCCGGTGAAAACACATTGGAAGTACGACCTAGGGGACTTCAAGAGCATCAACGTGAGCTGGGAGCCGCACGGTGCCAAGAGCCTGAAGAAGGCGGAGTCGACATCCAAGATCTTGGGCAACGCGGAGACCGTCAAGACCTCCAAGACCCTCGACAGTGGCTTTCACGAGATCGAGCGCGTGCGCGAAAGCGACGGCTACACATTCATCGCCGTGTTCTCGGACAGCAAGTACATCAAGTGCGTTGCACCGGGTGAGAAGATGGAGTTTTGCCGCACGATCGTTCGCTCGATGAAGTAACAGATCGCGCTGGCATTGCTCGTCGGGCACGTCGCGGTCGGATCGTCAGCTCCACTGGGTGAGATACGCCCGTGAAGAGGCCGCGCTGCGCCAGGTGCGGCGTGGGCCAGCGCTCAGGAACGAGGTCGAACTGCGACAGCACAGTGGCCAGGGTGGTCTTGAGTTGGACGAGGGCAAACGACCGCCCCGGGCACATGCGGTGGCCCCCGCCGAACGGCAGCGACAGGTTTGCGGCCGCGCCAGTGTTCTCCAAGAAACGCTCAGGGCGAAAGTCGAGAGGGTTAGCCCACAACGTGGGGTCGAGGTGCTGGAGAATGAACGACGGTGAGGCGACGACGCCACGCGGAACTGAGACACCCGCGATGGTGGTATCGCGCGTGACGTAGCGGCCGACCGCGGGGACTGGCGGGTGCAGCCGCATGCACTCGTACAAGACTGCGGTCAGGTACTTGAGCTTGGGCAACGCCGCAGCGCTCACGGGGGCGTCGCCGATGACGTCGTCGAGCTCGCGGCGCAGGTTGGCCAAAACGCGGGGCCGACAGAGCGCTTCGACCACGAACCAATCCATGGTGGTCGATGTCGTCTCGTGGCCTGCGATGAGCATCCCCATGACTTCGTCGCGGAGGTCCGCATCCGATACCCCACGTCCGAACGGGCAACCGGAGTCTGACCCGTGTCCGCCGCGTGTCGTCGTCGACTGCAGCAGCGTGTTGAGCAGGACGTCCTTCGGGATGCCGTCCTGGTCGCCGCGTTGCGCTGCGCGTCGCTGGGACGCCAACTCGCTGTAGATGAGCGTGTCGAGGGCTCGGATAGTGCCCGCGAGCGCGGAGAACGGGACGACCTTGCGCAATCTCGTAGACGACAACGGCGCCAGGTAGCGGACCAGCCCACGGCGCAGCGCGTCGCCCGGGAGTGTCATCCAAAGCGCGGCCATGACCGGGTTGAGGCTGCGGTCGATGAACTCCAACACGAGCCCGTTGAGCGCGGCCGCGTGCTGCGGGTCGCTGAAGCCGATGGTGCAGTCGATCAAGTTTTGCAGTGCCAGCGCCTGGCTCCACGACGAAAATGAGATCCTCTGCTCGGAAGTCGCGTTCGCGCGTTGGAGCGTGTTCTCGCTCATCTGCGCGACGTGACTCTCGGCGCGGCTAAACGGCACCATGAGCTGCCGCCTGCGCTGGCGGTGCTCTGCGCCGTCGAGCCGGGCGACCGATCGCGGCCCGGCGACAAAGTCCAACACGGAGTTCGAGCGGCCCGCCTGCAGCAGCTCCGGGTCTCCGTGCAGGATTTCACGGATCGCCGCGTCTTCGGCGAAATAGACCAGCGGCGGGAGCCCAGGCCATCGAACGGTGAACACGGGCCCGTACCGTTGCCGCGCTCGAACAAGGAAGCCTGTCGGGCAACGCAGGTAGCTGGCCAGCTGCGCTAGGGCTGGACGGCGAGGCCCAGGGGGCAGGGCCGGCCGTTGGAGCCGTGACGGACGACGCAGATTGAACATCTCGCATGTCCCGTCGCGCGCCGCCGCGAAATGATCCCGAATCTCTGCAGGCTTGGGTCCGCGGCGCGCCTACGGAAGGGCGCCCGAGGCCGCGAGTGCGGCCTCGTGCTTCAGAGCGGCCTGGTACGTGCCCTCCGGGTAGAACTGGCGGGCCCACTTACGAAACTCGAGGATCGCCCAGTCTCGTTTGGTGACGATCGGCCGCACGCGATAGACCTTGCTCTCCCAGATCGCGATGTCCTCCTCGATGGTCTCCGCAAACGCTCCAGCAAATCGCGCGGCCACCATACGCGTGAGCGACCGGGTCGGCAGGGGAGCGACGCGGTGCCGAGCGACAACCCGCACGCGTTGATCGTTGATCGGCGTCGTGGTCACCAGCGACTGCGCACGCAGCCGGTACCCGCGCGGGAGCTGGGTTTCCTGCCGGATGTAGCCGAGGCTGAACCCGACCCGTTCGACGACGGCCTGAACCCCGAAGCGCTTGGGCAGCGGGAGTCGACGCAGCAGGCGCGCGTACCGAGGCCCTACCCAGAAGTCTCGGTCTGCGCTGAACTTGAGCGTCGTGACGCACCGAGGGCCGTCGACGGACATCGAAACCTCGGGAACATCGGCCGCGAACCCGTGCAGCGCGGAAACGTGGCAGACGTCGGCTTCGTTCTCGCCCACGTCCTGGATCCGACCTCGGAACTCCCAGACGTCCTTGTGCCACGCGGACCAGGTGCCATCGAACTCCGCGGAACGCTCAACCTCGAACGTCGGGGCTGCGTTCGGCTCCTGCTCGTGATGCCAGACGAAGATCACGCCGTCTCGTTCATGGACTTTCCAGCGGCGCAGCACGGCGGTGCGCGGAGCCGGGTCGCCGCTGCCCGTGCGTACGCAAGCACCCGAAGAGGCGTCGTATTCGTACCGATGAAAAGGGCAGCGGATTCGCCCGCCCACAACCTTCCCGCCGACGCCCAGGTGCGCCCCCAGATGCGGGCAGTAGGCGTTGGTGACGTGTGCGTGTCCGTCCTCGGTCCGGAACACGACGAGGTCCTTCCCCAGCGCGGACACGCAGCGAATATCGCCGACGGAGAGCTCGTCGGACTCGGCGATGGCGTACCAGCCGCGCGGAAACGGCAAGTTCGGGCCGGCCCAGCGCTGCAAGAGTTCAGGGGCCTGCGGCAGTGGCATCTAGGCTGGAGTTGCACACCGCCCAAAAATGATCCGTACAAACTCGCGTGCGAGTTCGGCGTCATCCGGCCGTGTGCACGCCAGCGGGTTTGTCGGCGCATCACTTGCAAGTTTCGCCGCCCTTGAAGAGCTGGCGGGGCGGTGTCAGGTCTTTGTGTCGAAATACCTGCATGAGCCCCACTGGGTTGTCGGCTTTGCCGAACAGCGGCGTGTCTCGCAGCTTGGGCTCGAACTTGATCGTCACAACCCCCGCGTCCTGGTCGGAGAGATCCCACCGCCAGGTGAACGTGCGGTCATCTCCGGTGGACCGTGTGGTGCCGGCCTCCAGGAGCATAAAAAGGCCCCAGTCCCATGGTTTGTGTAGATCGCCACTCGTGCCGATCCCGGTGACCTTGATGGACCCGCCCGCGGAGTCGTCGCCGGGCCAGTGCATCGGCTGGAAACGGAGCGGCGTATTGCGGTACGTGATCTTCACACCGTCGACCGTAAAGTCGGTGCGCGCGACGCTGCGGCCCGTCGAGCCGTCGACGAGAACCTTGAACTCAAAGATCGGCTCCTGGACATCGCCCGGGAACATCACCGTGGTCACGTCGGAGGCGCGCGTCAGGAACTTCGCCACCTGCGGGTTGATCTTGTTGCGTTCGGCCGCGCCGCTCTTGTTGACCACAAAACCCTCGTGGAGCTTGCGGACGCGGGTCGACAAGACGGTGTTGTAGAACGCCCAGACGCGTCCACTCTCGGGCTTGAAGTACTCCGCGAATGACTCCACGGTGATGTTCTTCACCGTTTCCCCGTTGAGCGGGTAGTAGCCCTTGATGTCGTCGAAGGGGCGCACCACCTCGTCGCAGTACGACAAGGTCTCCGATGCACCGGCCTGACGGGCCGATATTCGCTGCACGGAGCGCACGGGGGGGCGGAGCCACTTTTCGAGGGTGGCCTGCCAAATGCCCGTGTCGCTGTCCGCGATGAGGCCGTCGACGTTGGTTCGTGCCGCTTTGGCCGCACGGCCGAGTGCTTGGCGGCTGGGGTCGTCACCGACGGTGACCTTGTCTTCAAGCGCGGTCCGAAGCGTCCGCAGCTCGCCGTGGTAGTCGTCGAGCGGGACCGCGGCGGGGGCGGGGGGAGGTGGTGCCCCCTCTTCGACCGGCGGGGGAGGCTCGGGCGAGCCGAAATCGGCGAGCTTGGCAAAATGATCGCGGACGTGCGTTTCAGACTTCAGGGTTGGGTCGATCGCCGCGAGCGTCTTGCCGCCAAACGTCACACTCTTGAGCGTTCGGCCAGCCAGAGAGGATCTGCGATCGACGCCCCTGGCGAGTTCCTTGCCGGCTACGTCGACAAGGCCCTCCTGGGTCTCGTCTGATTCAGGCGGCGGCGGGGGCAGGAGAGTCGTGTGGAAACGGATACGCTGCGAGAGCAGCTTGAATGGCTCGCGACCACCCGCTGTCAGGTCTTTGATGAGCTCCAACGCCTGCGTGTCGTTGGTGGGTTCCTCGACGACGATTGCCTTGAGGAACCGCTGCCACTCGTCGATGTAGCGCGTGAAGTAGGCGCTGCGTAAGCGGGCCATCGCCAGCGCCTGCTCCTCTTGGGCGCTCTCGCGCGATCGCCCAACGACCCACTCGTCGGAACCCAGAAGGTCATCGAGCGGCCTGTACAGCGTGTCCCGAATCTCCGTGTTCCACGCGGAAACGGTGAACGCCCCGCGGATCTTGCGTTTGTCGTAGTGCTTGAGCGCGCGCTTGGACCTGGACAGCTGGTACAGGTCGAGGTCTCTAACCCTGCTGTCGGCGATCAGGCGGTCGAGCAACTCATCGCCCGGGTCGATGCGCTGGAGGATGTCGCGAACATCGGCAACCAGATCCGGCCTCCGCTTGAAGAGCTTCTCGTCGTCGGTCGAGAGAATCTCGACGAACGTCTCGATCATCGCGTGCATTTGATCGTGATACGCGACCGTGTCCTCTTGGCCCTCCCCGAGGTTCTGCAGCGCCGTCTTCCAGCTCGCCGTGAGCTCGTTGGTCAGCCACTCGGCGTTTTCGTCCTCCAGGAGGCTGGGCTCTTTGTCGGCCTTGACCCCCGTGAGGTGGAGGTAGATCCGAAGCAGGCGCTTGGCCTCGTCGTGCTCGCGGCGAGGCGCAGGAGCGCCCGTGACCTGGTGCTTTTGCACAAAGTTGTCGAGCTCAAGGGTGAGGATGTGGTCGTGAATCTTCTCGATCAGCTCCTCGTGGAGCGCCGTGACATAGAGGTCGCGGAGCCTGTTGTGGACCGATCGGCCCTTGTACATCCCCATCCGCATCATGGTCGGGGGGCCGTTGTCTTCCCAATCGGCCAGCTGCGTCACCATGGCCTGGAGCGGGGCCAGCTGCGGCGCGGTGATGATCTTGTTGGTCGTGCCGTCTGCCTTTTGTTGGAAATGGTTGTTGATGGTGTCCACCGCCTCGCGCGACTCGACCAAGAACGCGCGGTTCTTCTGAAACGCGCGGATGGGCAGGACGGCGAGGCCAAACGCGACCACCAGGAGCGCTGTCCCGATGCCGTGCACGATCAGCATGCGCTTGCGGACGTGTTTTGCGGTGCGGTGCGCGATGACTTTGTCGGGGAAGATGACCTTCGAAAAGACGTCGGTCAGGAAGTAGCTCTTCGGCTCGACGGCGGGCACCGCTCCAGCGAGACGGGGTCGGATCCCAAAGGCCTGCGCCATGGAGCTCATGATCCTGTCGATGGGGCTGCCCTCCTGCGTGCCGCTGGTGAAGTAGCAGCCCCGCATGATCGGCGACTCGCTGTAGATGTTCTCCGCCAGCATCTCGCCGACGAAGGTGGACAGGTTGTCCGCCAGCGGTGCGAAGTGCTGAGGGAACGCGTAGACTTGGTCGCGTGATTCGAGGCGACGGTCCTCGCCCATCCGCCGCACGGCGCGACGCTCGATCCTGGCTGCAAGCTCGGCGAAACGCTCGGCGAAGGCTCCACCGGGGTCGAGGAGCTTCTTGGACGCGGGGAAGGTGCAACCCCAGATCTGATGACGTTCGGAGGCGCTGAGGTCGGAGAACGACTCCACGAAGCCGGGCATGAGGTCGCACTTGGTGAACAACACGTATACCGGCACGATCATCTCGAGGCGGCTCATGACCTCGTCTACCCGAGCCCGGATCTCCCGGGCCTGTCCGATCACGGAGTCGGGTGGCACGTCTGCCAGGTCGGTAATCGCGATGGCCACCAGCACGCCATTGAGGGGTTGCTTGGGGCGGTTGCGCTTGAGGAGGTCCAAGAATGCCGTCCACTCTTCGTGGTCGGCGTCCTCGGTGGTGTAGCGACCCGCGGTGTCGAGCAGGACCGCCTCATTGGTCATCCACCAGTTGCAGTTGCGGGTACCGCCGACGCCCTGCACCATGCCGCCCTGTGACATGTACGGGAACCGCAGGCCAGACTCGCGCAGCGCGGTGCTTTTGCCCGAACCCGGGGGGCCGATGATCATGTACCAGGGCAGGGCGTACAGCGCGGCCATGCCCTTCTTGGCGCCTCCGAGTTTGGATGTCTTTAGCGCTTCGACGGCTTTGACAAACTCGACCTTGAGCGCCTGGACGTCGGCCGCGAGGTCGGGCCGAGCCCGTGCTGCGTGTTTGTCGGCCTGAGCGGCGAGTGCGCGTTCGATCTCTTTGGCTGCCCGACGTGCGCGCAGCAACTGCACAGCAACGACGGTGCCCAGGACCACCAGTACGACCACAGTGACGGCGATGCCGATCCACGTAGGCAGGTCGAGCAGCCACAGGGTCGTCCATACGGCGACGAGGAGGAGCAGCGAGAAGATGTACTTGAGCATCGTCGACGACTCCCGTGAGGCGAGCCTCTTCCCGACTCTGTTGTGGAGAGACTGAGCTTCACGGTTGAGCTCGGCCCTCGAGACCGCAATGAGCACGTCCCGGGAAGCAGCAGCCGGCGTTCACGGCTGCCCACACCCATGGAGACGGCCGAACCGCTCGACCGGATCACCCAACGGCGAAGATCGATGCGAGTTCCAAGTTCGTGCCGACAAGCGAGAGGCGACTTGCAGTGGTGCACTGCCGCTGCCGCCCTGTGGGACACCGGCCATGACGTGCTCGGGGTCGGGCGCGGACATCGTCGCGTCGGACTGTGCAAGCCCGGCACCCGAGCACGGATTCGTCGAGATCCGAATCGACGCCGAGCCGACGGAGGTCGAGGTTGCACTGGGGTACGAAGGCAAGACCCGCGTGACGTACACCTCCAAGCCCGTCTACTCCGAGTTCCGACCCAACGGCCCGGGTTGTGAGCCCGTGTGCAAATCGGGCGCCATTACGATGAAGGTCCCGGAGTTGGTTCCGATCAAGTGACCTCGACTCGCGCCCGGACCGGCCGGCCGTTGCGGTTTTGCGACGCCGTGATCCGGCGAGAGGCGTCGCGCGTCTTGACGGGTGTGACGGGTCTACTCCCTGACATTCGATGGTGCGGTGTTGTGCTGGCGCTGTTTCCGACCGCAGCGCTCGCGGCCCCGACGCCGCAGACAACGAAGGGGACTCAACTCTACGAGATGACCGACGCGAACCTCAAAAAGGAAGCCGCGAAGAACAACGAGTACATCAAAGAACTCACCGCAATAAAGAAACGGGGGGGCCTCAACGCCGCGGGCAAGAGCGAGCTGGAGCAGGCCAAGGTCCACGCGGGAAAACTCGAACGCTGGCGTGTCGAGGAGAAAGTGATGGCAAAGGCTTGGGAATCCGAGAAGCGTGCGTTCGACCGGAAGAGCCGACAACGACCGCCCACCCCGGTCAAGGCGACTCCTCGTCAGGACCTCAGTGGGTCGTGGAGCTATTCGAAGGGCCGGCCGAGTTCGCCGATGCCCCGGACTCCCACCGTAGTTCGGCCGGTTCCCCCGAACCCGCTGGGCTACTACTCCGGTGTTTCTACCCAGACCTCCCCCGACTCCGGGTTCACCGCAACCCCTCGCAAGGCCAGCCGCCCGGTACTCACGTGGACTGGCTTTGAGCAGGCGCGCAATGGAGCGAGCTCCAAGGTGTTTGTACAACTCACCGCCAGCGCGGACTATGAAGTCAAGACCGACGGCACCACAGTTGTGGTTCGGCTCAAGGGCGTCCACGTCGAGCACAAGAACAACACACGACCCTTGGACCTGCGGTACTTCAAGACTCCCGTCCGTCGCGTCACGGTGCGTTCACGCCGAAACGCCACGACGCTGACGGTCACACTCAAGCGCGCGGCCACTCCGATCGTGACGCTGGAGCCCCGCGCAAATGGGCAGTCGATGCTTGTGCTCGAGTTCCCCGCGGCCGGGCCTAGCACTTCCCGTCGCGCACCGGTTTCCCGCTCTCCCAGCAAAACGCCTTCAGGGGCAGGCGTTCGTCAGGGCCGGTGGTCGTGATGATGTCGAGTTCGACCGTGCAGCGCTCTGGCGGCTTGGCGAGCATGTCCTCATCCTTGTAGGCCGCGCTGAAGAACCCGCGGGCGTGCTGCCCAGGGCGCAGCTCGAACAAGTCGACGCCGTTGAGCGTCTCATCCCAGCTCACCGTCTCCTCGCCCGCGGAGCATTCGATCTGGGCCTCCAGATCGTACGCCGCATGGATGTTCTGGGTCGCGCTGTAATCGATGTAGACCACGAGCCCGTGGCCGGTGCGCTTCTTGTCGACCCGTGCCATGTGAAAGGAGACGGCGACCGCGGTCGGCTTGATAGCGTCCGGGGCCTGCGCCCTAGGGATGGCAGCGCAGCCCTCGGTCTTCCACTCGCCGCCGATGCGGCACCTCGACGCGAGCAGGGTCTCTTCGAACTGGCGCTTGCCCAGAAGCTCGCGCAGCGTCAGCCAAGCGTTGCACTCGCCCAGCGGCCCCTCGGTGCTCCACGCCCGGCCCGAGAACAGCTTGTCCTCCATGGTCACGCGCTCGTTCGGCTTTGGGTTGATCTCCCGGTCGATGTCGACGTACGCCGTATCGCCGAGCTGACAGACCGTCTTGAGCAAGATTCGGTTGGAATCCTGCGCCAGCGCGCCGACGTCGACCTCCGCCGTGGCGCGGAGTGGAATGACTTCGTTGGGCGACGACACCTCGAGCGAGCGCACCCGAGTTCCCGTCTTCGTGGTGCCCGCGACGTCGGGCTTCGGGGTTGCGTCGGGCTTCGGGGTTGCGTCGGGCTTCGGGGTTGCGTCGGGCTTCGGGGTTGCGTCGGGCTTCGGGGTCGCCGCGGGCTCGGTCGCGCCCTCGGCCGCAGCGCTGTCATCCGGCGCGGCTTTCCCGTCCGGTTCGACCTTGCCGTCTTTGCCCACTTCACTCTGTGCGCTCGACTTCGCGTCTTCGTTCTTGTCGTCGCATCCGATTGCAAGTCCCGTCACTAGAGTCAAAGCAACGATTCGAAGGGTTGATTGGGTCAAGTGCGGCACGCCCAATGCGACTTAGCACCTCGCGGATCAGGGAGCTACCGCGGCAAGACGACTTTGCTAGACTTGACCGCATGGTGCGGTGGACTCGTGTGGTTGGCATGGTTGGGCTCTGTGCGGCCCTCGGTTGCACGGTGGACTCCAACACCGTCGGCACCAGCTTCGGCACCACGGGAGAGCCATCCGCGACCACAGCTGTGACCCCCGACGCTTCCACGACCGGCGCGGCGTCACCCCGCGGAAGCTCCACAACGGCGGCAGACTCGACCGGTCCGGGCGGCGAGAGCGAAGGCTCGACCATCGGTGAGAGCAGCACAGGCGGCTGCACCGAACGATTCGTGGTCTTCGCCGACACCGATGAGGACGGGTTTGGTGATCCAAAGACCGCGATGGACACCTGCGAGGCTGTCGCTGGGTTTGTCGAAGACGACACCGACTGCGATGACACGCTCGACACGGTCAACCCCTCCATCGCCGAGGTGTGCGACGGCATCGACAACGACTGCGATGGCGTACTCGACGAGTTCTCGCGGCAGAACGATGCGTGCGACGGCTGCGCGCTCGCGGAGCGAAACGACAGCGTCTACTGGTTCTGCCAAGGCCCCGTGAACCGCTTTGCAGCCCGTGCCCGTTGCCTGGACTATGGCGCCGACCTGATCAGCATCGCAGACCTCCCCGAAGACTCGTTCGTCCGCGGGATCGTGGAGGGGCCGCGGGACTGGTTCATCGGACTCGAAGACCTAGCCCAAGAGGGCGTCTATGTGTGGAGCGACGGGACGGATGCCAACTACTTCGGCTGGGCGGTGGGCGAACCCAACAACGTGGACGACGAGAACTGCGCCGAGCTGGCTCTCGAAGACAGCTTTGGTTGGAACGACACCAATTGCGAGAACGAGCAAGACTTCATCTGCGAGGCCATCTCCGAGCCCGAACGCAAGAGGTAGCGGCTCCTCGCTCGCGCGACTCTACATTCCGAGCTCGGCGTCCATCGCGAGGAGGACCGCAAGCTCAACCGGCCGCTTCATGGAAAGCGACGTCATGATCCGCCGCCACTCAAGGCAGACCTCCGAGTTTTTGTCGGTCGGGTCCGGGCAGTCCGACTTCGCGACTTTGACGCGAAGATCGCATTCGTCGAGCGCCTTGAACGGCGCCTCCGCGTGCTGCGTCAGCTGGCTGTAGACCTTGCCGATGGGCGGCAACACGGGGCCGCCGACGCTCTGGTCCGAGCAAATCGTCTCGGCGATCGTTGCGTACTCCTTCGTCTTCTTTTCTGCGCTCCAGCTGTCGCTGCTCTTGACGACCTCGGCGATTGCACCCATCGCGCGAGCGCGGCCGAGCTCGGATTTGGACTCTCGGTAGAACGCGTTCAGCAACGGCAGGCCTTCGTCGGGCTTGCTGGCGAGCTTGGTGGCGGCGGCCTGGGCCTTGGACTCGTCGTCCGCGGCGAGGTCCCCGACAACGGATTTGAGGGGCTCAGAGTCGGACGCCTTTTTGTCGCCTCCCTTGGAGGCTTTGGAATCGTCGCACGCGGGTGCTACGGCGAGCATGGCGACAAGGAGGGCGAGGGGTCTTCGTGGGTGAGTCATGGGCTTACCGACCAAGAGACTCGCGGCACGCGAACGGATTGCATGAATCGAACCGGTCGCCCGACACCGCGGCTGTGGGGTAGCATCGCCGCGCAATGGCTGGCCATCTCGACACGATCAAGCGCGTTCTCGACGGCAACTACGAAAATGCCACCGACGCCGAGAAGCAGGAGGCGGTTCGGGAGCTGGTCCAGGTTTGCAGCGTGGCGTCGGGCGCGTTGACGGTGCAGCCCATCCCGCTGCTCGACACGGTCCTCATCGCGCCGATTCAGATCGCGATGGTGCAGGGCATCGGCAAGATCCACGGATACACGCTCGACAAGAAGTCGATCGTCGAGATGCTCAGCACGTTTGGTGCCAGCATCGTCGCGCAGAACGTCATCATGGCGGCCGCGAAGTTCATTCCGTTCTTCGGGTGGGTCGTCACCATCTCGATGGCCTACGCACTGACGTGGGCCATCGGTGAGGTCTCCAACCGATACTTCGCCAGCGGGCGGACGCTCGACGATGCCGAGCTGCAAACGCTCTTCAAGAAGATCTACAAGGAGAAGAAGGAGGAGAAAAACGCTGCGCACAAGAACAACAAGACCCTCCGCGCCCGCCTCGAGGAACTCAAAGAGGCGAAGAAAGAGGGCTTGCTGACCGACGCCGAGTTCGAGGCCAAGAAGGCCCAGATCATGGCGGACTTCTAGCCGCCGCCGGCTACAACGCGGGGTAGATGATCATGGCGCCCATCATCTCGGCGGAGTAGTCGAAGTCGACGAGCTGATTGTCCTGCCAGTCGAACTCGGTGACCCACACTCGGCCCGCCATCGCGTCGCGGTACCCGACCGACACCTGTGCGGGCGACCAGCCGAACAGCGGGGTGAGCCCAGGGTATGCGGACACGTCGTTCCCGCATCCCGAAGACCCAAGGAGGATGGGGGTGAACATGTTGCTCACCCAGAACGGGTCCGCGGGGGTGAACTGCACGACCGACGGCAGCGTGTCGTTGCACGAGCCGACGAGCCCGCCTGCCTCCACGATCGCGGTGCCGAAGACGGCGTTGTAGACCTCGTCGCTGGCGAACGTCTCCGTGAGTACGTTGCCGCCGCCCTCGACGTACGCCTGTAGCGTCGGGCCGTCGAACATGTTGGCACCGTTGCGGGTGACCAGCATCGCCTGCGTGCTCGCGTCGGGGGTACACGACATCACGATGTTGAGGTTGACCCCGGGCGGGATGAACACCGAGACGTCACGCGACGACGTTCCGCACTGCAGCAGGTTGGGCAAGATCTGCAGGTCGCAACCCGAGACGTCGTACTGGCAGCTGCCGTTGCATCCGAGGTCGCCACCCTCGAGGCCCAACGAGGCACAGGTTTCGCCGCCGAGCAGCGCTCCGTCGCAGGTCTCGGCGCCATCGATAACTCCGTTGTCGCAGGTGCCGCAGCTCGCGTTGCTGATGGCGTCGCACGTCGCGTTGCAGGTGAGCACGCCGCTGTCGAACCCCTGCGCCTGACAGCTGTCGGCACCAAAGTTCTCGCTGTCGCAGATCTCGTCGCCGTCGATCAGCCCGTTGCCACAGGTGCCGCAGCCCGTGACATCGAACTGACAGGACTCACCGCAAACCAGCGTGCCGCTGTCGAATCCGCTGTTTTGGCAGGTCGCGCCGTCCAGGAGCAGGCCGTCGCAGGTCTCGCCGCTCTCGATGCTTGCGTTGCCACAGATCCCGCAGTTCTCGGTGGAGACCGTGTCACACGCCGCGTTGCACAGCAGCAGGCCGTTGTCGAAGCCTTCGCTGACGCAGCTGTCAGCGCCAAAATCGATGCCATCGCAGATTTCATCGCCGTCGACATCATCGTTGCCGCACGTACCGCAGTCGGCGGCGAAGTTGAACGTGCAGTTGTTCTGACACGTCAGGGTACCGCTGTCGTAGCCCTCGTTGAGACAGGTTGAGCCGTTGAGGTCGTTGTCGTCGCAGTCCTCGACGCCCTCGATCATGCCGTTGCCGCAGGTCGAGCAGTTGGTGAGGTCAAACAAGCAGTCGTCGCCACAGGCCAGGGTGCCCGACAGCAAGCCGAGGCTCTGGCAGCTCGCCTCGAGCGGGGCTGCGATGTCGCAGTCCTCACCGTCGTCGATGATCCTGTCGCCACAGACGCCGCACTGCTCGAAGTTGTACTCGCACAGTGGTGTGCAAAAGAGGGTGCCGTTGTCGAACCCCTCGGTGGCACAGGTCGCTGCGCCCACCGTGCCGTCGCAATCCTCCTCGCCCTCTTCTTTGCCGTTGCCGCACTCGAAGAAGCCACAGCCGGTGAGGTCGAATCCGCCGCAGTTTGCGGTGCAGCCCAGCTCACCCGCTTCGAAGCCGAGGAACTCGCAGGTGTTCCCCGCAAGATCCGTCCCGTCGCAGACGTCGTTGCCGTCGATGATGTCGTTGCCACAGAACGGGCCCGCGGGACCATCGTCGGCCGAGTCGGTCATCGCTGTGCCATCGGAGCTCTCGTCGGCGCTGTCGTCGACAACTCCGTCGTCGGTCGAGGTTTGCGGCATCGTGCCGGTGTCGTCGCCCAGCGCGTCCAGGACCTCAGGGTCCGAGTTACAGGCCGCGACAACCGAGATACCCAGCAATACACAAAGCTCATTCAAACGCATCATCAGAACCCTACTGTCGCGTCTAGCACAGGGGTCCGCATGCCGGCCGTGCTTTCGTGCACACTTTCGCGCTTTTCGGCACGCAGGTCCGGCGCTGTACGCGAGAAACCACGCTGCTGGCCGGGGTACTGCGTGCGGGCTGTGGACGGCCGAGCCACCCAAGCCCGCACGGTGTGCGTGCGTACGCTAAAGCGCCGGGTAGATGATCATGGCGCCCATCATCTCGGCGGAGTAGTCGAAGTCGATGATCTGGTTGTCCTGCCAGTCGAACTCCGTGACCCAGACGCGACCCGCGCCTGCGTCGCGATACCCGATCGCAACCTCGCCCGCCGACCAGCCAGCCAACGGGACGATCCCCGGGTACGCCGTGACGACCTTGCCGCAGCCACTCTCGTTGAGGGCGATGGGCACAAACGGGTTGTTCGCCCAGAACGGATCGCCCGCTGTGAACTGCACGACCGATGGGAATGTGTCGTTGCAAGAACCCGTGAGGGCCGCCGCTTCCACGATCGCGGTGCCGAAGACGGCGTTGTAGACCTCGTCGCTGGCGAACGTCTCGGTCAGCACGTTGCCGCCGCCCTCGACGTACGCTTGCAGGGTCGGGCCGTCGAACAAAGCCACGCCGCTGCGGGTGACGATCATTGCCTGGGTGCTGGCGTCAGGGATACACGACATCACGATGTTGAGGTTGACCCCAGGCGGGATGAACACGGACACATCGCGCTGCGAAGTTCCACAGAGCAAGAGGTTGGGCAGGATCTGCAAGTCGCAGCCCGAGACGTCGAACTGACAGGTGGCGTTGCACGCCAGGTCGCCCCCTTCGAGTCCAAGCATCGCGCAGGTCTGACCACCGAGAAGGGCGCCGTCGCATGTCTCGGCACCATCGATGACCGCGTTGCCACACGTGCCGCACCCGTCGGTCGTGATCGTGTCGCACGCTGCATTGCATGTCAGCGCACCGCTGTCGAAGCCCTCGGTCACACACGTGGCAGCGCCAAAGTGGGTGCCGTCGCACAGCTCGTCGCCGTCGGTCAGCTCGTTGCCGCACGTTCCGCAGGCGGCGAAGTCGTACTGGCAATTGGCCTGACAGCTCAGCGTGCCGCTGTCGAACCCTTCGCCCGCGCAGGTCTTGCCCGGCACGTCGACGCCGTCGCAGTCCTCGTTGCCCTCCTGCATGTCGTTGCCGCACGTCGAGCAGCCGGAGGTGTCGTGCAGGCAGTCTTGCCCACAGACGAGCTGCCCGGTCATGAAGCCTTCGGAGAAGCAGCTGGCCTCGAGCTCGCCCTCGATGTCGCAATCCTCGGCCGGATCGATGATCTCGTTGCCGCACGTGCCGCACTGGGCGAAGTCGTACTCGCACAGCGGCGTGCAGAAGAGGGTGCCGTTGTCGAACCCCTCGCTCGCGCAGGTCGCGGCGCCCACGGTGCCATCGCAATCTTCCTCGCCCTCTTGCTTACCGTTGCCGCACTCGAAAAAGCCACAGCCGGTGAGGTCGAAACCACCGCAGTTCGCCGTGCAGCCGAGCTCGCCTTGTTCGAAGCCGAGGTCTGCGCAGCTCGAGCCCGCGAGATCGGTGCCGTCACACACGTCGTTGCCGTCGATGATGTCGTTGCCACACACGGGCCCGGTCGGCTCGCCCGTGTCGCTGTCCCCCATGCTGTCGTCGGCCGCCGCGGTGGACTCGTCGGCATCCTCCCCGTCGTCGGCCCCGCTGGTCGCCGGTGGCGTGCCCGTTGATCCGCCCCCAAACGAGTTGCTCTCTGAGGGCACCTCGTCGGCGACGCAAGCGGCGGTGCCGCAGCAAAGAAGAAGTAGAGAAAAGTGATTCAAGCGCATGTGTTCGTAAGCCCCCGAGTCCATCTTACACGGTCGGGCACCCATGTGGGTGGTGGCTTACGCAGCGACAAACGCTACAAACAAACGTCTTCTTCGCACGTAAAACCGTCGGGGCACAGCTGCTCCTCGGAGCACGGGAGATCGATCGGCGGGCCGCCCCAGATGCCCGTCCACGTACCCATTTCGTTCGAGACGTTCCAGTTCCCCGATGCACTGTCTGCGGTGACCATGCCCTCGACGGTGCCGATGACGTCGAACGGCTCGACGCTAGAGGTGATGTCGGCGGTGAACTCACCGTCACAAAACACAGGCACTTCGAGCGCCTCGCCTTCGGCGAGAACCGCGGCGCCAGCGTTGGCGATCGTCGTTATCTGGATCGTGAACCGGGTGCGGTAGGTACCCAGGTCGTTCTCGAGATCGGCGTCGAGATCGGATTCGTTGACCGTCACGCTCGCGGTGACCGCGACCCCGTCGTCCAGGGCTGTGGCCTCGCCGCCATAGCTGGCCTTGTGGCGGCACTCCGCCGCGTTGCGTGGATTCTCCGGGAGGCCTTTTTCCTCCTCTGCACAGCCGACAAAAGCGAGACAGAGGCCGAGGACTGCAGCGGGGTGACGCACGCCGCTACTTTCAGAGATCCTGGGTGAAAGCGCAACCGCGCGGCGCATCATCGCCCCGTCGTTCGACAATGCACGCTCGTGGGCGGTCGTCGAGCGCCGCGGCGGCGGTCCGGCCGGGCGGCGGCGGTGCCGGTCCGGTGTGTGTGCATCGGTGCGATGTGACGGTTTGGTCATGGTTCTTCGCTCCGCCGTGACACCGCAGGGGTGCTTGCTAGGCTGGCTGGGAGATGGCGAATTTGGGCCGAGGCATCCTTTACTGGTTCCTGGGCACAATCGTCAGCACCGCCGTCGTTGGGCTTGTGGCCGCGGCCGCACGGTTGCCGCTGGAGGCAGCGGTGATAGCGGTCTGCGCGGTGAGCATGGTTCCGCTGCTCGCGGCACGGCGCTACCCCGCGGTCGGTGGGGTCGCCGCCCGCAGCATCCTGGCCGCGCTGCCGCTGGCGTTCGCCCTGGCAATGCGGGTGGCCGACGTTGAGCTCATCGTCAGCCACTGGCGGTGCGGCACGGGCGACATCGCGATCGTATTTTTCACCCCATTCGTCCAGGCCCTGATGGTGCTTCCCGCGCTCGCCGTTTGGGCAGCGCGCCGCAAGCTTGCGAGGGTGTGGCGGCACGCATCACGCATCGCCGTGGCGGGCGTCATGCTCCTGGCGCTGGTCGGGGTTGCGCGTTCCGTCTCCCGCGGCCCAGCCACCGCGCGGGTGTTCGACGCGCTCCCCCACACGACGCTGCCCGCTCAGTTCGAGCGTGTCGAGGTCGACGGGCTGATCGTGCAGCGAACCTGTGAGGCCAACCTCGCGGAGTGCCCACTGTCGATCTCGGTGCCCGGGGAGTCAGACCCCCCAACCTCCAGGGGGTGGTGGTCTCCGGATACACGGGTGACGGTCACCACGCTCGGTGACCTACGGATCGTGGGTCACGTCGCCGACAAGCCCAGCGCCACTCCGGTCTACGGCCTCGCCTATGACATCTCGACCGGGCGAACCGTCGACGTGACGGCGTCGGATCTCGCGCATCGGTTTGGTCCTGCCTACGGTGCGCTCGTCTTCGTCGTGCTCGGGTTGATCGCGGTGGTCGGTTCCATGGCCGTTCCGGCCACGGCCGTGTCGATCTGGCGGCGGCTGGGCGCACGCGAACCGAGCGGTGACGATCGTTGCGACGAGTCCATCGCGCTTCACATCGCGCACTTGTCCGTCGCGCTGGCGGTTGGATTGCCACTGCTCGCTGCTGCGTCCGTCGGCTTGCTCGGATAGCGCCTCACGAACGACTCGAAGGCGCTGGTGTTGTCACGGTGTTGCCCAGCGGTTACGCCAAAAAAGACGCAAGAGTCCACGCCCGCGGCCGATTGTCGTCATGCACAACCGCAGCGCGCGGATGACTGCGCCCCGATCCTCGTGCGACACTGCGGCGACGAAACCGACAACGTGACGGCCCCCTACCGATGAACAGTCCGATTCGTTTTCGCCGCCCGATACGGTTGCGGCCCGAAGGCCACCGATGAGCCTGGCGAGTTCGTGGGGTGATCTTGTCGTCGGTATCGACTTCCACCTCGAGATGGTGCCGACCCCGGTTCCCGTCCCGACCCCCATCCCGCACCCACACCTGTCCCTGATCTGGGACCCGGTTGGCTACGTAGTCGCCGAGGTCACTGGCATGGCGTTTGCCGCCTTGGTCGGCGCCCCGCCAGCACCCCGAGGTCCGGTTCTTGTTGGGGGCTCAATGGGCACGGTGGTGGGCGATGCCGCGTCGATGGCGGTGAAGCACATCATCATCCCGCCGGGCACCGCCTTTGTCGTCGGCTTGCCCGCGTCGGACGCTCAGCTCTTTGCGGGCAGTCAAACGGTCACGTTTCGCGGTTCGAGCGCGGTGAGGGCCGGCGAGGTCGCCTTTCCTTGCTCGGATCCGCTTCCGCTTCCGACGGGGGCGGTTACGCCTCTCCCGCGGGGGTCTGGCGTGACGTTCGTGGGGGGCCCACCCGGCATGGCGTTGGGCAGTGCGCTGCCGATGCTCGGTATGGACCCGCTTCGGACGGAGTGGGCGTCCGAAGCCGAACGCACCGCCGTCGCTGCAATCATCCCGGAAAAGATGCAGCGCCTGCGCAGGCTCGCGAGCAAGACGGTCAGCTTCTTTACGGGGCACCCCGTCAACATCGCAACGGGGGGCGTGAGCACCAGCGCCGTCGACCTGTCGTTGCCCGGCCCGATCCCGCTGACCCTCGAGCGAGACTACGACACCAACTGGTTCGACCGCAGCGGCGCACTCGGGCACGGCTGGTCCCACACCCTCGACTCGCGACTGTGGCTCGAGTCGGGGTGCATCGCGCTGCTTCACGATGATGGGCGCGAGGTCGAGTTCTCGACCCGTGCCCTGGCCGACGGGGTGATGCGAGAGGGCGACACGCTGTGGCACCCCGTCGAACGAGCGACGTTGCGATCGCTCGGTCACCACCGCTGGACGCTCACCGAACGGTCGGGCTTGACGCGCACGTACGGGCCAGTGGCCGGCGAACCGCACGACGACAAGCGCCGCGGTTGCTCGCGGATTTTGTCCATCACGGACCGAGGTGGAAACCAGGTCGAGTTTCGCTACGACGACCGCGCTCGCCTGGCGGAGGTTACGGACTCGTGCGGCCGCAAGGTCGCGTTCGAGCACGATGCGGGCGATCGTCTGCGTCGGGTCTGGGTGCCGGCAGGCGATGGTAGCGGCATGCGGCAGCACGTCGAGTACACGTACGACGACCGCGGCGACCTCATCGAGGTCAAAGACGCCGCAGGCAGCGCGACGCGGTTCGAGTACGACGAGCACTTGCTCGTCCGCGAAACCAACCGCAACGCGTTGAGCTTCTACTTCTTGTACGACGGGTTCGGGCGCTACGCGCGGTGCAAACGGACGTGGGGCGACGGCGGGCTGTACGACCACGTCATCGAGTACGATCGTCCGGGACGCAACACGATCGTCACCAACTCGCTGGGCGAAACCACCGCGTTTGCGTGCAATCCACTCGGGTTGGTCACGAAGATCACCCGCCCCCATGGCGGCGAGATGGCCTACGCCTACGATGCCAATACTCGGTTGGTGGCCGAGACAGACGAGCTGGGGCAGGTCACGCACCACGAGTACGACGCGCGCGGCAACCGGACACAAACGACTGCAGCCGATGGGGCAGTGACCCAGTGGCGGTTCGATGAGCGCGACCTGTTGGTCGAGTCGGTGGATGCGTGCGGCGGCACGTGGGCGTGGCGTTACGACGCCATGGGCAATGTGCTGGCGCGCACCAACCCACTGCAGCAGACGACGACGTTTGGGTACGAGGGGGGCAAGCGCGTCGAAATCGTGGACGCGGCGGGTGGCACGACCCGCTTGTCGTGGAGTGGTGCACACGCACTGCAGGCGGTGACCACCCCAGACGGCAGCACGATGCGCTGGCGTCACAATGCGCGCGGCGATGTGATCGAAGCGGTCGACGCCGCAGACAATGTGCAGCGCCGACGGTACGACGTGGCGGGGCGGTTGGTGTCGATCGAGGAGCCGGACGGCAACGTCTTGCAGCTGGCATGGGATCCCGAGGGCAACTTGCTGCGGGCACGCGATCGGAATCGCGATGTCACCATGACGTACTGGGGGCTTGGTAAGCCCGCATCTCGTACGGTCGCCGGAACAACGGTCGAGTATCGGTACGACACCGAAGCGCAGCTCATCGCGGTCATCAATGAAGCGGGCGCTGAGCATCGGTACTCGCGCGACCTGGCCGGAGAGATCGAGGCGGAGGTCGCGTTCGACGGCCTCACGCACGTGTGCGAGCGCGATGCGGCGGGCCGGCTGACCAAGCTGATTCGCCCAGGCGCGCAGCGGTTCAGCGCCCTCGAGTATGACGCGATGGGGCGGATTACCGCGGTCTCGCATTCGGGCGGTGGCTCGGAGTCGTACGCCTACGATGCGATGGGGCGAATGTTGCGTGCCGAAAATATGCACGCAGTCGTGGAGTTTGTTCGCGATCCGCTGGGTCGCGTGGCGGAAGAAACCACCACGTCAGCAGGCAAAACGGAGCGGGTCGAGTCCAAGTACGACCACGCTGGGCGTCGCGTCGGCTTCAAGTCGTCGCTGGGGGCGGAGGTCTCTGTGCAACGCAACGCGATGGGGGATGTTGTGCGCGTGGCGCAGCACGGCGATGCCTTCGCCGCATGGGAGGCGACGTTCTCCCGCGACGTGTTCGGCCAGGAGGTGGATCGTCAGCTCTCGGGGGGGGCCCGATCGTACTGGTGGCGCGACGCAACCGGCCGGCCCACGCAGCATTGGGTGGGCCGCCCCGATGCCTCCGCGCGCACACGCAAGTATGCGTGGGGCCCGGGTCGGCGGTTGCTCAAGTTGAGCGACGAAGGTGTGGGCGAGGTTGACTACGCCTACGACCTGCGCGGCGCGCTCGCCAAAGCCACGCATGACGACGGCAAACGCATCGAGCATCGACCCACCGATGACGTGGGGGACCTGTTCTTGTCGCTCACGGCGGACGACCGCGCGTATGGGTTGGCGGGCGAGCTGGTCCACCGCACGGCTTCGGACGGACGCACGACGTACGACTACGACGTGGATGGCAGCCTCGCGGAGCGGGCCGACCCGGACGGAGGCCAGTGGCACTATCACTGGGACGACGTTGGCATGCTCGTTCAGATCGACCGGCCCGATGGCACCGCCGTCGCGATGGAGTACGACGCGCTGGGTCGGCGCCTGTGCAAGCGCAGTGACGGTCGGTCCACCCGCTGGCTCTGGGACGGCGACCGTAAGCTGCATGAGTGGCAGGAGGCCGCCGAACCGCCCGAGATCCGCCTGGCGGTTGGCGAGGCGGCGCGGCTGGCGTTCTTGGAGGACAGCCGCGAGACCTTTGGCGCGCTGTACGGCGAAGATGGGCAAGCCCGCTGGACGGCGCTACTCGATGACGATGAGGGGCACGAGCGTGCGCACGCCGTGATGCGCAAGCGCGTGGCGGCGGCGAAGGCGGGCCCAGTCGCGACGGACATCGACGAGACGGTGATCGCGTGGGTACACGACCCGGGGAGCTTCGCACCGTTGGCACGGGTCACGGCCGCTGAGGCGCACGCGATCGTATGCGACCACGCGGGGACACCGTTGGTCGTGCTGGATAGCGCGGCCGAGCTGAAGGCGCATTGCGTGGTGGATGCAAACGGGAACGCAACCGTCGTCGGGAACGAGCAGCTGTGCCCGTTTCGGTTTGCCGGGCAATACCTCGATGCCGAGACGGGGTTGCACGAGAATCGGTTTCGGTTCTTTGACCCCGCGGTCGGGCGGTATTTGTCGCGGGATCCCATCGGCCTTGCGGGCGGTCTGCGGGTGTATGGGTACGTGGCGGACCCGACGGGCTGGGTCGACCCGCTTGGGCTTGCGTCGCGGCCTGTGGCCGGGGGCGGGTGCGGTGCGGCGGGTTCGGCGGGTTCGATGGGTGCCGAGGGGTGGACGGCGCCAGTCGCCGTGACCGCGTGTCGACCCGTGTTGATGGGCGGTCGGACGAACTTGGGCGGATCGGAGCTCCCACGAGCCCGCGTGGACGCGGCGTTGGCCTATCGGCCGGGCGCAGCCAATCCAAACGCCTCAATGAGCGCATCCCCGACCACGACCAACGCCTCGGCGTCGTCCGCTGTGCTGGTCACGGCAACCACCGCCTCCGCGAGCGCGACGTGAGCGCAGCGTGGGCACGCCGCTTGCGGGCTTCCGGCTTGCCACAGACCGATGATCTTGGTGGAGAGTTGCTCGGCGGGTGCGGGGTGCTGGGGATACTCGACAAGCATGCCGTCGACATCGCCTCGGACCACCAGGGCGAGCTCGGCGTGGATCCCGAGCAAGGCGCCGAGGCCTAGCTGCAGCGCTTCGATTCGCTCGTCGAACTCGGCCTGTTGCTCCGGACTTAGCGTGTCCAACGGGGTGACGCAGGCTTGCACGGCCACGGGCGCGCAGGTGAGGCCAACGTTCGCGCGCATTCCAGACGTGGGATTGCAGGCGCCGACGGCGTTGCACGGGTCGGTCCCGCAGGTGCCCCCGATGGCGGGCTCGGGTTGTCCCACGCAGATCCCGTCGCACGCCGCGCTGCATGGAACGATGCAACTGGGAGGCGTCGGACAGACCGAATCCAATGCTTCACCGACGCAGCTGCCTTTGCACTGGCCGCTGCAGGTCGTGCCCGACAGCACGGTGCAATCCCCCGTGCACAGCCCGTCACACGTGCCGACGAACGAGTCCTCTGTGTCGCACTGGCCGCTACATTTTCCGTCGCACGCCTCCGCGGTCACTTCACACGTGCCAAAGCAGGTGCCAGGGCACTGGAGTCCCAGCGTGTCTGCGGCATCGCACAGGGCCAGACCTTCACACGGCCCGTCGCAGGCTCCTATGCACAGACCGTCGCACCGTATGTCCAGCGTTTCGGGCGTCAGCGCATCGACGCAAGCGTCATCCAGCGCGCATCCAAGGTCGGCTTCACACCGAGCCTGCTCTTCGATCGCCAGGGCTTGATCGGCCCCGCAGCGGAGTCGCTCAGCGTGCACGAGTGCATCGCCCTGGGTCGACTTGGCGAGCTCGGACTCAACAAACGCCGCCAGGGCCGTCACGTTCTCGACGGTGGGCGTGATGGGCCCGTCGTAGTTCCAGCTGTTGGCCAGCGCGGCGATGCGAACCTGGAACTTGATCTCGGCGGCGTTGACCGTCTCGCGAAACTGGAGGACGGCTCGCAAATATCCATCGATGCGCGGATCCTCGACGATGTCGTCCACGCCGTCATGGATAGAAACGCAGGGACCGCAGCCCCCGCCGTCCGATGTCCCCGGGGCCGACGACGTGGACTCCATCCCGCCGTCGCCCGAGAGCGAGCCGAGTGCGTAGTCCTTGCATCCCGAACAAAGCGTCGCGACGCAAATGGCTCCAACAAGGAGACCCCTGGCCCGACCGGGCTGCTGCAAACGCGGCATCGTGCTCATGCTACGGTCCCCGAAGCTTCGTTCCCACCTCATCGGTTTTTTGTCATGTGGTTTGCGTTTGGTTTGGCGGTGAGCGTTTGGGTCACGTCGGAGACGCCGCCCGCGGCCGAGGCGTCGCATCGGTTCGAGTGGGAGTCCCCCGCGCAGTGCCCGTCTGCGGCGGAGGTCGAAGCCTCGGTGGAGCAGCATCTGGGGCACCCGCTCGACGCCCTGCCGTCGGACTGGTCCGTCGTTGGCTCCCTGGTGGCTGAAGCGGACGGTGGCTGGTCGCTCGCGCTGGTTATCGAGACGCCCGATGGTCACCACCACCGGCCTCTGACCGACCCCAGCGACTGTTTCGCGGTCGCGGATGCGGCCGCAGTGCTGATCGCGTTGGCGTTGGATCCTCAGTCCGACGTCGCGGACGAAGATGCCGAGCCCAACCCCGTGGCGGACCCGACGCCGCCCGTGGTGCAGCCCGTGGATGAGCCCCAGGCCGCGCCCCAGGCTCCGAGTGAGCCGGAGGATGAGCCTGAGCCCGCTCCAGAGCCTCCGATCGAACCCGAGACCAGAGGGCGCGCCGCGTCCGGCAACGCGTCCGCGCTACCGGTTCGCTTCGCGGTGGGAGCGGCGGGTGGCTTGGACTTCGGCGTGTTGCCCAAGGTGGCGCCGATGGGCCACGTATCATTTTCGCTGCTCAGACCCCGGGTGCGGGCAGGGGTGAGCGGCGCGTTCGGGATCTCGCAAGACGATGTCTTGATTCCGGACTTGGCGACTGCGACGAGCTGGGTGTGGAACGTGGGTGTCGAGGCTGGCCCCGTGTTCGACCTGGGATCGTTTGAGATATGGCTGATGGTCGGTGCCGAGGCGGGCGCGCTGGTTGTGCAGCCCAGCGGGATTCCCGAAGACAATCAGCGGCGGCGCGCCCCGTGGGCGGCGGGGTCGTTGAGCCCCGCTCTGGCATGGGTGCCGATCCCCGCGCTGGCCGTGGTGCTGCGCGCAGGGGGTGCCGTGGCGCTCACTCGTCCCACGTTCTCCGTCGACGGTGAGGTCGTCTACGAGCCCAATCCTGCGGCAATTCGGGCGAGTCTTGGCATCGAGGGGCGATTTCCGTGAACCGTGATGAAAACGGCCGAAGCTGGGAACTAACCCCCACGCATTACTGCTCATGCTCCGCGCCCACACCATGTCCGGTACCGTAGCGCCTGTGCGCTCGCGCGATACCGAGGCCGAACTGGCCGAGACGTACCGACTGCACTACAGCTTTGTGTGGCGCAGCTTGCGCAGACTCGGGGTGCCCGACGACTGCGTGGACGATGCCGTGCACGATGTCTTTGTGGTCGCGGCACGCCGCCTGGGGGAGTTCGAGGGGCGATCGGCGGTCACGAGCTGGCTGTTCGCGGTTGCCGTGCGCGTGGCCAAACACCAGCGGCGGGCCATCGCGCGCCGCAACCGTCGCCGGGCTGCGTTGGCACGAGAGGTCCACGACAAAACCCCGCCCGACGCATACGCAAAGAGCGACGCCGCGGCGGTGCTCCATCGACTGCTCGGGGAGCTCGATGAGCCGCACCGCCATGTGTTCATCCTGATGGAGCTCGAGCAGATGACCGGCCGCGAGGTCGCGCGGATGCTGAAACTCAAAGTTGCCACCGCGCACTCACGCTTGCGAGCAGCACGCGAGCAGCTGCGGCGCGCCGCCGATAGACTTGAGACAGAATCGGTCCGGAGGTCGGCATGAGCGCGGACAAACTCTCGGATCTCATTCGGGGGGAGCGCCAAGCCATGGTGCCGCCTCGCGCAGCGCAGGAGGCCACCTGGGCCAAGGTTGCCAGCAGCGTGCGCACGCCCGGCAGCGTGCTCCCTGGCGACGCCGGAGCCACCAGTGCGGCAGCTTCTGCCACGCCGTGGACAAAGATCCTCTTGGTGTTCGCGCTCGGTGGCGGCGGGGTGGCCTACGCGACGGCCGATGACGCTGTCACGCCGCCCAGCGCCACCAAAACCACGACGCAGACGGCCGAGAATCTGCCGCTCGCAGCACCGCTCGCCAAGGATGCGTCAGTGCCGAGTCCCGCGGTGCCCCGCGCGGTGTCGCCGGAGGCGTTGCCAGCCGTCGTCCCCCCTCAAGTCGTTCCGAGTGGCGCTGGGATCGCGAGTGTCGCGGCGCGGTTGAGCACGGAATCCAAGTCGCAGACGAAGGTTGCCGTGCCCGCCGACGCTGCGTTGTCCGCCGCCTCCGCGCTTGGGGAAGAGGCTCGGTTGCTCGGGGCGGCCGGGCGGGCGCTGCGTGCCGCAGATCACGATGCGGCACTACGGCACTTGGCCGCGCACGCGCAGCGGTTTCCGCAGGGGCAGCTGGCCGAAGACAGCCTGGCGCTCCGGGCCCGCACGCTGTGCGACCGCGGCGATCGTGCCCAGGGGGCAGCGGCCGCCACGAAGCTGGCGCAAGCGTTCCCCGACTCGAAGCACTTGGCCCGTGTCGGCCGAGTCTGCGCATCGAACCCGCCGTAGCGCGAGCACTCGTGTTGCCACAAATCGCGTCGACCACGTCTGGTCGCCGCGATTTTTTTTGGCCATCGAGCGAAAAACGGACGTGCGTGGGAACGAACCTTCCGACGCCGCCTCCCCGGTCACGGGTGACTCAGTGCGGCGATAGGAACAACAAATGAAACAAAAGCATCGCCGCGGCATTGGTTGGATCACATTTGGCTTGGCACTGGGAACGGGCGGGGCCACGCTACAAGGCTGCACAGACGACGGCCCGGGCGGGAGAATCGCCGAGCAGTGCGGGCTTGATGTCGATTGCACGGCTGGAGGGTTCGCCGAAGGGCAGGCAAGCATCTCGGGCATCGCTTCGATCGATGCATTCTTTGGTGCAGCCATCGATCTCAACGCCGCCATCGAAGGACTGAGCGGGAGCCTTCGGGCAAACCTGGACGCCATTGGCGCTTCGGTCGGTCTCGAGCCCGGCGCCTCCGGAGCTGAACTCGCTGCGGGTCTCACCGTGTTCTTGGATGCCAACCTCGAGGGCGGGCTCACCATCGACTATCAGCCCGCGCAGTGCTCGGCGAGCGTCGAAGCGGGTGTGTCGGCCGCCGCGGAGTGCGATGTGGACGTTGACCCTGGAGAGGTTTCCGCCAGCTGCTCGGGCTCGTGCGACGCTGAGGCCGGGGTCGAGGTGGATTGCGGCGCCGAAGCGACGTTGATGTGCTCTGGGACAGCGCCGCAGCTGGACTGCTCGGCTGGCACCTGCTCGGGTGCATGCGTGGCCCAGCTGGAGGTCGCAGCCGAGTGCTCGGGCACGTGCCGCGGCAGCTGCACGGTCGACGGAAGCACGATGACCGGTTTCGATGGAGCGTGTGCGGGTGAGTGCGATGGCGAATGCGCCGTCGACATGAGCGCGGGAGGCGAGTGCGAGTTCAGCTGCGAGGGCAACTGCGACTATGAGGCCCCCGAAGGGGGCTGCGACGCGAGCGCAACCGCCAGCTGTCAGGCCGAGGCCGGGGCATCGATCGAGTGCAGCGCGGGCTGCGAGGGCACGGTGGACCCGCCGTCCGTGAGCGCGGAGTGTGAGGCGACGGTCGACGCCAAGGCGAGCGCTTCGGTGCAGTGCACCCCGCCCACGCTCTCGTTCAGCTATGAGCTTCGCGGCGATCTCGAAGGCGGACTCCAGGCGGAGGCGGAGTTCCGCGCTTGGCTTGAGGGGTTTCGGATCCACTTCGGAGCGATCCTCGCGGCGCGGGCGGAGGCGGAGGTCGTGGTTGATGCCGCAGCGGCGCTCGTCGCATCCGCCAGCGGCGCGGTGCAAGGCGCGGTGGAGGACCTGTCGGCGGACGCCAACATCAGTGCCGCGTTTGGAGCCCGTTGCGCGCTCATCGAGCTGCCCATCGCGGCCGAAGCGATGGCCAGCAGTCAGGGTGATCTGACGGCCAACCTCAGTGCGGCGGTTGAAGTGGTGGGCGTGTTCTAGGGGAGGGCGCCCCACCGACGGGCGGCCTGTTTGACACGCAGGACGCCGTCACCTATCCCGCGACGACATGCCCCAGGCCGAGCCACTCAAGCATCGAATCCATCGCGAGGGTATTGAGAGCCTGGCTCGTTTTTTCACCGCGGCCAGTCCGCGTTTTGCGAGCAAGCGTTTCGTCCAGCGCGCGCTCGACGGCTTGGAGCCGCTCGAGCTCAAGGCGAGGATCAGCCATGTCGCGGGCGCGCTCGCGGCGACGCTGCCCACCGACTTCGAAGCGGCAGCACCCGTGATCGACACGGCGGTCCGGCTGCACCGCGGCGCCGGTCCGG
>Ga0316189_10000247_pt1 | contig 52439 bp, 48 predicted proteins | sample LowCovwburrow_MG_FD_204930 | JGI IMG/M metagenome (GOLD analysis project Ga0316189, IMG submission 204930) | Coastal sediment microbial communities from Maine, United States - Lowes Cove worm burrow | ecosystem: Environmental > Aquatic > Marine > Coastal > Sediment | place: USA: Maine... | reverse complement strand
AACTTTGTCCACTTTCTACCGACAGTGAAACGTCATCAAGTATGGTTAGTTGGTGGTCGACCGTGGCAACCAATTTACTAAGGTGCTCGGCACGCAAAATTGCATTTTTCAATTGCTGCTCTTGTTTCGTTTAGTTTTGTTTTGGAAAAAATGATTATCTTTGCGCTAGTCTGCAAAGTGCTGGGTATCACTAGATTACACATCATCATTCACTTCTTATTTTATAATTTACAATAGATAATGCCGAAATCGACGAAAACAATTGCCCACAAAGCAAACTATATCAACGCATTTAGCAGCGCTCCGTCAAATTAACAAATATTAGATATCATAATGGCTATACTTCTCATGATTTTAAAACCTCATCATCTACTGTTTCTGATGGTATCAGTTTCACTGTGTACAACCAGTCACGCTAGACCAGCCGATGATAATCGATTATTGGTTTACGGGGATAGTTTAAGCGCTGCTTACGGCATGGATTTGGAGCAGGGCTGGGTATATTTGTTGGCGGAAGAAATGGGCGACTCATGGAGTGTTAACAATGCCAGCATTTCGGGTGAAACAACCATAGGCGGGCTGAACCGCCTTAGCAGCACCTTAGAAGAACTTCAACCAACGGTAGTTCTATTGGAGCTAGGCGCCAATGACGGTTTACGGGGCTACTCCATTGATTCCATACGGCGGAACTTAGCTGACATGATTAAGTCAGTACAAGTGTTTGGCGCTAAGCCCATCCTTGCTGGTATATCCTTACCCGCAAGTTATGGACCACGATATATTGATAGTTTTAGAAATATGTTTAGAGAATTGGCTAACCAACACGGCATAGCTTATGTCGACTTTTACCTTGAAAAACTTTTGACCGACCCTAACTACATTCAGTCAGACGGGCTCCACCCGTCGGTTATCAGTCAACCGATTATCAAAGAATCTATCAAAAAACATTTAATTGATTTAGATATTGTCAAATAAGCTCTGGCCTATCCCCTGCAAGCTCGAACAGAGTCTTTTCGACGGCACTAATGTAGGGGTTCGCCTGTGGTCGATTACGACGAATATAGTCCAATCCTTGCTCTATGGTCATACCTCTGTAGTGGCAGAGGTAGGTGAGTGTAGTGGCCGGAGCTCGACACACACCAGCATTACAATGAACATAAACTCGTTTGCCTGAAGTCAATAGTCGATCCAACATTTTGACAGGTTCAGCCAGTCGATTCCCTAAGTCCGCTTCATCGAAATCTCGAATGGGAAATCTATGCACATCAATATTATTGTATAGATAGGCACTTTGAATTTTTTTCCAATCTATCCCATGCGATCTAAAATCATCATCGCTTTGCAAAGATAAAACAGAGGTAACTTTCATTTGGCCCAGTCGTGCCACATCAACACTGGATTGGGGTGCATTGCCAACAAAAATGTCCGATTCAATACATCCGAAATTAAGCATTGTTCTGGTAGAATTTTCTGAAAGACCTTATTGTATCAAAGGTGGTACTTACCACTGTGTGATTTTACCGTATTCACTAGTGCTTGCATATTCTCTGGGTCAGCAAATGGTTGAATGCCATGGCCTAAATTGAAAATATGGCCTTTATCTGTGGCTCCATGATTGCCGTAAGCGCTTAAAACATTGGCTGCCTGCTCTGCTACCTGGGTAGACCCTGTATTCATAACTACCGGATCCATATTGCCCTGTAACACAACTTGCTTACCCACCCTCGCCTTTGCATCAGCTAAATCAACTGTCCAGTCTAAGCCTAAGCCATCACAACCGGTCTCAGCAAGCAATTCAAGCCATTGCCCCCCGCCCTTGGTGAATAGCACTACCGGTGTGTTCTTGGTAGCTTCATCGGTCTTTAGAGCGGTAACGATTTGCTGCATATAGGCCAATGAAAAGTCTTTGTAGCATTGTGTAGACAACATACCGCCCCAAGTATCAAACACCATCAACGACTGAGCGCCTGCAGCAAGCTGTGCGCGTAAATACTCAATTACCGAATCAGTAACAACCTGCAGCAATTGGTGGGCGGCGGCTGGTTGCTCAAACATCAAACCTTTAATGCGTCGAAATTCTTTGCTGCCGCTGCCTTCAACCATATAACTGGCTAAAGTCCACGGACTGCCAGTAAAGCCTATAAGTGGCACGCGTCCATCGAGAGCTGATCGAATAACACGTATGGCTTGCATTACATAACCGAGATCTTGCTCTGCGTCGGGAATTCCAATTTTATTAATATCGCTTAGACTACGAATCGGCTTATTAAATACTGGTCCAACCCCCTCTTCTAAAACCAACTCCAGACCCATCGCATCCGGAATTGTTAAAATGTCTGAGAACAAAATAGCCGCATCCAAACCAAACCTATCGATGGGTTGCAAAGTTACTTCGCAAGCCAATTCTGGAGTTTTGCACAGGGTCAAAAAATCACCAGCCTGGGCTCTGGTTGCCCTGTATTCCGGCAGATAGCGGCCTGCCTGGCGCATCACCCAGACCGGTGTTCGTTCTACTTTTTCACCACGCAAAGTACGCAGGTATAGGTCGTTCTTCAAATCGCTCATTGAGTTCTCATCAAATTGTCATTGAGCTCTACACGAACTCTGGGTAAACACTTGGCGTAACTAGGAGGCCGTATTATCGGTTAGTTGCGCATGTCTATGCATTCAACTATAGCCTCTTGGGTAATTGCAATAAAGCCAAAGATATCGCACGGCGAAGTGTATTAGCTTAGCGCCTTTACCGCCAGACTTAATCAAACATCAAATATAGCTGAAATTTCGGCCTGCAATTTGTCCGCTGCTGCGCGGGGGTTTTCAGCATCTCGAATAGGCCGACCAACGACGATGTAATCTGCGCCATTGGTAAACGCTTGTGCTGCAGTAACAACCCGCTTTTGATCGTCATCATTATCAACTGGACGAATCCCAGGAGTAATCACTAAAAAAGATTCTCCCAATTTCTCTCGCATTGCCTGTGCCTCATGACCCGATGCTACGACCCCATCGCAACCGATCTCAACAGCCCGTTTTGCACGCGACAACACCAATTCTTGCACATCACATTCAAAGCCCAAATCCTTTAAATCTCCTCGATCAAGGCTGGTTAAAACGGTTACCGCAAGTATTTGCACATCTCCTTTGTTGGCCGCAGCTGCCTTCATTATGCTGTCATTCCCATGAATTGTAGCAAAGGTAACGCCTTTGCCATTCAATTGCGCCACGGCTCTACCCACAGTAGCAGGCACATCAAAAAACTTGAGGTCGACAAAAATCTTCTTATCTTGCGCGCTTAACCAATTGAGCAACTCGAAATATTCGCCAGACATGAAAAGCTCAAGGCCAATTTTATAGAAAACAACTGATTCACCCAATGTCTCAACGATTTGTTGTGCCTCGGGGACTGTGGGAACATCCAAGGCCACTATTAGGCGCTCGTTAGCTTTAATATTTTTACTCATACAAACATCACTCGCAGCTCGTGATTTGGATTTATGGTTAGTTCAAACCCGCCTATTACCCTAAAAAATCGCCGCCACTTGTGATTTAGGATTCAATTGATTGAATTACTTCTTCAACTACTTTGGATACAACTCTATCTCCCGACATAACGATCAGATCAGCTTCCTGCTCATAAAGACTTCCGCGCTCTTCCATCAATTGATTCAGCTTGCCTTCAACATCTACATTTTCGAGCAATGGGCGATTTTGGTTCTTCTGAGTTCGTGCGAGCTGAGTTTTAATTGTAGTTTTTAAATAAATCACATAACCACTTTTACGAAGCAATATTCGATTCTCTTCTGAGGTAATCGCGCCACCGCCAGTTGCAAGCACAATACCACTGCGTTCACAAAGCTCGGCTAACATTTTTGTTTCGCGTTTACGAAACCCTTCTTCGCCTTCAATATCAAATATCGTTGATATTGACACGCCACACCGATCTTCAATCATATGGTCTGAATCAACAAAATCCATCCGTGTACGACTTGCGAGTTGTTTTCCCACTGTCGTTTTTCCAGATCCCATCGGGCCGATTAAAATCAAATTTTGCATAGTAGTTACAATCTTATCTTGGGGTCACAAAAACCTTTAGTTTTATTTTAGCAAAACCTAAATGTTTGAGCCCGCTATGAAGCATCTAGAATCATTAACAATAAAGCAAGAGGAGAACTATACGCAAAAGCAGGAGCATTTGCTCCTGCTTTTGCGTTCCAATTGATATAGTGACGATTATCCCAAATTCAATTTCGGACTAATAATCTTTGGAGTTAAAAAGATCAATAATTCAGTTCGATTCTCGCGTTTGGTCTTTTTCTTAAACAAGTTACCTAAGATAGGAATTTGACCCAAGATAGGAACGCGCGTTTCAGAAGAAGTGTCTTCTTCTTGGAATATCCCGCCAATTACAATAGTTTCGCCATTACTGGCAAGAACCTGTGTTTGTATTTGCTTAGTTCCCACAACCGTTGGAGATATTAATACGTCTTGATTAATTTCTACGTCAAGAATCACATTATCATCTGGCGTTATCTGCGGAGTGACCTGCAATTTCAATTCCGCTTCAATTTTCTCTAAGCGTCCGTTAGTTGACCCTCCCTGACCATTATTCCCGCCTCCAGAAATGGGAATATATGATTCACGGCCCTGGCTAATAGAAGCTTCCTTTTGATTGGCAGTAACCAACCTTGGACTAGCCACAATGCGACCCCTGCCATCGGCCTCTAAGGCGGACAATTCAAGTGTAATCAAATGCGCAAAACCGGTACCTGCTCGAAAAATATCAAACGCATAAGATGCAGGGCCAGTGCCTTCAATTCCACTAGCACCCAAATCGACAGCCAAACCCCCGGGGGTGCCGCGGGAAAGATCAAATATTACGCCATCTTCATCATCAATCAATGAATCAGATATTGTGGTGACCCCTTCTGTGGTACCCGAACCGATAAAATCACCCAAGTTACTACCACTCGCCCCAGGGAACTTGGCGTTGTCAGTGATCCGCTGGAAGCCAAATCTCGCACCCAACTCACGGCTAAAGGTATCGCTTGCCTCAACAATTCGAGTTTCTATCAGTACCTGCCTAACAGGTTTATCTAACTGTGCGATGACCAGCTTCAACTCTTTGATTTTAGGTGCAACATCTTGCACTAACAGGCTATTGGTTCTTTCGTCGACAGTGACGCTGCCGCGTGATGTAAGAAGAGAGTTCTTATCGGTCTCCGTCACGTTCAACGACGAGCTGATATCCGAGGAAATACCTGCTGTGGAAGAAGTTGAGCCCTGCCGTACGACTTTTACTGACTTAACAACATCGGCGATATCCGCTGCTTTGGCATAGTTGATAGGAATAATCTCTGACACCAATGGCGCAAACTCTTCGACAATCGCAGCTGCTTTTAAGGCGTCTTCCTCAAACTTGGTGATCTCTTGGGTGGGAGCAACCCAAATAACGTTACCTTTTTGCCGTTGCGATAGCCCCTTTGTTTTCATAATCACGTCAAGCGCTTGGTCCCAAGGCACGTCCTGCAGATTGATGGTGATTTCTCCAACCACAGAATCACTGGTAACAAAGTTGATGCCCGTGAAGTCGGCAATAACGGCCAATGCGGAGCGAACTTCAATTTTCTGAAAATTAATTGATAAACGCTGGCCTTCATAGCCTAAGGCTTCATCTTCTTCATTCTTTAAGTCTTCTGCAGTTTCAATAATCGGGTCTACGACAAGGGTATAGCGATTTCCTGTTTGAAAAGAAAGGTGTTGGTACTTGCCTTGTGGCACCACTACCAAACGCACATTATCTTTATTCTGAAAAGCATCTACAGTTTGAATTGGGGTTGCGAAATCCACCACATCCAAGCGACGTTCTAACTCAGCTGGCAGAGTAGTACCCAATATATCGATAATAATTTCACCCTCACGCTGGCGCGTATCAACGGTAACGCCATCTTCACTGAAATCGACTATCAATCGACCGCCACCTGCTTCAGACCGGCGGAAATCGACATTGCTGACCTGGGTGTCTGGCAATACATCGGCGCGTTTTTGAAACGGTTTAGGTGTGGTTATCGGGCTATTATCCGATTCGGTATTAAAAATTGTTATGGCATAGCCATTATCAGCATCCAATACTTCGTAACGAGCGGTGTCTGTTAGGTTGATTATTACCCTAGTTCTATCTGGCGTTTCCACCGCTGTAACGCTTTCCACCTGACCTACGTTGATAGGAATAGAGCTCTCGATCAAACCTTTTTTCATACCGAAAAAATCGAGCGCTATGCGCGCAGGATTTTCAACGCTGAAACTGCCAGGGCGACCTACGTTGCCGTCAGTTACCAAATTGATTTGCACGTCATTGCCTGGAAGTTTGCTGTAGACAATACTCGTCAAATTCACCGAATTTTGAGCAGTTACAGTTCCTGCAATAATCAATAATAAAACACCTGCAATCGTCTTACTTACATGCTTAGACAGATAGCCTTTTGGTAGGTATGCTCTCATAATCTTGATTCCTGAATGGTAATTATTCATCTATTGTTATTTCTCTTTCTCGAGTTACCCAACGACCGGCTGTATCTAGTACGAGCTCGGCCAGCACCACTTTTTGTTCATCTAGTACAATTTCTGTTATTTTTCCGTCATTTAGCCCCATATAGTTTCCTATTGTGGCTCGCAGCGCCTTCCCATCAGTAGTTTGCACTACCACCCAAGGCACTTGTTCTTGCGTCATTGTTCCAACCATTTTTAGAGCGTCTAATGGATAGTCCTCTAGTGGCTCTTTACGCCGATTTCTATCTGGACTACCTGCCCCTCCAACTAAACCGTCACCCCGATTTTCTCCAATATTCTTGAAGCCAAATGGATCTTCTTCACCGGCCGCAGAATACTCGAAACCTTTAAAAGGTTTAATCTCCGGAAGTGGTTCAATCTCCGGCTTTTTATCTTGATATGCAGTAGCAACAAATTGTTTTAGGTCAGCCATTTGACTATTTTGACAAGCCTGTAAACCAAACATACACAGCACTAATGCTGTCATACGTAAGACTGAATTGCTGGTAATGAATGAAATTCTATAATTCGACATGTTGTATTTACCCACCTTCTGCTCCTGTTTCTGGCTCTTGAACATAGGTCTCTTCTAAGTAGTGATAGGTTTTAGTCACTGCGTCTAATTGCAATTTGTTCTCGCTTTTAGAGCGGGTAATTTTAAAATTCGTTACATTGATAATTCGCGGCAAGGCCGCCACATCGCTAATAAATGCGGCAATTTGATGGTATTCACCATTGGCTTTAATATTGACCAATTTTTCGGCATAAAAATCTTTTTCAATTGTGGCACCAGGTTTAATCTGCTCGAACTGTAAGCCACGCGACAATCCCACCTGAGTCATATCGATTAATAGATCGGGAATCTCGCTTTCGTTTGGTAACTGCTTGAGTAAAACCCCAAAGGTTTCTTCAGCTTCAATCATCTGCTGTTTATAAGCATCCAAATTGATGGCTAACGCTTTCTTTTCAAGGAAAGTATTTTTGAGTTGCGGTTCACGCAGCTTAACCGTCTCCAACTCGGCGACCTGATCCTTAATTATAAAATAATAACCTGCGCCCATAATAACCAAGCACAGTATTCCAGCCATAAACAATTTCGCACGACGGCCCCATGAACCTATATCGTTAAAATCTAAGCTACTTAATTCTTCAAATAATCCCATGCTCAGCCTCTAGCGGATGGTTTCGACGCCATCGCCTTTTTCTTTACGTTCTTCTTTAACTTCGACATCGAATTTGCTGACCGTTTGGCCTTTTTCATCCAATATATCAACGACTTTCAATGATGTGTTATCGAACCAATCAGACGAATCCAAATTCCTCATCAGAGCAGATACTCGGCCATTTGACTGGGCCTTACCACTGATTCGCAACGTATTCGTGGTCTTAGCAATATTGTCGTAGTACACACCATTAGGCAGCTTGGTAACCAAATCATCGAACACATGAACAATTTGAGATCGATTGGCTTGCAAGGTCTGGATAACCTCCATTCGGGCTAATAGTGCGTCACGTTTATCCTTTAGATCTTCAATTTCTGCGATCACCTTTGATAGAGCATCAATTTCGGATTGCACGTACGCATTTCGATCTTCTTGATGTTGGATTCTTGAATCCATAAAAGCCTTGCCCATAAACACTGCAATAGCCGCTGCAGCCCACATCGCAAAACAAAAGGTCAGCGTTGTACGATTGCGCTCTCGGCGCTGCGCCTCACGCCAAGGTAATAGATTAATATTTGCCATTTACATTAAACCTCGCAGTGACAGACCAAAAGCAATGGACAACCCGGGCGCCACATTGGCGATTGCATCACGATTCATTTGCACGCTAGCATTTACAAGCGGGTTCAGCACCGTCACTTTAGTTCGCATCTTCATTTCCAAGTCTCCGGCCAAACCGTTCAGCGCACAGCACGAGCCTGACAACACAATGCTATCAATATTAGAAAACGCACTCGATGAATAGAAAAATTGCAATGCTCTACTGACTTCCTGCTTCAACATTTCAACAAATGGTTCCTGCACAGCCGTTAAAAAGTCTCCAGGCGGTTGTGTGGAGTGAAGAATCTCCTCAGCCTCATCAACTGAGACACCATATTCTTTTCGAATAAGCTTGATCAGTTGCGATGCACCAAAATTCTGGTGGCGCGAATAAAGCACTCGCTCGTCATCGACCACCATTAAATGGCTAGAGGACGAACCAATGTCGAATAAGGCTACCGGCTGATCAGAGTTGGCGCCTAGGCTGTTTTGAGAACGATAGACTCGCTCTAAAGCGTAGGTATCAATATCAATATAGTTAAGGCCGAGCTCCGAATCTTCGACTAAGTCGATGTAATCATCAACAATGCTTCGTCGACATGCTACCAACAAAACATCATTTTCTTGGTCGTTAACACTAGAAGCGCCTAGGACTTCAAAATCAATATTTACTTCATCGATCGGATACGGAATGAAATGCAGAGCTTCAATACTAATTTGCTCTTCCATTTCTAACTCCGATATATCCATTGGCATACCGAGCACCTTGGTAATCGCATGTGAAGACGAAACAGACACCGCCACAGCGTCACCCTTAGCACCTGACTTTATAATCAGGCCATTCAAGGCATCGGAAATCAATTCCGCATTGGCGATGGTGTTTTCAGAGAATGCACCAGCAGGTAGTGGGGCTATTCCCCACGCAATGACTTTTGGATTAGCGTAAGAACCGGCCAATTCGACCAACTTAATCGAATGGGTGCCGATATCTATGCCTATCACTGACTTGGATTTTGATCGAAACAGTTTCAAGAAACCTCCATAAAAACCGCAATTTATATCATTTTTGTTACTACTTACCTTAAAGTCTAACTAACCTTTGCCAATAATGCTACATTTCTATTTAGGAAATTTAATAATTAATATATTATCTCGCGAAATATATTGGGAATAATCACTCGTTTTGAAGAAATCAGACCTCCTTTTGCCGTTAACGAGCTTCGTTGCGGCAGTATTTATGATCGGTTTGATCAGCGGCGGATTCTTAGTCGTACAAATCGACCATACTTTGCCCGACGCACAAAGCATTAAGTCAGTGGAACTAAAGATCCCCCTGCGCGTCTACTCTGCAGACGGATTGCTAATTTCGGAGTTCGGCAACGAACGTCGCAAACCTACTTCAATAGAAGCGGTACCTCAGAGCCTAATAAACTCGGTTTTGGCCAGCGAAGATGATAATTTCTATCATCATCGCGGTATCGATATTAGAGGTTTAATCAGATCTACCATCTCCAATATTCGCTCTGGCGGTAAAGGCCAAGGTGCGAGCACCATTACCATGCAGGTCGCTCGGAACTTTTTTCTCACACCTGAGAAAACATACATTCGCAAAGTTAAAGAGATATTACTCTCGATAAAGTTAGAACAAATACTCACAAAAGACGAAATCTTATCCCTTTACTTGAATAAAATATTTCTGGGTCATCGCTCTTATGGCTTCGGCGCTGCAGCAGAAGTCTACTATGGCAAGGAGCTTGAGGAGCTGAGCTTGGCTGAAAGTGCCATGCTAGCGGGCTTACCCAAGGCTCCGTCAACCACAAACCCCTTACGAAACCCGACGCGAGCTATGCGCAGGCGTAACTATGTTTTGGGCCGCCTTCAACAACTCGGCAAGATATCAGACAAACAATACAGAGAGGCCAGCGAGGCCCCTATCACAGCCGTCAAACACACCAAGACTTCCGAGCTGTCTGCACCTTATATTGCGGAAATGGTGAGAGCGAGCGTAATTGAACAATATGGTGAGCAAGCATATTGGAAAGGCCTAAGTGTACATACCACTATTGTTTCGAGCCGACAAATCGACGCTGATAGGTCATTGCGGTCTGGACTACAAGCCTATGATAAGAGGCATGGGTTTCGCGGCCCAATCGCTAGATTTGAGCAAGCCAAGCTAGAATCTCTAGACACCAAAGACTTGGCCAACCTAGTTGCAGAATTCCCCAACAGCCGTGAACAAATTCCCGCGCTGGTTTTGCAGGCGAATGAAGCACAAGCACTGCTTTTGACCAAACACCAAACCGAAATCACCATCACCCTAGAGGGTGCCGCTTGGGCGCGAAGGTTTCTTAGCAGCAATAGCACCGGCGATAAGCCAAGTGAAATGACACAATTGGTGAACGCTGGCGACCTAATTTACATTGAGCCGCTTAAAGCAGGCAATTCTCCGAACGAAACTTCAGAAAACGGCGCGCCGCCAATCAATTGGCGCCTTTCGCAAATTCCAAATATTAGTGGTGCAATTATTTCAATGGAGCCTAGTTCGGGCAAAATCTTCTCACTTACTGGCGGCTACGACTTCTTCTTGAATAAATATAATCGTGCCATTCAATCAGTACGCCAGCCTGGGTCTAACATTAAGCCTTTTATATATTCAGCCTCGTTAGACAAAGGTTTTAGCCCCACTAGCCGTATTAGTGGCGCACCAATTGTAATAACCGACCCCGCGCACGGAACCGTATGGCGGCCGGAAAACTATTCAGGTAAGTTTTTTGGTCCAACCCGAATGCGAGAAGCACTATCAAAGTCACTAAACCTAGTGTCCATTCGATTACTTAGATCAATTGGCATACCCTACTCGCGGGAATATGTATCACGCTTTGGAATTGACATGGAACGCTTTTCACCAACATTAACTATGGCATTAGGCGCTGGCGGAGTAACACCGCTAGAAATGCTCGGTGCTTATGCCGCGCTTGCCAATACCGGCTACCGAATTGAACCTTATTTTATTGACCACATCAGCAACCGCGACGGCGATATTATTTATCAGGCCAAACAAGCGGTTTTTTGCGATGAGTGTTTTGCGCAATTCATACCGATTGTTCCTGAACCTGAAAGCCTAGACGGGCCTGCCAACGATATGGCAACAGAGTCAGAGGAACTTGATGCTGGCTCTACATTGGCCGCTGATGGCTCTTTACCTAACGCTGATGGCTCTTTACCTAACGCTGATGGCTCTTTACCTAACGCTGATGGCTCTTTACCTAACGCTGATGGTTCTTTACCTAACGCTGATGGCTCGCTTGAAACAGCCAACGTTGATCCGTTTGCACCGGTACAACAACAGACCTATCAAGCACCGAGAATTATGCGGGCATCAAATAACTTCCTCACCGTTAGCATGCTAAAGGACGTTATTCGTTATGGCACAGGCCGAAAGGCACTGGTATTGGATCGGGGCGACCTTGCAGGAAAAACCGGCACCACCAATGACTATATAGATGCTTGGTTCACTGGTTTCAACTCAAAAGTCGCAACAACCGTATGGGTTGGATTTGATGATCCAGCAACATTAGGCAGAGGCGAGGCCGGCGGAGTTGCAGCACTTCCCATATGGATAGACTACATGCGGACTGCACTCGAAGATGTTGCCGAGGATAGCGATGAAGTTCCTGACTACATTGAAGAAGTATCAATTGATAAAGTAACTGGGGAGCCAAGCGATGAATTAGACCCAGGTGCAACGCCGGAGTACTTCCCCATCGAAAGCATGCTGCCAGAACTTGAGAGGCAATTTCTATATGCGGTTAATTACACTGCACGCAATTCTTCCAGCGACAATCAAATTGAAGAGAGTGTGATTGAGGGAAACGCCGAGGAAGAAGCGCTTGAAGAAACTCTCAAGGATGCTTCATTAGAGCAAGACCAAGAATACGATCAACACGCCGAACCAAGAATTCTCGAACAAGAAGAGGATACCGAAGGCCTGTTTTAGTCAACTGAACTTTTACATCTGACGATTCCGGGCAAGCCTCCGAATACTACTAGATAATTGACAGCGCTGAATTTGCGCAGAGACAATTCAACCCGGATTATGCATTAGAAATCTACTCGGCAACAGCTCCTGCGTTGCCCTACCTCCTGCTCAATGCAGTCGTACGAATGAAAGTAGCTTTGAAAACAATGACTTTCTCGAATTATTTCGCTCACCATAGAGTGACTATGGCATCGCCAAATAATCCTTCGAAAGCCCTTGTTTTCTTTGCTCTTTTCCTTCTCGCAACGATCCCTAATGCATAATCCGGGTTCAACACAATCGCTTACTTTGCGCTTGTGGTTTTTCGCGCCACCTTTTTCTTAGTCACTTTCTTCTTGGCTTTCTTAGCAACTTTCTTCTTAGCTTTCTTTTTCACCTTCTTTTTGGCAGTTTTCTTAGCCGTCTTGGTGCCATTTGCAACCCACCGCCCACCTTCATAAAAAGCCTTCCATCCAGTAGCTTTACCGTCTTCTTCGGTTTGCACGTAGATTTCCTTGGTTTTTCGGCTATAGCGGATGACGGTAGGTAATCCATCTTCATCCGCAACTGGCGCACTAAACAGAAAGTTGTACTTTGGATCAATCTCTGCCTGATGTGGCAATATTTCAGCAACTAAAGGAGCCCTAGTTTCCCGGTTTCGAGGAAATGCACTGGCTGCCAGAAACATGCCCGATGCTCCGTCTCGCAGTATGTAATGATCATCCACCTTTACGCACTTTAACTCCGGCATTGGCACCGGATCCATTTTCGGAGGAGCTGCTTCGCCGTTACGCAATAGTTTGCGAGTGTTTTTACATTCCTCGTTGGTGCAACCGAAGTACTTACCAAATCGGCCATTCTTAAGCTGCATCTCACTACCGCATTTATCGCAATCGATAATCGGCCCTTCGTAGCCTTTGATCTTATAGGTGCCCAGCTCTACTTCAAAGCCAGAACAATCGGGGTTATTCCCACAGATATATAATTTTCGCGTTTCATCCAATAGATATGAATCCATTGCCGCATTGCATATAGTGCAATGATGTTTTTTAATTAGTAACTTGGCTTCAGCTTCTTCGTCCTCATCAACATTTACCGCCTCTTCGCCGGGCACCAGGTTCATTGTTTTTTTACAACGTTCTTTGGGCGGCAATGCATAACCAGAGCACCCAAGAAATACGCCAGTACTGCCGGTTCGTATTTGCATGTTGCGGTCGCAGGTCGGACATCTGATATCAGTCTCGGTTGGCGAATTGGTTCGCATACCACCGTCATCGTCGTTCTGAGCTTTTAGTAGCGTTGCTGAAAACTCGCTGTAAAAGCTATCCAACAGCTCCCGCCATTCACGCTTACCTTTAGCGACATCATCCAGAGCATCTTCCATATTGGCGGTAAAGCCGTAATCCATCAGGTCAGCAAAGCTTTCAACTAACCTTTCTGTGACAATATCACCCATTTTCTGGGCATAGAATCGACGTTTCTCTACCTGTACGTAGCCCCGATCTTGAATGGTTGAAATAATCGCGGCATAGGTTGACGGGCGACCAATACCTTGTTTTTCCAATTCTTTTACTAGGCTTGCCTCAGTATATCTAGCAGGCGGCTTAGTGAAATGCTGGGCTGGGAGCAACTCTTGCAATGACAGCTCTTCGCCAACCCGCATTGAAGGCAGGACCCCACCATCGTCTTTTTTACTAATCGGCGGCAAAACTTTCTGATAGCCATCAAAAACAATGACCCTGCCACTGGTTCGAAGCAAGTAGTCTCCAGCGCCAAGAACCACGCTGGTGCTTAGAAAGCTGGCATTTGTCATCTGACAGGCTACGAATTGTCGCCAAATTAAATTGTATAGTCGTTCTGCATCGCGATCTACATTAGCCACCTGATTTGGCTTAACCTCTACGTCAGAAGGCCGAATTGCTTCGTGTGCCTCTTGCGCTCCCTCTTTACTAGAATAGGATTTTTGCGAATCTGGCAAATATTTAGCGCCGTATTCCTGGCCAATAAATTCACGGCAGTGCTGCACAGCCTCATTACTAAGATTAGTCGAATCCGTTCGCATATAGGTAATATATCCCTGTTCATACAGGCGCTGCGCCAACATCATCGTTTTCTTAACACCAAAACCCAGTCGGGTACTTGCCGCCTGTTGCAGCGTCGAAGTGATAAAAGGAGCAGACGGTTTGGCTGACGTCGGTTTTTCATTAACCTCAGTTATCTTATAGTTGGCATTTTGCAATTCAGCAACAGCCTTATCGGTCTGTTGTTTGCTAATCGGCTTAAAGGCCTCGCCTTGATAGCGCCTAACTTCAAACTTTACGTCTTGTTTATTGCTTGTTTTAAGATTTGCAAATATGTCCCAATATTCTTCAGGTATAAAGGCTCTTATCTCTCTTTCCCTCTCTACTACCAATCGAAGTGCAACAGACTGTACTCGACCGGCTGAAAGTCCGCGCGCCACTTTGGCCCATAAAAGAGGCGAAACCATATATCCCACTACTCTGTCTAAGAATCGCCGCGCTTGTTGCGCTTGTACGCGATTCATATCCACCGGACCAGGCTCCTCAAAAGCTTGATGGATCGCGGTTTTAGTGATTTCATTAAATACAACCCTGCGATAGCGGCTCGGGTCGCCACCTATGGCTTCCTGCAGGTGCCAGGCAATGGCCTCACCCTCTCTATCCATATCAGTTGCGAGATATATAATGTCGGCGTCTTTAGCAAGTCTAACCAGCTCATCCACAACTTTTTCTTTACCTGGAAGAATCTCATATCTGGCCTCCCAATCTCCCTCAGGATCTATGCCCATCCGGCGTATTAGCTGCTCTTTGGCTTTTTTAGCTCGATGAACTATTTTCGCCTCAGGCGACAACTTTCTGGTAATGGCTGCCTGACGTGAGCGCTCCTTGGTATCAACCGCTTGCTTGCTGCTGCCGCTAGTCGGAAGATCGCGGATATGACCAACACTGGATTTAACGATGTAATCGTTACCCAAGTACTTATTGATGGTCTTTGCCTTGGCAGGCGATTCGACGATAACTAAAGATTTGGCCATGGAACGGATTTTTATTGTGATTAATCGGATAACCTGCAAAAAAAGGTTAAGTGTATTGGAAATGTATGCCGGCAACAATTAGTAGGAATGCATGTCTGACCAATCAAACCTTTCACTTTCAATAAAGTCGAAAATGATCAAAGACGTTACACACAAAGCCAAGCCAAGTGCGCTTTATAGCAGATAGTTTGGGATTTGGCTAACTAGCCGAGCTGCTAATGGCACCTCTGATCAAGTCTTGCAGAGACCGTTTATACTTGATTGAAGACTTCTAATGAAAGACTGGAAGCATATCTTCGGTCACAACCACCTCTGCCCATTCAGCAATCTCGGCAAAGCCGGGTTGATTACTTAATACCATTAAGACCACCCACTTTATGTGGTCCAAATTAACTTCTGCAGAATCTAATGCCATCACCCTATCAATGACTGTTTCTCGCGAAAACTGATCCAAGACACCAACATTAACCAATCGAGTAAGAAGTGACTGCCCTTCGATTTGCAAGCGTAGAAATTCATCTTCGGTGTAAAAACGTAGAGAACTACTTGCTTGTTGCAGCCTACCATTTTCTTCTTGCTCACAAATATCCAGCAAATCCTCAAGCCAGACAAACGCCTTATCAATCTCTTCTCCAGCGAATCCAGCGCCAACCAACTCCTTTGCTAACTCGTCTTGCCCGGGCTCAAATGACACACCATCGATAATGTAATTCTCGAACAGATAGATCAAAACCTCCAGCATGTCTTCTTTCATGATCACCTCATTCAATCAAATTAACGTATAGCAGAAAAACTCTAAGCGCCATATTAAGGGCTCGTAACCAGGCCAAAATCACTGGCAAATAGTGCAAATAGCAATCGAAACCGCTAGCTTAGTCTGACATAACCACGGTCTTGTGCCACCGCAATCCTGCCTTCGACTTCCAATATTAATAGCATGGAGGAAACTTCTGCTGAGGTCAATCCACTTGCTAAAATTATAGCTTCCAAGCTGGTCGATTCGTGCCCCACATAGGAAAGTAGCTTTGTTTGCTCCGACGACACCGGCTTAGAATTGGCCTCTGTATTGGCGGCAGAGCGACCTTGGTCCTTCAAAGCCCGCTGTAAATCAATAGAAAGCTCATGCAGCACATCTTTAGAAGAAGTTATCAACGCCGCTCCATCCTTGATCAGTCGATGACTGCCCGCGTATTGAGCACTAAAAGCCGGTCCTGGAACCACCATTAATTCCCGATTATGCTCACCCGCCAGTCTTGCAGTTATAAGTGTACCGCTACGTTCTGCTGCCTCCACAATAACCACCCCCAGCGAAAGCCCGCTGACAATGCGATTGCGGGTTGGAAAATGATAATTAATCGGCGGCACACCAATAGGATACTCAGATAATAGACAGCCGTGCTCAGAAATTTTCTTGAACAGGTGTTTATTTCTAGCGGGATACACGGTGTCCAGGCCACAGCCCATTACCGCGATTGTTGGAGCATTCGCAGCTAAAGCCGCATGGTGCGCAAGACCATCCACCCCCAATGCCATACCACTAGTAACCACCAGACCAAGTGCCGCCAATTCACCCGCTAAAATGGTTGCCATTTTGCTCCCCACTGGTGTCGGGCGTCGACTCCCTACTATGGCAACCTTAGGGTCGCTCAGACATGCCAATTGACCAGATGCAAACAATGCTATTGGAGGATCTGAAATCTCTTTTAAACTTTGCGGATAGCTAGGATCATTGATGGTAATCAAATGTCGATTGGAAGACTCCAACCAATCGAGATCAGGCTCGACATCTTTTTGTGTAGGGATGCCTACCGGCTTGGTAGAACGCCTCCCGACAATCTGGAGAATTTTGTGCTCGGGTTGCTGAATAAGCGAAGAAGCATCACCAAAAGCCGTCAATAATTGACTTTTCTGCTGGGATGTCCACCTTTGATCTCGAATTAGCCTCAACCAATCGATAAGTTGTTGTTGGTTCATTGCAGACCCTCCTTGTGTCCGTCAAATTCACTAAAGTCCTTTTTTAATACAGCTTTATCTAAAGCTAGTTAAATACACCTTTACCTAAAGCCGAAAACAGCTAGAACGCTCTAAATACAGCTGTTTATAGGGCTATTGTAACATGAGCCGCTGCAATTTGCTTTCAAATGAAATTGCAGCGGTCTGTTCGAAAATCAGTTTAAGTAAGCTCTGATTATCGGTTTAAGACTCAAAATCAGGGCTTACCAACACATCAAACGGCCGTACCGGGCGGCTAGAGTTGGTAATTATGCCGTAGCTAACCTTATCAAATGTGCGAAATACCAGCAATAAACCAACCTTTTCTTCCGGCAGAGAGTAGAGCTCACCGGTCATTGGGTCTTTCTTAGTTGACGATTGGCTAAGAATTCTGAAAACATCCCCTGACTCAACACCTTCACGACTACCTAGGGTAATGGCAACAACAGACAATGGACCCAGTTCTGCCGATGCATTTTCAGTCTCAAGTATCATTCCACGCAGATTCACATTATTCGGCGCCTTGGGGTAGAAAAACGGCAAGCTTTCTTTGTTATGGATAGGTCGCAGTCTGTCCCTAAGTGTCACATCTGTATATGTATTTAATAAGGATAATCGCGCCGTCTCACCAGGTCGCAGCATTCTAGCATCACCTACGTGCTTAGCTTCCCAGCCTAGACTCTCTCTACTTATTGGGTCAACGAAATGTCGGCCTGGTCGAAATAAGCGATATTCATCGGCTTCCTGGTCTTTAATTCCACGCGCATAGAATTGATCATACTTGCCCATCAGCAAGTGATTTTCCGTTCCATCTACCACATAACCAGCAGTGGAAAGCTCATTTTCGTCAGTCACCAAGGGGGCATTAATGTAGGCTTGAATAGCACTCGGATCCACGGCCGGAATCGCATTCTGAAAATCCTCCGAACGTACAGACGGTGATAGCTTAACTGTTTCTGTTCGTAGGGCGCGCAGGCTTGGCCTACCATCAATGAAGGTCATCACCAACACATCCCCAGGATAAATCAAATCTGGGTTTTCCACTTGTGGATTACCTTGCCACACTTCAGGCCAACGCCAAGGATCACGCAAAAATTTTCCCGACAAGTCCCACAGTGTATCTCCATCAACCACGGTATATCGTTCCGGATAGTCCGGAGCGAGTACGAGATCGTCTGCGGCTAGAGTCGCCGTAATACCAAACACCATTGCCACTACCAAACTGAGCAAAGTGATGGATAATTTTTTAACCCCTAATCGAAAGATTGGAGTGCTTGTTTTTTGGTAGGTTGCTATCATTATCATTTACGGCTCGGTGCTCTCAATAAACTAAGTATCATCTGTTGATTATATTCAAAAGGCTCGCTTGGGTGATGATTCATGTTATCTGCATAACATTAAAATCAAAACCTGTAGAACTTAAGCCATGAACATATTCGCCAATTCACGCATGTAAAAATAAATTATATCAAGTAATTTAGCATGTTACACAAACAATGTAGAATACAGTTTACGTTATTTTCACAATAAACTGTAATCAAAATTATCGATTAATGCTTTGCTATGGCAATTTTAGACATATTAGTTTACCCAGATCCGCGACTACGCAAGATTGCTCAAGCCGTTACGGCTGTCGATGAGACCATTATTAAGCTGGTGGAAGACATGACTGAAACCATGTACCAAGCCAATGGTATTGGCCTTGCTGCTACTCAGGTTAACGTTCATAAGCAAGTGATTGTGATGGACATTTCAGAACAACGTGACCAGTTATTGGTCCTCATTAATCCACAAATCATTGAAACGAATGGGGAGCAGGTAAACGACGAAGGTTGCCTCTCGGTCCCAGAGTACTATGCGCCTGTCCCACGCGCGGAGTCGATTAAGGTCTCCGCGTTGGATAAGCAGGGCGAAATATTTGAGCTTGATGCCGATGACCTATTGGCGATCTGCATCCAACATGAGATGGATCACTTGAAGGGCAAAGTGTTTGTCGACTATTTATCCCGACTGAAGCAAGATCGCATTCGGAAAAAGCTAATTAAGCGCAATAAACTCGCTTAAGCGAAAACACACAATGAAAATTATCTTTGCGGGTACGCCCGAGTTTTCCCTACCTCCTTTGCAGGCGCTAATCGATACGCATGAGGTTGTAGCCGTATTTACACAGCCTGATCGTCGATCTGGCAGAGGCAAGAAGCTATCGCCGCCACCCGTAAAATGCTTAGCCATTGAACATGACATCCCAGTTTTTCAGCCGCACTCACTCAAAGATCAAGTGTCACTTATCAAGAGTCTAGATGCGGATGTCATGGTGGTGGTTGCCTATGGCATGCTTCTCCCACAATCAGTGCTGGACTTACCCCTTTTTGGCTGCATTAACATCCATGCATCTTTATTGCCAAGATGGCGCGGAGCAGCCCCAATTCAGCGTGCCATCGAAGCAGGTGATAGCGAAACTGGCGTAAGTATTATGCAGATGGAAGCCGGCTTAGATACTGGCCCGGTGTTTCAAAAGCTGGTGATCGCAATCAATCATGACGATACTTCCAAAACCTTACATGAGAAATTAGCAACGCTTGGGGCTAAAGGTATAATTGATACATTAGAACAATTAGATAAACACGCCAAACCTACGCCACAAAGCGACGAGGGTGCAAATTACGCTAAAAAGATTTCAAAACAGGAGGCCGAAATTGATTGGTCTCTTGATGCGCAAACCATTGATGCCAAAGTTCGCGCCTTTAATCCCTGGCCGATTTGCCAAACTCAACACAATCTCACACGCATTAGAATATGGCGCGCATCCGCTCATGAACAAGCCTCAAGTGAAGCCCCCGGCACCATTTTGGACATCAGCGATTTGGGCATAGAGGTAGCCTGTGGTAGCGGCGTTCTGCGTTTAGAAGTCCTGCAAAAAGACGGCAGTCGCGAGCTCACCAGCAAACAATTTTGCAATGGCTATGAACTGGCAATAGGCGATGTTCTTGCTAATTAAGTCATGAGCAAGAAACTCAATACGCGAGCTCTGGCGGCAAAACTAAGTTGGCAAATAGTCGATAAAGGTAAATCTTCTGACGGCGTACTGCGTCAGTCATTGGCAAATACAAGCTTGAGCGAACAAGATAAAGGCTTGGTACAAGAGCTCTGTTATGGAGTCTGTCGTTGGTATGGTGATTTAGATGAAGTCGCGACTGCGCTACTGGCGAAACCCATTCGCAATAAAGACAGAATCGTACATTTCATTCTGTTAGTAGGTTTATATCAATTACGGCATTTGGCCACCCCAAGTCATGCCGCTGTAGATGAAACGGTAAAAGCTTGTCGCCAGTTAGATAAAGTTTGGGCGAAAAATCTCGTCAATGGCTGCTTACGAGAATACTTGCGGCAACACAAAGGCCAAGATGGCGCAAGCCCTAGCGAGAGTGACCAAGACTCACAAATACAATTTGGGGATGCACATCCGTCATGGATCGTGCAGGAGATTCGATCAGCCTGGCCTGACTATGCCGACCAAATCATCACCGCCAATAATCAACGGCCACCCATGTGCTTACGGGTAAATAGCAGTCAAACCAATCGCGACAGATATTTGGAGTCGCTTAGCGAGCTCGGTATTGATGCTACTTTAGACCCTTTCAGTGTCGATGGAATTATTTTGAGCAAGCCGACCAATGTAGGCATGCTCCCCAATTTTGATACTGGCGCTGTATCGGTACAAGACACAGCAGCTCAATTAGCTTGCGATATTTTGCAAATAGAACCCGGCCAGACAGTTTTAGATGCCTGTGCTGCTCCAGGAGGTAAGACTGCCCACATCTTGGAACGAGCCAATAGTTTGGCAGAGACCACCAATACCGTTCAGATGCACGCGATGGATATTTCTGAGCGACGCTGCGTACAATTAAGACAAACTCTTGAACGCATTGGCCTCAGTGCTGACATTATCTTAGCTGATGCCAGCCTGAGCCCCAATAACGCCTGGCGTCCTCCAGCACTGGGGTACGACCGAATTCTGATAGATGCGCCCTGCTCAGGCCTAGGCGTAATTCGTCGCCATCCCGACATTAAGCACCACCGGCGGCCTACAGACATAGAACAGCTCAACCAAATACAAAGCAAACTACTGGCAAACCTTTGGCCTAAACTAAAGCCGGGCGGCCTAATGTTATATATGACTTGCTCAATACTTCCGTTGGAGAATGATCAGCAAATTGCGAGCTTCTTGGCGACGCAATCAGATGCCAAACTAGAAGATTTCCATCATCCAAATGCGCTAAACTTAGCTCTTGGCAAGCAGACCTTGCCTGGCGTTCATGCAATGGACGGATTTTATTATTGCTTGCTACGAAAACCGAAACCATAGAACCTTGCCCCAGAACAATTTTGACCCAGAACAATAAAGTTGTTTTATTTACCTGCATCCTTATTGCATGGTTGGGCAGCACACCTTCATCGGCCGCTCAAACTAGCAGCACTCAAAGCGGTAACGCGCGCTCAATATCAACCGAAAAACTGAGTATCGAGCTGTCGCCTGAAGCCCAAGAAGCGATAGATAATGGCGTTACTTTATTCTTCGATACCGAGTACAGTATTCGCACTTCGTACTGGTTATTTTCAAGATCAACCATGCAACACAGCCATAAATTCTTAATTCAAAGACACGCCTTGTCTAAGCGTTATATTGTGAAACGTCAAGATATCGAATCACCACGCATATTTCGATCAATTGCTGAAGCAACAAACTACATTACAGCCCAAGCGCTAATACTGCTAGAGTCTTATGACGATGAGCAAAACCACTACTCTATGCGCCTCTCCCTTAATCGCTTTGATTTGCCTGCTCCGATGCGCCTACACGCATTCATTTCAAAAGCATGGCACCTTAACACTGGTTGGATAGCATGGCGGCCCGCGAGTTAGTCAAAAAAATCTCCGGTCCAGGCCCCGTAATTGCGGTCTGTACCTTATTGTTGTTTGCCCTCAGTTTTTTAATTGTTCAATCATTGAGTGACGATACGTCGGGAAAACTTCAATATTGGACGCTATTGCTCGGCACTGTAGGTGTTGCAATATTGCTGTTCTTTCTGGCCAGCAATGGCTACTCACTCTATCGGCAATACACACGCAATGAAATTGGTAGTAAGTTAACGGTAAAGTTAGTGGTCATCTTTTTCGTGTTAACGATCATCCCCTTAGCGGTAATCTACTTTGTCTCAATTCAGTTTTTGAATAAAGGCGTTGATACCTGGTTCGATGTTCGGGTTGAACAAGCCGTCAAAGACGCATTGGTATTAGGCCAAGAGTCTCTCCAAAGTGAGCTAGAAGAAATGCGCACTGATGTGGAAAACTACGCCGGTACATTGACTGCTGACTTAGAATCTGGCCGACTCAATACCATAATTCGTGACCTAGAGGATGCACGGCAACTCGAAGGCTATACAGAGCTGTCGATTCATACCGACACAGGTGGAATATTGGCGTTCACCAACAAAGATCAGCGCACTCTGCTGCCAGACTCTCCTGGCCCTGAGGTCTTTGGGGAGTTTCGGGTGCCTGAACCTGAAACTTATACTTCATTAGAACAACTAAGTGAGAACCGACAGCAGTTTAGAGTCGTGGCGCTGATTAAGACAACAGAGTTCGGCAATAAGCAATACGTTCTTCAAGCGATTAAACTGCTACCAACAAGCTACGCAAATCTTTTCAGTAGTGTCGAGAGTGCAATTAATCAATATGACCAAATGCTGTTCGCCCGCGGTCCTTTACGGTTTAGTTTGATGGTGGCTCTAAGTTTGATTTCCCTCGCTAGCCTATTGTTCTCGATTCTTGCTGCGGTTTATCTTAGCCGACGCTTGGTGGCACCGATTTCAAACTTGGCGGCTGGAACACAAAAAATTGCCGAGGGAGATTACGGCACCCTACTACCGGTTACCAGCACGGACGAGTTAGGCATTCTAACTGACTCGTTTAATAATATGAGCAGTAAAATTGAGGATGCGCAAACAGCGGCACTGTTGAGCCAGGATGAAACAGAACAACAAAAAGTCTATTTGGAGGCGGTACTGACTAAGCTTTCTTCCGGAGTATTTTCCTTTGATCGGAAAAAACAACTACAAGTATGCAATAGCGCCGCAGTCGAAATACTTGGCCTGTCACTGGATGATGCCATAGGAAAATCCACCGAGGAACTTGAGGCCCAGTACCCACAGATTGAAAAATTCATGGCCGCAGTCGACAGAGGCTTGGATTCCGGCACGCCTGAATGGCAGGATGAAGTCACCGTTCTTGGCACCCATGGTAGACAAATATTGATTATGCGCGGCACGCTTCTTTCAAGCTCCTCGCAACTTCAAGAGAATGATGCGCGCGACAATAACTACGTTGTAGTATTTGACGATGTCACTAATCTCATCCAGGCGCAACGAGATGCAGCTTGGGGTGAAGTAGCACGCAGGTTGGCACACGAAATTAAAAATCCGCTGACACCCATTCAACTGTCTGCCGAACGCATAAAAAATAAGCTTTCCGATCAGGTCGAAGGCGAACTGCTAGAGACCTTAAATCGCAGCACCAGAACCATTGTACAACAAGTTGAATCAATGAAAGAGATGGTCAACGCCTTCTCAAGTTACGCACAACCGGTACGCGCGACCTTGCTTCCGCTTGACGTCAAACAATTAATTCAGGATGTAGTCGAACTGCATACGTCTAGCTTGCATAACTTCGATGTGGAGCTCAATTTAGATGCACAAATCCCTGAGATCAAAGCTAATTCCACGGCCTTGAGACAGGTATTTAACAACCTGATAATAAATGCTTGTCATGCACTTGAAGGACGTGACAATCCTTGCCTGTCAATAACGGCGGCTCAGGCTCAGCAAATTACTGGTAATTATATAGACGTTATATTTGAAGATAATGGCTCAGGCATCCCTGCCGAGATACGCGATTCACTCTTTGACCCCTATGTAAGCAGCAAGGCTAAAGGGTCTGGCCTGGGTCTCGCCATCGTCAAACGAATTGTGGAAGAGCATAGCGGTTCTGTTTGGGCCAGCGACAGCGCCTTAGGCGGTACGGCCATGCATTTACGATTACCAATTAATGCGATGCAAACCTATCGTGGTAATCGGGCGCAAAATACATTACATTCATCACAGAATACAATCTAAATTTTTAATTCACAGTACTTGGACTTTTAAAGTGTCGAATTCCCACATATTGGTCGTTGATGATGAGCCTGACATCAGGAACATTTTGCAGGACATTTTGCAGGATGAAGGGCATACGGTCGCTCAGGCAGAGAATGCTGATCAAGCTCGCATGCAATTTTCCAAACATCACCCCGATCTTGTGCTATTGGATATATGGATGCCACAAGAAGATGGAATCTCTGTGCTTAAAAGCTGGGTTGAGAGTGACGTACTCGGCGACACTCCCGTGATTATGATATCGGGGCATGGCACGGTGGAGAATGCCGTCGAAGCGGTAAAATTGGGCGCCTATGATTTTCTAGAAAAACCACTTTCCACTGGCAAGCTGATGCTGTGCATAGAACGTGGCTTGGAAAATGCATCACTGCGTGAAGAAAATAAACGTCTGAAATCTCGGCTACAATACGACTCTCCAATGATTTCTAATAGCGATTCTACGCGCGAATTGCTTAGACATATTCAGCTTCTCGGCCCAACGGATAGCTGGGTATTCATAACTGGTGAGTCAGGTACTGGCAAGCATTTGGTAGCAAGAAAAATCCATGAAAACAGCCCTCGCGCAGAGAATGAGTTTGTTGAACTAAACTTAGCATCCATACCTAGCGAAAGTGTATCGCAGCAATTGTTTGGTAGTGAGTCCGATGGCAAGATTGTGCGCGGCAGTTTTGAACAGGCCTGGGGTGGCACTTTGTACATAAACGAAGTTCTCGGCTTAAATTCAGATACCCAAAATAAGCTCCTGAGCGCCTTGCAGGAAAGGCGCTTCTTACGACTAGGGGGTACGGACTCTATAGAACTAGATGTGCGTGTAATAGTGACCACCAGCGGCAACCCCCAAGAAGCCGTCAGCGAAGGCACTTTTAACCAAGACCTATACTACCGATTAAACGTTATTCCCATTCAGGTACCTTCATTACGCCAGAGACGCAAGGACTTACCAGAACTTGTAGACCTGTTTATTGAAGATATCGCCAGTCGAAATCAATTGGCGGTGCCGCAAATAGCAGATGATGCTTTAAAGACCTTACGCAACTATGATTGGCCTGGCAATGTCAGACAGTTGCAAAATGTGATCCAACGTCTGATTATTCTGAATTCGGGTAATACCATTGAGAACAACGACGTTGCTGATGCCTTGGGCAACGATATGAAGATGAAGGCTCGGGCTGAGAAACTTCCCGACTACTTTGAAGGTGATATGCGCGAAGCAAAAGAACAGTTTGAGAAAGCGTATTTAAACCATCATCTAAATTTGGTTGATGGAAATGTTAGCGCTCTTGCCAAAAAAGTTGGGTTTGAACGGACCCACCTTTACCGCAAGTTAAAGAGTTTAGATATTACTGCTCGAGATGCCAAATCCAACTAAATTGAAATGCGAGCACTGACCAGTACCCTTGGAGCTTGTCCGAGAATGATTAGGCCAGTACGGTAATTCGTTTTTTGGCCACATTTCCCGTACATTCCCCTTGAATAAAATGTCTATTCTTCTCAAATGAACGGAAAACTTGCCTCAAATAGCCATGATCTCACTAAGCTTCTCATTCTCGGACAGTCTCCCAGCGATACAATTTGGGTCTGTCGGATAATGAATTATGCTAGTACGAAAGCACCACTTTCTCCTGACGCAAATCATTATCCGACAGACCCAATTTTGAAAATTCTAATATGAAAATTTTAATCCTAGGAGCAAGCCAGGTCGGTACTTCGATTGCAGAAGTATTAGTCGGTGAGGACAACGATGTAACCATAGTTGACCTTAATACCTCAGTGCTTCAGCAATTACAAAACCGACTCGATATTCGGACTGTAGCCGGGAACGCCGCGCACCCATCAGTGCTGCGTGCAGCAGGCGCTGAAGATGCCTCGTTAATTCTCGCTGTCACAGACAACGACGAAGTTAATATGGTCGCTTGTCAAATTGCAGAAGCCTTCTTTTCCACGCCAACAAAAATAGCGCGCATAAGGTCAAAAGAGTATCTAAAATACCCAGAATTGTTTACTGACGAGTCGGGCTTTCATATCAATGTTGTCATATCACCGGAAGTCATTGTTAAAGACCACATAACAAGATTAATAGAATTTCCCGGCGCTCTACAAGTATTAGACTTTGCCGATGGGCTGGTGCAATTAGTTGGAGTAAAGGCGGTGGCCGGGGGCGCATTGATAGACTGCCAATTAATAGAGCTGAAAGAGCACATGCCAAACATAGAAGCTCGGGTAGCCGCCATTTATCGCAATAAGGAAGTTATAACACCGGTATCTGAAACAATAATTCAAAAAGGCGACGAAGTGTTCTTCGTGGCAGCTAGAGAGCATATTCGACAAGTCATGAAGGAGATGCGTGGCAAGAGTGATAAAACGAAACGCATTTTTATTGCTGGTGGTGGCAATATTGGACTAAGTCTTGCCAAAGAGCTCGAAAACAAAGGCTATAGTGTAAAGCTCATCGAACTCAACCCAGAACGAGCTGAAAAGATTGCCGATGATGTTCACCATACTGTGGTACTTAATGGCAGTGCCGCCGATGCAGGATTATTGTTACAAGAAAACATTGAGGCCGCCGACGTTTTTTGTGCAGTGACAGAGCGTGATGAAATAAATATTTTATCAGCCAAATTGGCAAAACAATTAGGTGCAAAACGGGTTATGGCGCTGGTTAATAGACCTGCTTATGTAGAACATATAGAACATAACGACATTAACGCTATCATCTCACCTCGGATCGCCACCATTGGAAGCGTGTTGGCTCACATAAGAAGAGGAGATGTGGTCGCCGTACACTCCTTAAGGCGTGGGCGCGCAGAGGCCATTGAAGCCATTGCTCATGGTGATAAAAATTCCTCAAAGGTGATCGGTAAAGGCGTTCGCGAAATTCCCTTTCCTCCTGGCACTGGTGTTGGCGCAATCGTTCGAGACCAACAGGTTATAATTCCAAATAAAGATACGCTGATAGAACCTGAAGACCACGTAATTATTTTTATGGATGACAAAGCATGCATAAGTACCGTCGAAGCTTTGTTTCAAGTAGATGCCACATTCATCTAATGCTCGACTAATTTAAAACATGCATTTTCAAATAGTATTAAAGATACTCGGCGTGTTACTGATTATTTTCAGTGCTACGCACCTAACGCCACTTGTCGTGTCACTGATGTATCAGGATGGCAATAGCCTACCGTTTGCCTTTGCCTTCTGTTTAACGCTCTTCACTGGCCTTATCCTCTGGTTGCCGACGCGCAATATCAAACGTGATTTGCGCTATCGTGACGGCTTTCTTGTCGTAGTATTGTTTTGGACGGTGTTAGCTACCTTTGGTGCTTTGCCTTTTTTGCTATCTGAGTTTCATGATCTTTCGGTAACTGATGCCTTCTTTGAGTCCATGTCTGGTCTTACTACCACAGGCGGCACCATTCTCACCAATCTCGATTCGCTACCGCAATCAACACTATTCTATCGGCAACAGCTGCAATGGCTTGGCGGTATGGGGATTGTTGTTTTGGCAGTTGCCATCATGCCTATGCTAGGGGTCGGGGGCATGCAACTGTATCGGGCTGAAACACCTGGCCCAATGAAAGATAGCAAACTCACGCCGCGAATCACCGAAAGCGCCAAAGCACTCTGGTACATCTATCTGGGTTTAACACTCATCTGCGCACTCTGCTATTACCTGGCCGGCATGACTATGTTTGATGCTATCTGCCATGCTTTCTCGACCATCGCTATTGGAGGATTCTCCACTCATGACGAAAGCATGGGTTTCTTTGATAGCATAGCAATAGAGTGGGTAGCGATTGTATTTATGTTATTCGCTTCCGCCAACTTTTCTTTGCACTTTTTGGCATGGCGCAATCGCTCTATTAAACCGTATCTAAGAGATCGCGAATATGGCTTCTTCTTTATCGCTCTGGGTATGGCCGCTGTTATCACCTTAGTCGGGTTGCTTTCGCGAGAAGTTTACCCAGAACCCTTAATAGGCATACAACAAGGCCTGTTCCATCTAGTCTCAATTGCGACTACTACCGGCTATACTTCCAGCGGTTTTGCATGGTGGCCGGGCGCTATCCCAATCTTACTATTACTGGTGAGTTTCATGGGCGGCTGCGCAGGTTCTACAGCCGGCGGAATAAAGGTGTTAAGAGTTCAGGTAATGTTCAAGCAGGTACGCACGGAGATAGTCCGCCTAGTTCACCCTAATGCGGTGCTCTCTGTCAAACTTGGAAAACAGGTGATTAGCGAACGCATCTTAAATACCGTAACCGCTTTTTTCTCGGTATACATTTTTTGGTTTGGCGTAATAGGTTTTCTATTATGTGCCGTGGGCATGGATTGGATAAGCGCATTCTCTGCCGCCGCCGCCTGCATCAACAACCTGGGTCCAGGGTTAGGCGAGGTTGCGCAGAATTATTCCGAGATCAGTGACCCTGCTAAGTGGATTCTATCCTTTGCCATGCTGTTAGGGCGCTTGGAACTGTTTACTCTACTAATACTGTTTTTCCCTACTTTTTGGAGGGACTAGAGAACCTGCAAAAAGTAGAAGCGGGCTCTGTAAGGCTTTATTGTTTTCAAAGCTACTTTCCTTCTCGCCACGATCCCTAATGCATAATCCGGGTTAAAGCTGCGCAGGAGCACTTACCAAAAGTCTCGATTGTGTGGCTGTCGAATAATGATTTGCGTCAGGAGAAAGTGGGGGTTTGAGACTAATTATTTGATAATTTGAGACGTAATGGTTGTTCCATTGCTCGAAAATTTTCGGGAAAATAGGCCAAAGTGGTGCTTTCGTACTAGCATAATTCATTATCCGACAGCCCCATTGTGGGTCAGCTTGAAAGCCAGATGCCATTTGGACTTAATCAGCACCTCCCAAAGTTAGACCCTAGTAAAGATGTATTTTCTGGGTGCTGGGTAAGCAATCCGCCCATCCACGGTATTGCTACCTGAGTGCTCGTATGAGCATAAAAAAAGCCGCTCTAAGAGCAGCTTTTTTACTGTTACTTGCTCCTTTCCAACGGCCAGAGCAAAAACTTTATTAGTCGCTTCCTTATTTATAAACCGATCCTTTTCTAAAATGCTTTACCAGCAAATAGTAGAATACCGCACGATACTTATTTCGGTTTGATTTACCATAAGTAGTAATGACCGCTTGAATGCCCTCATCTAATTTAGGCGTATCTTTCAGACCAAGTTTTTTGATCAAGAAATTCTTTTTCACTCGATCCAACTCTTTCTTATCGCCGGCCGATACTGTGCATGCATCCGCATTGTAAATTGATGGGCCGCAGCCAATTGTAACTGCGGTTAACAATTTCATGTCGGGCTTCATTTCACATTTTTTCTCTATATCGCCGGCATACTTCGCAATCAAATCATCGCGTTTACTCATTATATATCTCCTAGGATTTGGTGTGACTCTTTATACCACTTTCTCAGTCGTTGAATGTAAAGTAATGTCAACGTTACTAAATAATTGGCTTGTTTTAGGCTTGTCCAATTTTTGAACTGCTACAGCATAATTAAATGCAAGCTATTTGTAAAATTTTGACTCACCTTTTGGGCGGGTTTTGAAGCGTTTATGTGCCCAAAAGTACTGTTCTGGATTTTGTCTGATCATTTCGGCGACTACCTGGTTCATTTTTGTAGTATCAGCAACCTCGTCGCCGACCGGAAAATTGTCTATTGGCGCGCCCAATACTACCTTATATCCGAGCCCCCACGGTTTGATGATATTCAGACAGGGGATGACAACCGCGTCTGTAAGTTCGGCAAACTTCCCCAGCATTGGGATGGTAGAAGCCAGCTCGTGAAAAAATGGAACAAATATTCCTTTGCGGCCAGCATCCTGATCAGGCAGATAGTAAAAAGGATATCCTTCACGCATCAACTTGAGAAGCTTGCGCATAGACGCTTTGCGCTCAACCAACAAACCACCGTAACGCGATCTTCCTCGCAAACTAACTTCGTCCATTAACGTGTTTTTGCTGTATTGATACATTGTCATCATTGGCCGTTCCTGGTTCAGCACCAGACCCGCAACTTCCAAAGAAACAAAATGCGGTGCCAATAAAATTATCCTCTTGCCGTCACGCAATGCTTGGTCATAGTGCTCCCTTCCATGAACTTCAACCAGCGTATTAAATCGTGACTTTGACATCCACCAATTCATACTTGAGGTAAACACCAATTGACCTGCATTTTGAAAGTGTCGGCGATTGATTCTTCTACACTCTTTGGACGTTAGCTCTGGAAAACATGCTGTCACATTCCGATAAGCAATATTACGACGCGATGGCACCAAAATATAAAAAAGCGTTCCCAATACATAACCAAACCCTGCGAGCACAGGCAAAGGTAGAAAACTAAACAGCCACAATATGGCTAGGCCAAGCCAGGTCAGCCAGTATTTGGGGGCGATAAATTGTGAATAGGCTCTTTTTAACACTGCGGAATCTTACTTGTTACGTCGGTACAGCACGGTTGTTGTGGCTGTATTGAAAGGTGCGCCGCAGAATATCACAGCCATTTGTGATTGGCATTGCTTTCAACACCTAGTAATGTGGGCTTTATTGTATGTTAAAAGCACTTGGATACCCAACAAAAAACCCACACAACCATTCTGCTAACTCACATTTGCAATATTGACTTAAAAGTGGGGTTTTATATGTATATTTTCGCTGTTATTGAATTGAATGTGGGGATTGGGTATGCTGATGGCCGCCATAAATCGCGTATTAAGTCGCTAATTCCTGCAATTATTAAAGGCCTTATCAGGTCTATATCGGTACTCATATTTTGATAGCATATAACTCATGAATAGAAGAACAGTTTTAGGCGTCGGCCTAGTCGGCACCGCAAGTGCGCTACACTTGTTTAACACAAATTCCAGGGTTGCACACGCAATGAAGAAAGAACTCCAACTAGATCTTAATCCTGACACAATTGAAAAATTTACGCTGGATAGTGTTGAGTGGAAAATGCGCTTAGACGAAGAAGCCTTTTACGTGCTTAGAAAAGAAGGCACTGAACGACCCTTTAGCAGCGAACTCAACGACGAAAAGCGAGACGGACAATTTGCTTGTGCAGGCTGCAATCTCGCCTTATTTGATGCGGATAAAAAATTTGACAGCGGTACAGGCTGGCCTAGTTTCTGGCAGCCAATTGAAGGCAGGATAGAAACCAGGAAAGATTTCAAACTAATTCTGCCACGCACCGAATACCACTGTAGCCGCTGTGGTGGCCATCAAGGCCATGTATTTAAGGACGGCCCTAAGCCGACTGGACTTCGATACTGCAATAATGGTGTAGCCTTAAGCTTTGTGCCAGCCTGAGTTCTTGTGGACTGGGCTGTTTGCGGTTAGGCATCCCTATGGCTAATTAGCAGTTGCTCTACTAAATAGTTTTTGATCGTCGGAAGTTGATCGATAGCAGCCATTAGGTCTGGCCATGTATCTATGTCATTCAAAGACTCAAGTTGCTCCAAGACTATAGAATTATTTTCTGCCATGCTTAAGGTGCTATTGAGAACGGTTGATTGTCCCCAGCCCATACCTTCGAACAAACACCCGCTAGGATTGCTTAAACCAATAAGATAGTAGCCTCCATCCTCGCTGGGGCCAATCACATTGGCATTACTGCGCAAAACCTCGTAGCTCCGCAGCAATGCTGCTTTACTTATGTGCGGTGCATCACTTCCCAAAATTGCAGCCGGGTACCCGTGCTCCTCAAAGCTGGAATGCATTTTCTCGCCTAAATCACCAGATGATTGCTGAACCAATCGAACCTCATAGACATCAACCATTTTCAAGATAAATGGGTGTTGTTGATCATTCGCCACACTCAGAAAAATAGCTCCCGGCCAAACTGCTGTTACCTTAGAAAGACATTCATCGAGTAACAATTTTGCAATTTCCGCTGCCTGCTGTGCCGAGCAATGACTCTGTAACCGTGTTTTTACTTGGCCTGCGATTGGAGCCTTGGCGAACACAATTAATGGAATGCTCATCTTAGCTCACGATATAGCTTTGCCAAACGTCTTGGATCGGCACGACAAAAATAAGCCAGCCGCAGATACCACATCAATATCACTGTCTTCACCACCCCTCGCTGCTGCCAGCGACGCGCACTGGTTGACACCTTTAACTTAGAGCAATGCGGCACACTATGCCGCCTAAGAGAAGAGCTTATAGCAATGTCCTCCATCAAGGGTATATCTGGGTAAGCACCGATACTTCTGAACAAAATTGAGTCTACAAAAATCGCTTGGTCACCGGTCGCGATACTCGTCAACCTAGATCGAATATTCATAAAAAGCGCTATAATTTTCATCTGCCAATTGGTGCCAGGCGCCGTATTAAATGCAACATCAAATCTACCCCAAAGATGCTGTTTTTCCCTAGCTTCGATGACATCCTGTTTGGCTCCCATCGGCAGTTTACTATCTGCATGCAAAAACAATAGCATATCTCCTTCGGCAGCTCTGGCTCCAGCATTCATCTGACGCGCCCTGCCTGGCATCGACTCTATTAGCACCTGCCCTGTATCAGGTGATTGCCAATGCTTATACAACCAGTCAAATGTACCGTCACGGCTGCCGCCATCGACCACAATGATCTGCTCAGCACCTGAGTTTGCTAAGTCCTCAATCAAGCTCTCAATGTGATTGCGCTCATTGAGCACAGGCACGATGATGCTAAGTGTTCGTTGATACTCGGTTTGAGTTGGAACACTCATGATTTTAGGAACATGAGTGAACTATAAAATTCTGAACCCTGGCCTTCTGAACCCTGGCCTTCTGAACCCTGGCCTTCTGAACACTGGTTTTCTGAACACTGGTTTTCTGAACACTGGTTTTCTGAACACTGGTTTTCTGAACACTGGTTTTCTGAACACTGGTTTTTTAAACTAAGAATTTCGTTTAGCGCCAATTCGTAAACGCAATGCGTTCAATTTAATAAAACCCTCAGCATCTGCCTGATTATAAGCACCCTCATCATCTTCAAAGGTGGCTATACGTTCATCAAATAGAGAATCATTAACAGACTTTCGCCCAGACACCGACACCGACCCTTTGTAGAGCTTCATTCTAACTGTTCCGTTGACGTGCTTCTGTGACTCGTCAATCATAGCCTGTAACATGGTGCGCTCAGGGCTCCACCAATACCCGTTATAAATAAGCTCAGCGTACTTTGGCATAAGTTCATCTTTCAAATGCGCTACTTCTCTATCTAATGTTAAAGACTCCATGGCTCGGTGCGCGCGCAACATAATGGTGCCCGCAGGGGTTTCATAGCAACCTCTGGATTTCATTCCCACATAACGGTTCTCTACGATGTCGTCACGGCCTATTCCATGCTCACCGCCCACTTTATTGAGCCACTCCATTACGCTGGCCGCCGACATTGTCTCACCATTGATGCCCACAATATCGCCCCGCTCAAACTCTATTTCAATATATTGAGCTTCATTTGGCGCATTCTCAGGCGACACAGACCAACGCCACATTTCATCTTCGGCCTCAGCCCACGGGTCTTCTAAGATGCCACCCTCATAAGAAATGTGTAAAAGGTTGGCATCCATTGAGTAAAGAGATTTACCGTCGGCCTTTTTCTCAACCGAAATGCCATGCTCGTCTGCATACGCCAACAACTTATCTCTAGAATTAAGATCCCAGATACGCCAAGGGGCTATGATTTGTATATCGGGCCGCAGCGCATAAGCACCAAGCTCAAACCGAACCTGGTCGTTACCTTTGCCAGTAGCACCATGCGATATGGCATCAGCGCCAGTCTCGTTAGCAATCTCAATCAGACGTTTTGCAATTAGGGGCCTGGCAATCGAAGTGCCTAATCGGTATTCGCCTTCATATATTGCGTTAGCCCGCATCATTGGAAATACATAGTCACGCGCAAATTCTTCCCTCAAATCATCTATATAGATACTTGAAACGCCCATAGCTTGAGCTTTGGCGCGTGCAGGTTCAACTTCTTCGCCCTGACCAATGTCAGCGGTGAACGTGACTACCTCACAATCGTATTGCTCTTGTAGCCACTTTAGAATGATCGAAGTATCCAAACCACCGGAGTAAGCCAATACTACTTTTTTAATTTTTGACATATTGCTGTTTACTGTTACGACTGGATCAAAAACAGTCCTTAAAATTGTTAGCTCGCGTAGTGTCTTTGTTTCATCTGCGCAGGTCAAGGATATGGCAAGAAAATGAAGATCAAATTTTAGCGTTTATTGTCACAAAATTTGTGTAAAATGCTCAAATAAGAGTTACTTATGACTAATTTGGTATCTGATATAAGCAGCTTTCATTACACTCCAAGTCATCACAATAATAATCAAAACATAATCTACTTAATCATATTAATTATAAAGAGGTAAGTCCTGATGGAAGAACTCAATTTACTAGCTCGCTGGGGGCATCTATTATTTGGCATAACGTGGATCGGTATGCTGTATTACTTTAACTTTGTCCAAGGTGGCTACTTCAAAGCAGCTTCGCCTGAAGGACTAGCCGATGCAAAAAGCAAGCTCGCACCTAGTGCCCTATGGTGGTTCCGTTGGGGTGCAATGTTTACATTCATAACCGGCTTATATCTATTGCATACCATTTCAGGCGGCTTGGCGGTCAATAACTACATTATTGTAGGCGCGCTGCTTGGTACATTTATGTTCCTAAATGTGTGGATCATCATTTGGCCAGCACAGCAAATTGCGCTTGGTATGAAAGAGGGAGACGGGCCAGCGGCAGGTGCGAAAGCACTACTTGCTTCTCGAACCAATACTTTATTCTCAGCCCCAATGGCTTACTTTATGCTGGCCTCAGCACATAAGAAAGGCATGATGGGTTCGCTTGGCGATACTGGGCTCTATGCCGCGCTTGCAATTGTAGTTTTGCTAGAGCTGAATGCCATATTCGGAAAACAAGGGCCTATGGCCAGTGTAAAAGGCGTTATTCATTGCAGTCTGGCACTAACTTTGATACTGGGTGCTCTGATACATTTTGTATGATCTAATGATCGTTTAAACGATGGGTTCACCCATCGGCAATCGAAAAGCGCCTTCTGGGCGCTTTTTGTTTCTACGCACCTCAAAATACCCATGCTAAAGAAACTTCTTAAAAACTTCCGCAAGGAAAGCAAAGCAAGCTACGATGATTCGGCGTTGATGGATACCTACACGCGCTTGCCAGTAAGCTTTGTGCGCGGGGAAGGATCAATACTATGGGATGACGATGGCAAACGGTATTTAGATGCTGTAGGGGGTTTAGCGGTGACTATTTTGGGGCATAGCCACCCTAAAATTAACGAGTGCATTTCCATACAAGCTAGCAAACTGCTACATGTCAGTAATTTGTATCAAGTTCAGGAGCAATCTAGGCTGGCAAAGAAGTTTTGCGAAATCTCACAAATGGATAAAGTGTTTTTTGCTAATTCAGGTGCCGAAGCAAATGAAGCTGCGATAAAGATCGCCCGACGTTATGGTCATAATAAGGGCATTGACGAGCCAACCATCATCACCACAAAGTCCTCGTTCCATGGCCGTACAATGGCGACTTTATCGGCAACCGACAACCAGAAAATACAAGCTGGATTCACGCCCTTGCTCAGCGATTTTCTGCAGGTCGAGTTCAATAACATCGACAATATAGGCGAACACGCTAGCAACCAAAATGTAGTGGCTGTCATGGTTGAACCAATACAGGGCGAGGCGGGAATCAATGTTTGTGATCCCGGCTACCTTCAGTCTTTGCGCATGCTATGTGATGAACATGGCTGGCTATTGATCCTAGATGAAATTCAAACAGGGATGGGCAGAACCGGCAATTGGTTTGCCTATCAACACGAAGCCATACTGCCTGACATCATGACATCGGCCAAGGGCCTGGCAAATGGCATGCCTATTGGCGCTTGTGCAGCTCGTGGTAAGGCCGCCGAAGTACTGATACCGGGCTCACACGGCAGCACCTTTGGCGGCAATCCCCTTGCATGCCAGACAGCATTAACAACCATTGATGTGATTGAGCAAGAGCAACTCATCGAGGCCGCGAAAAATACCGGAGTTTTTTTGAAGAAACAAATAACGCAAACTGTCGGGACGCATCCAAGAGTATCTGAAATTAGAGGCAAGGGCATGATGTTGGCCATTGAGCTGGATCGCGCCTATGACAATCTAGCTGAGCTATTTTTACAGGCTGGATTGCTTGCCAGCATCACCAAAAAAGGCAAAGTCATTCGACTCTTACCAGCCATTAACATCAGCCAAAGCGAGGCCAAGAGCATCGCCAGAATCATCCACAACGTAATTATCAAATTAGACTAGTACATTTTCATGACAACACAGCATTTCCTAAGCCTAGACGACCTGCCTTTAGGCACTCTTGAAGATCTGATCGATAGAGCCATTGACCTAAAAGCACTGAACAAAAGCGGCGCGATCTACGAGCCACTTAAGAATCAAACCTTGGCTATGATCTTTAATAAGGCTTCTACTCGTACGCGCGTTTCTTTTGAAGTCGCAATGCGACAATTGGGCGGCAGCAGCATAAATTTGAATCCTAATGACACACAGATTGGCCGAGGCGAGCCGATCATTGACACAGCTCGGGTAATCTCGAGCATGGTTGATGCAATCATGATTCGAACCGATGCACATAATAAACTTCAGGAGTTTGCAAATTATTCTTCAGTGCCAGTTATCAATGGATTGACTGACGACTATCATCCCTGCCAACTGCTCGCCGATTTGCAAACGTTAAAGGAGTTAAGAGGAGACATCAAAGGGTGCACTATTGCGTGGGTAGGTGATGGCAATAATGTTTGCCATTCGTTCATGAACGCAGCTCGAATTTTTGGTTTTCAGTTAAACATCGCAACCCCGGTCGGCTACGAACCTGCGCCCGATGTAATACAGAAAAATAACGCGGCCATTGCGCTAAGCAATAACGCCAGCGAATCAGTGGCTGGGGTCGATGTGGTAGTCACTGATACCTGGGCCAGCATGGGGCAAGAGGATGAGCTGAAAGAGCGCAAACAAATATTCGCCGAGTTTTGTGTAGATGAGGCTTTGATGGCAAAGGCCGAAAAAGATGCCATCTTCATGCATTGCCTACCGGCGTATCGAGGATTAGAAGTCAGCGAGGCTGTAATAGAGGGGCCACAAAGTGCGGTTTTTCAAGAGGCCGAAAACAGGCTGCATGCACAGAAAGCATTGCTTGAATTGTTGCTACAAAATTAATCGCGAGCGAGGGTTAGATTTCCCGTGGCTCGCGCTGAAAGCGCCTACTTTCGGTGCCACGAGATAGATTTTTGCTTGCAAAAAACACCCCCTCGTTTGCGGCGGGAAGTTCCATTTTATATTCTGCTCTTAATCTTGTTCTAAGCAGTTTCCTGCAGCTGGTTCGACATTGCACCTGAAATTAATCTTTGCCCCTGCGGCATACTGCAACGGCGAATAACAGAATTCTCGGACTTCACCACACCGCAATTATCACAGGCCTGTAACAGCATAAAGTGATTGCTTGGGTTAACAACAGTGATCCATCGATGGCGAAAATGACGTTTGCCATGTTTTTTCACAGGCCTATTGTTAGCACAGGGCTCTTCTGGCGGCGACTTTGAATTGGCTTCGCAATTGGTGAATGGTTCAATATTTGACATTACAAACTCCCAAATCAGTACCGATACAACTAGTTTATCCAGCTATTGTGAACACTGAGTGACAGCTACTTAACCGATTAGCTGTCTACACCTTAATCTTAAGATCAATTTTGGAAAATTCAAGCTACCGCTTTGAGTTGTAAAATATTATGCAGTGTTTGTAAACACGCCTCAGCAGCTTCACGCCCTTTCTTCTTAAAATGCTCAAAGAAAAAATCATGATGCGCATCAGATTCTGAAAATTGATGTGGGGTTAGCACCACTGAGAGAATTGGCACTTCAGTTTCCAACTGAATATCCATCATGGCATCCAATACCGTAGCGGCCACAAAATCATGCCGATAAATACCTCCGTCTACTATCAAGCCAGCAGCGACGATGATCGCGTAATCACCTGACTTGGCGAGCAACTTAGCTTGTAGAGGAATTTCCAGACTGCCGGCAACATTGAAAACAGAAACTTGCTCATCACTGACACCTTCTTGCTGAAGGCGTGATTGAAAGGCAAATAAACTCTGTTCGACTATATCCTGGTGCCATCCGGCTTGGATATAAGCAATACGTTTGCCAGAGGCCCCAGAAACATTTTTGAAGGAGGCGCTTGAAGCATTGCTAGAAACGTTATTGGAAGAGGTTTTTGAAAAATTATTAGATATCGATTGGTTCATCATCACAGTCTCAGTAAATTAAAAACAATCGGGACTGACGACGACGCTACGCAAAGATCAGCTGCAATGGATGGGTACAAGGACAAATGCCCCAGCATGCAGAATTAATCTGTTTCGCAGAATTGTCTTCTCTATCATCCGGACTATAACCGTCGGCTTTGGAATTACACCAAATCTGCTGACCTTTTTCAAAATATGAAAAAGCGCTCGCGGGCTGCTACTTAGTTCTAAAAACTTGTTTTAAAGGATTAGTTCTAAGTAATCACCGCCAGTGGGGAATTTCACCCCGTCCCGAGAAGTCTGTCGATTATACGCCAAACAACACAAGGTGAGAAAGCATCTGCAAGCAGATTATTTGCACTATTAATTGATCAGCTGATTGAGCCTACGGCCAAACAAGAGCCCTCAGCCCATACCCATAAAGAGCCCTCAGCTCATCCCCATAAAGAGCCTTCAGCCCATTGAGAGCCTTCAGCCCATTGAGAGCCTTCAGCCCATTGAGAGCCTTCAGCCCATAAAGAGCCTTCAGCCCATAAAGAGCCTTCAGCCTGTAGAGAGCGGGGGATGATAAATAACTTGAACCACTATGCCTTGTGGATCAAAACAATAAAAACTACGCGCGCCATCCCGATGGGTCTTGGGTTCAGATGCCATCTTTACATTGTTCTCCAACAAATAAGCATACCAGTCACTTACTTCATCAATGTTATCGACAATTATTCCGGTGTGAGCCAAGGCTTGTTGTTTGCCCCCCACGTCATCAACTACGTGTAGCGCCAAATTGTCATTACCACTACACAAATAAACATTTTCCGGATCAGGCCGCCACTCCACGGCAAAGCCCAATAAGTCACAGTAGAAATGTTCCATCGCCTCCAAATCTAATACATTAAGCGCCACATGCCGCAGGCCTGAATGTTTAGGTCGACTTAGCTTTTTCTGACTCATGTTCTAACACCTCTATCAAATGAAATTTCCCGCCGCAAGCAGCGAGGTATCTTTTTGCAAGCAAAAATCTATCTCTTGGCACCAAAAGTAGGCGCTTTCAGGCAAACCACAGGGAACTTAACCCTCGCTCGCGATTCAAACTTACTAATCAATACAACAAACTGCACCACTCTATTCAAAAAACAACTCAGCCAATTTCTTGCCAGGGTCAGCTGCGCGCATAAAGGCTTCGCCTACCAAAAAGCTGTTAACGCCATGTTCTTGCATTAAGACTATATCATCCGAATTGTGGATGCCACTTTCGGTTACAACCACCACATCGTCTGGCATGTATCTGAGCAAATCAACGGTGTTGCTAAGTGACGTTTCAAAGGTCTTTAGATTTCTATTATTTATGCCAATTAAAGGCAGATTGAGTTGCAAGCCGCGCTCCAATTCAAGTTCATCATGAACTTCAATCAAACAGTCCAAGCCTAGCTCTTGTGCTTGACCAGCTAGGTCCTGCATTAGCCCATCTTCTAGTACTGCCACAATTAAAAGTATGCAGTCTGCCTGCATGGCTTTGGCTTCAAACACTTGATATTCATCAAGCATGAAATCTTTTCTGAGAATCGGCAAGCTGCAAGCTTCGCGTGCAGTTCGAAGATAATCCGCACTACCTTGAAAGAACTCTGCATCTGTTAGAACCGATAAACAACTAGCACCATGCTTTTCATAACTTTCGGCTATTCTAACCGCATCGAAATCTGCTCTAATTAAACCCTTGCTGGGGGAAGCCTTCTTTATTTCGGCAATCACAGCCGGCCGTTTGGCGGCGAGTGATTGCATTATGGCTGCTGCGAAGCCTCTACACTCTGGTGTGTCTTTCGCTTTCGCTTTGACGTCAGCAAGAGACAATCGAGATCGTTCGAACTCCACTTCTAGCTTTTTATGCTGCATGATCTTATCCAGCACGTCAGAGCCGGTTGCCATTACACTATGCCTGTCATTGTTCATTTTCCAGCATCTCCAACAGATTGCGTGGCCTTAATATAAGCTTGTTTAGCGGCTAGAGCCTTTCCGGAATCAATAGCTTGCGCAGCAAGTTCAATACCGTTAGCTAAAGAATTGGCGATTCCCGAAACGTAAATACCTGCGCCCGCATTCAATACAACGATATCTCTTGCTGGGCCGGTCTTGCCGTTCAATACCTGCTCAATTATCTTTAGTGAAGCCTCTGAATCAGGCACCACCAAGCTATCGAGACTGGCGGTTTTTAGGCCAAAATCTTCTGGGCAAATAGTGTAGGTCCGAACTGCTCCATCACGATATTCACTTACCGTGCAAGGAGCACAAATACTAATTTCATCCATTCCATCATCGGAGTGAACCACCAACGTATGTTCGCTACCAAGCTGAGCAAAAACATTGGCCAGCGTTTCGGTCAGTTCTCTGGCGAACACACCAACTACTTGCCGTTTTACACCCGCCGGATTGGTTAATGGCCCGAGCACATTGAAAATGGTGCGCACGGCCATGTCTTTTCTAGGCCCAATCGCATGCCGCATAGCACTATGGTGCATTGGCGCGAACATAAAGCCAACTCCCGCCTGCTTGATGACTTCGGCCACTTGCTGAGAATTTAAATTCAAGTTGGCACCCGCCTGTTCCAACAAATCAGCACTTCCCGACTTGCTAGACACAGACCTATTACCGTGTTTTGCGACACTTGCGCCTGCACCGGCCGCCACAAATGTAGCGGCCGTCGAGACGTTAAATGTGCTGGTTCCATCGCCCCCAGTACCAACGATATCTATGAGGTTGTCAGCCTCCACGTTTACCTCGTCTGCCAGCGATGACATTACAGATGCCGCGGCGGTGATTTCATCAATGGACTCACCTTTCATTCGCAAACCAATAAGAAAACCGCCGATTTGTGCATCACTACATGAGCCGGTCATGATCTGTGACATCACGGCTTGCATTTGTTGCTGGCTCAAATCACGGCGATCTAGAACCTGCGCGATTGCGTCTTGTATTTTCATCTGTGACATCTCTTCATTAACTCCCTTTCATTCCAACTAGACAGTCATATTTATAAAATTCTGAAGCAGCGCATGACCATGCTCAGTGAGAATTGATTCCGGATGAAATTGAACTCCCTCAATTGGCAACTCTTTGTGTTTTAGACCCATGATTTCTCCGTCTTCTGTCCACGCTGTTATCTCTAAACAATCGGGTAATGATTCCCTTTCAACTACCAATGAGTGGTAGCGTGTAACTATGAACGGGTTCTCTAACTCTTTGAACACTCCCGAGTTAGTGTGCTCTATTTGAGATGTTTTGCCGTGCATTATTTGTTTTGCATGCACCACCTTACCTCCAAATGCCTGACCAATGCTTTGGTGCCCTAGACAAACCCCCATTAAGGGCAATTTACCTGCAAATCTATCTATTGCGGCCAAGGATATGCCAGCTTTATTAGGTGTACACGGCCCGGGAGAAAGCATTATTCGATCAGGATTCAAAGCCTCTAACTCTTCAAGCGAAATCTCATCATTGCGAAAAGTCTTAACCTCTTCACCCAGTTCACCCAGATATTGCACCAGATTATAGGTAAAAGAATCGTAATTATCGATCATGACTAACATACTATTCTCCTGCCTTCATCGCTGTGGAATTGTGTGAATTGGAGCCAACTCGCAATCCGGTAGACGCCATCTCAACCGCTTTAAACATTGCTCTTGCTTTACTCATTGTTTCTTTCCACTCATATTCGGCAACCGAATCTGCAACGATACCAGCACCAGCCTGAATATTTAATACTCCATCTTTAATTACCGCGGTTCGTATGGCAATAGCGGTATCCATATTGCCGTTCCAGCCTATATAACCAACAGCGCCTGAATATACACCCCGCTTTAACGGCTCTAATTCTGCAATTATTTCCATTGCCCTTATCTTGGGTGCACCACTCACTGTTCCGGCCGGGAAGGTGGCCTTTAGTGCATCTATAGCATCGCAGCCGCTACAGGTTTTAGCCTCCACATTAGATACGATATGCATAACGTGTGAATAGCGCTCCACATTCATTTTCTCGGTAAGCTCCACCGACCCGATTTCGGCAATTCGCCCAACATCATTGCGACCTAAATCAATCAGCATCAGGTGCTCTGCCAACTCCTTTTCATCACTCAATAGTTCTTTCTCAAGCGCTTGATCTTGTTCTACAGTGGTTCCGCGTTTTCGTGTGCCGGCAATCGGGCGAACCGTGACTGTGTCATTTTGCAAACGAACCAAAATCTCAGGTGAAGACCCAACGATATCGAAATCACCTAAATTCATAAAATACATATAAGGTGATGGATTAATGGTACGAAGTGCTCGATATACGTCGATCGACCTGCCCTCGAACGGTGTTGAAAGCCTTTGAGACAGCACCACCTGCATTATGTCGCCGTCACGAATATAACGCTTGCATCGTTCAACGGCAGACTCAAACTCCGCTTGCTCGAAGTGTACATGGTAGTTCTGTTGGTGCGAATCCAGCTCGACAGCGGGTATAGGATTCTCCAGCTTGCTCGCACCAAGTTTTTGTATGTTATTGGACAATCTGAGCTGCGCCTGTTGATAAGCATCTGGCTGGCTCAGATCTGCCAACGCCACCATAAATAGTCGGCCTAGAAGATTGTCAAACACCAACACCTCTTCTGAAACCATAAGCAGGATATCTGGGCAATCAATGGGGTCGGGCTTTTCTTGCAATGCCAACCTGGTTTCAGACATGCCGATAATGTCGTAGCCAAAATAGCCTACCAATCCACCGATCATCTCCGGCAGGCCGGGATAGCTGGCAACTTTATAGTTGGTCTGTATGTTTCGTATCTCTACAAATGGGTCTTCAACTTGACTGACAGTTTGCACCTCCTTCCCGTCTGCCGTTTGCTCTTGGACAGTCATTTGCTTGCCAGAGAATCGATAGATAGTAGAGCAAGGAAGTCCAATAATAGAATACCTACCCCACTCTTCACCGCCTTGCACCGATTCAAATAAATAGGAGTAGCTCTTATTGGCCAATTTCAAATAAGTACTGACCGGAGTATCTAAATCCGCCAGGGTTTCCCGTACGATGGGTGCGTGTGTGAACCCGTCCACACGAAGCTGATCGGCATAAACATCAAACTCCTGCTGACTAGCAAACGGCACTGATGCCGCTCCGCCTAGGTTCAGGGGTTCTTTGGAATTGGAATTAATAGTGGTTGAATTGGAAGACATAACAATATTTACTTTTTTAATCAATTAGACGGACAGCACTCAATGAGGTGCCTGCTACAAACACAAAATAGAGCTCATTTGGATGGTCCTTTTTCCTGCAGACCAAATCCCAAGCTCATTTAGCTTCGCCAACCTCGCCAACTTTCGATTTGTGTATGGATTAACCTAGAAAAATCAGTTGAAACACGAAAGTCTACACAAGTCCTTAATATGCCTAAGAAAGCCAAAAAAGAGCTTCTCACCAACAAGGTGGGGCGCTTTTTTGTGGCTTCCTTATTCACATCAATTACTTGCGCATCTTTTTCGCGTTCAACTGAGTTTTCTAGGATTAAGTAATATTGCATTGTATTGCGGTGTTAAAAAATAGCGCCAGAAGCGCGCTTCAAACGAATGATCTCGTTTGCATCGGTCTACGTCAAGCACTAAATGGAGAACTCACATCCTAACTATGAATTTTGCCAAACAATACATTGATTGTTAGCTGGCATTGGCGTGTCGCTCAACAGTCCGAAATTGGCCTCAGCGGCCAATTTATTAACCTCTTCAAAGTCACGTATAGCGCTTGCGCCAGCGCGTGCCCTTAGACTTTGATCAAATTGTTGATTGCTCGCACTGGTAAATTTGCCCGCATATTTAAATGGGCCGTAGACGACAAGGTAACTGCCCTTCTGCGTTAGCTGTGATAAGCCTTTAAAAAATGCCTGCACTTCAGCCCAGGCCATAATGTGAAAAGTGTTAGCCGTAAAAATACAGTCATACTTGCTTGCCGAAGGAGACCATAGTTTTTGTTTAACATCCAACGCAAACGGGGGCAATACGTTTTCAACGCCAGCGTTACTAAGCTGTGCTTCGATACCTTGCAAATGCTGCGACTGGTCGCTAGTTTGCCATATCAAATTTGGGCAGTTTTGCGCAAAATATACTGCGTGCTGTCCAGTGCCTGAACCGATTTCTAACACCGAACTTATTTTTTCAAAATAGGGCCGAGCCACGTCCAGAATAGCGTCCTTATTGCGCTGACAAGCTTCCGAGTATGGAATAATAAGGGACATTTACTGTAGTCCTTTTTATAAGCAATTCAATGCTTGAAAGCCAGCAGCTTAGCCAATTGCATCGGCAATATTTTTACGCATGTCTGAAATAACCTGTGCGTAGTTTTGTTGACCAAAAATTGCCGAGCCTGCAACAAAAGTATCGGCCCCAAGTGCCGCCAACTCGCCAATATTATTGGCTTTAACACCACCGTCTATTTCTAAACGGATGTCTCTCCCGCTGGCATCAATAATTTCCCTCGCGGCTACTATTTTTTGCTTTACGTGTGGAATAAACGATTGCCCTCCAAAACCAGGGTTAACCGACATCAATAAAATCATATCTACATGCCCAATGGCCCATTCCAATATTGACAACGGCGTTGATGGGTTAAATACCAAGCCCGCCTGACATCCTTGTTCATGAATTAGTTGCAGCGTTCGATCAACATGCTTGCTGGCTTCGGGATGAAAAGTAATTGTTGAGGCGCCAGCTTCGGCAAAATCAGGGATGATTCTATCTACTGGTTCCACCATCAAATGCACATCAATCGGTGCCGTAACGCCATGCTGCCTAAGTGCGCTGCAAATCATGGGGCCAATAGTGAGATTAGGTACATAGTGATTATCCATCACATCAAAATGAACCCAATCTGCCCCTGCCTCTAATACGTTATCGACCTCCTCACCCAGTTTTGCAAAATTTGCTGAAAGAATGGAGGGAGCAATAAGATAATCAGTCATGTTTTATCGGCAAGGCGCTGTGTAAGTGCATAAATGTTAATCAGTAAGCTGAGTATAACCCTTTATTGGAAGGAGCCTTAATGTATATAAGAGTGGAAATAAGTTTACTGTAAAAGCAAGAATAGAGCGCCATTACCGCGCACAATATTCAATAGCAACACTTCTTGCTTAGCAATCGCCATACGAAAACTGTCAAGGTCACGAACTGCCTTTCTATTTGCAGATACAATAATATCGTTCGGTCGAACCCCGTTGTACCAAGCCGCACTATTTTTCTCTACACTGCTGACTAGCACACCACCTTCTAATCCTTTGCTCAATTGTTGGTCGTCAAGGTCACTAAATGAAGCGCCCTCAAGCCTTGTGTTTAGATTCTTGCCAACCGTACTATCAACCGCCAAATCACCGATGATTGTGCTGATTAATTTACTCTCACCGCCGCGCATAACTTGTAAATCGAGCCGCCCGCCTATTCGCAGCAAACCAATCGCATTGCGTAGATCTGAGCCCTTGGTAATCGCTTTATCGTTGGCCGATATCACGACATCACCCGCCTTAATACCGGAAACTTCCGCCATTGAGCCTTTTTCTACTTTTGTAATAATTGCTCCTTTTGATCTCTCAATATCAAAGGCCTCAGCGAGTTCAGGCGTAAGGTCTTGAATACGCACCCCCAGTCGCCCACGTTGCACTTCACCGAATTCAACTATCTGGTCTTTAACCTGTAAGGCCAAATTAATTGGGATAGAGAAGCCTATGCCAACATTCCCCCCGCTGGGAGCGATTATGGCAGTATTAATCCCTACCAACTCACCACGCAGATTAACCAGTGCCCCGCCCGAATTACCTGGATTGATTGAAGCATCCGTTTGAATAAAATCTTCATAGCTCTCAATGCCAAGCCCACTTCGGCCCAATGCGCTCACTATTCCAGAGGTTACCGTTTGTCGTAAGCCAAATGGATTGCCAATCGCCACCACAAAATCCCCAACACGTAGAACATCCGAATCGCCTAGAGGTATTGCTCGCAGCCCTTCAAGCTCTATCTTGATTACCGCAACATCAGAATCTTTGTCAAAACCAATCACGATGGCATCCGCATCTCGCCCATCTTTTAGGTTTACCGTGATTCTGTCCGCGCCCTGAATTACATGCGCATTGGTAAGAATCAATCCTTCGGCGGCATCAAACACCACGCCCGACCCTAGGCCCTGGCGTTTTCGACTGCGTGGCTGATTGCCATTTTGTTCGAAAAAGCGGCGAAAAAAGGGGTCGTCAAAAAATGGGCTATAGCGACGTCTAATTTTCACCTCTGCTTCGGTCGATATATTCACAACCGCGTCTTGCACGCCCTCTAACATCGGCGCAAGTGTTGGCAACTGCTCACCATCAACCGCTATTGGAAGTGCAGCGAATGTTGCTGCAGCAAAAAACAACTGTACACAAATACCCAATACTATGAAAATGTTTAACTTCATTTTGCCTTTTAAGTTCTTACTTCGTGTTGGTTTCTTTTTCTTTTATGCTAATTAATTTTGCATTGGCCACACCATGGGGAACATGGCCTGTTGGTACGTGTTGTCGAGCTGAATCACAATGTCCATGTTGGTCATCAAAAAAGATATCAGCACCGAAAGTTTTCAGGAACTGACCTTTTTCCAAGCCCCCCAAAAATACAGCTTCATCTATCCTAATATTCCAAGCGCGTAAGGTTCGAATGACTCGTTCATGCGCAGGCGCGGCACGGGCCGTTACAATTGCGGTTCTAATTGGGGATTCATGAGCCGGAAATTCAGCTTGAATTTGGTGCAACGCGGCTAACATGTTTCGAAACGGGCCACCAGGAAGTGGCTTCTTTGCAGCTGCAACCTCGTGCTTGGCAAATTCAACTAAACCATGTTGCTTGAACACTTTTTCGGCTTCGTCGGAGAACACAACAGCATCCCCATCAAATGCAATACACAACTTGCCCTCATTAGGCGAGTCACTAGAATTAGTCGAAGGCAGCATGGTAGCAGCTGCTATACCAGCGTCTAGTGTGGTAGCTACATCACTGGGGTCACTGGATAGAAATACATCGGCACCAAATGGCTCTATATATCGAAATGGGGTATTACCACTGGTAAAGGCGGCGCGGGTAATGGGTAACCCATGCGCTTGAATCGAGTTAAACACACGCAAACCTGTGTCAGCACTATTACGAGACAGTAAGATAACTTCAACTCGCTCTCGTGGCTCCCCCAATTCGTTCAATTTTAATAGCTTTTGAACCAGTGGAAAGGCCGTACCTGGCTCCAGCGGTTGATTTTCACGCTCAATTTGATACGTACAATAGGCTTCAACGCCCTGTTCTTCAAACACACGATGGCTTTGCTGCAAATCAAACAGCGCGCGCGAGGATATCGCAACTACCAACTTCTGTTTCTCAATCATAAATTTCAATGTGTAAAAATATTCGGCTAAACCTTAAACTCGTTTAGCCAAAGCAGTTTAGCAACAATAGTCCTCTTGGCAATAAAGCTAACAAACTATTTAGTTTCACTTAACGTGGAAAACTCCCTTCTACTCGCTAAGCAAGCATTTTGTGTGTTGCAAATACTCTACAAATTCAGCCATCTGATATAACTTCCAGATTGGGCTAGCTTAATCCCAGCTCCGGACGCTTGCCTGAAAAACGACGGCTAAATTCCAATAGATTTTCTTCATCCAGCTCAAAGCTTTCTAACACTTTTCTGGGCGCTTCAAAAACAACTGACCTAGTCTTAAAATCCAAACCAACAGGCACAATCGGTATATCGGCCGTTTTGGCTAAATAGTAGTATCCACTTTTTAAAGCTGTCATCTTGCTACGTGTACCTTCCGGCGCCATAGCCGTCCAAAGTGGCTTATCATCGGCATAAAGGCTGGCCGCTTGTTGTACGAAGTTATTTTTTTTATTTCGCTTGATTGGAACTACCCTGAAATATTTATAACCTAAGGTAAGGGGGAAAAAATAAAACCCATCCTTACCAAAAATAGTCGCCTTTATGTTTTCCGCTTTGACGAATAAAACTACAAAGATAAAATCCCAGTAACTTGTGTGTGGTAGGCATACGAAGACAAGTTGAGATACATCACGCGGAATTTTCCCCTCCAGTTTCCATCCGAAGAGCTTGTACAGCACATACGCGCAAAATTTATGAACCACGATCAACCCATCCCAACATCTTCAACTCAATAATTTACTTTTGAAAACGCTTAAACCCAAAGCACCCCAAAAGTCCCAAACGGCATAATAATTCAACTCGCAAACATACTCTATCAAAAAAGTCCTAATTGTGGGCTTTCCATCACCACTTGAGAATCTAAATTATTGCTGCCTATTGTTCCTTGATCAACAAAGTTGGCGAACGTCACACCTATTAATCGAATCGGCCGCTTGCCGACCTCGGTTTTTTTCAATAATTCGGGCAGAGTCGCTAAAACGTCATCAAGCGATTGCATGGGTATGTCGGTGGTCTTACTTCTTGTGATTAAGGTAAAGTCAGCATAACGAACTTTAAGGGTTAAGGTGCGCGCCATCAGGTTTCGTTTTTTAGTCATTTCTGCTAGCTTGGCTGCAAGCCTGTTTAGGGTCTGCCAAATCTCCTTCTTGTCCGTTACATTATTCTCAAAGGTAGTTTCATTGCCTAGAGACTTCCGTTCACGATGCGCTCGCACTGGCCGCTCATCGATACCTCTAGCAATGTTGTAATAGTAATCTCCAGATTTACCAAATTGAGTCTGCAGCTGTATCCTGGAAAGCTTCTTTAAATCTGCCCCTAGAAAAATACCGAGCGCTTGCATTTTTTTCTCGGTGACTTTGCCAATCCCAAAAAACTTCCTAATTTCCAACTGTTCTATGAAGGTCGGGGCAAACTCAGGGCGAATCACATATAAGCCATCAGGCTTATCCATATCTGATGCAATTTTGGCCAAAAACTTATTGTAAGAAACACCGGCTGACGCCGTGAGCTTTACCTGCTCTTTAATTTGCTTCTTAATTAGCTGTGCAACCACGGTGGCTGACCCCTCTTGCTCTGCATATTCAGTGACATCCAGATATGCTTCGTCGAGTGACAAAGGCTCTATCATTTGCGTATATTGTCGAAACACTTTATGAATTTCTGACGACGCCTCTCTATAGGCATCGAATCGTGGGGGCAAGAACACCACATCTGGACACAGCTTTGCAGCACGAGATGAGGGCATAGCAGAATGAATACCAAACTTGCGCGCCTCATAACTACAAGCCGCAACCACGCCTCTAGATTCAGGTCGCCCCCCCACCACTAATGGCCTGCCACGCAGCTCAGGCTTATCTCTTTGCTCAACCGACGCGTAGAATGCATCCATATCTATATGCAGTATTTTACGCATCGGCCAGAATTACCTAAGTAGTTACCTAACGAATTTCCCAATCAATTGCGCTTTTGCCATTGGCAATGAGATAATCGTTGGTTTGAGAGAAATGTTTGCAGCCAAGGAAACCGCGATACGCAGAGAGCGGGGATGGGTGAGACGATTGCAAAATCAAGTGCTGTGATCGATCTATTATTACGCCCTTGTTTTGGGCATAACCACCCCAAAGCAAAAAAACCACCTTGCTGCTGTGTTGGCTTATAGTCGCGATAATTTTATCGGTAAACTTCTCCCAACCCTTACCCTGATGACTGCCTGCCTGTGCACTCTCAACGGTCAACACGCTGTTCAATAGCAACACACCTTGTGATGCCCACGCCTCAAGATTTCCATGTTTTGGAATGGGTATAGCCAAATCTCGCTTAAGTTCTTTGTAAATGTTCTTGAGCGATGGCGGAATTGCAACATCTTGGGGAACTGAAAAACTAAAACCATGCGCCTGACCAATACCATGATAGGGGTCTTGACCAAGAATGACCACTTTAAGCTTACTCAAAGGCGTTTTATCCAAGGCCGCAAAAACGCTGTGTTGGGGAGGATAAATATTTTTCCCGCTGGCCCTTTCTGCTGTTAGAAATTCTGTAAGCTGGCCCATGTAAGGCTGTTCGAACTCACATCTAAGATGGCTCCACCATTCTTCATGCAGTTTTATATGCGGCTGATTCATTGTAAATTTGTGGTTCGTGCAAAGGTTAAAAATAGGTAATTATTAATCAAGTACTGTGACCATTTGTCACTGATAGTATGAGTTACTTCACTCCATTCTATCGCACTTTTAGCAGCAACCCCGGCTTTCAAAAATTAACTAATAGTTCATGTTTTGAGCATCCGAATTAACCTTGGTTAAGGCTGTTTGAATCAGCTCTAATCGTTAATTACACTCCCTTAAGGAAGCTCTGATCAAGTCTGGATAATTTCAGGTCGTCAAAAATGGTCAAGTTCGAGGCGCGAAACGCAGGTAATAGCGAGTTCTTGCGAAGGTTTGCAACGAAGAAATTGGGCATTTTAGGCGGAAATGAAATATTCATGACTTGATCAGAGCTTCCTTAAGTGCACTATGGATAGCCCAAATTCCTAATTTGCACACAGCCCATGTTAACCAATTTATTGCTCCTAACCGAGCTGAGGAAAGATACATGAACAATAACTCTAAGGTACTCCCCAACTTTATTAAATCATTCGCCGTTATTCTAATCGCAGCCTTTAGTTCAACTAGCTTTGCAGAACCGGCAGCCATGCCCGAGGTAAGCACTGATATATCTCTCGAAAACAACGAAACTGTTCAAACTGAGGATGTGAGTTTGGAGATTGCACCACTCAGCGAAGAAGAGCTAAAAATTAAAGCGGAGAAAGAAAGACGCATGAACCACATGGAGGAATTGATATCAAAAGAGCCTAAGCCCGTGACGCCCGAATGAAAAAGCTACTTTGATAACTTTTATGTAGCAAAAGAGCGCGAAAATTCGTGCTCTTTTTTTATGTAAATTGCTGAGATGAACTATAATCTCGGAAACAAACAACACTTTGGAGCTAGCAATGATACAAGTCGGTGACTCAATACCAGATGCAACCATTACCGTAATCAATAAAGATGGTCAAAACAACATCTCTGCGAGCGAGTACTTCGCAGACAAGAAGGCGGTACTATTAGCTTTACCTGGAGCCTTCACACCAACCTGCTCTGAAACTCACCTGCCGGGGTTCGTTGTAAACTATGACGAAATTACTGCAAAAGGAGTTGACCTAATAGCCTGTCTTTCGGTGAATGATTCGTTCGTGATGAAGAGTTGGCAAGAAAATCAAAATGCGGAACATATCGCCATGATCGCTGATGGCGGTGCGGCACTAACCAAGGCTATGGATCTTGTTTTAGATACTGGCGATTTTGGCGGCGTTAGATCAAGGCGCTATTCTATGATCATTGAGGATGGGAAAGTAACTCATCTGAATCTAGAAGAAGGCGGAAGTTTCGAAGTTAGTGGTGCTGATACAATACTGACGCAGCTTTAAAATTTTACTCAACTCAAGTTTTAAAGCTACAGAGCCCTCTTTTTAACCCGGATTATGCATTAGGGATCGTTGCGAGAAGGAAAAGAGCAAAGAAAACA